>Ga0307509_10005732_pt1 | contig 17101 bp, 18 predicted proteins | sample 10_EM_MG_FD_202245 | JGI IMG/M metagenome (GOLD analysis project Ga0307509, IMG submission 202245) | Populus trichocarpa ectomycorrhiza microbial communities from riparian zone in the Pacific Northwest, United States - 10_EM | ecosystem: Host-associated > Plants > Roots > Unclassified | place... | reverse complement strand
TCAATCCCCTGACGGGCTGCATCAACAGACCGTCCGCATGGTCGACGGAACTCTCTTGCCTCTTACCTTCACGACGATCCACTGCCCAGTACGATGTGGAATCTCTCCCTGTTTATACTCTACGTTACCTGTCTCTTCGCCTTGGTCTCTGGCGGCACCGAGAGTCCAGACTTTTATTTCCCCCTCAACTCCTGTACATTGACGGTTCAATCGACCATTGAGAAGGTTGCAGACCCCCGGACCTTGATCACTTACGGTATGGCCATATCCCCCTCGGTCGCGAACCGAAACGAACATCTGACCTTGGGTTTTACAGGGATCTTGAATCGATTCGCCATCTCCGACCCACCGGTCAATCCTCTCAGGGTATGATTCCGATAATACGGGTTCCGAAGGCGCGCACTCATTTAAAAATACTGTAGATTGCGGGTGGGGGTACCTCCGGCGCGTTTGAAGAACTCGGAAACGGGCGATACTCTGCCGGCTTCAGCGTCAAGTCCGACGAATACAGGATGTGGCAGCTGAAGGACATTGTTACCCAGCAATGGACCGGCACAAACCTGTTCGAACGGGACGTCGGGAGCTCAGGGAATTTCAAGATTCTCTCCGTCAATTGTTGAAAATACCCCCCGTGGCCTAGTAGCCATCACATTCAGATCTGGCATTTGTTCGCCACCCACTTGTTGGGCACGTTGAGACGTGTTGTGTTTCCACACCGATATTCGCTGGTTCGTTTCAGCACTGGTTGTCATTCTTTAATACCCTACTGTGACTTTTCCTCAAGTCCACCACTCCACTCCTTTACATACCATCGTTTCGTTACTATCACTGTGCCGTATACCCGTTACAGATTCTCTTGCCGATTTATCCAACCTGTGTACACCCGTGGGGAGTAGCAGGGATGGTTCAGCAATGTATTCATGTGATTAAAAGAGTCCGACCAACCGAACAACAAGCGTAATATGATGTGAATCCAGGGAGGTAGGAATTCATGGCGTGCCAGGTGAGGCACCAGTTATGGTTTAGACGGGAACGCTCGGGACCAACCACTTGGTGCACGTTCCACGGAACTACAGATCGTGAGCGTGGGCTCGTGTTCCCATTCCAACACGGGACGCGTTTGAAAACCGTGGGGACCGGGATCCTGACTGAACCTTTGGGTGGGAGCCGATGAAACCTTGATATCGATATGGCGCTGGGCTGCGGGGTCCCTGATGTTAAGACTGTGTAGGCCGTTTGTAAGGTTGGACAAAGCTTCTTCCGCCCCTTCGTCATCCTCGCTAGGTTCAGTGAATGAGACTTCACTGAGGCCTCCACCGTCTGGATCATCCCCGCGGGGCATGACGGGCTGGTACCTGACATGTAACGGTCACAAGTCAATACAATTCCAAGATGAACGCCGCACTTTATTCGCGCACCAGGGGTCAACTACAAGAAGATCGTGTGCTTTTGTGACGAGAGGTTTGAGCCATTCATAGGCCCACGAAGCAGATGAACGTGGATGAGTACGATAGTACCACCCGATTGTGGCCTTGAAGGCTGACGCGAGCTGGTGTGCGGATCCCGGGAGCTGATACAATTTGGAGCTTCTACCCATGCCCTGTGTCGTATCTTGACTGAAATGCGTATTCAGTGGTAGGGTGGACGCGAGGTAGGAGAGCGTGAGGTCGGTTGAAATGAGATCTGGTGGTAGTTTGTCAGCTGAATGTAACGGAAATTAATATCATGCAAAAAAGAAAACAACCCCACACCTGTGAGAGTGGAGGACAGATGTGCGGCCTTGGCTCTCGCATAACCGTACTGCGGCCAGATACGAATTATTGTGTGACAGATGCAAAGGTTGAGGAAGTGGGTCGCGACTTCTAGCCTCTCGCTGTCCGGCTCTTCCAGATATTCATGTTCGTCAAAGTAAAAAATCGTGTTCTCCGGCAGGGTGTACAGCACGTCGGATAGTCGGTCCTCGAAGAAGTGGTGCTCGAAGCATATATAGTCAATGAGTCTTCGCTGAAGGTGGGGTGCACCGCTGAACGCCGAGTTCCGATGGTCTCGGTAGAAAGGCAGGGTTCGGGTAGTCGAGTACCAGTAGTCCTTGGTGGCAGCGTTGAGGATAGGTTCGAAGATGGTACGCAACCAATTGTCGAGCCTCAAGAACCCGTGCTGGAGAAACACCGCACCGACCACGGCTTCGAACAGATCTGCGAGAACCTTCGGGGGTCGTGTCCCTGCTTTCAAGTGATTCCACCTGTCCACTTCTTCCCTATCTTGAGGCGAAAGAGCGGCATCCCGGTCGAGTTCAAGGTAGTAGGAAATCCGGCCACACGTGTCATTATTACAGATGACGGAGCGAACTGCCTACGATGCAAAACACACCTCGTAAGCACGCATACATAATGGAAACAGACGGCGTGTTTGGCAGACATACTGTGTGGTGGCACTTATCAACTTTGACTTCTTCCACGATCAACGCCGTTATCAGGTTGACCAATCTATCCCCCAAGAACTCCAGTAGGTCGTTATTCTCCGTCGAGTGTCGAACGCAATTGACAGCTTGTTCTCGTAGCGCTTTGCTGAGGAAAGGAATGTCGCGAGCTCGTGGTCGGTTGCAGACTAACGAAAGGTGGTCTTGAAGATTGGAGAGACCGACGACGGTTGGTGGTGCCATGGTAATGCCATGCGAAAGAGTCCTCTCAACAAGGCGGCCAACTCAAACATGGAACCGTGACTTGATCCCGTCAGCAGACGCACACACGTCTGGGCACCGCGGCACGCGCAACACTCCTACAAACCTACAAACAGTTCCTAGCCACGGCCGGTGATCCCTTCAAATCCGCTATCGATAACTCCGCACAATTATTCTGTCGTAACGGTGTCACCAATTCTGGCACACAACATAACCCGCCATCTCGGGGAACCGGCCGTTACCGTATGTACCGTGTGCCCACGAATGCAATACGTCAGGTCACGGAGAATCAGCATCCTGATTGTATTTCCTACAGGCAGCAGTCACTCACCTATATTCCCGTGATACCGGACTCTGGAAACAGAATGCTGGTTCAAGACTAGTCCGGCCCTCGCAACCGCAGGAGCGTCGAACCTCCGAGCAGCTACCCAGAGTTCTTATTGGAACACGACGGGAGATTGTTGGATAGGCACTCATTTCCACCAATACGCCGTCACTATATGAGGGGATCCCGGTGAAGGTCGTCTTCTCGATTGTTATCTCGGAGCCTTCTTTTGTCAAGCCGAAGATCGGAGCCTCATCTACGTGTCCGCGATGGGAGCATGTGGGACGTCAATCAAATGCCCCGTGCATTCCACGGCCTCGACTAGCAGATATGAATAGGAGGACAGGGTATAAGTCACACTTCTCATCCATCTTTGACCCACCCCCGCCATTCCCTCCGAACCACTATTATCTGGCAATGCCATCCAGTGATCCCTCCAGGTTCGTGGAATCCGGATGCCTGTTCCTTTGGCGGATCCATTAACGCACCCCTGTTTTTTAGTCAGCCCCAAGGGCAACAACCACTCCCTCCCATCTGCATTGCGTATGTGACGAATCGGAGTGCTCTTGCCCGACACCTAGACTGAGGTTATGACAGTGTCATGGGTGCGACAGGGAGCGGGAAGTCTTCCGTACGATCATGAAACACTCGGTCTGTGCGCATATTGATCCACTGGTTTAGTTCATCAATACGGCGAGCGGCTCGCAGCTACGTGTCGGAATGGGCTTGACGTCATGCACTGCGGGGATCCAACTCGCGGATGAATTCACCATCGACGGACGGCGGGTGATCCTCATCGATACCCCCGGATTCGACGATACCAACGTGAGCGATGCCGAAATCTTGAACATGATCGGGGCATTCTTAGCAACAACGTGGGTACTGTCATTCGCCCGTCGATCCTGTCGGCTTGACGTTTAGCCAGGTATGAGAACGGGTCGAAGCTCTCAGGGATCATATACATCCACCGAATTTCCGATGAGCGCTTCACTGGGATGAACGTACGCAACTTCAGGATGTTCCGCCAGCTTTGCGGAGACTCGACCCTCAAGAACGTCGTTCTCGTTACGAATATGTGGGGGAAAGTCAAGCAGGATCTTGGTGAATCTCGCGAACGGGAGCTCACCGATAAGTACTTCAAAGCAGCACTCGACAAGGGTGCACAACTCGTCCGCCATCACGACACCATCCAGTCCTCTTACGATATCGTCCGTCGTATTATGAAGAACGACCCCACTGCTTTTCAGATCCAACGAGAGCTCGTCGATGAAAGGAAGGATATCAACCACACGGCAGCTGGCGAGGCCGTCAGTGAAGAGTTTAACAGGTTGATCAAACACCATGAGACCGAGGTGAAGGCCCTTCGTGAGGAATTGCGTCACGCGCTCGAAAGTCGGGACGAGGAGACGAGGATGGAGTTGGAGGAGGCGACCAGCGGGCTCAAGGAGCAAATGGATAAGATGAGGACGGAGTTGGAGACAATGGCATCCAAATACAACGAGGAAAAACAGAGGATGGAGGATGCGATGAAGCAGGTGCAGGCGCAAGGGAAAGCTCAGGCTGAAACTGAACACAACGAGCGGGCCGTCGCCCCAAGAAACCACGACCAACTGCACGGCCAGGTTCGGCGGGTCAGCGACCCCAAAGACCTAGTGGGCCTGGTGCTGCGCTCTTACTTTGACCGTCCGGATCGGCCATGTCTTGTCATGTAAAGTGAACGGTTCCATTACAAACATATTCATTTTACTTCATCCCCTTCACGGAATCTCCTTCCCATCCCTTCCACGACTTCCCCACACACCAGTTCCGCTAATGAAACGAAGGACGGGACGGGGACCGGGAAGGACTAAAGATCGAGACCGTAAGAGAATCTAGAGGCAGGTCGGGGGGGTGTAAGGAGGATCAAGAGGACGTGGGCGGTTCGGAAACAACACCAAGGTGACTGCTAGAGAGAGAAGGGGGAGTACAAAGTCCGTCTCGCGGAAATGGGGAGGGGGTAGATCACGCCCCCAAGGTGATCGTTCAGACGGGGGGCGCGATTAAACTTCATTCAAGCGCACCGCCTAGGCTGGAATCCAACCTCGACTTCAGAGGGAGGCAGCTCTGAAGTGCGCCGCCTCCCTATCCCGAATTCGAGGGGATCGCCCCAACCTTGTAGACACCCCGACGAAAACGCCTTCTGTGCGTGAGGGAACGCCAAGAATCATCCACCCGATACAGAACCCCCCAAGACGAATATGGCGCGTGAATGTGGGGGACGGTCAAGTGTCCAGGAAAAGAAATGTTCAACACTCTGCAACTAACGGAAACAAAAAACGCAATTGCGTGGCCCCGTCGACGGAGGAACTGGATACCGCAGTTACACTAACCTACACGAAATACATCCCCGGTTTGGCAGGTTGGAACCTTCTCTCCCATTCCTCTATGTCCACCTCTCCTCTACTCTCGAGGAACTCGAGGTCTCGCTTCGAGAAATGAAACTCGACCCTCGAGCAAACGAGCTGGAGAGACGTCAGTAAGAATAAAACTTGCTCTCGGCAATACGTACATCTGCATCTTTAGGTTTGTTAGGTCGGAGTAGAGAAGGCGATTGTACAAGGAGAGGACTTACAAGCGACCGGGGCAGGTATGGATACACCCTTCGTTGCCCTTGCCTGTAGGTGGCACAACGAATAAGCAAGTCCTTGAACGCTGTCGCTTCGGTCAGTCTACATTCCATTCAACCGCCAGCAATCGCTCACAAATCAGCATCAAAAGGTTCGTTCTCATTGTGGAGGATCGTGTAATGGGACGACTTCCTCGCTGATAACAAGGTCAGGATCATGCATTCGATATCCACGGAAATAGGTGACTCACTGCCCAAGTTGCCAGCATGGCTCTGGAGATAGAAGTTGGGGTAAAGGGGTGAAATCACATCCGTATCGACCACAAGCCCTTGGGGTGGTTGGTCCACACTGAAACTAGTGGGTCAACCAGGCAGGAGAGTTCACCAACCATAAACTTACAAGTCACGCGATTGTACAAAAAACTTGAGGTGATGTCTGTGGGTCGCCGTCAGCCAGGAACGAGGTCGATGGCAGACCGCCAGGCTCACCTCTTTCCGACAATGATAAAAGTCAGTTTTGGAGGCGCGGGGAGTTTCACTCCTTGTCCGGATAGGATTTCCTTGACCTCACGGATCGCGTCTTACGGATGCGCGTTAGACTATTCCTGGATTGATGGTAGACCACCCACCGTGGATAGCCTCGACCTCCGTATCCCGGACTCGTGAAAACTCTCCCTCCGATACCCCGTCCCTCAAAAAGATAATACGGCCAGGTATTATTCCGTTGTTCCCCTTGAAAACCCCGATCGCTTCCTGAGATATGATGAGCGGGGGCAGGGTACGATCCAATGGTACTTACCACCATCATGTTCTTCAGATCGGCGATGGTTTCCATTCTTCCTTGTTGCAGCCTCGCTAAAGCGCGGTATCGAGAGAACGTACCATCTACAGAGAACACCACAGATGCGAGGGATGGACGGTGGACACCTGGTGACGCATGCCCGACGTCCGCACCTAAGGTCCAAGGGTTCGGGGAGTGCTAAAACCGATGGAAGTGGCTGTACCTACCCACGATCATCGTCGGAACGGATTTGCACAGTCTCAAGGAGTCGTCAACAGGGTAGAAGTTCACTCCTCCGACCTTCGCGTTAATTCTGGGGGGCGATGAATCAGTGCGGGAGCAGCGAATGTTAGTTTTTACTCCACTTTAGACAGAGGTTATTAAAATACTGGTCGTTGAACTTGTTCCTCGAAGAGTTTGGATCCTTTTGACGCTGTAATGATTAGGCAGAGGCGTGATACAGCGGCTCTCGGAATCAGGTGATATGCTTACGATGCACTGGGTCATGAAACCATTCGTATCGCCCCAATGCTTGATCTTCTGCCTTATCTCTGCGGCGTGGAAGGGCAGGAAAGCTATGACTAGGAAGTGCGCCGACAGGTCTTTCATCACCGCAGCCTTGGCCGGATTGTCATTGTACCGACGGTCGGCCCACAATACACACTCCTTCTTCACATCCCGTTCCACCCCCCTCAGAGCTTGCTATTTAGAGGGTCAACGGCAAGCCCCGAATGCCGTTCGTCGAGGTACTCACTTCGACATCTAGGGGGTTTGCGGATATAATCCTTGGACGATGAAGTCTCCCAACCTCCCCCGTTTCTCCAACTCCGCGCCTGCGAAACATTCCTACGAAATCGTCAAGGGGGTTCGCGTGGTTTCTTTGGGGAGAAAACACCTCTGGCATCACAACACTGAACAAGCCCCCTCATGATCTGCTCGATATCCCTTTCTTTCGCGAAATCGATCACCGCCCACTCCGAGATGTATCCAGGTTGATAGTATTTCTTATCCTTCATGTTCCACTGGCCAGTATTCTAAGGGCGTACGTGAGGCTTTCGTCGCTGATACTGACTGACGACCTACCGTCGGTTCGGTCTTTCCCTCGCCAAAAGTTATTCCAAGAGATTGGAGTTTACGTGCTGAAACTTGAATGGGGTGGGAGCTGATTTCCGCGTTCAATCCCGATCTTGGTAAGTTTCCAGCACATTCCGCCTCCAGATCCGTAAGCGTAGAATGGGGAAGGCGGGGTTCAGAAACTTACTCGTGCGGCTTCAATGGCCCGGAAGCGATCACGAGGTTTTTTCGTGGCCTTTTGTAACACTTGGCCCGCAGTTTCAGGATCGAGGACCTTCTTGTACATTTGCTGACTGAGCCTGCAGAATTCGATCGGAATGACGGAAAATGGATCCTTTCGCGTCACCACCCCGATAGCATCGGGACACTTCATCCTCTGACCATACATCAGCTGGTAGTACTCCTGCAGATAGCCGTTAGAGCCCTTGCCTGTGACCTACTACAAACCCACGTACCTCAACTGTGACCACCCGCTTCTCCTTCTTGTCCGCCTTCTCGAGCACAAATTGATATCTCCCGGCCCTGGGATACAATTCCACGATTTTGCGCCGAGGGTACCTCTTCGTTGTCTTGAAGTTCACGGAGACTTCGAGACCCTTGATGAACCGAGTAAGCGCTTCCCAATCCCTCTTCATCTTTTCTCGCGTGGAGGGGCTAGCGCGACTCTCCTCAGGCTCCTCGAGGATGAGGTCTTGAAGTCTAAACCTGGATCCAAACAAAAACTGGTGGGACACTTGGGCCAGATCCTGCCCGTAGCTACAAATCGAGTGAGATTTGATGCGAATAGAGCTTGGAAGGGTGCACGCACAAAACACCGACACCGGTGTCTATGTTCAAATAAAGGTCATCGCGACCAAGCCTCACGCTCCTGATCACGGAGGTTAAGCGGTGAATAACCAAGACGCGAGGAATTTACTGGAAAATGGCGGGCCACAATTGCAGCCCATGCGGAAGATTGCTACTCTCGCCGCTCTTAAAGTAGAACTTGCTGGTGGGAGGGCAGTAATACTTCCTATCGGGAAATGAGTATCGGTCCATCGGGCTAGTCGCAGGAGATCATACAGGGACATCTCGTGGCGCATATACACCTGAACCAGGTTTGCGACGTGTTCCAAGGTTCCCCCTTGATTTTGTTTGAAGCGGGCAAGATCGCTACGTCACGGGAAACAGAGTAGGTCAAGTGGGAGATGTGATTCCAGATATACTCACAGGTTCGGGTTAATTTTTCCGACGAGGTTCATGGTGACTGTGTAATCGATGAAGTCACCATCGGACATGCTGACCTCGAACGTCTACGCAGAAATAAGTAGGGATCCCGCTTGGCCAGAACTCGAGTACCTTTGACTGGTCCATGTATTTTAGCGTGAAGAAGTTGACGACACCGTCGAATACACCTCTTGGGGTAAACTCTTGCGGCGCAGTGAAGGTTTGAAGTCGTTCAATCACGGCCACAGTCCGGGCGGGAATTTTGATTTGTTCACCCTCCTGCTGCTTCTTCTTGTCCCGTTTCCTGATACCTATCGTTATCACGATAAGAAAAACGAAGGGCGTAGGAGTGATACGCCCGTACAGACTACAGACGTGCATTATCAGCGATATCGTCCGGGTGTCGTGATCCATCGATACTCACGATCATAATGGTAATAGTCCTTATCGGGGAGGCGCAGCTTGAAAGTGTTGGATATGACACTGCACTGGTGACCCTTGGTACCTTTGAACAGGTTCCCACTGCTCTTGAGGACCAACGGTTGGGACGACATTGTGGCTGTGGCGAGATAAACAGAGCTCGTATCCGAATTTAAGGTTGTTGCTGAACGGCGCGTGTTCAATGGATGTGTGTATATGAAGGGCTAACTGCTTACATCCAGCAGACCTTCGTCGTTGCAGAGTGAAGGAGGCTCGAGGTACTGGGCAAGTGCAGTCTGACTTTAAACCCTCTGGCGCCGGGCCGCAAGGATCAGAAGCGCTGTCACAAGATGAAGGGTTCTCTGATCGGAATTTGCCTCCGTCATGCCGAACCCCCGATTTTTGACCGACACCGCCCCAGCCACAGGCCACGACTTGAAGCGCACGCGACGCTCTCGAAAAATCAAACGAGTCTCAGATAACCTCGAACGTGGCGGACCACATTGAGACCTCGGAAATTTTCCCTCGATGATAGATTGGGGTACACAAAAGCAAAACTGCCGTTGGCGCGCGGACCGCATGCCGGTGAGGGGTAAGAGAGCCATCCAGAGACTATACCCCTAATGGTCCGACGCCAGTGATTGTGAGAACGAGGCATCCCTCCCGCGAATCATCCAACGGTGTTTAGCGGCTTTCAAGAGGTTGGCCAAAAAGGGGCGCCCCAGCCTGGTCCTGAAACAGTATGGGACCCCTACGTGCTACTCGTACGCCTGATTCCGTTGCGAAACTCAAAGCCACCCCAAAGAATCGCGAGAGCCTCGGTTCACCGCCGCCAGCCTCACGTGTGGACAAATGGCTCAAAGTAGCGAGCGGCTCACTGTACTCCCGTTGTGCACGGGCCGCAGGAACCGGAAGACCCCAACCATAAGCGCGCGATACAGAAGAAAGTCTGCCAAGGGTGAGCCGTCGTATCCGTGCTTGAGCCGATCAGGTCACCCTCGGAAGAACGGAGCGAACGTGAGAACTTCCCGACTGGTGGGACCAAAACCAAAAAGATTTGAACAAAGCTTGCGTTTCATGCGGATCCATCTGGAGACATCCATCTAACCTACGGCTACAGCTACTTGTTGTTTACGTGGGGTTTAGAATCTCGACAATGGGCAATGACAGGCACGACAGGAGCGGGGAGCAGAGGAACGACAACGTATGACGATTTGATAGCAGAGGGCGGGGGGCATGAAACTCGTGAAGGGCGGGTCGTTAAATTGATCAATAGGGACAAAGCAAAAAACGGAAGGGGAAAACAAGGTCGGTTCAGCGTCCATGTGGATCACAATGGCTGGACCAAATCCCCCTATGGTTGATCCAACCAAAATCGTTGAAATCACTACAGTAGGGGTCGTAATAATCGTGAGTTGGGGTGAAGATGATGGAGGCGGAGGTGGGTCCTGGAAGGTGTACGTCTAGGAAAGGTTGTGGAGTGGCTGGTGGAGGCGGATCGAGGTCAGTGAAACGCAACATGAAAAACGAAAGAAAGGGCCTAACCGTAAGCATCTGCACCAGCCTCCCGAAGGGTCTCATCGAAGGCGTTACGGCCCTTATTATCAAAGAAATAGGGGTGCATTCGCAGCTCTTCCGTAGAGTACCGAGTACGGGGATCTTTGCGGAGCAACTGTGATGATTCGCGTAAGCGTGAAACTCGGACGAGAGAAAGGGACCCCACATACCCCAGACAATAAATCCTCTTCAGCTTCGGAGATCTTCGGCCGCCTCCAACGGAAGTACGAGACACCCATCGCAGCGGTGTCCCACTCCAGATACTCCCACAACTTATCATCGTTCGCGAATAGGATCTATGAATCCACGTTAGCAGGTGTTCAAACAACCAGATGAGACGAACGAGCAGTTGGGAACTTGAAACTTACATCACCGGCGAGCAGATCAAACAGGGTGCATCCAAGCGCCCAATAATCCACCGTTGGTCCGTAGGACTTTCCAATCAAATACTCCGGAGCAAGGTATTGGCGTGTACCAACAAGTTCCTTGGAGTACTTCTTCCCGCGTCTGACCGGTTTGTCGTGGATGTATGCGGTGTCGTAGTCGAATATCCTGATGTTGTCGTACCGGTCGACCAGCACGTTCTCGGGTTTGATGTCCCTATGGATGATTCCCATGTCATGCAACGAAGCAATCCCGAGGGTCAATTGGGCGATCCATCTCCTCATTCGGCGGGGGTTAATCCTCTCGACGAGGAGCGAATGCATATCAGACCGGAGATGATCCTAGGCAACAACAATGTCATTATTCGCGTACAGCAAGAATGATTGGTTGAGCAAGTTCACGTACCATGGCAAAATATACAGATCTTTCATCCTGAAAGACACCATGGCAATCCATCACGAACCTACTGGGCTTCGAATCCGCGATGGCCCGATACGCCTGCAACTCCGTCTGCAGCGCTCTTAGTTCCTTCGACCCAGGCACAACCCGGCGTTTATCCACGACCTTCAAACAAACTCTCCTTCCACTCGCAAGGTCCCGAGCGGACACAGCGGAGCCAAACGCTCCGTAGTGGAGTTGGCGGAGGAACTCGAATGGTCCAAGCCCCTGGATGGTGGTCGGTTTCGCGGGAGACAAACGAGCGGAAGGCCAGTGGAGACCCCTAGACCTCCGAAGGGTCCTATGGGGAGTGGCAGGTAATGGATTTGCAGAAGCCGGGCTCTCCAGCGGAAGTCCGACACATCGCATCACCGGGGCGGCCGGGAGATGACTGGGGCTAATAGTAGGACGCGCAGGCTCGTAATAGTCCTGGTCCTCGTCTGGGACATAGATCACAGGGCATGCGGGGAGGCCCCTGCGCGCTTGGATGTTCGGTTGGACAGCGGTTCCGTTGTGGTAGATGCGTTCTCGGCGGACGGCGCGTGTAGGGAAAGGCATGTTGAGTCGTAAAAATTCGTGACGTAAGAGAGAAGAGGAATTAGGTGGAAGTAAGGTGGGGAGGAGCGGCACCTGCCTGCGATGCCGGGGGGAGGGAGGGGTGAGTGCCTACACTCCCGCCGACTAGGCCTTATAAACCCCCCATGTGTACCGCTTTCCAACATACCCAAATGGCTATGGTGGAGATAGCAACAGCAGAGCCATCAAACCAATCAATGATTGGGATGAAATGATTGGGTTTCGGTCCCAATCGTCGACTGGTCGGATGGGGATACTCGCGTGGCATGCACAGCCAATGGATGAAGGCGGACAATACACAGCTGGTCCTCGTGTTGAGGGGCCAACGCGAGGAAATGGCACTTTGCGGGACCCTTTCAGTGTTGGTTACTTTTGTGGGGTAAGCGAAGTGATTATTCGTGTGTGCTGGATGATCGCGGTCGATCGTCTTTGCTGGTCCCGCCAAACCCAAAATTTTAATTCCGGATCTCGCACACGTTGTGGCTCCCCGCCCACAGCTTGAGTAGTAGGGACCCATACCAGGGCTAGGGTTTGTACAGAACGCATAAATGGATGACAGAGAACAAAAGAGGTACAACGGTGATGTACATAATACAGCAGCGGGGACGTGGAGGTGGGGTACAATGGCGACACTTGCGCAGCAAACCCCTGATCTGGGACGTGCAAACATATGCGTAAGTGGAATGAAGGGCGCATCCGTCAAAATTCTGAGCGTACCAGATAATTGTGCGCATAAATGCGAAGAGCTACGACAACCTTTCACCTCCGTTTCCAAGCTCGCATCAACCGTATAGTCGGTAATCGTACTCGGATCGAATGGCGAAGGTTCCGGAATCGCGACTTGGTCCTACTCATAGCCCTTTGTCTCATGGTAGCCTTCTTTTGATGACGGATAGTCGGTGGAATTATCGACATCATCGCAATTGTGATATCCTCAGCGAACAACCCGGACTGGCCGACGTAAGAAGAGGTCGGCCTTGGACGACGACTGGTCCTAGATCCGACCTTTGGACCCGAGGGCCACCTCGTACGACTAATATCATCCTCGCATTCCTCCACAACGGGTGATAATTGTTTCTGGGGACGTCCCGACATCGAGGTGGTAGGAGATCGGATCTGGTAAGGTCCAAACCCGGAGGACGAGGAGGATGTGGAAGAGTTCGATCCTGTGCGTTGGCGGTGGTGGTCCTTGACGGGGGCCACTTGGTTATTATTGGCGGTGGGGAATGGGACGGAAGATTTTATGAAGGCAAAATCCCGAACGATCGGGTGCTGAGCCATGACGCTGAGCTCCGGTTGTCGGATGCACAGGATAGAAGCAGTGGATCAGAGAAAAACGAGGGGGGTGAGCAGTTTTCGTCGTAAGGGAGAGCTGGGGGCGTGGGTTGTGCGTGTGGACCATGAGGCCACCCCTGCGAGCCGGATGACGTAGACGCTCAATACCGACGTATTGAAACACGGCGGATCGGCGATAGGCAGTACCCTCAAGGCATTAAAAGAGCATGGCCACTATCCCAGTCATCCAGGGGGGCGGGAAGTTGGGGCGCGGATTGTAGACAGTGGTGGCAGGCGTGTCAAACGCGTGTCGTCGGGGAAGCCCACCCGCCACAGATCCAAGTCCGCGAGGTCGCCAACGAAGCGAAAACAAACCGAACATAGGTTATTTTGGTTGAGCTGCAGGAGGCGTGGTGGGTAATCCAACCTCGAGTTCAGAGGGAGGCTGCTCTGAATAGCCTAGCAATAGTTGTGAGGGGGGTCAAAACATCAGTAAAGGCAGCGACCGTGGTGATCGTGCTCAAACCTCGTTCACCACGTCGATACCGCAGCCAAAGCCAAGATGGAGCACATTTTTGACCCGGAGGACGAGGATCTGTACCCACAAGGTTATTCACCCGAACTGGGTATTATCAATGGTCTGTCGTGTCTGTCGAACGCTCGGGGGACTGATTCACTCAGCGTTCGCCGTTCTGTTAGCCGACGACAACCCTCTCGCAGATTTCAAGTTTGACAAACTTCCGACAGAACTCCTCGTCAAGATCTTCCGTCACGCACGCGCAGATTCCGCAATCGACGCCTACACAGCCATATTCCGCTATCCGGTCGCTCTGTCGCAAGTGTGTCGCCACTGGAGGACCGTGGTCACCGGCGCACCCATCCTATGGACAAACATTGATGTCCCGGAATATCACACAGAAGGAGCCAAAGAGACCGCTCGTATCTACCTCGAACGCTCCAAAACGTGTCCTATCTTCCTCACCTGGTTTACGGAGGAAGAGAAGTTCCGCACCGACGTTCCTGCAGTCATCGAGAACATAATCATTCCCGGGGCGAAACGTTGGCAGAGGATCACTCTGTTCGCTGGAAACAAAAGAGACCTAAGCGCTTTGCTCGCCGCAATGGAACCCCTCGACTTCCCAATTCTCCAGGACCTCGAGATTTCCTGTAAATCATTCCTGGATTCGTATTCACCCAAATTCACCCTGCGGCCCAGTGTCCCGCTTTTGTGCCGTTGCAGGCTCCGGGATATCCCTTCCCTCCCACCGCCATCAAACCTGGTGGTTCTCGATTACGTCTTTTTGGAGTCCGGGTGGTTAACGGACTCGTTCGACCTCGACCCTTTACTCGAGTTCCTTCCGCATGTCGCCCATTCCCTGGAACACCTGCGATTCGGCCCGCCACCCATTTCCAGGGTCCATTTCACACCCCGCATATCCAAGATTCCCCTTGAAAATCTCAAGTCCATACATACCACGGAGTCTCATGTCATTGTGGACCACGTACTTGCGCCAAATTTGACCTACTTCGCCGCTTCCTACCCCCCCCGTAGCAGATGCAACGTGGGTAGCCGGGGTGTTCAAAGGTTTCTCCGCTCCGAAGTTGCAGGCAATCCGATTCCACTATGCCCCCCTGTTACCACTCCTCGCCATCCATGACCTCCCTTCAATGTTCCCCCAACTCGAATCGGTTTTGTTCTCCTATTGTACGGACGAGTCAGCCTTTGTTCCCCTACTTGAGCCCCCCAAGTCAAAGAAACCGTCCTCATTGAAAAAGGCGTCCAAGCACCCACCGAGGCTTCGGAAGGTGGAGAACCCATTCCCCCGCTTGAAAGAACTCACGATATCGGACATGACGATCTGGACTTCTCTCCAGGCAGTGATCGAGAAGCGTCTCAAGAACGGCGACAAGTCCCTCCGAAAGATCCAGTTGCCAAAAGGAACGATGGCAAATGCCATCGTGCCGCGTCTTCGTCGGTGGCTCCCCGCACATGGCATCGAGGTCGTCTCATACTACCCTGAAGAGTTGCCGAAGTCCACACCTGAGTTCCAAGACAAACTCTACGACGAAGAAAACGACCTCTTCGAGCTCGTTGCAGGAGTCTAGGGGGTGAATGGGATGGTGAGAATGACGAAGATGAGATGAATTTTGCGATGACTATCATGACGAAGAGGAGGGAGGCGCTTTTTATGACGGCTGATCTTACTTGCACGTCTCTGTTTATACTTCTTGCGTTACCTTTGAACCAGTTAGTTCGCCGCAGGAGAGCGGCAGTATGCCTGACTTTTCACCGGGTAACTCGGACTCATTGGCGAATCTGGAGTGTGGCAGGGGTTCGAAATTTGGTTCCACGTAATCGACCCAGGGTTCTAAGGTAGGGCTCAATCAGATTCGATCAACTTGAATTTGCCTCGAAAAATCAATAACTTATTTGTACTGTACTCCCAAAGTAAACCGTCCCACAGAACTGCTCAGAGAGCCGCCCCAAAAGTATCTGTGAGCCAGATTATTCACAGCTGGGTCACACCCCGAGATTTTGGGACAGGAATGCCACGTGGAATACATCGAAACTGATTGAGCCCTACCTTACTAGGTTACGCTCTGGAATAAGAACAAAGGTTACGAACAGCGCAACGGTCGGCGAAGGGGCCGACAGCGGGGAGGATGGTGTCGACGTCAGTGACCGTGATGGGGAAAGAGAAACAAAGTTGTCCTCCAGTAAGAAGGCTCGAATATTCGGACGTGACGTTGGGGGGCTGGAGAGGTGACGAGTGGGCGGTCAGCTTCAATTCACAGGGGGCACGATGCGGCTGGGAGGTGGGCCACCACGCCTACGCCTACCTCATTTTGCGGCATCCAGCAATAAACGTTGAAGACGCGCACAATCTGCGGGTCATCAGATCTTCAGAGTTGGTTAAGAGAGTGTTACCGACGAACGCACCTCATGGGAGATGGAAGAGCGAATCCCACAGCCCATCCCGAGCATAGGCGAGAAAGTCCTGAGGGAAGGGTTTTCAGGCACCCACGATATCCTCTCTTCTTTGAGGTTCCCGAACTTCGCATCCCCCGGCACAATGACCACCCCACGGAACGTTGACTGAACGCAGGAACTCGATGAGGTATTATAAAGATTCCACATCATCCAACACGTGCGATTCTGCAAGGAAAACGTTCAGTTCAGACTGAGGTATGAAGTGGAAGAGAAACTTTCTACAGCCAGACACGAACAGGACGTTCATGGAAGCAGGGGTGCCCGAGAGCTTCTCCCCCGTCATGGTGGACTGGTCCGCTCGTTGGGTGGCTAGGCCTCAGTCGATGACGGCCAACTTCCCAATACCTTCCCCATCAGGCGAACAAAGGACGTTTTGCGGCTCGATGTCGCGGTGAATAATCGACCTTTAGTGGACGGAGAAAAGAACGGACAGCTACAGAACGAGAAAATCTCAACAGGCCTGAACAAACGAATCGGATGTGTTAGCACTCACCACGGGTCCCGCTATTTCGCAGGCCTGTCTCGGGCACATTGGACCGCGCTCCTGAACGTAACGATAGAGATCCTGCGTAAACAGTTCCATACTGAAATAGCTAAAGGGTGAGCTGGACAGATAGGAGCCATATCGCATTGGTGGGCCAGGTATTCCGGGCAGTTTCCTGTATACATCGAGCTCTCGTTGTATGTGTCGATCTTGAGAACCACCTAAACCCATGCTTGTTGTCTAACGCCCGAGCGATTCCTGCTTCGTGATGTCAGCTCGCCCCGCGCACCCATAGAACCGGTGG
>Ga0307509_10005731_pt1 | contig 17102 bp, 16 predicted proteins | sample 10_EM_MG_FD_202245 | JGI IMG/M metagenome (GOLD analysis project Ga0307509, IMG submission 202245) | Populus trichocarpa ectomycorrhiza microbial communities from riparian zone in the Pacific Northwest, United States - 10_EM | ecosystem: Host-associated > Plants > Roots > Unclassified | place... | reverse complement strand
GCCCTATGGGGACTGGGAGATTGAAGAACTTGGCCCTCATCAATAGGGCTGTGGGGTTTAACAATCCTGCTACGAGGAGGTAGAATCCGACTCTAGACCTTAAAGGTTGGCGATCGGCGGGTAGCAGAAGCGGATGGGGGGTTGGCAAAGAAAGAAATAATCTGAAAAAATAGAAAAGAAAAAGAAAAAAGAAAAAGAAAAAAGAAAAAGAAAAAAGAAAAAGAAAAAAGAAAAAGAAAAAGGAAAAAGAAAAAGGAAAAAGAAAAAAGAAAAAGAAAAAAGAGAAAGAAAAAGAAAAAAAAAAAGCTTTTTTTACCTTGGGAAGGCAGCTGTTGCTCCTCTCCCTATTTATTACCTTGTATGCATAGCTTTTCTTAGTAAAGCGAGGTACCGGTAGTACTAGTAATTAGAACAGTTGGTCGGCACTAAAAATGGGGCAGAATACCTAAGGATTAGCTGGGAGGTTTAGCACCAAGCACACTGCAAAAACTCAAATAACAGGGCCGTCTACGATGTTGTTGGTGTTATTTGCTCTGGCAAGGTCTAGTGTTTTTTTATTTTTTTCCGTGTCCCATGGGGGCTGAGTAGCTCTTCTCCCCCCCCGTCCTCTAAGCGGGTAATTCTCAACTGCATAGCACACGATGGTATTATTTGGGCTTCTGGGTATCGTGTGACCGGAAAGGCATCATACGAGGTGAACGGATCGAGCTGTTATTCTGTAGCGTCGGTTGTCAGTGGTAGAAGAATCGCTGTCTCCCCTAGTTAAAACTAGTGAAAAGGGGAGGAAGGGTTAGTAGAGTGGGGTTTGAATTGGGAAGAATCATATATTATCATAATATTATTATTATCATAGCTAGGCTTGATTGGGAAAATTAAATAAATGCTGTGTGCGCTCTATCAGAGCCCTGGCCCCTCATTTTTGCAGTCGAGGATGGTTGGCTAGGGTGGGCATATAAGGCACCATCATCTCTGCTCTCCTTCCCACCTTCCCTCCGTTCTTCTCTCAACACACAGCACTTAACACAACAGCAACCACCACCGCCGCCAATGTGGGGGGCCACAGTACAAGAAGCACTAGGAGGATAGGAAGGACAAAAAGGACAACAATCACCGAAAGGGCAACGATTACAATACAAATCAGCAAAAATCCAACAATGCAGGATAATACAAACCAACGGCACAGTATAGGCAGATGTGGGGGGGCGGAGGATTTCGGGGACGAGATGAACGACAATGGCTCAGAGCCTGTTTGGATACGACAGTCCTCTTCCGTTACCCCTTGCAAACAACCGTTTCCCTTCTGTTCTAAAACTTCTGAAACTGTTTCTACAGGCCAGTTGTTTTTCCTTCCGGTTTCGCTAAACCCGCCCTAAGAGATAACAAGGGCCGGAAGGACGACAATTACTAAAAAGGCAACAATTACAATACAACTCAACAAAGATACAACAATGCAGGACAATACAAACTAACGGCTCAGTATAGGTGCGTGTGGGGAAGATGGGGAATTCCGGGGACAACGAACAACAATGGATAAGAGCCTGTTTGGATATAACAGCTCCGTTCTCTTGCCCCATACGAATGACCGCTCCCCTTCCGTTCCAAAAATTCTAAAACAATAGTTTCTACGGGAAAAATGGCCACAAAAATGGAATTGTTTTTTCCTTCAGTTTTTGCTAAACGGGCTCTGGAGGGATGACAAAAATACATGTTAGCAATGCAGGGCGGGTGGATGGCATTCAAAACTCCGATGTAGAGAGCCGGGGGGGCAGCAGTGGAGAAAAAGACAGCAGAAAATATAAACTAGCAGCCCGGTACAGTGTTCCATACTGTCCAGCCCCATGGGGCCTGGTGGGGGGCTACCAACCGCCCTAGATTGGACTGGACTGAATCTAGCAGTCTGCCCAGGGCAGTGAAATCCTAGGACGGCCGCATTTGATTCGGGTGGCGGGGCCTATAGGGTGGGATAGTGCTTTCCCCATGCAGGGGTAGGACTGTAGGCTATGTTAAGGGACGTCCATGGGCAACCGTGGGGGATGCGGGAGGGGGAAGGGCTGAGCGATGCGTGGTGATTTCGCTTCTGCCCATATTTGCTCCGAAGTCTGATCAAACAAATGGAATGAATGACCCGGGCAGGAATCTCGGAGTTTGCGAATATCCATCTGCTCGGATGAATCTTCTGGCTTTCTCTGATGCCTCTGTTAATAACAAGTTTAGGAGAACTCCACCATCCGAGGGAACATTGCTGGGCTAGTAGCCATATTCCCAACTCTATAGGATGGCGAAGCATCCACTGATATGGGGCATCCATGTTGAATGGGTTACGAGCGATGGATAAATAAGGTGGTGTGGCACCGTTCAAAGTACGTTTTAGTCGGATAATATGGGGGACGGCGGGGGCGGGGAATGAGGGACTAAGGATAGTTCTCCGAGTTTCTGATGTACGGGAAGTTAGGACCTACGGCCCATCCCGGTTTTCGGCTGTTGGGCGTAGGGCGTCCGCTCACCCCCCCCAAAAAACGACGGACTATGGCCATAGTCTACCCCCTCCTACCTCCAAGACAGACGGACCGAACCGTTAGGATCCCTGGCTCGGGAAGGGTGTACTGCATTGAGGATTCGGATCTGGAGGGCCAAAGGGATGACAATGGCGAAAAGGGAGACCACTAGGAATCGAATTGGTAAACCTGGACAACAAAACTTCCCCCCTCATATTTGATATTTGCTTGATCTTTTATGATAAGTTTGGGCTGGTGAGCACTAGGTGATCCGTGGGCCTTAAAAACAATGATCTGTCGGTGTTCGCCACTCCTCCTTGGATGGGACTTGGTAGGCTGAATTTGCTATCGAGATTTATGTGGGGGACGGGGGAACTCCAGCTCATATGATGATAACCTGCACGATCTGGAGCGCTCGGCGTAATAGTTTCTTATTCAATAAGGGCTTGGGAACCGGGCGCTATGATGCTTCAAAAATATTCTGATGAGTTTTATTCTCGGCCAGTGGGGTTGGCTTGTTTTGGGGGAAGGGGTAGGAAGAAGTAGGACACCTGCGGGTGATCGGGAAATAAGGTCTCCGTGGTATTGGTAGACCGATATTGCCTGTCAAACTATAGCCTTGGGGAATAAAAAAAGGCGGGATGCATTGTCGTGGGGGTGGGCGTTGGTGTGGAGGCTATCAAAATTCTTTCGAGGTCTGTCAGTTCCGGGTTCTGAATGTTGGCATTTTGGGAATCATGCTTGGGCTTGGCTTGCCGTGGCCCAAATGGCCAAGAATAATTAAGTCATGCTCTGATAGGTTGATTCCGCGGGCTCCCCTCTTGGGGGGGAGCGGGTTGTTAGAAGATATCCTGATCGATGTCTTAATCATTCCGATGAGGTTTGGAGTTTGGGCCTTGCATCTTACTCGTACACCTCTCATATGGGCTGCCTGGAACGGGCACGAGGGAGTGGTGAAATGCTACTCGCACGGGACGACATCAATCCCGACACGCCAGATAAGCTCGGTCAAACACCACTCTGTCATGCTGCTGAGAATAGGCACGGGGTGGTGGTGAAAATACTACTTGGACGGGACGGCATCAATACCGACAAACCAGACAGGTGGGGCCAAACACCACTCCAGTATGCTACCATAAATGGCCACACGGGGGTAATAGCTCTACTACAACCCCCAACATCTGCCACCCACAACACGGCCTAAACCCAAGAGACACACACCCCTTACCGCCTTCAAACACCCTACCAATAACCCATGCCATCCCCCCAAGGACCGCAACCCCTCCATAAACGTGCTGGTCGCTGCCACCGCCCTCTTCCCACCCCCAACCTTCCCCTACGACTTGGAGAGCTGCCCCGTCGTAATTACCGTCTCTCCTTTCCTTCAATAGTAAGCCCGCCACAGAAACTCGGCTTAAACATTCGGCCTCGGTCGATAGAATTAGTCTACGACAAGAATGCACATATCTATCATACCCGCCCACACTTCTCCATGTATTTTCTTATGTAGTCGAGTCAGGATTTATCAGTTTCTCTTTATAATCTAGAGTTCGGCTTTTGTGGGGAAATATTTCTATTATATCAAGCTCGGTGCGGCTTAGTGTTTGCATCATATCTACCTTTTTTTTTATTACTTTATACCTGTAAATCCCCCCTGCCCACTGCTGTTCATTCACCTATTTACCCTTCCTACAATCCCCCTCCCTCCTCCTCCCAATCGCAGACGCGAGGGCTGTTCAGACAGTATAGAGGAAAAAATTGCCCACAAGCATTTCCGACATTTGCGAAAAGCGATGCAAAAGTTACCTGTTAAGTTAACTAAGGCTTGATGATAGTTAGTTTCTACCACGGATACGGCTTAGTGAACATTACGCCTACACACCCGAATCCCTCCACCTACCAGCCTGAAGATGAGGTCGAGATCCTGCCCACACCCTTTACCCCCGCTCACCCAAGCAAATCAACACAATAAGGAACCTCCCAACCGCGAAATTAACTCCCTTCTATGAGCACCTATATCCTGCCCCAACTTGCTAAACGTGATCCCACAAACAAGTTCAGAGGGATATCCCATGCGACCCAAGTCTCCTATTGCCCACCGTGATTTCTTTCCTCCCCAAGCCCATTCCATCCAACTCCCGTGAATCTCCCCAACCAAGCAGGGGAAACATTGCCACGTCCTGGGACATTAGTGTTCGGATAATGCCATAGGCTACCGCATTGCAAACAACCGTTACCGTACTGTGCTGTAAATTACAGCTGTAAGGCACAATGCCGGAAGACTGTATCTTGGCCTACAAAATTTGAGGCCGGGTAATGGCCATACAGAAGACCCCAAGATGAGTCTTTTGTAAACCCTCCTCCCCCCTCACATCTTGGTTGAGATTTATATTACCTTTTTTATATTTGCGCGCCCAAAGGCGTATGGCAAGCTCACGATAAGCCACTGGTCCGCATCGCATTGTAGCGCCTCGTTTACTGGGAAGACGTATCATACACTCCTATCCAAAAAGTTCTCGCTGATCCAAAAGTACTCTGGGGGGGCTTGGCGGTAATAGAGGTACTAGTATCATACTTGAGTACGAGTCGGTTTTCATATATTGAGTAGTTCATATCCGACCCATCCGTAATTTCTCGTAAGGAGGAATGAGGATTAGCAAGGACTGCTCCCACTTGTCGAATATTGTATGCGGTCTTTTTGGTCTTCCGGGCCGGGGAGCATCTTTAACGGAGTCTCGTATACTGTTATTGATACTTCTGTTGCCGTCAAGCCCTGCTGGAGTACTTTTAGATCAGCGAGAACTTTTGGACCGGAGTGGACAGCACACTTCTAACATTAATTTGTATCGAGTGATAGTTCATGACGCAAACCAATCCATCATACGTGGTCCCCCCACTCTCTATATTCACAGAGCGCTAAGAGCCTATTTGGATACAACGGTTCCGTTCCGTCTCAAAAAAGCGGGGGAGAGGGCCATTTCCACAGCAGAAGCGGTCGCAAAGCGGAAAGGTTCCTTTATTTGCCAAACAGACCCTAAAACCTTTGTCGAAACGGCGGAGAAAGAGGGACGGTGGCTGCATGTTCGGGTTGAGGGTTGTGGGCACGCCCGGTCGGCCAAAATACGGTCGGCCAAAACAGGTTATCACATGCATCTTATGGCAGAAGTCTATATAAAGGCACCTTCCCTCCGCCTTTTTCCTCCTTTCCTTCCTTCCTTCTATCAACACAGAACACTCAACACAACGACAACTACCCATCCGGAGGACCATAAGGACGACAAAACCCATAGGACCCAAGGACCACAGGACCAAAAGGACGACAAAATCCATAGGACCAAAAGGACGACAAAATCCAGGACCCAAGGACCAAAAGGACGACAAAATCCAGGACCCAAGGACCAAAAGGACAACAAAATCCAGGACCCAAGGACCAAAAGGACGACAAAACCCATAGGACCCAAGGACCAAAAGGACGACAAAATCCGGGACCCAAGGACCAAAAGGACGACAACCGAAGCACGAATCAGCAAAAATCCAACACGGCTGGTTGGTGGGGAAGGATTCGAGGGAACGTGGAGGAATGGTCAAAGAGGAGGGATGGCTGGAGTGGAGAAATGGAAGAACGTGGAGGAATGGGTGAAGAGGAGGAATGGTTGGGAGAGGTCAAGAGGAGGGATGGGTGGAGTGGAGAAATGTTTGATTGGGAGAACATGGAAGGTGAAGAGGAGGAATGGTTGGGAGAGGTCAAGAGGAGGGACGGATGGAGTGGAGAAATGTTTGATTGAGAGAACATGGAAGGTGAAGAGGAGGAGTGGGTGAAGTGGAGGAGAGGCCAATGAGGAGGGATGGTTGGTGTGGAGTAATATTTGAATGGGAGGACATGGAAGAAGGTGAAGAGGAGGAGTGGGGGAGTGGTGAGAGAGAGGGACAACGAGGGCTCAACTTCAACCCATATGATGATAAATTTGAATAATGTTCTAACACGCCTCATCTGAAGGAGCCTGACGAAGGAGCCTGATGATGATGAGGCATGGGAATGTTAAAATTATTCTGATGGGTTGTTCCAAGTTTTTTTTGTTTTGTTTTGTTTTTGGGAGAGCGTCTATTTGTAGGAGGAGGAAGGCGTTGTGGTGTTGGAATATTCAAGCTGTACACTTGCAGTAAGAAAGTTATCGGACAATTGGATCTTGAAAAGATTATGTTATGGTTGCAGTGGAATTATATCAGTGTGTAGACTAGGAAAAAAGTTCAATTCAATTCAATGAAGATGCACTACAGTATAAGCAGGCAGAACCCAGCAATGAAAGAACGACAGAATAGAGAGAAAAAACGAAAAGCCAATTATCACCCTCCGGTCCCAGTATAGGCCGTTCCTATGTTCTGTTGTGCCCAAGTCTGTGTCCCAAATCCGCAAGTAGGCAGGAAAGCAAGCAATAATAGAGCCGGCTAAATTAGTTAAAGAATGAGTTAGTGGGTGAGAATACGCCTCGTTTCACATTTGTCAACTGTTACGAATTGCATTATACGAGACAAATAGGACGAGGGGTTTTTTTGAGCGTTCTTAGTCAAAAACAGAAGGAGAGGAAATTAAGGGAGGAAGAAAAAAGAGGAGAAGGGAAGGGAAGCGAGACACTATATAGAGAAGCAAACATGAGGAAATCACCGGAATGCAGGAATGCAGGAATGCATTAGTGTGCCTACAGCAAGAGGAAACATACCGCAGTAGGAGTATTTAGGGAATACGAAGATCAATGAAACGGACAATGAGGGCAGCATCAGATCCATATCATAACAGCAACTCTGGGAACTCACGTCATATACAGTCACTCGCAAATCAAATAAGTTCCGCCTGGCACGCTGACTATCTGAAGACCCCCTTCCTGCTATCTGAAGACCCCCTTCCTGCTGTCAGATAAAGGATAGGCGTTAGTCCAAATTGGTGTAGAACCACTCGTCATAAACTAGAGGGGTTGGAGTTTTGCCGTCATTAAGGAACTTCTTTTTTCGCCGCTACTGACCCCAGCACTTTTTGTAGGTAGTCGTTAAGACGCCTGACGCTGTGATGCTAACGCACTCAATGGGCCGACAGTCCGTCTTCTCAATGGACGCACTTTTCCGATGAAGTTCTATTTATTTTTTCCTGAAAAAAAAAGAGGAAAACTATCCCCTAGTACGGCAACGGCGCTCCAAGGAAAATCTAGGTACGTTACTTGCCAGCAAACCTGCACTCGTGGCCACCAACGGAGCTAGGTAACCCAAGGCTGAGGCCTATGTATAATTGCGCTAGCATGGATATTGTGCAGGACAGTTAAGATCTTGCGGCGGCTTTGCCCCTCGACCGAAAAAGAAATCGGTGGTCCAGCTCGTGTTGGAATAGCTCTGCGAGCACCAATAGGGTACAGTACTGTACAGTACAAATATCGTAGCAATTGCGCCAAATTCAAACTGTAGGTGAAAATTTTCGCTATTTTTTTGAGTACCGGTAGGTCTCCCCCACTACAAGTCCTGCTGCCGCAAGAAAATTATTGGATGAGTAAACCTCACCCTTGAGATTGCATTGCTGGTACAAGTACTGTACTAGTACTGTACTGTACATGGACAGGGTAGCCGAACTCCCAAACACTGGTACGATCGTGCTGCACATCAGCCCTATGCTAACGATCGGGTTACTTGGATCTACAAGGAAGAATATTGTGATGTGTCCTCTTGGAATTTCAACCACAGTGCTCATGTCGCCGGATTGGAGTCGCACTCTTTTTTGTAGTCGAGTATCGTAAGAACTCGAATAGCAGACCATAGGCTAGGTAGTCCAAAATTTCCTCCTCCGGAAGAGGGGCGAAAATCGGCAAAAAAACCTGCTCTCCAGGAAAAAGAAAAAAAATAAAGAAAAAATAATAATACTAAACCTTACTAAGAGAGGCAACTCCAACGTCCTGGCACGTGGTCTGCTTTTCCGAGTTCCCCCGGTAGTCTACGAGTACTCCTAAGCTATTCTCACCCTACCGGTGGTAGGCACCCCCAAAAGCAGAACCCTACTCGAGTACCCAACTGAACCACACTCATGCATCACGAGTTAAGATCTTCGTCTCGGACATCAAACCACGTGACCCCGGCCAATTGAACTTTCGTAGATAAGCTCAGCAGCACAGCTCAGTTAGAATTCCAATATGACCGGAACCATAAAATGCTCCCTCCACCCCTTCCATTTCAATTGATCCCTCTTAAAATCCGCCCTTTCCACCTCTCTCTACAGGGACGAGCTACCCAAAGCCATTACCACTATCATTACTTACCCCTTTGATAAGAACAAAAACAGCACCAAAATGCGATTCTTAGACCTCCCGAACGAAATAATCCTCCAAATCTCCGAGGAGCAATCTCCACCCGACCTCAGTTCCCTCATGCGCGCGAACCGCCGTTTAGCAATCCTCCTCGAACGCTCCTTGGTAAACACCATATTTCGCACCCGTTCGAATAGATATGGCCGAAGAGCCCTCTACCTGGCCGCTGAGCGTGGCGACAAATCCACCGTTCGGAGCCTGCTGAGCAAGGGGATTCTCGAAATCATCGAGCTCGTCGGTAACGGGGGGCTTCTGCATGATGCCATAGCGACGCAACCCGTGAGCGTGGTCAGTACCCTGCTGGCCTGCGGGGTTGATACAGAAGCAAGGAACATGAACTTCCGTACACCACTGCACATAGCGGCCGAGATCGGGCGCGAGGAGGTTGTGAAATTGTTAGTTGGGAAAGAAGGTGCTAACGTCAATGTTATCGACACGAAGAAGAAGACGCCACTATATCTAGCGGCGAAGAGATTACAAGCTAAGGTAGTGAAATTGCTACTAGAGGACGAGAACATCGACGTGAACGTCCTGGACTACGCCGGCAGGTCACCATTGCACATGTCATCGGGGGATCCGCGTTGGGTAGCGATCGCGAAGCTCCTGATGAGTAGTAGTGAAGTGGACATTAATTCCCGGAACGAGACCAACATCACACCTTTGCACGCAGCAGCTGTTTCGGGTAACGAGGCGGCCGTAATGATTCTACTTGAAGACAGCAGAATAGACGTCAACGTTAGGGACTATAACGGCCGAACAGCATTCTACCTCGCCATCAAGGAGGGCGATGAATCGGTCGCGAGAGTCTTGATGAACGACCACAGGGTCGACATAAATACCCGGACGAGCACCGGCTGGACACCCCTGCATGCCGCAGCATACACAGGCAAAGAAGACATCACTGGGCATCTCCTGAAGGACAACAGACTCGACCTATCTCTCACCAGCCACAACGGGAGTACACCACTCCATATAGCCATCCGCCGCCGCCGCACCAACGTAGCCCGCATCCTGCTGAACGACCCCCGCATCGACGTGAACCAGGCAAACCACGAAGGGGACACGGCGCTACACATTGCCGCGCGAGACTGGCAGGTAGCAAGTGCGCAATGCCTGCTGGAAGACCCTAGGACCGACCCTAACCTTCTCAATTATTCCCCGTGGACCCCACTTCATGTGGCGGTGCTCGAGCTGCGGGAGGATGTGGTGAAGGTGTTGCTCGAGGATCGTAGAGTCGACGTCAACCCGCGTGGGTGGAATGCGGAGACGCCGCTGCACCTAGCTGTTGAGAAGAGATGTAATGGGATTGTCCGGTGCCTGCTAGAGCGACCGGATATTTTGGTCAACTTGAAGACGAATATGGGGAATACGGCGTATGAGTTGGCGACGATTCATGGGTGGGTGCCGGTTCTTGTGGAATTGGTAGCGAGGGGGGATACGACATTTTGAGTGATGGGCGAGGTATTGAAATGGTGTTTTTTATATAGCTGGAATTAGTGTAGATGTAGTAGTTTCAACCTAGAGATTCATTTAGTCCGCGATAGCCCGAGGGGAGTACTACCCGTAAAACCCAGTGGCCCGTATCACCTTGGAACCCCCAGTGGTCCAAGGTAATGAAAACCCGGGCTACTTTTACCGGTGCATTTGCTAGCACCGGAAGATTATTTACAATTATCCGGCAATAATACCGTAAGAACTTAATCAGAAGATAACGGTGATATGATAGGACGTTAAAATTCCCCTTCTCGGCTACCCGCGGAGGGGGAAAAACACCGCAAATTTAGCTCTCGGCTAAGACACAAGCAAATGGAATATGCACAGCGGGTTACTGGGAGAGGCAACCCGCAGCTAAACTACACATTTATCTTCCACGAGAATTGGAGTTCTACGGTAGCGGCTGTTATTGGCCTAGCACCCAGCCACGGTGCACTGCACGGCACAGTACTGCGTGTATGACATCGGCCCAAATTTTGCTGACGAGTGAAAATACAGCAATGTGATCCCCCTACATGAGTATATTGCTGCACTGCGAAAACCCCCGAGAAAAAAAATCAAGCTTGTCAAAAAAACCGCCTCACGGGATACCTCGAAATATGCTAAAGAGAACATAAGAGTCCCCATTGGATAACCCCTGGGCAATCGGGACCTCTAGACACCGCGTCTTTCTAAGAAAGCCAACAGGTTGACGCTACAGAATGGCTTGAGAGCATTTAGGACGCACAATTCCTTCTCTCTCAGGCCTTTCTTTCTTTCTTTTTCTTCTTGCAGAGATCTTCCTGAAACGTAAGATTCACAGTACATAGGGTTGCAAGCCCTCGTTTTCTCCCCCGTCAACGCGGGGCAATTGATCTACAATGATACAGGCTCAAACAAAAATAAATATTGAAGCATGCTCAAGGACTAAATACAACGGCCTTACCGAGTAGGACCGTCTTAAGGTTAATATTGCGTAATTTCCTTGTGCCTTGTCCCACAATTTCTTCCCACCATACTTCTGGTTCTCCAGTTTTCCATGTCACTCAGCGAGTGACATACCATGATTAAGCTTCCCCGTCTTACAGTGCCAGCCATTTTAGGTTACTTTTTAAAAAATTACTCGACGCTCTAATATCAAATTACTGAGTCGACTTCTTTCCTTTTTAGAAGATACTACACGACCTCGAAGCGTCACCCACAATTGCCAGAACTACCCCACTGGAGAGGAGTGCTTACCATTATATGAGGATTCTGAGCGGATACCGTACCGTTCTCATGTTATTCATTATGATACTTGTGAGTCCCGTGGGCTTGGCTTTAACCCTATCATTAGCATTCCCTGAAGTACCACATGGACCTACCCAAGTAAATTGGAATACTTGAGCGGGAATGGTACCCCCCCGCCACAATTCTTCATGAACTCCGAACCCCTAACCTTCTCTTTTTTTCTAATGCACTGTGCAAAGTAGAGATGATGGGGCTTCACACACTCTCTAATAATACCTCTCTCGAGATAGCAAGAGAACTATACAACTCGCCATGCATGAACTCCTTTCTCAGAAAAACCCGGCGCCCCTGCAATTCTCCTATCCACCTCCAGTAACTTACTCCTTAGCGGTTCAGAGGGCTATTACGGCTCGCGCGCATCTACGGCGATTATCGTAAGGGAGGGCTGTACTCGAGTAATAATAGTGGGGATGCGCTTGGTGAAGGGATAGTGATCTACTATTAATATTGGGGGGGGGATGGCTGGTTAAATCAGCGCTCGATTAATTCTTGAGAACTAGAGATTGCACTTTTGCCCTCTAGCCAAAGCCCCATGACAGCGGTAACTGGTGTTTTTCGAACGATCTCGGCCACTGTATTGTAGGCTAACTAGACTTTTCGATGACACTTCAGAAACCGCTGTCTTTATTGGGAGACTAGATCTTTATTGCAAGCAAAGCAGAGTAAAGGAAATACAAGTATTTAACATCTACTTTCTTACACTCAAACTAGTATAACATGCCGCGACAGCTGGTTGTCGAATGATTTAATAGTTAATCCTTTCCAATCCAGCCCATCGCAAAATCGAAAAAGCAAAACCCCTCAAAAGCACCACCCAATCTAAACACATCCTCTCCCCATCGCATTAGCCAAACATACTTACAACTTTGCACTCCCCTTCCTCCTGCGGTAATGTCCCGTAATCTCCAAACACTCCTCCATAAACTCTCTCTCCTTCCCACTTTCCCCCTCGCGAACGGTCCTCCACATTCCCTCGTACACCCTCCCATCCTCCCGTCCAAGTACGCTCCCTGCCATCTCGAACTTGGTGAACGCGAATACGTCCGTCAACGCAACCGCGCTACCAACATCCATCTTGACCAAAACTGCTTCGTCCAATGCTCTCCTGAGCAGTCTTGCCTGCGTAGCATCAACAAACCCGCTCTCGAAGAGCTCCGGCAAGCCGGCAACGAGCGTGCTTAGACAGAAGATGTCGCAGAGTAGGCGCAGGGCATAGGCGCAATCGTCAGGCAGGAGGTTGGAAGAGCTGGCGCGGGCCACACATTTGCGGAAGGTGGTCGTTACGAAGACATCTGCGTGTGCGGAGGCAATTCGGTGCGTAGTATGCGTGTGCTCGGACCAGTTTTGAGGGGCAGAGGTTGAAAGGGAAGTAGAGAGCTCGAGAACCAGGTAGGCAGCGCGGTGCTCTAGTGCCGAGAGTTGATGGGCTGGGGAGTACCAATCGCCGGATGTCTTTACGCTTGAGCGTTGGGTGTAGAATTGGGCTGGGGCTAGGAGGGTGTTTAGGAGGTAGGAGCTACTTGGGGGGAGATGGTGCTCTGTTGATATTGATGATGGGGACGAGCGGGAGGAGGCTGAAGAGCGGGAGGAAGTGGAGGAGCCGGAGGAGCCAGAGGAGGAGGAGCGGGAGGCGGTGAGAGAGGTGGGAGTCGAAGAGGAAGAGCGCAAGGCGGAGACATGTTTGAGGAGGGAGCGGGTGGTTTGCTGGGATATTACATAGTTGTCGCCTTTTTGTTTCACGTTAGGATGTGGAAAGGAGTGAGGGGCTGTGATGCGAGGGTGTCTGAGACAAACCTTCGTACGTTTGGGAAGCAGTAGCGTTTGCGAACAGTGGGCCGATACCACTCATGTGAGAGTATCCGTGACCACCCATACATTTCCTTGCTTCCTCTAGCCCCTTCGCACAGTCTGTTGAGCTTTTGACCTTCAAAGCAGTAGACAAACTATGCATCTCTGCTAACGACTCCATGTTTCCCCGTTGAACAATCTCCTCCACCATCTTCTGATACATCGCCCAGAGTTCCCTCCCGGCGATAATATACGCATAGCTTGTCGCTAGCAGTGGGTATAACCTATGCTTAACACTAGCATAAGTAATAACCGGCTGCTCCGGTCCATCAGGAGTCGCTGCGAACTGTCGTCTGTGAATGCAATACCTTAGAGAAATTGTCACAGCTCTCGCTAAAGACCACCCCAGGTTCACTGGGATGCCAGCCCGCAGCGCGACCATGTTCCCGTAGGAAAGCTTGTCGTGTGCCGGCCGTACGTACTCCCCCGTGAGCGTGACTTGCGCATGCCGCATAAGCATGTTCTCCCGAGGAATTCGGACTTCTTGGAATCGCACATAACCGTTATCCACTGTGCCAAACCCTCCATACGCCTTCGGCCCAATACCCCCGATCGTGATTCCCGGCAATGGCTCATGCGTCTCCAGAGAGCGAACAGGGACAATGAACAAATGTGGACCATAAGGTTTGTACTCCAGCGGGTTCCCGGGTAACGGTAGGTGCAGCACCGCCTGCACAATTGTATGATTCGCCATGACCCCTGACCCTCCAATCCACCACTTTGTACTCTCCAGCCTCGGCGAAGAAATCACGAATTCTCCGGAGGTGACATCGAACCTCGCGGCTGTTTCTAACTCCTGCACGTTACTCCCGTGCGCTAGCTCCGTCTGCGCGTAGCAGCCAATGACCTCGTAGCGTTTGCATTTTGGTAGCCAATGGGCTTGTTGCTCTCGAGTCCCTTGACTTGCGATGGCCGGGACGAAAGCTATGTCGTGGAAACTCGTCGGGAGAGACTCGTCCTGTAAACGACAAGCGAGGGTGAATTCGAGATCAGACCATCCGTGCGCGTCGCGGAGCTCCAGCAACCGTTTGAAGATGCGCAACGAGAGGTGGAGGAGTTGGCGGTGGTTGAGGTGTGGCCGTAGGGACTTGTCGAATATCCGGTCGCTGGCGAGGATCCTGGCTATGCGGATTCGGGTCTCGCGGTATCCCGGGTCAAATAGGAGGTTGCCGATTTTGTATGGGTCGATGGTAGTGTCGGTGCGTATGGCGTCGAGTGGAGTCGGCATCTTGCTTGGTCGGAGCTGCTTGAGTTGTTTCCTGTTTGGCTGCGAGGTTTGGCTGGAGCTCAATTGGGATTGAGGGAATGGATGAGTTGGCGTTGGTGTTTATTGGTGATTTGGGGCGTGCGTTGAGCCAGATGATTGGTGTGCGGTGCCGAGGCTTGAGGTTCAAGCTACCAGTCCCCGGATGGCAACCGCGCGGTACTGCCGGTAGAAGAGTATCATACCAGTACAATGCCAACGACAGTCCACCAGCAAAAGTAGGTTGTATATAAACCGTCCCAGGGAGATAAATTAACCACCAGAAGATAGATTGTGTCGTAAAAACTAAAATAATTGAACCTCACGATAAGAATTCCCCTCCATGGACAAACGGGGGACCACGGAAAAAGCTGGCTTCGAGTCCTCCACCGTGACAGACAAAAGAAAAATACAAGGAACCTTATTAAGACAGAGTCCTCCAACCTCCTAGCTAAGGTCTGATTACCGTGCTCTAGTTCGAAAGCTACGGCATATTCTTAGGAGACAGCTACCGGTATCATGCATAAACTAATATGCATTGGCCACAATTTGCTTGAACAACCTAAGGATACTAAAAACGATACTGAACCGACCAGTTAGATCCCTACCTAAAACCACTCAGACTGCTTGTCCAAAAACTAGCGAATAAAACTCATAGGTGCACCTTTTACACAGAATTCTATATGAAAAAGGATGGGTTTTAAGGATAGATTAATTTCTAAAGCATGCACATTGTACTGCGCTTAACTTAGTAGATTACTTAACCATCCAAACCAATCCCCGGTATCGTTAGCGCAGATGCGATGAAAGCCCAGTATGTGCCTGGGGTTATGCTAGAAAACTCAAGAGCGTATGATATACCGGTACATGGTAGCTGCGAGACTCCTCAATAGTTTGTGGATAGACGCTAGCTTCCCAACCTATGACATATATTGCACCAGCTCGGGGCCTCTCTCATCCCCAGAACTTAAACAAATTTAATGTAAAAACAAATAAGCTGTGCGCTAACAGTCGTTCCAGGGACTAGGGCAGCATCTGCAATTCTGGTTCTCTCTCATGCTTCTACCCCAGAGAACTAGAGTCAGGATTGGGATTCTTTATAGCCTGAGAAGAATTCAAGATAAAGAAGCTGTGGGAAACCTACTGCATTGGTGTCACACGCCTGAAATCCTCGCCGGCATGAGCCCATCATCACCAGCCAACACCGACTCCTGGGCAAATGTTATAATAATATCATAAATCAATCACCACCACTACCTACCTTCTTGCCCCGGAAGGCCTAATGCTAGCCTATGTGTCACAAACCCCACTTCACTCGGCCCCATACTCCTTCGACCTCAATCATGCTTCAACACACCTTAACTCCACAACAACGCCCACCTCCACAGACACCCTCATATCCCTAACCCTAAACGAAACACTCTCCTCAACTAGCCTCCTATATCGCATAAAACTTCTCAACAGTAAGGTGCTCCTTTAGTACACTTGGTAACCTCTCCACAAAATTCCCCCTGATAGTGGGCAGGCACTGGTACATGGGGTATGTTTGCCAATGTGAATATGCTAATCACAAAAACTGGATAATAGCACGCCATAGTCTCCGTCGGTGTTGGACACATACGGGACATGTGGCGGTGGATGTGAAGAGGTGGAAGGTGAATGTGAAGAGGTAATTGAGGTTATACTGCCGTTTTGTACGACTACTGAACATGGTCCGGAGAGATCGTTGCCTGCTTAGTGGATGCCGTGGATTGCAAGGAGGGGTAGTCCTTTTTTTTTTCCCCACCGTCCTCTGCAACAGTCTAATTTCTGGGCTGACCGTAGTGGTAGTAGGGTGGGAATATTTACTGCACAATTCGGACCCCCGGGGTTGCCGTTGACAATAAAGTATTATGGTGAAGTCGACGTCATTTTCGGTATCCCGGGCCACTGTGAATTTAACAGTGAGGAGGGCGCTTATTGGTGGGGTATGGGCACAGCACCATGCCACAAGTGCGGTCTGGTGCAGCAAGGCAGGTCCAACTGGGCCCAATGATCAATTAGCGGAAGCAGGGGCTCCCGATTGTGTACCGGTAACGGATGGACCAAATGATGGCTTAAAGAGAGGTACCGATCAGTGTTCGCAACAGGCCAGACCGGACTAGGAGGACTGGAGGCCGTCCGCAACAGGCCAGACCGTCCAAATGTGAGGCAGTGGACTAGGTAGTCTAGTCAGGAGAAATGGACGGACTGGACGGACTGGCCTGGCCTGAAAATGGCCTACCGGGATTTGTAGGCGGTTGACAATCCCTTCGTCTGTATTTGTCGCTTTTTAGTTGCCTATCATATTCCGCGATTAGGAATAGTTCAAGTGTCGCAACGGCGGAGATGTTTTCTACTCGTCAGGTCACAGCAAGAGCTCGTTGACCATAC
>Ga0307509_10005730_pt1 | contig 17102 bp, 17 predicted proteins | sample 10_EM_MG_FD_202245 | JGI IMG/M metagenome (GOLD analysis project Ga0307509, IMG submission 202245) | Populus trichocarpa ectomycorrhiza microbial communities from riparian zone in the Pacific Northwest, United States - 10_EM | ecosystem: Host-associated > Plants > Roots > Unclassified | place... | reverse complement strand
CTCCGGTTATTCTGCACAAGTTCCGAGGTGAGAACCGAATGCCCGAGGTCGTTCTTCTGCAGTTGACCGAGGGTATGGTGGTTATTCGGCATCTGAGATATTCGTGTTCTGTTGTAGGTGAACCAGTTTTTCATGTTGTCGCATTAGATATGCAGGGTTGGTGTTTGAACAAGTCTGAACCTAATGGTCGTGAAACGGTTCGTAAGGAATAGTGTGTCGCAGGTGAAGGTTGTGGTGTTCCGTGTTCGTGGTGTTCCGTGTTCGTGGCGATGGGAAAATATGTATGTCGTGAGCAGCCCAAAATATTCCAACAGAAGGGGATGCCCATATACCCAATCTCAAAACATGGCATTTGGCCAGACATCTAACGAAGGAAGACGAAACCCCAATGTCCTCAATAGCCCAGTTCCACCGGGAACCCAGTACTGTTACTGTGGAAAGGGAGGTGACTGGAAGAAAGATTGCCATAAGCGGAGGTCGGAGGAAGTGGTGGGAAATAGTCATATGAGTGTAAGAGGTAAGAAGTTTCCCTGTTTGGCCAAGGACCCAAATAGGTTACCAGAGGAGAGTAGGGTCATTGACTCTGTGGCAAGTCAACATTTATGTCTAGACCAAACACAATTCGGCACCTATAGGAAAGTTAGCTATGACCAAATAATCACCATAGCTGTAAGCTACTCCTTAGTATCTCAAGAATCCTAAAGAGAACTCTGGAGATACTAATACGATAGGAGGGAAAGTCTTGGTGGAATATCTTCAAGAGTTATAAGAAAGATGAGAGGCTAATAGAGTAACCATTAAACTTGTAGTATATTAAAGAAGAGCATTCCTGTGAGGCTTGAGAGACTGAATCCTTAGGGGATCGTAGGCTCCTTAAATACAAATAAAACATAACCTAATTTCCTGTGGCTAACGGAAACACTTCCTATGCTGAGATAGTATCGAAGCAAACAACTAAGTCCTAGAAAATATGTATAGAGGCGACAGGATGTAACTAACAAAACAAGTAATAAAATCAAACAATAAGGGATCGCTACTAATGTACTAACTATTCTAGTAGTACAAGTAGGAAAGCATAAGGTTGTCTAAGGGGTACAAGGGGAGCAAATAGTGCTATAAGTGAGCTTAAGTCTAAGTAACCCAATAGGAAACTATAACAAATAAGAAAAGTACAAGGTAAAGAGTGCAGCGCTACTATTGTAGAACCTAAGTAGGAAACATCCAACATCAGGTAGGTACAGTAGCGAGAACAATAGGCAGATTCCGTTACAATAGCAGAGGGTACTAAAATGTATGCGCATGGGATTGATTCAATTGAGATACCTACGGCCCAAGTTGTAATCAGATTAAGGGAGGTCTGGCATGTACCAAACATTTGGGCAAGCCTATTATTGGTTACTAGGATGGTCAATGCGGGGTACATAGTTAGATTTGACAGACCAACCAGCTATATCAGTAAGACCTGGATAAGAACAGAGCGGGGTAATAGGAAAGGGAGTTGGTACTAGCTCAATGCCGATAAAGAATCACCACTCTTCGAACAAGATAGTCTCAGTAGTGCACATCTGTGCTTAGCAAAAAATTAGTCACCCGCCGCAACACTACAAACATGGCACCGAAGACTAGGCCATTGAACTCGAGATAGCAGCATGAAAAAACACATTGTATCCAAAGTTACAGATATGAGAGTTATAAGTACAAGCGACCCTTCAAGCAAGATCTGCACAGTTTGTGTTATGAGATGTTAGCACAAAGAAGCAGAAACAAAAGAACGAGAAAAGGCGACAGAACTATTGAGCCTGGTTCATTTGGATATCTGCGGACCCATGCAAACCACCAGCCTAAATGGCGAACAGTACCTTGTTACCTTTACAGATGAGATGAGTGGCCGTGTAAGTATCAGTCTCTTACACACAAAAGATTGAGCACATGCCACATTTCAAGAATATAGATCCCGAGCATAGAAGGCAAGTGGCAAGACGATTAAAGCTTTGCGGACTGATGGCCGAGGGGAATACCTCAACCAGGAGTTTAAGAAATACCTAGTAGGAGCAGGAATACAACACATAGTCAGCCCAGCGTACAGCCCAACCCAGAATGGCCTGGCAGTACGAGTAAATTCGAACGATAATGGAGAGTGCTTGCTGCCTACTGGAAGACCTACAAATAAAACAAGAGTTCTGGGGGTATGCAGTACTTACTGCTGGTCATATTCACAATAGACTACCATCCCAGAGCGACAATAACACCTCTGTGATCAAGTTCTGGACTGGGAAACCACCGAGTATTGGCCACCTTTGGGTATTTGGCTCAACTGTGTGGGTGCATATACTGAAGGAAACAGGAAGGAAACTAGACTCAGTGTTAATCAAAGGAATATTGGTAGGATATGAAGAGGAAGCCAGTTGGAAGGTATATCTGGTATATGACACTCAAGCCAAGCAAGCCCTAGTGTCCCGAGATGTTATTAGCAATAAATCCTCGGGGTCAGGGGAGCACAAAACAGCAAACTACACAGCGCGAAAGACGAGAATTGAATGGGAACCGAATCCCAGGTACCTACAGAAGACACCCAGATTAGCACCAATACACTAAACGAATACTATAGACTAGGTCGAGTTACCACACCACCTAAAGATCGCGATCCTCCAGAGGGTTCTGATATGCTTGACTCAATTGTCCTTCGACCTCAATTAGCTATCGAACAATACACCGAAGCATCACGAGAGGCAGTACCAGGAGGAAGAATGGAAATACCCATGGCAATATCAAGGTTGCAAAGAAATCAGAGCAGAGGAGAAAGTTTTCAGCCATAGGCTAATTACGCATTAATCGCTAAAATAGCAGAGACAGAGCCCGAGACTTTAACCGAAGCATTAAACAGTGAAGCTAAGGCTGCATGGAGGGGAGCTTGTGAATCGGAGCTTCGCTCCTTGGCGCAAAATAACACAGGGGTGTAAGGAACCACTTCCAATAGGGCGAAGCACAATTGCCTGTCGCTGGCTATTTCAGAGAAAACAAGACGGGCGGCATAAGGCTAGGCTAGTAGCGAAAGGCTATAGCCAGAAGCTAGGTATCGATTACGAGGAAACCTTCGCTCCTGTAGCCAATTTCACAACTATTAGAGTTCTTCTTGCCCTAAGCTGTCAGAGCAATTGGGAAGTGCACGGGATGGACGTTAAGACTGCATTCCTAAATAGTGAGTTAGAAGAAACAGTGTATATGGAGATATCAGAGGGGGTTGACATTGCAACTACAAAACCTGTGACTCCCAAGTATGCACCGCACATAGTTTGCCAGTTACTAAAATCAATATCTGGGTGGAAACAATCGCCACGTGCCTGGTATGGCAGGATTAACCACTTCTTCTTAGCGGATCGGTTGATTAGAAGCGATGCCGACCACAGCCTGTTTATCAACTATGACAAACAAGTTATCCTGTTACTGTATGTTGACCATCTGGTTCTCGCTGCCAAGACCAAAGCTACCATTAATTGGATTCAACTTAAACTACACGAAGAGTTTGAGATGACCAACCTGGGACCACTTTGTACCTTTCTTGGGCTTGAGATTCAACGAAACCGTACAAACCAAACCTTATTCCTACCACAGGTGAAGTATATAAACAAGATCTTGGAAAACATGGGGATGCAGGACTGCAACCCTACCGCCACTCCTACCGATCCACACATCAGACTCAAAAAAAGTAGCTTTACCTTCCAAGCAACCCAAGCAGACCGACTTCAATACCAATCAGCCGTTGGCTCATTGATGTACGCCATGCTTGGTACTGGTCCAGACATTTCCTACGCAGTCGCCAATGTCAGCCAATTTAGTACGAACCCAAATCCCACAGACTGGACTGCGGTGAAAAGAATCTTTAGGTACTTGGCAGGAACTGCCAATAGAGGACTCTACTATGGATTAGAGGGAATAGGAATGGGGTTTACAGATGCAGATTGGGGGTCAGGTGATGACCAGAAGTCAATTGGGGGGTTCACCTTTCTTTTAAACAGCGCAGCTATTAGCTGGAACAGTAAGAAACAAGCAACAATTGTTCTGTCCTCCACGGAAGCCGAATATATGGCCTTGACGCAGGCTGCTAAGGAATATATCTGGCTCCAGCAACTGTTGTTTGATCTTGGAGCCAGGAAACACGTAGCAGCATTTAGCAACATCTATATCGATAATCAGGGAGCCCTAGCACTAGCGAAAAACCCAGAGTTTCACGCCCGTACTAAACACATAGATATTCAGTATCATTTTATTCGTGAACATGTTGATACTGGGCAGACTACCTTGGCATACTGCCCGACAAACGCAATGACGGCAGACATTTTTACGAAAGCCCTACCACAGCCCGCCTTCACGAAGCACAACCTTGGACTAGGCGTCATCGACCAATCGGTCCCTTTATTGGAGGATGCGGAGATCCATGAGGGGAATCGGGAAGTGGGAGCACCGGGGAGAGGAGATCTTGTCGATCACCGGCGCTCTCCCGATTACAACACCTCCTACCTCACGACATAGAATCTCCTAGAAACCGCCTCGGAGGTTTCCCGTGGCTGGACCGATGGTGAACGATGCGAGGAGCGGGATTGAAAGAGGGGAAAGTCGGGAAAGTCGGGAAAGCGGTGAAGGAGGGGAAAGCGGGGAAAGCGGGGGAAAGCAAATTGCGTGATAGAGTAGAGGAATGATGTGATCCTGTACAAAAGTTTCACGCAAAGATTAGCAGAGTTTCATGTATTTAAAAGAGTCCCATCTGGACACTATCTTAGAAAAGGCAGGTCACCGATAACAAGTCAATCTCTGCTAGAACTCGTTTTATTTTCTTTGCTCCGCATTTAAAAGATTCATATTCCCCTCATAATTTTGGCAGATTCGCCCCCCCTGTGGCTTTCTTTCCTGGCATTTCCCTTCAGTTGCCTTTGCCGGAGGCATAATATTCGGAATCGTCCTTGCTGATTGATGCGTATAGTTGAATACTGACTCTCTTGATATCTGAGGGGTTAACTCTTTGGTGGCTTTCGGTTGACTGGTGGGGAATTGTTTGGGTGACGGGGGTGGCTCGGTAATCTACGATATACTAGCATCTTCTAAGCGATTTGTGGATGGGTATACGTATTCTGAGTATGGAAGTTGTCACCAAAAGCAGCCCGGTGCTTGTGTCTATGATACCTTAAGAAAGGACTGTGATTAATATTCATCATAGGGTTTCGTGGTATAGTTGATTCTACACCAATCTAACACACTAGTAGTCCCCGGTTCGACCCATGTCAAACTGAATCTTTTTCTCGCTTCTCAGAAAAGCACTTTCTCCCTTTTTTATTCACAAATGCGATCTATTCGATTAGCCTCAATCTGCTGCTCGTGGATTGAAAAGGCTGAGGAATTCTTTAACCAGACGAAGGAACAGCAAGAGAAATGAGAGTGGACATTAATACAGTTAATAGCATAATTTATTCACCTGAGTGAGAGCCTGTGACTTGTTATACTCTATGACGATGATGCCGATGATAAGTGATATGGAGAAAAGGGGAAGCAAGTGAAAAAATGAAATCCATAGAGAACGCGCCATTTTCCCAAGCTTGGATCTCCCACCACTAACCTCCAACGAGCTGGTATAGTGATTGGTCCACCTTTGCACCGGCAAGGGTGCCTGCCCGAGCGCTTGTAGTGGGGTTATTGGGCTGCTGGACCTCGGTTGTAGCAAGCTTTTTAGTATGCTTGAGATATTTCTGGGCACCCATGAGAGGGACAGAATATTTAGTGACCAGGTAATTCGACAAGGATCTCAGAAAGATACTAGGTGATGGGTTAGTTCATAATGCAATATGATTGCCAATCAACAAACTTAACAGCACACAAGCCATCTATATCAACACAACCATCTTCAGTACCCCACATTTTCAAAACCTTCCAAAGATATTTCTCGTGATCAAATATTAATTTTGTTGAAATCCTAGGAGATATATCGACAAGCAAGCGAGGAAAATGCGATAGAAGAATTGCTTAATTAACTATGGTACTCGGGGGCGTTGATTTATACCCGAGTACCCGTATTGTAGAGGTCGATATTCAGACTCCCACAGATCTATTAAGGCTGGTTCGCTAACTCACCAGCCAAGCATCGTGAACTCCACGATACTAGCATGAATACAGTATGATATCCGCATATTCCAGCAAATTTCTACTATGTATTCTACTATGGATTTACATTTTATATCTTGATTCCTCATTTTCATGATAGTGTGGTTGGTGGGGGGGTGCTGTTATCATAACCGAAGTTTTTCTTCGTTGGTGTACAGCTAATTTTGTGAAGTCACAATAACAGAATTTAATCCAGGGCCCCCACCCCTTTAGTGCACTTCTACCACAGGAACAAAGGACGACTAGTGTAGGTTCCATAAAGTGGATCCAAATTATCTTAGTCAGACAATCATATACCGAGAAATATTAACAAACTCACGATTTCAGTGAGAAGATGTTTCAGACTATTGCAGTGAATTACCTCTATAGTGACCTTAACCTGGAGCCTCGTCTTCTTCAAAAGCTTTTCCACCAGTCTAGTGATCGCCTCTGCCGCAACATACCGCTCCCGCGCAGCTTTCATGCGCTCCCTACACCCCTCCGCAATATCCCCAATGTTGGAAAACGGAGACATTGTTTTGGGTCAGTGAGGTATGTCCACAAGGCTGGTCCCCAGGGCGGCAGCCTGGCTGCTCATAGTTATGGGCAAGAGCACGATTCACGCTCGAGCATAGCCCAAACCTTCTGCTCGAGCATGCTCGTGCCCATCATTAGCTGCTCAATTCTCCCGCTATCCTGTCATCCGTAACCATCTTGCCTACATCTTCCACCGTATCCTGATCTATATCATATATGGCCATCAGAGTATCACAATTTCCAAGAGCTGTCCTAATTCTCCATTCCAGGGCATTCCGAGTCTCCCCACAAAAATCCCTAGAATCAAGATAGTTCAGTTCCCGCTTATTGCCTTCCTCTGCCTCCTTGACTATCAACTCATATTCCCCGCGCAGAATTGTGCTAATGACACGTTGAGTCTCTGGTGTAGAAGTGATAGGAGAGAGGGTGATCTCCATTGGTAGAGCACAATGCAGAGCGCGGGCATCCGGTTCTGTGTCAGAGGGCATCGGCGTATAGTTATGTGACACTAGGTCGAAATTTGTAGAAGGATGCACACCTGATCATCTATTTGTCGTAGTAGATGTTGCTTCAGGGACGCTACATGACGGGGTAATCGATATCGGGAGCAGGAGGGAGCGAACACTATACCTAGTACTCACACCCTTCCATATCGGAAAAGTCAGAACCACCCCTAGAATGTAGGCAGGAGTACATATGTTCTTCCTGTACAGCAGCCAGTAAACTCATGCTTGTCCCCCGCATACTAATAGCTCCTTTCCTGGTGTCTATTCTACCTCCTTTCTTTTTTCTCTTGCTTCCACCTCCATCAGAATTGCCCACAATCTTGATCATAATTTGATCATACATGGACCTTTCTCCACTATCTCCTCCGTTTGCGCGGTGCCACTTTTACTGCTAGGGCCGGAACGATTTCTTAACCCATCGGCTTTCACTTTCCTCTGCTCGGTTTCATCAGAAGAATGAATCACTGCACGTTCATCGACATTACCCTAGTCCCTATACAATCTCATACACCCTCTGCTCGTCAATGACTCCCCAGTGCCAGTGCGGATATACTCCCCCTCAAAAGTGGTAATTGGCCTGCGCTCCGGCAACATTCGCAAAAATCCCCCTAATCTCGCAAGTCCATCATCTGAGAGCTTGGTATAGGCATGTTCCAAACCAAGTGGGACACCGGTATCGTTGGGTATTTGGTTGGAGATCTGGTTGAGAGCAACCAGGGGAGGAGAGGCCAGTCGTCCAGAAGAGGATCGCGGGGATGCAGATCTCGGCAAATGATGTAATGCGGTGTTTGAAATTTGTGAAAGGGACCGGCTCCCCAGAGGCCCGAGGCTGCCATGGTGCCAAGAAGGCGTAGCAGGGTCATTCCAAGAAGCTTGAGTGGCTCGCTAGCTTCAGGGAGGGTGGGGGAACCGAAGGGAGGATAAGCAAAATTGTAGGCATCATTGGGGGTAAGGTTTCTAAGCTTATCACGATCCCATAGAAATTTTGGAGCGTTATTCAAGAATGACATGGAATTACGATTAGGTGTGCAATAAGAGCTGGACCAAACAAGATGTCCAGTTGAGCTTCACGGGCTTGACGCTCATGCCATATCGGTCGAGGATTGATCTATAGGAGAATCCAGTACAGCAGCTATAAGGAAATAGATTGGAGCGCAGTTGGGAGAAGAGGTTCGACTATTCGACGGGGGGAGAAGTTGGGCAGTGGGGGACGGTTAGGAATAGAGGTGTTGTTGCAATGGAGGTAATAACGGGGCTGACGGGTTTTGGGAGTGAAGCGAGGTGGCTCAAGTGAGTGAGAGTAATTTGTGTTGGGGCCATTAAGGAGTCGTCAGGTAGCTCGAGAAAATAAAGGAAAGGAAAGGAAAGGAAAGACGAGGGAGGAAACTTTATAATAGAAAAACATTCAGCCATACCCCCAGAAGGGAACATATCCTTTGCTTTTGTGTTTTAAGGCTACGAAGGTGCACCCGACAATTCCGGGCAAAGTACGCAACCATCATCCAAACAAGTCAGCGAGCTAGTCTCACGGACGCTTTCTATCAACTTTATAGCACTAGGTAGAAAATGAAGTAGCAAAATTCAATGATTTTATTTTGCTAGCGGCCAATTAAAAAAATATTGGTGGAAATTATGCAGAGAGTAGGCTTAAAGCGGTGTGTGTTACATGCAACTGAGGACTTAAGTTCTGATGCAAGGTAATTGCATTTGTATAGTAGGTACACCTAGTGCCCCTCTTGGGTTTGTAATAAGCGACCAAGAAAACTACTAAAAAATCGTGACAAAATAAGAAAGTTATAAAAGAAATGTACTCCACCACTGAGCGATTACCATCGATCCCCCACAAACATATATCGTTGAAGCCGCCAATAGCAGTTCCGATGGGGTCAACAGATTGAGAAGAAAGGCTTTAGCTCTGAAAGGCTAACCAATGGGATAGACTCACAATTTTTGGAAGTCAGCGGGATGAATTAGAGAAGTAGTGCATCAGAGATTGCATTGATATATATTATGACAGGTAGGGAAGGTTACATGCATACGATAAAGACTGAATTGTTTAACATTCACCCGCCATCGCTAATTCGAGGGCTGTTACCCTACAGAGATCATGGATACCGGGTCTGACATCATCTCGATAGCAAATTTACTATCTCCTTATGATTCCGCTTGATAGCCCACATGAGGGGTGTTCGACCGAACATGGTGTCTGCAGTGTTGGGATTAACGTTCCCCCGTTCTAAAAGCAGCTTTACTACTCCTCTGTGGCCTCTATTCGCAGCCAGCAAGAGGGGTGTTCGGCCAAACCTCCTGTCAGCAAGGTTAGGATTGATATCCTTGTGTCCCAAAAGCAAATTTACTACTCTATTATCCCCGTTACTAGCGGCCAACCAAAGAGGTGTTAGACCCAATAGAGTGTCTTCGGCGTTGGGGTTGATATGGTCTTGTTCCAAGAGTATCTTTACAACTTCTTCATGCCCGTTCTTTGCAGCTCGCCAGAGTGGTGTTCGGCCAAATATTGAGTCTCCGGTGTTGGGATTGATATCCTGTTTCTCCAATAGCGCTTGGACTACTGCCTTATGCCCGTTTTCCGCAGCCCATAAGAGTGGGGTTTTAGCATATCCGATATCGGGGGTGTTGTGGCTGTCGTGATGTCGCTCCAATAGTAGTTCCACCACCGCGTAGTGTCCGCCTTGTGCAGCCCGGTTGAGTGCCGTTCGGTAGCCACCACCTCCTATAGTGGTGCCAAGTATATCCTCCTTCTCCAATAGCAACTTTACGACTCCTTCATTACCACTCGCAGCAGCCCGTGTGAGTGGTGTTTCGCCATATTTGATGCCAGCAATGTTGGGATTGACATCCTCTCTTCCCAAAAGCAACTTTACTACTCCCGCATGTCGCCCCCTCACCGCCCACAAGAGCGGTGTTTCGCCCAATTCTGTGTCTGCAATGTTGGGATTCACATCCTTCCGTCCTAAAAGCAACTTTACTACCTCTTCATACCCATTCCTTGCAGCGCACAGGAGTGGGGATTTGCCATAAGTGTCTGCAAAGTTGGGATTCAGATCCTCTCGTCCCAAGAGTAGCTTTAATACTCCCTCATGCTTCCCCTTCACAGCCCACAAGAGTGGTGTTTCACCAGTATAGGTGTATGCAATGTTGGGATTCACATCCTCTCGTCCTAAGAGTAGCTTTAATACTCCCTCATGCACTCCCATCATAGCCCACAAGAGTGGTGTTTGGCCAGAATAGGTGCCTGCAATGTTGGGATTCACATCCTCTCGTCCCAAGAGCAGCTTTACTACTCCCTGATGTCTCTCCCTCATAGCCCACCCGACTGGTGTTTCGCCAAAATGGGTGTCTGCAATGTTAGGATCGATATCCTCTCGTCCTAAAAGCAACTTCACTACTCCCTCATGTCCCCCCCTCACGGCCAACAAGAGTGGTGTTTTGCCGTATTTGGTCCCAGCAATGTTGGGATTGACATCCTCTCGTCCTAAAAGCAACTTTACTGCTCCCTCATGTCGCCCCCTCACAGCCCACGCGAGCGGTGTTTCACCCGATTCTGTGTCTGCAATGTTGGGATTCACATCCTCCCGTCCTAAAAGCAACTTTATTACTTCCTCATGCCCCTCCCTCGCAGCCCACAAGAGTGGCGTTTCGACAAAATCGGTGCCTGCGATGTTTGGGTTCACATCCTCCCGTCCTAAAAGCAACCTTACTACTGCCTCATGCCCATTCTCCACCGCCCATGAAAGTGGCGTTCTGCCGGTTTTCTTCTCGGCCGCGTTGAGATTGATATTTACCTGCTGCAATAGAGCCTTTACCACACCTTTGTGCCCTCTCTTTGCAGCCCATGCTAGTGGTGTTAGGCCTGATCTTGCGTCGCTAGTGTTGGGATTTATATCCTTCCGTCCTAAGAGTAAGATCACTACACTCTTGTGGCCACCTCGAGCAGCCCACGAGAGCGGCGTCAGGCCATTTTTGGTCTCGGCCTTGTTGGGATCGATATTTACCCGCTGCAATAGAGTCCTCACGACACCTTTGTGCCCTCTCTTCGCAGCCCATGCTAGTGGTGTTAGGCCTGATCTTGTGTCGCTAGTGTTGGGATTTATATCCTTCCGTCCTAAGAGTAAGATCACTACACTCTCGTGTCCACCCTGAGCAGCCCACGAGAGAGGTGTCCGGCCATATTTTGTGTCTACTTCGTTGGGATTGATATCCTCTCGCTCCAATAGCAACTTTGCTACTCCCTCATATCCACTCTTCGCAGCCAACCAGAGTTGCATTCTGACATCTTCCATATCTACGGTGTCGGCCCTCACCTCTCGCCACAATCGCCGTCTACTCACATAAGGCGCATTACCCAAATATGGACTGAAAGCGGGGTCCATAGTGGTCTGTCTATACTGCGGTCTAACGCAAATAGGATCGTAGGGTATCTTCAGCCAGTGATGGCGTCTCAACAGTCTGCACAGAGTTTGTGCGGAGACAGAAGCCCAAGGTTGAAATAGATGTGTTGGGGCAGATGCTGTACTGTAATGTTGATTATTGGAAGGCGGAGAAGTGGTTATGTGAGGAAGGGAGGGAAGGAGTGGAACGTGTTGCTTATACCCAGCTCTGAGAAAACAGTCACACAAGGCAAGCAACACAAGCCACAGCACATTACCAAGGTTAATCAGCCCCGAAAACAGCAGCTCTCTCCACCCAACGTAGTCGTGAAGAAACTGGGCGCGCGACGAACAAACCTCTTTAGCAGTCCAAAAAAGCAATGGTCAAGATTAGGGTTACGAAATCACTGGTAATTGATCCCTCTAATAATTCAAATGCAGACTTGGGACAGAACAAAAAGAAAAACTAAAAGAAAAGAAAAAAACAAAAAAACAAAAAAAACTTAAACAAACCAGTGCCCGAAAATGAAAACAAAAAAAACTGCTTCAGCACATAGGCTCAACCAATCAAGTATAGCTATCCCTACCATCATTGTAACATCCCGGGGCAAGGGGTATGGGGGGAACGATTTCAATACTCAAAGGTGAGGGATCGCTGTTCGGCGGTAACATCAGCACCATCCCAGCCACCTACCGGGACACCCCAGAGAAAGTGGAAAGCACGCTCCAATACCCCCCGGAGTTTGGATTCGCAGTGGGGCAACATGGATATCACATCCTCCCCGACTATTCGGTGGGCCGCGATGTTCCGCTCTTTCATTGTACTAACCCACTAAGTATCACAGTTAGTACCAGTTCGATATTCATTACACACTTATGGGGGTCAGTATAAACCAGCAACCTATTTCTGCTAATCCAATACAAATCTCGGTGGAGGGCCATGCTAGTTTTCAAAATTTTTCATGACTTCCCAAGTAGTTGAGAGGTTATTAAAAATCAGAAAATATAACTCAGTCCCGACCGAGATTGGTATGGCATTGGCAGAAATTGTTTTCTGGTATTGACTGACCCCACCCCACGGGGAATATAACCACCCACAAGAATATTAACTTACCAGGTCCGCAAACTCATCCACCTCCTCCGGCTTCTTGCAGCCAAACCGGTCAAAACTCTGCCGGTTGGCTTGTATGCTATCAGCTCTTTGTTCGTGTGTGCCTACCTCTGGGCCGATATCGGCCTTATCATATAAGGCTTTGAAAAAAACTGCAAGAACAATGCTAGCCCTGCGCGCGCAGTGTGCTTCATTTTCGTTCGGCTTGTGTGGACTGGCCTCGGCCTCCTTCCGCTTCCGCTGCTTTGCATCTATTTTCGCATGACTAGCCACGGTCGGCTTCCTCTGCTTGTTCTTCGGTCCCCCTGCCTCCAGTTTTGGTAGACTCGGACCTCCCTCGGCGCCCCCCACCCCCCTCTGCGCTTCAATTACCCTTCTGTGTTCTTCTAGTAACTGTTTGTACTTTTCGAGGTGATCGTTGAGCGACTCGTTCTGGTAACTGAACAGTGCAATTTGCTCTTCAAGAAGTAATTCTGGGGCCGCTTGGATTCGCCCCCCCGGTGGCTTTCTTTCCTTGCGTTTCCCTTCCGTTGCCTTTGCCGGAGGCATGATATTTGGAATCGTCCTTGCTGATTTATGCGTATAGTATGGCACAATACAGACTCTCTCTTGGTATCCGAGGGGCTAACTCTTTGGGGGCTTTCGGTTGAGTAGTGGGAAATTGTCTGGATGACGGAGGTGGCTCGCTAATCTACAATATACTAGCATCTTCTAAGCCATTCGTGGATGGGTATACGTATACTGAATATCGATGTTGTCACCAGCCCGGTACTTGCGTGTATGATACCTTAAGAAGGGACTGTGATTAATATTCAGCATATGGTTTCGTGGTCTAGTTGGTATTATATTCCCATGTAATATTGAGTTTACCGGTTGGCCAGGGTTCAACTCCGGGCCAGGGACAGCTATTTCTAATCTATTTTTTTCTCCCGTTCCCGGTATCCAAGCTAGGTGCTACAGTCACTAGTGTGGGTGCGACAAAACTGGCCGGATGACAAACAGGGGTTTTGGTACCGCATAAAATCGCAAGAACCGTACAGCGTTAAGTATGTTGAAATTAAGTAGCGGCCGTGGTGAAACTTATGATTGCGTGAAAATCAGGGCCTTGAGAGGCATAGTTCTGGCTACAAAGGGTTGACCTATGGCTTCTCATTGCGATTTAGTGACAAAACAAGGGCAAAAATATTTTTTGGACGTAACTAGCGCTGGACCGTTCTTGTTGCGGTATCACACTTGGTAGGGCAAAGTGGATTCGTCAAGGTTAGGGTTACAAAAAATTGTAATTAATCACCTGTCCAGTTTCGTCTTACCCCCCCAGTAGAGACTACCGTACTTAAAGCACATTTTCCCCGGCGACCTTCCAAATATCCAAACCACAAACAACTCATATTCCCTATTATCATACTTTCGATACACCATGCCACCCATTATTGGTTTGCTTCAGAAATCCTAGAGTCTTGAGATACCATATTTTCTCACGTTATACGGTTTTCGCCAAGACCGGTGCATGGAGTCTGAAACGGGTCCTCAAATTCACCCAGCCAGCATAGTAACCAAGGTGTGGGTTTTAGGAGTCTACAATAATGCGGCTGAGTGATCATCTGCAAGGGTTTGCTGCCCAAGCTTGGGCAAAACCCCCGTGTTGGCGAAAAACCATAACGCGAGAAAATACGGTATCCTGTGGACAAACTGCTGCTAATATTTTTTCTGCCTTTAGTCCAAGGGTTAAAGAGCTCCTTGCCATCTTTATAATAAGTGCCGGAGGGACTTGGGTTGCAGCCGCCAACACGAGACAATTCTGGCGTGCGGAGATGGTAGAGATCGAACAACGCTTGGAGTACTGGCGCACTGCAGAAGTTTCCGGAAATGTGGACTTTGGCTTGGCCCTAACTTAGCTGTTGCCTCCTCCAAAGTCCCATGCCAAGTCTCGACATTTCCGGAAACTTTTGCAACGCGCAAGTAGAATGCTTCTTCAGTACGGTATGATACACTACCCAATGCCACGAAAATGATCGCTTCGCCGGACAAATCTGCCTGCGCGGTTTGAAGGCCCGTGTGCCTTCCAGAATTGTGCCTACTGTGGGGCCTTGGTTGTGCTGATTCTAGTCGTTGGGGTGTTAGAGCTTTTTTTTTTTATTTTGGCCTTCGAGGGCTTGTTTGCTTTTGGGAGGGTGGGGGATATGAAGGATGTGAAGGATGCGATGGGGAGGTTTTTCTACGGCTGCGGTAAAATAAATACTGTAATATGACACTGATCACCACTGCTAAATATGTAATTCTCCACGATAGGAGAACAGTTCGTATTACAACTATCGTATGATAACCCATTCATAAAGAAAGCTGGTAGATGTTTTGGACGCTCACCGAAGACCTTCATGGAGAGTCTTGCGTGGAGCTCGTAGAAGGGAAAAGATCTTAACCAAGGGATGGGGCAGGGAAGTTTTTCCTAGCTTCTGAGACTAAGGGAGCAGATGCGTGCAATTGCTTCCTACTTCCGTTTCACCCCCACCACCACTGCTGGCTCTGCTATTAGGCGTTCTCCACTTCCTAGTTGAAGGCTTCTTTCTAACTTTAGACGAAAGCAGGGAGAGAGTTCATGGTGAGCTTCTAGGGTGTGTTTAATTATTGAAGGGGCGGAAGAGACAGGGGCCGGTTCTATGACGGCGCTGGTGGAGTTGAGCCGGCCAAGGGACTGGTCAAAGGTTGCATTGGTCGTCGAAATGTTCTTGTGAAGCGAGGTCCTCTGAAAGAACTGTGGGAATTTGGTTTTGTACGTGAAGTATTTTATGGTACTGTCTATCTTTTTCTCATTAGTCCTCTAGGTGGAAGCATTAGTCGTGGTAGGGACTGTGGGGGTGGTGGAAATTCTGAAAAGACAATCCCGTTTGCCATCTCTCCTTGAAGGTGTAGCAATAGCCGGTGGCCTCGGCTAAACCCCTCTAATGGATAGTATTAATGAAAATGGGTCTAACATTGGCACGGTTAGTTGACAAAGGATAAAACAAAAATTCAGAGAGCACCAATCGGCAAGTGAGAGCGGACTGCACCCTGTTGCCGTTAAAACTACAGACAAGGAAAAAACCACAGCCAGAGAAAAAGCCACAGGGGGAGAAAAGGCCGTAGCAAAAGAAAACGCCACAGTGGTGGAAAAAACTGCAGCAGGAGAGAAGGCCGCAGTAAAAGAAAAAAACTACCGAAAGAAAAAACACAGTTCAAGTTCCACTCTATGAGTGGACAAACAGCTATAACTTTTCACCTTCTACTAGAACCCTCCAGATAATCCCATCGAAAAACACCTTCCCCACCTCTCCTTATCACTAATTCCAGTCGTCCCGTCCGTCCAAGACGGGGTGAGGACGACGAAGGACGAGACTGTCTCGTCCTTGGACGGGACTGACTGACTTGGCGCCGTCCTGGACGGGGTGGACGGCCGTCGACTACAGATGCGCAAAATTGGCCAATGAGACAAATACTAGTAGTACTCATGAAGTTAAGGTTGGAAATAGAAATAGAAAATAGAAAATCAAAGAAAAAAGAAAAGAAAAAAAACACTAGTGCTAGAGCGGCCTGTCAGGGGTGGCAGTCGGACTGCTGTCGACGCCCGTCGGACCACACTAGTCCTTGTCTTTTGTCGTCCGGACGACCTTGGCGCTGTCCCGTCCAGGACGAGGACAACCACTGAGAGCCCTGCTCCTTCTGGGTTATATACAAGGCTAGCCTTGTTGGAATCCACAACAATCCGCGCCAAGAATATTAATGTCCAAAATCTGGGAGTAGCGTGGGGCTCGAAACACACTATGTAGTTATCCAGCAATCCGAACATGCACAGGCCTCCTTGCGAATATGGACTCCGGTTGATGGCATGACAGTTAGCCACTAGCATGACTTCGATAGGAAGAGTTTTTACCCCTGTGGTTGTATTGGAGATGCATTGCAGAAACTCATAGCCTATTGAAGGAGTTAAGTGTACCCCAGGAGGTCTGATACTTCCGGCAGGATAATTCCTGAGAGAGGGTAGACCGCGGACAAGCCCTGAGGAGGACAGGGTGCTCGCACAAGGTCCCAGTAGTGGTGAATGTCAAACCCTGAAATGTGATATCGAGTTAAGTTTAAGCGTTTCGCATTCTACTTCGATAATCAACTTTTCCTCGAGTGCAGTAATTGAGTAAAGCTTAGAGCATAAGAATATTAAGTTTTATCGCTTGATTCTTCTGAATTATTTTACCTAATCTTTATCTTCTACTTTGAGTGCTTGGTGCTGTTGTAACCCTAGAGTTCACGTCTCTACAGGCTCCCTGTAACAGTCCTACACGGGTGCGGTTATTTATGCAACAGGTAACGAATTACTTGCGTGGTTCTTATTAGACTATTCTTATAGTCTTGATCGTTCTTGAATATCCGAGAGAGTATTCTTCTTTCCGAGATTAACTT
>Ga0307509_10005729_pt1 | contig 17105 bp, 8 predicted proteins | sample 10_EM_MG_FD_202245 | JGI IMG/M metagenome (GOLD analysis project Ga0307509, IMG submission 202245) | Populus trichocarpa ectomycorrhiza microbial communities from riparian zone in the Pacific Northwest, United States - 10_EM | ecosystem: Host-associated > Plants > Roots > Unclassified | place... | reverse complement strand
AGGATTTAACCGAGGTTTATGAGGGTATGGATGACCCATACATCAACTGGAGTTTGATAATTTTGCCCCCCATCCCTCACATGCCTCATGAGGTATAGGGGGCAAATGTGTACTTTTGCTGATGATGTGAGATTAGGTTAAAGGCAAGAAATGTGAAAGTAGTATAAGGGGAGAGAAATTAAAGATCTGGAACAATCGACAAATGTATGGTTGGGGTTTATTTTTCCAGAACTTACTGAGAAAGAATAGCTAAAGTTTTGGAGTAAGAGAGAGTAGAATAGACGTACTTTGGGATAAATTTACCTCTTCTGCTAGCCTCTCATATCCAAGGTGATCCTCAGCCTTAAGCACATTTTCAGCCTAGTCACTCATAGTCATGCTGGTTAGAAATATTAACTCACACTTTTCTGCTGTTAGAGTTTTTCCCTTATCAAGTTCCCAAGGAAGTGAACAATATTTTCTTTCCCATTTACCAAAGTGTTGAGATTTTTGTCACACTCGGAAGGGTCTCTATTCTGACAATATTCATGTACTTCCCCTATAAATTTGCCAAGAGGATTTGTTAGTACATTAACACACTTCAGCGATCTTGGCAAGATATATAAAGATATAGTCAAATATATTTCTACCTCCCAAGGGACATTCATTCACACTCTACTAGGTGCTTGTAGTAAACTTCCACCCACATCCAATCCCTTTAGCATGTAACTCATATAGAATGTTGATAATTTTCTCAAATACGGTCATACCTGCTAATTAGAGGTATGTAATCCAACTTGATTGTTTTTGTTTTGAGCAATTGGAAAGTAAATCTCTTATTTTATGACTTATGATGATGACATTGATGATGTAATGATGTTCACACATGACTTACTTTATGAGTTATGGGTTTTACAAATGTGATTCAGTTGGAGACATAACATGTTTTATGAGTTTTGATTGGTTAAAAGAGCTTGAAGGTTGGGTAGTTGAGTGAGAAGTTAGTTGATGGATTTCATACTATGAGTCATTATAAGTGATGAGATTGGATGACTAATATGGATGAATCATCAGGGTAAAAGTAAAGTAAAGATCAGGTGTATATAGAAGGCTTTTCAGCCTAGAAAAGAGATCTTCACATAACAATCTAAGTATGGTTCCTGAAGACATAAGATAGATCCACTTTTCACATAAAATTTGTAACAATTTTTGAGGCAATAGTAACTGTAATGCTTGAGATTTGTCTTGGCACAATAGATTAAAGATGACAAATCATTATTCTAGCATGTTAAATATAGAGATTTTGAAACATGGATTAAGATGAATAAAGAGTAATTAAAATAAACTTTGTAGTTTCACTCACAAGAGGGTCCATTTGGAGGACGATAACAATAAGACACACTATAGAAGAAAATAAAGGATTTAAGAAACATGAAGTTGAGACTCAAGAACGAGCCACTATGAAGAATAACCTGTAAAAACGTGTTATGCCAAGACAAATTACAAGCATTAGGGTGACTGTTATCCTGAAAATTGTCTCTGATTTTATATAAAAGGTCAGGCTATGTCTAGTCTTTCACAATCATACTTTCCTAGTACTTATAAGTTTTATGAATCAAAAATTACTTTATATTCTTTTACTTGCTATTGCTTTCACTTGGGATTGATTTGGAGATCAATACAAACCTACAAAACACAACTACAACTTGAACAAGGACTACCAAGTAGTGGTTATGCAGAATTCATTACCATGTGATAGGAGGAGAGTCTCTATCATATCTAACGAAGAGATTATGACAAAGAAGAAGTCATCACCTGCTAATCAATACAATCTATTATCAATATAACATACATGAGGCACAATCATGTAGAGTTGATAGAGATTGTTATATTATCATACATCAAGAAATACAAGGCGACTACCTTCTTTTCCGGCCACCCCTTTTGCCTAATTGTCTTGTTATTTACAAGACCACCAGTCTGCTAGTCCCACCACTCAATAGTTTCCCCTCCACACACTTTACATTTGCTGCCCACAATATAATTCATGCCTCGCAAAACTACTAGTCTATCTAGTAGGAGTTGAGAGACGAATTTCAACAGAAAGGAATAGATTTTAAAGGTAACAAGGAGCAGTTGCTGCAACATATTAAGAATTTTGATAGTAGAAAGGTAGAGATCTCTTTACTTGCTAAAGGGGATAAAAATATTAAGCAACAATGTGTAGTAATTTTGGTTGCAAATACAGAAATTGCAAGTAAGGAGAAGATACTAACTGAAGGGAAGAAGGCTCTTAAGAATGTGATCAGTGAGGAGTAACTTACTCTACATGATAATGAGGAAAAGTTTGTAGTTGGTAAGAAGACAGGAATTACAATAGACACCAGTTTGTATAGTATCAAACATGATAATCAGGTGTCAAAAGGCAATATTGCAATACTTGAAAAAAAGCTTAATTCCTTCAAGTTGGAAACACAAAGCCTATTGGACAAAAGGTCAGACCAGCTGCATTAAGGATCTAGTAGGGGTTGCAACAAAGTACTTGGAGGCCTGTCGGTTTCTTCAAAACTGCTTTATATGCACTTTTAAGTGTGATAAACTTAAAACCCCTAATATCAGTGATTTTGCAGTTATCAGAAAGGCCAGTAGCTGGGTATATAACCAAGATGCTATCAGAGATTGTCAGTTATACACTAGAACTAATAGAAGAACAAATTAGTATTACATTACGCAGTTGTATGAACTGCCATATTCTGTTATATGAGCCATTAGTAAGTAATCAGAGTTCTTACTATAACTCACATGATAATATATTAATGCTAACATGGACTAATCTAATACAATCTAAAACAATTAGTATCTTAAAAAAGTAGGCTGAAATCAAGGTATCTGATTAAAAGTATGCCAAACCACATCAGCAAAAAAACTCGATTTTGCATTCACACACATCTGAACGCACCCTGTAGTGGAATTTGCATCTGGTCAGCATCCTGTTCATCCTATAAATCCTATTTTGAACTTTAGAAGCCAAAATAGACATGTAAATATTGTCCATTAGGGCTGAAAATTTGTGTTTGTCTACGTAATTGTTAGATTGATCTTAAAATAAAACAGGTTTTTTGATTAGATGACTTCAAAAATATTGTCCCACAGAACACAGCTAGATGATGCAGGGTGCGCTGAAATGCAAATAACACAGACTGATTTCTTTTGCTGATGCAGCCTTCTATGATCACTTGAAAAGGTTTATCAATCTTTTTTTGCAAAAGTCAAACCATCATCCAGAATATTTACAAGGTGATTAAGCTCCTGTAACTCATATGTACTAAAAATTTCTCAATTGCTAAAATGAGAAGGTTTTTGAAATAGTTGCCTGGAACCCAAGTAAGTTCCCCTATATAGCCCTTTATTTTGTAATTATCTAAGTAGCGAAAGTGTTGGATACTCTAGTCTTTTTGTAATGCAATCTCTCAGGAGTTTTAGTTTGTTTTTCCTAACTTCTTCAGCTTAAGGTGGTCAATCTTTTTAAAAAATACTGGGACACTCAGTTCAATTAGTGTTTCTCTGAAGTAGCTTTCTGAGTGACGTTTCTTTGTTTAAAATTCTTTGCTATTAGCTAGATCCTAGTAGACACTAGACTCTAAATAGTAATGGGGGGACCTTGTAGGAAGACAGATCTTAAGATTGTAACTATACCAAAGACTCAAAGTAGAAGCATGGATCAATATGATAGAAGACAATACAAAGAACAATGAAGTTGTTAAACTTAATATTGTTAAGCCTCAAAGCTTCACTCAATAAGTTCTCTTAAGGATTATTGGTTATTGGAATAGGATGGGTGGTGCTTTAGTTAAGTAAAGTAATCTAAAAGCAGAGGATATAGGTCAAACATTCTGACCTTGTGCAAGAACATGGCTCAGCTTAGGGATATCTAACTCACTTCTATAGAGCGCGTTGATACCCGGAAGCAGTCGAACAACGCAGATATTAACTAACTCCCCTAATAGGGTGTTCTCCTGGTGATTTCTCTCCAACTATATTTTCATGAGCAAAAACCTCTTCATATTCATTGGCAAAAAGGTGGCCCGCGTCAGATACAGTAGTGTTGTATCCGGACTCTCATAGTCTGGACTCTCCGTCCTGTACGTGCTGTACATCGTGTACCCATACGCCGCATCTGGTTACGTCTGGTGTGTCTGGAGACCCTTGCCTACACTGGGTTCCATCCGGATACATGCAACTAAGCAACTCTGTCTCCCATTCATCCTGACTTAAATCTCCACACCATCGCACATCAGGATTCACCACTACCCCTGATTCTCCTTTTAGCCTTCTTTGTGTTTTAGCCTGGAGGTGAGAAAGGGGTATATCTTGGCAAAGAAAATATTGTTAGTACTGGTGCCTGGTGAGAAAGCCATCATACCCTTAAGCTTAAATTTGAGCCAAAGACTTAAAATTCTATTTTCAGAACTTCATCTTTGAGGGAGTGAAAATGCCAGCATAGTCCAGTCTGAAAGCAAGTGATAGCCATAATAGTCTCTAGTACCTGGTGGTTTCTCAGCACTTAGCCTCCAACTGGACATGACGCGACATACTCTTTTCATCACAACACTCAAAACTGGCATCCACACTCTCAGGGCACCGCTGCAATACTCCACCACAGCCAGACAAGGAATCCTGAATCCGACACCTGGAGGTTCCTGGGCTCGATGCCAGCTATCCAGTGGGATAAGATCCATCCCCAGAGGGATATTATTCATGAAGTTACAAGACTGAATGTGGTGGAGTACTAGCGATCACAGAACCCGATGGCAGATACCGCTACAACTACTAGTCCGCTCCTGAATCTGATTGCTGGAGATTGTTGGGTTCGATGCCAGCTACGCAGCGGTATCAAGAACGTCTCTGTAGAATCAAAGCTCCGGAAATCGCTGACCCTTGTGAGAGTTGTCTTTATAGATACGGTCGTGATCCCAGAACCTGATGGCAGATTCCTCCACAACTACTACTCCGAACCTGAATCTGGTTGTGGGAGATTGTTGGGCTTGACGCCAGCTACGCAGCGGTATAAAGGACGTCTCTGTGGCATCAAGACTCAGGAAATCGCTGACTCTTGTGAGAGTTGTCTTTATATATACCCTGCCAATCCCAGAACTCGATGGCAGATCTCTCCACAACCACAGCTCCGATCCTGAATCTGATTGCGAGAGACTGTTGGGCTCGACGCCAGGTACGCAATGGTATAACGTACATCCCTCTTGCATCAGAACCCATGAAATCGCTGTCTTCTGTACAAGGTGTAACAGGTATCAGGCTGGCGATACTTTACTCGATGGCAGATATCTCCACAACCGATGGACCGATTTTCATTCTGTTTGCAGGAGGTTGTTGGTCTTAACGCCAGCCTTCCAACAGTATAAGGTACGTCTCGGTCGCATCAAAGCCCAGGAAGCTGCTGTCTTCTGTAGAGAGAATCTTTATAGTAGCCCTGGCGATATTTTACTCGATGGCAGATTACTCCACAGCCAGTGGACAGATTTTGCTGCTCCTTGCAGGGGGTTGTTGGGCATGACGCCAGCTTCCCAACGGTATAAGGTATGTCTCTGTCGCATCAAGACTTAGGAATTCGCTGTCTTCTGTGGAGGGTATATTAGGTCTCAAGCTTGAGATACTTTACTCGACGGCAGATTACTCCACGACCGGTAGACGGATTTGGATGCTCTTTGCAGGAGGTTGTTGGGCTTGATGCCAGCTTCCCAACGGTATAAGATACGTCTCTGTCGCATCATGACTCATGAATTCGCTGTCTTCTGTAGAGGGTGTATAAGATATCAAGCTGGCAATATTTTGCTCGACGGTGGATTACTCCACAACCGCAGGACGGATTCCGATGCTCTTTGCAGGGGGTTGTTGGCCATGACAGAGGCTTCCCAATGATATAGGATTCTTCCCCCGCGACCTTTATTCATGAAGTTACAGCACTGAATGATGTGCTGGCGATCCCAGAACTCGATGGCTGATTCCTCTACAACTAGTTTTCCGATTCTGAATCTAATTGCTGGAGGCTGTTGGGCCTGAACCCAGCTACGCGGTGGTATAAGGTACCTCTCTGTCGCATCAAAGCTCATGAATCCGCCAACCCTTCTGAGAGTGGTCTTTCTACAGGTCCCTGAACTGGTTGGCAGATTCCTCCACAACTAGAGGGCCGATTCTGGATTTGATTGCATGGGATTGTTGGGCTGGATGCCAGTTACATGATGGTATAAGGCCCTTCCCCCCGCGACATTGATTCATGAAGTTACAGTGCTAAACTGTTTGCTGGCCATCCCTGAGCTCGATGGCTGCTTACTCTATAACCGCAGTGCCGATTCTGGAACCGATTGCGGGAGATTGTTGGGCTCGATGCCAGCTACGCGGTGGTATAAGGTACCTCTCTGTCGCATCAAGACTCATGAATCCACCAACTCTTCTGAGAGTTGTCTCTCTACAGGCGACGTGGCTGAACTCAATGGCGGATCCCTCCACAACGGCTGGGCCGATTCTGAATCCGATTGCAGGGGATTGTTGGGCACAATGCCAGCTACGCTGGGGTATATGATATATCCTGAGGGACCCATTTTCCATTGAGCTACAAGGTCCCGGGTAGAGGATGAAGGTGTCAAAAGACCTCTTATGACTTAGTGTTTCTCTGTGAATTGGCCTGTATATTAGAACAATAGAAGCCTACTAGTAGTAAATTTAACAGTTTGAGAGTATGAAATCTATTATGACCCAGGTCAGAAAAGTAAAGGGGGGACCTTCGCTTATCTTAGGAAGATGTGGTCTGCCGTCAAGTGGAATTCTAAGTAGTATTGGGTGTTGCGTCAGCTAGTGTCTGGAGTATCAGGTGCTGCGTCTGGTGCGTCCTGAGAATTAGGTGCTGTGTCAGGTTGCGTCAGATGCGTGTTGTGGTAGGCTGGTTGCGTCCTGATTCGTGATTTGCGTTCCAGCATCAGGTGCGTCAGACGCACAGCAAGCACAGCACGCAAGGTATTATTTTTGCTGATGTCAGTTCTATGTTAGTTGCCCACTGACATACCAATCTAAGAGATAATATCCCTCAGGACTCAGTGGGCCCAGTGGCAGTTTCATCTATACAAGCTACCCAGTCCATTGGCAAATCTACCTGCCTATACTAAGTTGAAGCTTCTAAGCTGGACAGCTTGCTTTTATGATGAAAAGGCTCCAGTTGCTGGACTGCATGAGCACTAACCACAGCCAACCATGCTAGACCATCTTCAATCATGACAAGACTCTTACCTCTAAAGTCCACTAATAACCCATAGTAATACTGCTCATTCGCTGGCTAGCCACTGGCAGGGACTGGCATTGGAGTAATTGCGTGTATTCTGTATCGGTATAGCTTTTCAAGTCAGCCCCAAGGCCACTACAGTTAACCATATACTACTACTCATAGGTTAGAGTATGTACTCTGTTGGTTCCCAGGTATTATTCATGTGGTACCCCAGAAGGCAGTCACCCACAGACCCCTTATATATCTTGCAAATAGCTGTCAGTTGCATGGACTTGGACCAAGAATGTGGTGTTGTAGGAGCGCTCCAATAGATCTCACTTTACTAGAAAGCTCACAACTACAAGAACAAACTATACTGTCATGCTGTACCAACGCCAGGGCTGGACAGGAGCATTAGAAATATCCTCTCAAACTTACAAGAGGTTTGAACAACTTCTGCTCTGTTGGTAGCCTGTTTCATACTATAAGAGCTTGAAATAGCCTGAATAACATCTAAAAAGCTCCACCAATATAGGATAACTTTCCTATAAGTCCTCTGACAACTTCATTACTCCAGGTAGTGTAACTGATATTCCTAAGTAGGGTAACTAGGTTCTCAATGTAGCGTAATCCCCTTCCTCAGGCAGGGTAACTTTGCTCACTTATGCCTTTATTCTCTTTGAGAGTCCACATGACCACATCTAATATTACAACTGAGACCTGTGCAACATTTACCATGTTTACAGAACTTTGTGTGAACATTCCCTCTAAAGCTTACCCTATGCAGCAGGGTAACTATGGCCTCTTCAGTTTCTTTATCAAACACTATATCCGGCAGTCTTTACTTGTACCAACTTATACCTATTAATCGTATATCAAGTATATCTCTATAGTATCTCCCTGGCTAGTTCTTGGGACCACATATGGGTATGAGTCTTGTCCCCTATACCTATCTATTTGTAGGATCAGTATACCACTCTCCTCTTCTCTGGATCAATCCTTAGATCTCGGCCCTTATCTTTTATTTCCATTCATTAGTATGTATATAACTCTCTGGTATCTAGGTTTTGAGCGCTACCTGTTATTGATATCTACTAAGGTCTGCATAGCAGTATCTTCTCCAATCATTAAGGGTTTCCAGGAATTGTCTTTCAGAATATACCCTTTCCTGACTACTAAGTAGTGTCTGAAACTATCATCAAGTTTTAACTTAGAATTTCCCTACAACCGACTGTCAACCCCCTGTGAGACAACATAACTGGCTTCACTATTAACAATAGTAGGCGCTGGTATGTCTAACTAAGGTCTCCCAATAGCATCCTCCCGGTAGGGCTTCAACCACCTGACATTAAACACTAGGTGTTGTTTTTATAGGACAGGCAACTCTAGCTCATACGCGCTCAAACCAATCCTTCTCTTGACTAAAAGGGCCTAAATATCTTGTTGTCTAGTTTTTCCATTGGTCTCTTAGTTCTGATGTTGTTATGATTCAACATTACGCAGTTAGCTTTTTTTCGAACCACCTTCAATGACATCTTCCAGTAAAACATATTTTGGAGAATGCTGACATTTTCCATCCTACTATTTGCTTTGCGTTTCTTGTACAGTGGATAAAGTTTCCCAGATCTCTTGCCATGTTCCTTCCCAATTCCTTAATATGAGCTCTCTGTCGTGATATTTCTCTTGACGATCTGACACCATTCTGGACCATTGTATCAGATGTGACAATCCCTAGGCCATTTGAAAAGGACTTGCATTGATGGATTCTGACAAAAAGAAGTTGTAGGTATGTTGAACAAACGGAAGTAACAATATCCATCATCAGCAAAAATAATAGCTTGCATTCTGAGCGTCCTGTGCATCAGACGCACAGGACGCTAGAATGCAAATCGAGAATCAGGACGCAACCATGGTATCACACAACGCACCAGACACAACGGAATGCAGCATCTAAGACTCAGGACACACTGGACGCAGTACCTAATACTCAGGGCGCCACGGGACACTGGACCACATCTTCCTATGACAACCGAAGGGTTCCCCCTTTACCTTTTTCTGACCTTGATCACCTGGGTCACAATAAATTTCATACCGTCACACTGTTAAATTTACTACTAGTAGTCTTCTATTATTCTAATATACAGGCGGCCAATTCACAGAGAAACACTCAGTCATAAGAACCCTTCTGACCCCTTGGCGTATCCCCCTGGGCCTCCCTTGCTACCTGGGCCATTTAGCACTGTAACTTCATGAATAAATGTCACAGGGGGAAGGAACCTATACCATCATGTAGTTGGCGTCAAGGGCAACAGTCCCCCGCAATCAGATCCAGAATCGGCCTGGTGGCTGTGGAGGAATCTGCCATTGAGTTCAGGCACCTGTAGAAAGACCACTCGCAGAAGGGTTGGCGGATTCATGGGTTTTGATGCGACAGAGACGTACCTTATACCGTCGCGTAGCTGGCGTCAGGCCCAACAGCCTCCCGCAATCACATCCAGAATCGGACCACTGGTTGTGGAGGAATCAGCCATCAAGCTCTGGGATTGCCACCACATGATTCAGTACTGTAACCTCGTGAATAAAGGTCGGAGGGAGAAGTACCTTATATCATTGTGAAGCCTGTGTCATGGCCAACAACCACCCGCCAAAGGAATCAAAATCCGTCCTGTGGTTGTGGAGATATCTGCCATCGAGTAAAATATCCCCAGCATGGTACCTAATGCACCCAGCACAGAAAACAGCAAATTCTTGGGTTTTCATGTGACAGAGACGTACCGTATACCACCACGTAGATGGCATCAAGCCCAACAACCTCCCGCAAAGAGCATCAAGATCTGTCGAGTGGCTGTGGACATATCTGCCGTCCAGTAAAACACCGCCAGCTGGATACCTAATATACCCTCCGCAGAAGACAGCGAATTCCTGAGCTTTGATGCGACAGAGACATACCTTATACCATTGGGAAGCTGGCGTCGAGCCCAACAACCTCCCGCAAAGAGAATCAGATTCCGTCAAGCAGTTATTGTGTAATCCGCCGTCGAGTAAAATATCACCAGCCTGATACCTAATACACCCTCCACAGAAGACAGCAAACTCATGGGCTTTGGTACGACAAAGACGTACCCTATGCCGTTGGAAGGCTGGCATCATTACCAACAACCTCCCGCAAACAGAATAAAAGTCCGTATGGCGGTTGTGGAGATATCAGCCATCGAGTACAGTATCGCCAGGGCTACGATAACGATCATCTCTACAGAAGACAGCGATTTCCTCGGCTTTGATGGCACAGAGATGATACCTATACCGTTGGGAAGCTGGCGTCAAGCACAACAGTCTCCCGGAATCTGATTGAGGATCGGAGCAGTGGTTGTGGAGGAATCTGCCATCAAGGAGTGGGATCGCCAGAGTATATATAAAGACAACTCTTATAAGTGTCAGCGATTTCCTAGGTTTTGATGCCACAGAGATGTCCTTTATACCGTTGCGTAGCTAGCCTCAAGCCCAACAATCTCCTGCAATCGAATCTAGGATTGGAGTACTGGTTGCGGAGGAATATGCAATTGAGGTCAGGGATCGCTAGGGTATCTATAAAGACAACTCTCACAAGGGTCAGCGATTTCCTAACCTTTGATACCACAGAGACGTCCTTTATACCGCGGCGCAGCGGGCGTCGAGCCCAACAATCTCCCGCAATCAGATTCAGGATCGGAGGAGTGGTTGTAGAGGAATCTGCCATTGAGCTCTGGGATCGCTAGCACCCCATGTAATAGGGTCTTGGCACGGGACGTTAGTCCAGGGCACACAACCACAGGAAGGTCCTTAATGACGACAGTCATTTAACGTGAGGGTTCGGAGATGACAATCTTAGATCAAGGGTGATCGCGTAACGGCAGAGCAGGGTCAGAGTTTGTGGGTTCTTGGCGTGGATCTTGGATATCAGAATTGGAGACGTTATATTCTGAAGTACTGTAACGACCCTACAGATAGGTAGCTACAGTGGACTAGACTCAAGCCCGTATGGTATACCAGGTGGTAACCATATTGAGGATAGGCCAGTATACTTAGTATACTACCGGTAGACATGAGTTGGTACAAGTGTCTACAAAGGGACTTGGTGACATAGGGTAAGACAGGGTAACCTAGGTAGGCCAAAGTTACCCTACTAGGCAGGGTAACCTTCGGAGGGTATGATAGCATAAAGCTAAGGACCCATAGTAAACGTTGCACGGGTCTCCGGGGCAACATTATATGTGGTCGCGCGGACTCCCGAAGGAAATAAAGGCATGGAAGGGTGAAGTTACCCTACCTTAGAAACATGATTACTCTACCTTGGGACCCCAGTTACCCTACCTTCACCGACAAAGTCATCTGCGGACTTAGGGGGAAGTTATCCCACTATAGTGGGGCTCTTAGATGTTCAAAGGGCCGCTTTGTAAGGCACGAAACAGGCTACTGACGGAGCAGGAGTGGTCCGAACATCCTGTAACTTTCAGGGGATATTCCTAACACCCCCCAGCGGCCCCAGGGTTGGTACGGCGCGACCGCTCGGTACGGCTGTGTAGTTGTGTGCTTCCTAGTAAAGTAAGATCCATAGGAACGCTCCCACAACACCGTATGAGTTGTGGCAGTCCAACCGACCAGAAGCTGTTCGCAGGATATATAAGGGGTGTGAGGGTGACCGCCTCCTGGGGCGCAACCTGGATAACACCTGGGAACCACCTACGGCCATACTTTGACCTCCGGGTAGTTGTATAGTTAACAGTAGAGGGCTTGGGGCTGACCGGGGAAGCTGCAAGGCTTGCAGGTCAACCACCCCAAAGCCAGTCCCGGGCTACCACGTGAACTGTAGCATTACCATGGGTTATTAGTAGACTCTAGAGGTGTGAGTCTTGTCACGATTTAAGAAGGTCCCGCATGGTTGACTGTGGGTAGCGCCCATGTAGTCAAGCAGTAGGAGATTTCTTATCGAGGGAGCATGCAGTCAGGTTTAGAAGCTTAGTATAGCTAAGTAGATTTGCCGATGGACTGAGTAGCTTGTATAGACGAAACCACCACTGGGCCAGTGAGTCCCAATGGATATTATCTCTACGGTGGGCATGTCGGTCGGCCTCTGATATGCTACCGATAGGAAAGAGTTTTCGCTCATGCAGATGTAGTTGGAGAGACATCACCAGAAGCACTTCCTATTTGTGGAGATAGTTAATATCCGTGCGGTCCGACTGCCTCCGAGTGTTAGCTCACTCTAGGCAGGTGAGTTGGACAGCCCTGAGCTAAGCAGAGTGCTCGCGAAAGGTCAGAATAGTTGATGGGTGTCCTCTGGCTTTACATTATTCTACTTAACTAAAGCGAGAGACACCCTATTCTGATAACCAACGATCCTCGAGAGAACTTATTGAGTCAAGTTTTCAGGCTTAATGATATTAAGTTTTACCACTTGATTCTACTTTGAATTATCTTTATCTTTATTTTGATCCTTACTTCTACTTTGAGTCCTCGGTGCGGTCGCAATCTTAGGATCCGTCTTCCTACAGAGTGCCCCCGTTACAGTATATCGTTAAGGGCACTCGCTTAACTCTCTTCTGAGAATTGTTGATTGCAGAGGCCTACTGTTGACATTGTTTGAATACGAGTTGCTTGTCTGGTACAAGAAGCGTCTGGTGGAAAGAACAATATCTCCCTCAGTGGCTATGCGCCGTTCCGGTTCCAATCAAACCACTACGCAGGTGTTCCAAGACCTCTCCATGTTCAATACTAGCACAGACTTGATGGGATTGGGATGGACACCGGTGGCAGGTTTGTTGGAATACGAACCCACTCCTATTGAAGCGGAGTTAGTGGGGATGGTGATCGAGGACCCGTGTGGTCTCTTGGCTACCCTGACCCGAGATTACACTGTGAGGCAGAGAGTACCACAACAGAATAGGAACAACGTCAGGTTTCAGTCCTTCGTCCGCGATATATTCGAGCCCTATCTTCTGAAGGAAGTGGGCAAGCGATTCCAAGAGGCCCAAGGCCACCTTGAGAATTTCGTCGCAGAGAAACAGTTAATGTTCCAAGAGCAAATGGTCAAAAGTGCGAATGAATGGATCCAGGATCAGCAGAAGGCGTTCCGTCAGCAAGCCATGTCAGTGCAGATGTTGAAGGGAAGAGTAGCAGCCCTCGAACAAGCCCGATGCGACAACTATAACATTGACCTCGAAAATGATGTGGTAATGAGAGCTGCTCCCCTGCTGCCTTTGGTGCAAGCACCCCCTGTTCACTACGCTGCGGAATTGGCAAAGTATATGGTTGATGAAAGATACGCATCCTTTCTAACCGAGCTGGCATCGCAAAACATGCGACAGCAAATACAGCTAGATGCCCAACAGCAGCAGTTTAGGGAGCAACAACAGCAGCTGGCACTTACCGCATCACGTCTGTCCCCGTTCGAAACCGCCGTCCCTGAAGCCCTCAGTTCAAGAGGCCAAACGCCAGCCGCTGTTAGTGGTCTGGGAAAAGGGCGACGGAGGCGAAAGGTTAGCAAAGAAGGGAGGTCCGGCGCCGGTTCTGGTCCTGTTTTACCTCAACCGGCAACCCCTACTACCAATCCGCGGGTGGCTGCCCTCCCTTTAGTCGAACCAAGAACCCCTCTGATTGTAGTAGAAGATGAACGTCCCTTTGACATAGCCGCGGCAACTCCTTTGCCAGCGACACCTTCCAACCCAACGGCCTTTGCTCCGGCAACAGTGGCCGCGGCTCCGGCAAAACCCTCGGGTAATGCTGGATGGAGCGGATTTCCAGGGCCAGCAGCGCAGTCGGCTAAGGCTTATTGTTCTGCTGGTTGTAGGATCGAGAGAGAAGGAAGTGAACTCACTTGGACTCATCGAGTACCTTGTCTACGAAGCGAGGGAGAACCTATTGTACTACCCCCAAGTCCTGAGCCACGACCTTCGAGGTTGAAAAAGATCCGTTGCCCCTATTGTGAGGCATCAACGCATATAGCGTTGGACGATTGTTGGGATTTCAATAAGAGATTCCCACCCCGACAGAATACCACCAACCGACCTCCTATATCTTCGACTATGTCAGTACCCCGTTCCGATAGAATGGATGAAGATAGTGAGGAAGGTTCGAGGTTTAGTGGGTATGATAGGCCTAGGTCTACCCGAGGTAGAAATACCGAAGGTAATGGAGGAGACGGAGGTAGAATTCCACCAACAGGTGGTAATGTTGCTGGTGGAGGAGACCCGGGTGATTCCGACCCCTCTTCTGATAGTGACAACTCCGACTCCCCACCTTTCGATCCGCGCAAAATCCTTGGTAGTCGTAAGGACCACTGGGATGAGGCAAGGAAGGCAAAGTATGATAAACGGTTAAGGCGACTTCTGAAGCTTCGCAAGAGGCAACGGAATAGCAAGGGATCCGCTCACAAGCCCAAAAAGCCGGAGCGTTTGGGGGTTGACCCTTTCGATGGTGACCCTAAAGACACCCAACGTTTCATACAAGATGTCGAGATTAAGCTAAACTATTTCAGAGAATCCCTCGAGGATGACATGGATAAGATTAGCCTCGTCATTCCCCTCCTTCGTGCCGGAGCCAAAAAATGGTACCATAGCATCCATGTCTATATCAATGAGGATGCAGCCATCCGTGACAAGAGGCCGTTTGACCCAAATAATGTTCTTAGGACATGGGAAGGCTTTCGCAAGCGTTTGGTATCCAGTTTTGGTGGGCACTCGGACCGAGATCGCGCTCTTCGTGAGTGGAATGGTTTATCCATGCAGCCAGGAAAGATTGATCTGTTCGTAGATGAACTAATCCGGCTGGCAAATGAGTTGAAATATGGTGGGGACTATGTGAAGGATAAGGCTCGCGTGGGGATGACAACTGATCTCCGTAATGCGTGGGCTATGAAGACTCCACACCCCGAAGACTATGTTGACTACCTAAACCTTCTGCGAAATACAGGTCACCAGTTAGAAGATGTCGCTTCTTTCAACCGTACTGTTGTCAGAGCAAAAGACTCCTCTCATCGTGACAAGAGCGACGATAGGCATACCTCCACTAAGAAGCAGAGGAAGGAGAGAAAAGGTTCGGGCCCTCGCAACCCCAAACCTAGCAACCCAGCGCCGCGGTCTTTCCGACCACCAGAATCAGAGCATGCAAAAGCGCATAAAGATATAGCGCAAACCCTGATCGATCGGCGCAAACGGTTGAACCAATGCTCCCGCTGTGGAGATCCGAATCACTTCTGGCGCAAATGTCCTGCTGCCACTCCGGTTGTCGCCTCGGCCAAGCTTAATCGTAAGCGGACCGTTAATGAGGCAGGACACCAGGACCGTGCTTCGATCCCGAAAGCAAGACGCATTGAGGCTCCCCCACCTGCTGTTAAACGAGTAGAGGCAGAGATTCGCGGATCCGCTCCGCAAATACTCGAAGTGGATACGGATGCGTCGGACTAGGTAAGTCCCCGCCTCTATCCTTTAGTTTTAGAAAAACACTGACTCCGGGTCCAAGCCCAGATGGCATGAAGGACGGAGACGGAAGATGTAGACCGTATGTTCCTCCCTCACAGAACCTACAAGCTGAAACCAACATGGACTATAGAAAGGATCGTGTGGATTGGTTTTCTTGCGGAGGTTGGAGATGGTTACGGCTCTTTCTTTGGTGTTTATGTTGATTTCATTTCTTATCTAATTTTGCGAAAGTTTGCTTTATTTTCATAAGGAAGGAAATGGTGGTGGGCTTAGGTTTCAAGTTATAAGGGTTATCGTTTTGATTTCGTCAGGCTGGACTTGGCTTAGCAATTTAAGTTATTCTGCAAGTTTACCTGAGGAGGGTTAAGGACCCGAAATCATGCTGGCGTGATAGTAAACCCCCAAGCTATTTTGAAACCCCGTAATTGTACCCATTTGATAACTACTCACGACCCGCTGTGGCCGCTCTTGTGTCGGAAGGCAAGAGATATTGAGCAGTAATCCCTAGAAAACACCACCACATACCTGATACTAACCAACAATGTTTAGCGACGAAAGACCCGCTAAGCGGTTGAGGCTTGCAGGCCCTCCGCCACACACTAGGTCTATACATGTGAATGTAAGGCTCGAATGGAGCCACAATGGAAAGAAACAGAGCGAGGAGGCTCTTTTATTGTTGGATAGTGGCGCCACAGGCGCAGTATTAAGTAGCGCTTGGGTTAGTAATGCCCAGCTACCATGTATACGTCGGGAGACTCCGACACCTATTTCTGATGCAAGCGGGAATCACATCCCTGGCTCAGGTCTCCACTACACGAAGACAGTGGATATGTCAATAGGAGATCATACCAATAAGATGAGATTTGAGCTTGCTGATATGCCTCCAGGACACCTGGACGGTTATCTACCGATGGCGTGGTTGAAGGACCACAACCCAGATATCAACTGGGAAAGGGGAAGTCTGAAGTGGCGCTCAGACTATTGTAAGACCCACTGTCTCCGAAGCAAGAGTCGCATAGAATTTATTACCTGCGAAGAACTCTTAGCCGAGGATCCCAACAACATGTTTGTGTGTGGGATGCGCCTTTGGACTGGTGAAGATGGAGAAGACATAAGTCTTAAGCTGCTGCCAGAATACCAGGATTACGCTGACATATTCAGCGAAGAAAAAATCAATGTCTTGCCAAAGCATACTGAGTATGACCACCGCATTGACTTGGTCCCGGGCTCTGACTTGCCCAGAAACCACATATACCCGCTCACTGTTAGGGAGCTACAGGTATTAAAGGAGTACATCAATGAGATGGAACAGTCCGGCAAGATCCGGAGGTCATCCTCTCCGATAGGTGCTCCCATCCTGTTTGTACCGAAACCTGATGGAACACTTCGGTTATGTG
>Ga0307509_10005727_pt1 | contig 17118 bp, 24 predicted proteins | sample 10_EM_MG_FD_202245 | JGI IMG/M metagenome (GOLD analysis project Ga0307509, IMG submission 202245) | Populus trichocarpa ectomycorrhiza microbial communities from riparian zone in the Pacific Northwest, United States - 10_EM | ecosystem: Host-associated > Plants > Roots > Unclassified | place... | reverse complement strand
AGTAGAAGTCGAACACAAGGGGGATCCTGGGAGCTGAATTTTGTATGGGGTCACAGATGCGCACAGACAATTCGCCATACAAAATGTTGACCCCTGTGTTCTGGTTCTTCATGCCGGGGACTTGTAAATAGGTCTGATAGGGGATAAAGGGGATAACACAGTTTATTAGGGTTATTATCGCTACCCTTTCCTATATTAGCTCAGGTGGGGGGATTGTCTTGTCTTCCCCTCCTCCCCCCCCACACACACATACCCAATTTACTTGAAATCAGGGCGAATTTGGCGAAACGAGAAGGGGGGGAGGGAGAAAGAGGAGGTTGTGGGAATAATGAAAGTTTGTCATTTGTCATAGCGGTTGTGAGTCAGGGTTCTCTGGAGGGGGTTTTCTTTAATAATAATACAATAGAGTGAAGTGCGGGTATTATGTTGTGCGATTAATAAGGATACTGTATTTGGGAGTATAATATTATTATGTATCATACCGTACCCCGCGGGGGGGGGGTTTTTTAAAAATAAAAATAAAAATAGCTTCCGGAAGGGGGAAGTAAGTAAGCAAGTGGTTTACGATGGTCATGGACGCGTACGTACTATTATCATAGTACTCGTTGCGGGAGAGAGGTGTTCAATACCAGGCAGTCAGGGGTTGGGAATTTGTGCAGTTATGGGCGCTCATATACTAGTACACGCTTTCTTTCTTTCTTTCTTTCTTTCTTTCTTTCTTGCCCCATATATTTCGTAAATGTCTGTCATCGGGCACTTCTCGTCTGATACGGGTAAGTGGTGTTGGAATACGGTATGGTTTCTTTCTCCTCTCAAATGCTTCTTCTTCTTCTAAGTCTTTATATTTGTTCTCAAGCCGGGTACAAGTTCGGCTTTCTTTTTATTATTCCTTTCGTTCTTATATGCTTTCTTTGAATGCCTTTGTTCTTTGTTGCGGAAGTTGGTGGAAGCGGAGGCATGGTGAAGCGGAACCGGGCCACACCTCACTATATAGCTTGTCTGTATCTTTTTAGTAGTAGTTGGCGGTAATCTATGACCTTGATTGTCGGCTATTATTACTTCTCTGTTGAAACGATTGCGCATTGCTACAAGTGGTGACTCGTGTGGAAAACGAGTGACAGAATATGATGGCAATGCTTGGCATTCATGGGCTCTAATGGGATCAGCCTAGAGACTGGTATGACAACAACATTGCCATAGTTATGACAGGGAGGAAGGAAGGAAGGAAGGAAGGAGGTGGGGGAGTGCGTATGTTTGGGACTGCAGATAGTATGGGAGAATGGAAAATAGAAAGGAATAATGGTACGGTAGAATGAGAGTTTGATGTTGACTTATTGCACAGTACTTGCTGCGTATTGACTTGGTGGCTTTTCTTGGAATAGTGGTCTACGGTAGTGCGTAATAGCGCTTTACAGCTGGCTGAGCCTCAGTCCATGCCGGTACACGTGTAGCTATGTGCTCTAGAAGGTGACCTGCAGAGCAATATTCTGGCATGCTGTGCTCACCGGGGACATGGTGGTTGTGGGTGCCTACTGCGAAAGTGTCCTAGCCGGGTAACCTTTGGGGCATTACCTGACCGGGCTGGATAACCAACGACTGTTCTGAGCGCACTTGCCTTGCAGTACGGTATGTGCAACCAACGCATGGTATTCAAAAGGCACTCTTCTCTACCGCTGGCAAATCACAAACGTAGGCAGTCTAGCACGGACCTCTGGTGAAATTTGTTAAAACGTTCGCTCATTCTTGCTTCCTGCGGCCACTGCGAATCCTCCAAAGGCCTACGCCGTGTGCGGTAAGTGATTTTTGCAAGTGTCCTCAAGCAGCATCACTTTGTTGCTATTGATCTCGGCATAGCGTGTGGTAAATCATCGTGACGGTCTCATTTATTTGCGTAAAGTTAACCCGACCTTCCTCCCATTTTTTCCTCCATCTCTATGTCTGCTTGAGATGAAATGGGGGGTAGGAGACGAGTGAATATAATATGAATGAATAAATAAACAGATAAAGCAATGAAATGAGGCCCGCACATAAGGACCCGCCAGGACCCGTTTCCGCGGTCGATTAAAAGGGAAAAAAGATAAAGGAAAGGGGAAAATGGGGGTTGGGTATTATAATATTCTAGTTGGCAACTCATACTTCTTTCGGATTGGCGGTAACTGTACTGGAAGCGTCCTTCGGCTGCTCCTCAGAGTCCCTGCGGGAATGCTGGCCCATATCAGAATTTACACGAGGAAAGGGAGTGGTCGATATGTCCTCGTTAGCATTCGCGAACCCCGGACTATCCGACGGCCACACGGGCCTTTGCAACCTGGCGAGGGAATAATTCGGACTGCCGACCCTGGAGACGGGCTCGTCTTCTCCACGCTCCCAAGCCGCAGATCCCATATACGAGTTTCGTGAGAAGACCGACCTCGCTGGGCCCTCGTACTCATCATTGATTTTGGGGCACCTGTGGATATAGTTGACGCTGAAGGACGAAGGGGCTGGGCCCGGGGCGGGCGAGTGCCGCTGTGCGGGGAGATCTAGTGTGCGTTTCTCGATATGGGCCAGGTACTTCTCCCTTGTCGGGTTCATGCTTCGTGGCCTGATTTGGGCTTCTCGTGGAGCAATTTTGAAATACGTGGCGTAGAGGTTTATCAGAGCTAAGGCAATGGCCACGACCACTGTTGCCCCTTGGATCACAATGACGACAATTCCAAGGACGGTTACTATGATTCTCTATATGATTGCTCTCCCCCTCCGGTCAGACATTTGCTAGAGAGCATGTTATTATGGGCAGGGGTATATATGGGTGCTTACAGTCAGGCTAGGAGTTGCTAAGACCGCGCATAGGATCGCAAGGGTTGAGATCCTCATGATTGGGAGCATATAAGCGGTGAATACATTCAATCTACGAAGGAAATATTGACGGACGTGTGAGCCAATCCCAAATAAGTGAAACTGGGGGAGGGGGGAGGGAATGGGTGCCATCACGAACCTTGTGCTTTCGAAGGGCATCATGTAAGCTAGGACAATAAAATAGATTATTTCGACCATTAGTAACCCATAAACCTGAGCTTTCGAATTTCCACTCCCTCCCCCATGGAAGATCCCCCTCAAGAAATCGAAAAATAGCAGGGGCCCAAAGGCCCACCACGCCCGCTTCCGGAACCGAGAGGCTAGCCATCCAAATTGACGAATGAACCTGAAGTCCTCATGGACCGAAGCTCGTTCGCCATTCGTCTTGACGGACAACTCCCACCAAGGCATTATTATTCTCTTTTTAGTGCCATCGATGCTGCTGCGGCGCGATACGACCATCCATGGGATGAAGCTAGCCCTGAGTCGTGGGTATATCACAAGGTTCATCCGATTAACCCTTACCCTCCCGCCGCGCCAGCGAGTCCGATAGGCAGCAAAAGCAGCCGTAGATAGCCCTACAATCGACAGGATGAATACAAACGCGGCGACAGCAGATGGCCCTGCCTGGTGTAAAGTGAACTGGAAAGTTGCCAGCGAAACTAGTGGGAAAACGGCGATCAAGAACTACGGGAGGGTCAACATGTTGTGCAGCCTTTTATATCCATAACTAACATTTTTAAGTTAGATTGGCGGGAGGGAGGCGGGGGAGAACGAACCAGTCTACAGAGTGTAGATTCTAGGTAATCCCACCAGTTCTCTCTGAATATCAGCAGGCGATTTTCCTTTATTACTCCTGCTCTGACCGAGACGTTGATTGCTAGTTTAAGTCCGATGATTGAGATAGCCACGGCTGCTAGCAATACCAATGCCCACAGGAACGATGTGGTGAACGCATTGCTGACGGTTACTTCACTCGTAGCCAGAGTAGCGGGGAATCCAGTAAAGCTACCGGGCTTCGGGAGCCCAGCTTTCTGGTGTTCCCCGAACCTGACATATCTTTTCACCAGCGGATAGAGGTCGCTTGCCATTTCGAAGGAGGTACTATCCAGTGCAAGGCTCCCATGAGCAATCCTTGCCCCCCCCGTAAAACGATTCACTGATCTCTGCATTGAGTCCAGGCAGATAATTCCCGATGACCATGCAAAGTTCGACCAGAAGGCCAGGAGGACGCTCGGGAAATTTACACTGAGAGTGCCGGTGAGATATACAGAGTGAAAGCAAGAGAACAGAGTGTACGCTGATAGAGAATGCGCATACAACTTCCTCGATGAGACAACCGAGTCACCGCCGCTCATGGCAGTGATGAACGAGGCAAGACCGACGCTCGCGGCCAAAATCCCCAGTACCGGGGAAATGATTTTCGGGTGGGAAAAACTGTTCCCATTGGTGATCAGGGCAGTCACACAAGCGGTTTGACTTTTCGTGCTGTTTGAGAAGATGCGCAGGTCCGCACGCCCCTCGAAATCTGGGATCGTGAATGCGATTGCTATAATAGCCTTAGTTATCAGATTATGAATGAATGGATTATCTTGCCATCGCCTCCTTTGCTTTTTCCTTTCTTTTATGTTTTTCTTCTTTTCTTCGTTATACAGATGGCTTACCTGGAATTCCTGAGACTTCGTTTATCGATACTGGGACAACGTGCCTAGCCGTGATGTTTACACTCGCAGTCACGGGGCATAGAGAAGGGATATTAGTTCGACAAGGGTTGAATATCAAGTCAAACCGGCTCTCCCCATCTAACCATTCGTTAGCTAATAGTTCAAATTGAATAAGGGTTTATCTTTAAATTTGAACAGGAATATATCGAACGTACAAGCCACAACACTGAGATGAACTAGTGAAAGTTAGTATATATATATGTATGGGATACATCACTATGCCCGAGCACAGCGCAGGAGAACCAGATCAAAGAAACGAGGGTAGGAGGGAAACTAACTCATCAAGCTCTCGTTTACGAGAGTTGTATACCCATCGATATTGAAACTAATCGTCATATTGTCCGAATAGTAGGCTGCATCAAACCTAGTGATCTTGATCGCCGAATCCTCCATGCAGTCTCCATAATCTGCGGTATACAGGGCGGGCTTTCGATCATCTAGAAGATTCTCCGGAATGGCCCTGAATTCCCCGTCATCGGGATTAAAGTTGTATCTGCTTTGGGCCCCGGCACCAGAGATGAGTATTAACCAGACGCCAAACGCCCACCGCCGCAACCACCACCACCACCACAAAGATAAGGCCATGAGGGGGAAAAGCGGAGGTTACAGGAAATTAATGCAGTACAACTAGCAGACGTGTGGTGGTGGAGGGGGATTTTGCGGGTTTCTGCCGGGAGGTGATATGGCCGGGTCCAATATACGGCAGGCGAGAGCAATTGGCAGTTGATATTCACTGTCCTAGTTTTTTTTCTTTTTTCTTTTTCTTTTTCCCCTATCTCCCCGCTGATTGTTGCGGTAGGAGGAGGATGCCGTGTGGAAGTGAATAATGGCCCTGGGGCTTGGGGAAGAGCCCGGACCATGAGATGTAGCGCGGATTTACATACGTTGTCGAAACTAACGGGTAATCCTCGAGCGCCTTGGCAGTCAGCTGGTTATTTTGAGACTGGTGGTGGAGAATAAAACTACGCTCCAGTAAGGCAGAAGGGGATTTTGTTGGTCGTTGATAGGCCAAGCCGAAGCCACAGAGGGGGGGGGATTGGTTCAATCCGAGCACGCCTATCTCTGCATCCGTGGCCTGCAGGAGCTCGGGTACCATCAAGACTCTTTAAATCCATCCTCATATTACAGGCTGAAATTAGATAGTGAGCCCAGGAAAAGGTTTGGTTTGATAGGCTAACAGAGTTGCCGATCCCAACTAACTAGTTCCAACACATCCAGTGCACTTTTTTTCTTGTGCCTGTCGAGAGAATACTAATCCTTCTCTGGAGATTTGTCTCTAAATCTGGAGATTACAGGGCTTGTAGAGAAAGTGGGTTTCAAGAGTTTTGCGGTACCGTACTGGATACTCAGCATACCAGTAGTATTCATAGATACGCTATTGCACTCGGGGGAGAGCTCGAGTACAGGACTGGGGGGGTATAACGCAATATGATAATGATAGAATGAGCCTTTTTAAACCGAGAGAACTTGTTGTGACTGGTCGAGTGCCGGTGGCACTTGGGCGGGATGCGAGAAGGATTGCATATCACGCGGGAAGATGTGGGAACCTCGCCAAGAATTCCTTATTTGCTATCGTGTGGGGTGCGGTGTGGTTAGCAATTTGTGACAAAGGAGAGAACCTTCTGACCGTTTATGATGTGATTCGACAGCGGCAGCTGGGGAACTATGTTTGTCGCAGAAAGTCCTGTATGAGCCAAAATAGGTCTCACACCTAACCAATCATCGTCGACTAGAGCAGACTGGCTGCGTCTGAGACCTGGGAATTGGAGGCGTGGATTGCGACTTGTTCTTTGGTCGCTGAAGCGGTGGGGGCCTGCATGTGCAAGGACCCAGAACGAGACCGTAGCCGAGTGCTCGTACTAAAAACTCTTGTGATTGGCTGCTCTGAAGCAGTGGCGTCTATAGAAAAGGGTTAGGGGTGTTTTTGGCTGGGCGATTTGAGCGAGTGATCGGCAATGACGAATTAGAGCTCACTCCGCTCGTTGCCAGCGAGGGGACTTCAGTAGGGACTCGGGATGGGGGTGAAGTGCTGGGACAAGCAGGGGTAGCGGAGGCCTGTGGAAAGAACCCTACTCGAGTATTCGGGTTGACGGAACCGGGGTCGAGACCACCTCATTACCGCCTTAACTGGCGGCCGCCTGGCGCTAAGGAGGTCAATTTAGAGTGTGACAGGCGGGCGCAATTGATCGCGGTTTAGAGTTTATATAAGACAATTCGGAGACATATCAAACGCTGGGATTCTATGGGTTGCCTTTGCTGGTAAGGTCTGGCTCCTTTTTCTTTTTTGCCTTAATCCCAAGCTGAGGGGGCTGATTTTCTCTGTGCGCTCGCCCCCCTATCCAAATGAGGGAATTTCAGACGTCTTAGCACGAAGTCCAATTATTTCGGCTCTTACGGTACTGTACCAGGATCTGCATGTCTTCTATTGTCCTTGCTTGAGAAGTTTCCCGCAAGCCAACCTTATGCTTCAGCTCCTATGAATCAAGCCCCTTCTCTACCGGTATGTGTTGAATGTCCTTGACAAGTTTAATAGCAGCAGCATCTAAAGGCTGCAGTAGACTCGGGCAGGCAGGAGGGGCCATAGAGGGGGTTATGTCATAAGAGCAAATAATATCAGGGACACGCCTTATGAAACTCTGCAATACCAAGGGCAAGGAATTGGCTCTAGAAGGTAAAGTAAGTGCTGATATGTCTGATCCAGTTTACTAGTACCACTTTTTTAGTTTAAACGTTTTGGATCAGGATAACACCAACCTATCATATCTCATATCATTCTAACTCCACTGCTTAGCATGGGATATTAGTTTACTATATAAGGATTTTGACTTCCTTGACATGAATAATAGGTACGACTGTATTTCAACTTTTAAAGCACTACTGCCCAACCTCACCCTTCCCCCAACCTATAATGCCCACTCAGAGGAATTACCTGGGACCGCTATATATCGGAGATGCTTGGTAGGGAGACCAAGAGAAGCAGGAGAACACCACGCATTCCATCAAGCATTCCCTTTTTAGCTCCAACACTAGATTTTATCATAGCCTAACAGCAGGTGAAAGCCCAAAACACCAAACATATTCCCTCGATGAACATGCATTAGATATTCTCAAATCCCCATCAGACCTGAAAACACAAAATCCGGAATAGTGAGCCGTATTTCTCTTTCTCTCTAATTCTTGCGCAACCTCCCGAAAGTTGTCTGGGGGTCACGAAGAATCCCGTACAGAGTGAAATCCGGGACAACGGGGTGCGACTGAACGCCTAGCTGACATCCGTACGTCTTTGCTTATATATTATGTGCTATCACGGGAACCTTTTTCGTCTTGTGCACATGTTTGGTTCGATTCGCGGGTTCATGGTGCTTATTGTAAATTTCCTAAGGTTATTGAAGGAAATCTGATGCTCCCTGTGTTCTCTTTTTCGCCTTGTTTCTGGAACCCTATTGCGCAATGGCGTTGACCGTGGGCCGTACGGTCCAGCGTTAGAGATTCCTTCCTAAAAACCGCGAGCAATAGCGCAATTGTCCATACGGACATCCGGAAAGTATCCCAATTCAGCGCTTTCTACTGCGGGAGGACAGGAAACTCGTACCACCCTGTAATTTCATTTCTATTATTCCAAGGTACAATATGAGGGAGAGTATGCGGGAGGAACATCAAAAATATTCTAAAAACTAAGGTATAAATGACAAAAAACCAATCATATAGCTCCCAATTCTTGACACCACCGCCTCATCCTCATCCTCATCTAGATCCCCCAGAATCGTAACTTCTTAGGCTTGTCGTCCTTGCCTTCTCTGTCTTCTGTTGTCGCCACAATGTTATCCGGAGATGGTTGCCTGAGGAACGTTGGTCTATCTGGTGCGTCGTGGGGTAGGCCACAAAGCTTCCTGAAATCACCGGCGATTTCTCCCCTTTTATTCACATACTCTAAAAAGCCATTCAGCGAACAGCTCTTCCCTGGCCCATCAGCACAGCCTTCTAATGGCACAATCCCATCATTGACATTGAATCTGACGAATATCTCCTTTTCTGTGGACTTGCTCTTTGGAGTGCACGACAGACGCTCGAAAATGATACGGCCACCCATAGGGGTTATTTGCGATGTCTTCCATTTCCTATCCTCCATTATTTCATCGATGGGGAGATCCTGAGTGTCTTCGAAAATTCCGAGTGCTGCCAGCATAGGCACAATGTCTCCATCGTGGACACTAATTCATGAGTCAGTTTGGATACAAAGGCAGAAATTACAAGTATGAAACGGATTCAAGCGCACAAACTGAAGTAAAGTGGACCAGCCGATTCGGGCCCTTCTGCGATCAAGTTCGCAGTTGTGTTTAACCAGAGCCAACCCATTGCCTTTCCATACTTATTACCGGGTCTAAGACAGTTAACTATTGAATTTAATTTGGAATTGATCACGGGGGGACAAACCCAGCCCTATAATAATGAATCACGTCCCTCGCATATTCAAATTGGGACCATTCTTTCCTCGTAAAAACGTCACACCATTTACTATTTCCCCGCACAAGGATTTCGAAACCACACATCTCTTGCATGCTGTAGATCTCCGAATCTATGGTGATGTGCCAGTAAGCAGGGTGTGCATAGGACAAAGTTCATCCCCTAGGAAAATAACATACCAGAAAGCTGCAAACCAGGATTTTCCTTCTCAAGCCGTTGAGCGATGACTGGAAGGTAAGTCGCACGGTATTTGTAGAGCATCTCGTAACCGTAATCGTGGCCCAATTCCGGGTCCTCAACATAACTCTTGCAAGTATCACTATTCCTGCGTTAGCATTGATTCGGTCACTCCACAAGCTCGGCCCGAGTAATGGCCGTAACCAACAATTCATAACATTAGAAAGGCGTACCCCGGGGTCAATGTATCTCCGGCTTTACTTTCGTCCTCGCTGATTATCTGAAGCTCTGCGCGCTTGCTCTCAAGACCAAAAAAACCTGCGCCAAAGTATCTTGCTGTGTCGATCACCCTATCACACTCGCTGGCCCAAAACAAAGTATGCTTGTCAAGAACCTTTTCCCATAAATGCTGGTACCGAGTGCGAAGCTTGACCCCAGTAGTGAATGCTTCCAAGGTTCCAGAGTAGGGGCCGGTGGTAGTCAGTTGTTCGAAATGTTTCTCAGGCGCTATGTGAGCATTAGAAGGGTTCATCGTCCGTCCGACGTAATGTGCCCACAAGGTGAACTCACAGTTCGTGAAATATTGCCAATTATTTAAGAAGGCAAGAGATCCCTTCAGTTCAACACCCGAAGATTTTATTCTCTCCAGAAGTATCATCATTCCTAAACCCATACACCGTAAGCTTTCAACCCATATTGTAGCCGCGTGTTATTTTTGCTTACGGGCACCGGCGCTTTTTGTGGGAAATCGCTCGCCATGGCGCGACATCTATTGGTGGGAATCTAGAATCAGTGCGCGGTCTCTTAAAGAGGCATCATAATGGAAGCCCCGTTCGGAGCGAAGAGCCCTACCATATGCGCCATATCAACTTCACAACCATCTGGAACTTGAATGCCCCCATCTAGCACGCCATCAACTTTTTCTACCCATGGGCCGTTTCCTCCAAGATGATAAAATATATTCCATTCTCCTTGCTGGTCCGGGCAATTGGATGTACCCCGGTAGGCAGGCTCCAGTCCCCAACCATGGTGATCTGTTTGGAGGTACGATGGTAGGATTTGTTGTAAGGAGTTTGGCAGCGAATAGCCCGGTTGAGGGTTGAGCAGGAAAACAACGGATGCAAGCAGGCAAATCATAGCTGATACAGTGAATAGTAGCAACGACATCTGAATAAGTAAGTATTTAAACCGCCTGGGAGATATCACGACTTGTCTGAAGTTGACATTCATTTTATTTTTATTTTTTTGTTCCAGGCCAGCTGGCCCCTTCCAGCCTCAGTTTTCGGACCCTTGAGGACCCCGTCCCCTAATTCGGATTAGCTCCGGGATGACTAATCCTATACAAGTAACTGATGAAAGCCAAATCACGGGTCCTGCCACGTGGGTTGAACGGCCCCTTTTATCACTACCGGTACGTACTCGCCAAATGCAGAAATATCCGGAAAAGGCGCCAACCCTAACCCCTGATTTCTTGATAGATTTTTGGGTGTTGCATTCTTGCCATGGGAGAGCGGGACGGTGCTCAAACGGCGTCTTTTCCGGATGCTTTTGCATTTAGCGAGTAAAAACGCCAGGGTCCGAAGTCACACCCCAACGGTTTATAATTCACAATACGGTAACCGGTACGGTACTGGTATTTGAAAAAAGTGGCAGAGGAAATAGCCTATTACAGCGACCGCGCCCCCGAAACACCGCCCTCTTTGCTTTGGCAGTACGGTACTGGTACTCCCGCGACTGAGGCAGAGGGGGCGCCCATTCGGAGCCTGCAGCGATGGTCGGGCCAACAGGATCGGTATGACATCATTGTATAGATGAGGCGTTGAATTCAGTACTGCATTCAGGAATCAACATATCGCGCGCAGGCAGGGGTTTCACGATGTCCCTTCCCTGCTCGGTCCGTAGGTCCCGATTCAGGAATGTATTAAGGGCATACCAATGACATACCGATATTACAGAGGGTAGTGCCGGTAGCCACCGTACTTATAATGGAGCTGGTTAAATGGAGGTTTCCTCCTGCACGAATCGTCCATCACCATAGGTATCTATCATTATGCTAAATTCAGTACTGCATCCAGCAGAGCCCTACTAATTCCTACTGGCTCGATGATCGCTGCTATCATACTCGAGTACAGCCCTGGAGCCCTAGGCCGGGGAATGTAATACGGTACGGTACCGGTAATCTGTAAGCGCCAGCATTTGAAACGGTGTTTTGGATCTGCTCGAGTACATTGTTATTCGGCAGTAGATGATGTGGTGCCGGTATCTGTTGAATCCCAGGAGCACTGAACTGAATTACTTGGCATCAACCGGGCAGTTTTAATATTGTGACCGCACTAAATTAACTGTTTTCTGAGATTGGCAAGCAAGGGCTTACCCGGACGAAATTCGATGGCATCAGTCAACCTCATAAACAACAACCTCCAGAGCCTGACCAACCTTCTTTACCAATATGCTCGTCAACTACTCTGACAGCGAATCCGACTCGGAAGACCAAAAACCAAAACCATCTCCTCAAAGATCCCCAGCTTCCAGAAAAACGGGGCTATCCGCCCTTCTTCCAAAACCAAAGGACTCACAGAAAACTGGCCAAGATGGCGACATTGTTGCTGCTGGCCCTAAAAAGTTCATTGTTAACCTCCCGAAGCTCGATGCGCAGGGCGATAGTGCGGATGGCCCGCCAACGAAAAAGTTACGGATTGGCGGAGGTAGTTCCGGATTAAGCGCAATGTTGCCTGCCCCCAAGAGATCAGGGGCCACAGCAAAGGCTGATCCCAAACCATCGCCTTCTCCAATTGAACATGGGACGGATAGGGAGACAACAGGCGGAGCTGTGGGTGAACCAGTTCCAACCGGTCGGACTACAAGCGCCTCAGCTATGTTCGTGCCACAGTCAGTAGCCAGGAAACCCATTCAGCCAGCAAGCGCGTTTAAGAAGTCATCGGGGACTGGGGTAGTGAAGCCTAGAAGCCAAGTACCTACCAAAGCCAAAGTCTCCCTATTTGGGGCGGGTGGGTCTGGCCATATACTGTATCGTCTGTTAGCAGAGGCTCACTATTCTCGAAACTAGGAACAAACTCTTCTGCATCAATTAAGTCAAACAAAAAGACTGTATCATCCGGAGAATATAAAACTATCATGGTTTCCGCAGCGAAACCAGCTAGTAGGCCGTTGGATGCTTTTCCGGATGGCAGTGAAGAAGACCCTTATAGAAGCGTTGGAGGTGATGCCTCGGTAATAGTTGCTGATGGGGAGACTTCCTACCAAGCGCAGACTAGCCAGAGTGACGCACCGGAGGACCTCGATGCAATCGCTCGACAAGCAGGATTGGATGATTCCGCCGTAAGTGCCTTACTCTTACTTGTGCTCTACCGCATTCTAACAAGGAGTAGATGCGCCAGCTCTATGGTCGCCGTGGCCGACGAGATGCCCCGATCAACATATCTACATTTAGCGTTGACGAGGAGTATAACAATAATGAATTGAAGCGGTCGATGGGGCTAATGGAAGAAGTGAAGCCAGTCAGGAGTGTTGCGCCAGGGAAACATCAACTCTCTTCTCTGCTCAACGGTGAGTTTGCACAGTACTTCAGAGGGTGTGCGTTTTCTGACCTTGTGTGTCGTAGCCGCGCAAGCGCAGAGGGGTGCATTGGAAGAAAGCTTTGCTCAGGGAAAAAGAAACAAAAAGGAGGCTGGTTCGAAATATGGATGGTAGCCAGCGGTTTAATATACGGGTTTGTGTATTGTTGTCAAAGCTGTTGCTGTGGGAAGGGCTTGTTGGGCCGATATTTTTTCTTGCTCACTTACGCATCCTCCGTATGATATATCAGATAGCCAGCGAGTGAGTGAGCCGCGTACTATGCCCCTCTTACCTCCACGCGCTGCCCCTCGTTCATCGGATCTTTAGCACCGTTGTCATTCGTTTGTCCCATCCCATCCCGTCTTCTTCCTTCTTCTCATCCCCCCACCACAAACCTCTTCCATTCCCTTACTCTTCACCTCCCTAACCATCGCTAGATATTTCTGTGTCTATCTCTTTAACCTCCTCTCCGGCTTTTTCAATTCCCTTCTTCCCCGAGAAAATACATTTGCTTTAACGATTCCAAGTAATTTCTTCATTCCTGGATTTATTCCAGTATTTGCACTAAAAGAAAAACCAAATGGCACCTATTGATGGTTCCTTTTTCCATCCTTTTAATCGCTGGCCTTTCACCCCTTGCCTAACTGGTAATGTGATCGCCTCCTCCCCTTCGCCTCCTGTTTGCTCTTGCAAGAATTTTCTAGGGGATTCGTTCGGAGAATCTAGTTCTCTTGGGCACCAGTGCTTAGCTGGATTCACACCCCCTACTCCGCAGTCTAGCCAGGAGGCACTCGTTCCTAGCAGGGCCGAACCTAATATGAACAAAGGTATCTTCGGGAGCTCTGTGGCTGCCGATACTCACCGCCTTAAATCTGTCCCCGAAGGCCATGAGACGCACCAGAATAATTCTTCTGGGAAGACTGTTGCTAGGAGTTCTGATTTTGTTACTACTGGCTTTTTCAAGAGTGAAGGTGATATGGCAACCAGAGTCATCATCCCCGACCACCCTGAACCAAAAAAGTCCAGCATGGAAACAATCAGGAGCGGTTTGAAATCAAATGATCTTGGTGCAAGATCTCTACCGATGCTCGGCCTTGTTGAATCTAAAACACCACCAAAAAATATCTGGAAGCGTACCTCGTCAACTGAGCTTACTGGCGGGGTTTCCGCGAATACTGCCTGGAACAATAATAAGAGCACCCGCCCAATCGATAAGCCCTGGAGGAGACCTTCTGATTCTGGAACACACTCTTCTCAAAAACCCGCAACCTCCAGTGATATGACCGGGGGTGTACCATCTATGGGTGGGAGTATACCCCCCTCTTCTCTGATAATTGGGCCCGGAAGCGGCCTCAAAGAGAATATCCCCAATAGGAAGACTATCCTCGGCTGCTCGCAATGTGTATTCGAACCAAAAATCAAGGTTGTTCCTTGCGGTTGTCTCATTTGCCTAGCCTGTGGAGGTAGGTCCTGGGGAGCTGGCCGCTGTGCGGAAAGTGTTTACTGTGGATGTGGGGAGGTAAGGATATCACTCCCATCTTTGTTTAACTAGCCACACTCCTTAACGCCTATCAGCTTGTCTCATGCATGATCAACTTGGACTCTACTACAAATCGCCAACAACTGCAGAACTACCAGAGCTTCCCTCAGCCTACATTCAACCCCCCTCCCAAGTTTTCTACCGAGCCCGTCGCAACTAGTGCGCCGGTCCCATCTCCCATGCATGCATTCGCGTCTAACTGGCAAAATGGCCAGGCTGCGGCGTTTCCATATGATATACCTGCGCCTTCTGTCGCTATCGATAACCCTCTCCCTTTGCCTGCCGCTGGGGTTGATAGTATTAGTAATTTCTTGCTTATGGATGCTGAAACCGCTATTCAAAATGCGCCGTTGGTGGAGCTAGGCAGGTATGGCATGCCTCAAAGTTGGGCGTGTGTTAGAGTAGGCAACGTGGGTATCGTTTATTCCGTTCAGTGGCTCCAAGCTAAAACATTACGATAGATCCCTTACAATGTGACAACATCAGAGCTCACCGAGTTTCTGGGTAAGAACTCCAATATCATTCCAGATAGTACAGAGAATGTTGGGGTTCATGTCATCATGGACAGATCTACAGTGAGTAAAGGTTTGACTTTTGCCACCAAAATTATGTTTGTTAATATATATATATCCAGGGAAAAACTATGGACGCTTTCGTTGAGTTCATGACTCCAAAGGATGCGTGGAAATGTGTTGCGCGACGCAAGAGCCGCGTGCTCGGGAATAGACATCTCACGTTGGATGTTGTAGATCCGTCCGAGCTTATGAAAGAGATATTTCCGAGGGCAAAGGGTGTTAGTTGGGATGGTGTTGTCCCCCTTGTTTCTCGCGACCCGGAATATGCTGGGAGGAGCCCAGAGATATTGGGTAGAGAGGAGCTAGTCCTAATTGTTAACCATGCGAGGACTCCTCATAGGGTTTGTATCCGTATTCTCTCCCCACAAAAAAGGTATCGTGCTGATAGTGCGCCCATCAAGAGTCCCTTCAGCCGCAAATGCCTGCAGAGACCTTTTCAGTCTCTATTGTCGATTGTCTCAAAGTTCCCATGGTTTGCTGTGGATTTCTACACTATCGAACAGCGAGATTACATCTATCAGGCTCTTCTTTCCGCCGTCGAGATCTTGAAACGCCACATCAAGAGGGGGAAGGCTATGCCAAACCTGGATCAAGAGTTGCTTAAGAGCCTTGTGAGGGTGGGTGCCATGTGTTCTGGATTCACTGATATCCAGAGACATGAGTTGGTCAAAGTAGCAGAATTCGGAGCAGAAGGTATCTACTTGGAGGAAGTTATGCCTGGCTTTCACATATTCCGTGCTTTAGGGAGGAGGCCGGGCGCCGATCGTAAGATGCTTGAGGTTTGTTCTCTATAAAGAATCTCTGACTTCCCGGTCTAAGTTTAAGCCTAGTTTTATGCCCTACTCTTGCAGCTCGCTGCCCAATCTTTCATGGATCCAGCAGCAAATATCGGAGACAGCGCAGAAGGGGCTGGGAACCCCGGTAGGGCTCAGATGACTATGGCTGAGGCTTCCGAATATGAATGGCAGGCTGTTGTCGGCGGTGTTAGGAGTGTCCTGCCCCCAAAGCCCTATCCGAGAGTTCAGAGCAACATCGGTTGGCGTGAAGGGTATCTTGCACAAAATCTGCTATGAAGTCCCTCTGCACCATATGGCCACCAAGTTGGTTTCTTTTTCGGCATTTTCACTTGCTTTTTTCACTCCTTCTTTTTCATTCAACCATCTATTCTTACAGTGGTTGTCATACAGAATACTAGTTGCGTTTTTTAATGTCGGCACCTGATCGATTCCAAAGAAAATACTGATGGGGGGAAGAGTTATGATAAAATTCTTTAGAAGGCTTATATGATTTGTGGAGATTGCATCATGTTTTCGATGGTTCTCAAGTAGACACGAAAAGAGATACTAGTTGGTGATATTCTATCACGACTCAATTGTAGCCGATTACTCCGCCATGGTTCCGCGGAAATAAATAAAAAATTATTCATTAGTCTTTCCAGATACATGTTATATTTGTGATCGTCGCTGCTTACTACATTCTTGTACCTCTCTTATCCATCCATCAGGCACGTCTTCCCTTTACCATGAATATTTCTCTTTCCATCTTGATATCCTTCCCTGACCCGTCATCGTGGCCGAGGAAAGTAATAGCCTTCCCGCGCTCCCCGCCTGGTCCGACATCAACAAAGTCAACCTCTACCAAACCCGCGCCCCCGAACACCTTCCTCATGTCCTCCTGAGAAAAGCCGCCATGTGCCACCGTGTCTAGCGCATTTAACTCAGTAGCACCCTTCCCCTGGCCTCCGTGGCCCGAATGCGAGTGCCCCCCATGATGGGTATGTCCTCCGTGGTTCGCAATCTGATCTGGGAGTGGATGTGATTTGAAGTCTATCACCAACAGAACACCAGTATTGGGCTTCAAACGCTCAGCCAGGCGCTCAGTGGCCAGTTGGACATTGCCGAAGTGATGAAATGCGAACCCACACACAACGACATCGAAATTATAGTATTCAGGATCCGACAAAGAGGGATCGAGGTTGTCTGCGCAAAGATCGGCTACAATGGCGCGCATTTCTTCCTCGGGCGTGCCTTGGTTCTTAACCTAGACCCAAAAGTTAGGACACACAACGGTTGCCCGGCAATAGATATTTGTGATAAAAACCTTTTCGTTGAACATTTCAGCCATTTTTTCAGATATGTCCATCCCAATAATCTGCTTTGTATATGGCGCAATGATCTAGCACCTTATATCAGTTTATTAGGCCGTTTGGGTAACCCGGGGGGGG
>Ga0307509_10005726_pt1 | contig 17120 bp, 16 predicted proteins | sample 10_EM_MG_FD_202245 | JGI IMG/M metagenome (GOLD analysis project Ga0307509, IMG submission 202245) | Populus trichocarpa ectomycorrhiza microbial communities from riparian zone in the Pacific Northwest, United States - 10_EM | ecosystem: Host-associated > Plants > Roots > Unclassified | place... | reverse complement strand
CCCCATGGGCCTTTAGAAAAGGACGGAAAAATGAGAGGCATGGGGGGTATAGGGGGAGATGGTATTACCAGGTGATACAGGGAGATATGTATGTAATACATGAGGGAGAATATTTTTTGCTGATGCAGCCAACTACCTTCAGAGTATCAATCCAGCCCTATGGGTTACTGCCTTTTTCCCTGGTCGAAACTATGGACACAAAACATCGAATATTGTTGAATCAATGAACCGCTTATTGAAATCTGAACGCGAGCTTTCTATCCTTGATCTCCTCAACGAAATATGGCATATAACCATGGAGACTCGATATCAGCGCTATTCAGAAGCATGTCAACAGGAGCAAGAACAAACTCACACAAATTTTGCCTTCGATCAACTTGTTATTCAAGTTAGTCGTGAATGGTCTCGCTGTAATACTGTTCGATTCGCCACCCGAGAGCTAGGACAAGTTACACAAGCCAATGATCGTGTATATATTGTTGACTTAGCGAGAAAGTGCTGTACATGCGGACATTTTCAAGAAAATGATATTCCCTGCGGACACGCATTTAGCTTCATCTTAGCGCTTGGGGAATCACCAAGATCCTACCTGCTAGTAGCTTTCCAAATATCGACTTGGAAAGCAACTTATGAACGAAATATCACTCCAATCGCCTTAGAAGACATTCCAGCTTTCGTACACGAAAACCCACATCTTGCGGTTCAGCCATGCCACCCTCCAACCAAATTGCACACACCACAAGGAAGGCCAAAACACAAACGAATGACACGAGGCCAACAACATCGACGAACCATTCACGCTCAAGCTTCCCTAAATATTACCGAACCGCCCCCAGAATCTGGTCCTGGTAGTCAGCAGTGTGGGAGGTGTGGTAGCTGGGGACATAATCGTAAAACTTGTAATCAAGAAATGGAGTAGATTTACTTACCATGGGATCGGAACAGATCTACTGTACAAATGAAAAAAAGAATATATTGTCTGTTAATTTGTTCCTAAAGAGATGCATTTATATCTTGGATTAATATTTTTTCAAAAAAACATAGGGAATCGTATCTTAGGTTCAAATGCCAAGATGAGTGAGAATTGGTGATTTGAGAAGGGGTTGTAAGAAATACAATCAGCACTTACCGTTAAAGAGGGCAAACTAATTCCGTCGTAGGATAGACAGACTGTAAAGCCACCCGCCAATAGAGCAATACCGCCAATGGACCTTCATCTTCTCGCCTAAAACGCGCGAATACACACATCACTCTCCCGGCAAGAGACCTCTATACCTCAGACTTAATTTGCTTATTCCCAGCACCAATCCTCAAGTCTCTGGACATCTCCGAAAGTCTGACAGAGAGAATCAAGAAGCTCAACCCAATACCCAGCCATCCACTCTCCTAAACAATGGATGCATAGTACCAAGGCACGCTCTTTCTAAAGGCAACAGGAGGTAGTGTTACCTTCACCGACCGGGTAGACATCTATCAGTACTAGTTTAAACTCGTATTAGTATTGTCAAAATCATATGTATATGAGAGAAACATACCTTTTAACGAAACAATAGAGGCTAACTGGCGGCACAACCATTGAGGACAGGGTAGGGCTGTATTAGTCCTATACTGATAGCAATTAGTATTATTAAATTTATTTAAGAAAGAATAACGAACCAATTTGGGAGAAAAATCAATGCTGACGGGCAATCCTACCTCTCCCGCACAGGAAGAAAGGTATTGGCTGTGTCAAGAATTAGTATTATTATCATTATATTGTGGAAGGGATATAGAGAGAACAAACAAACCTTATTCAAAGAGAAGCCAAAGGGGGTGGACTGCACTCCAGGCGGGAATGTCGTGATGAATCTAGCTTAGCGAGAAAAATCAGTGGGGGGCTGACCCAAATGAGAGTGGAGGGCTGTTACCCTCTCGTTGCGGTCGGGTAACATAGTTTCACTTTTTTTTGAGTGGTATATTTCTCGGTCAGTGGTATCCGAAAGGTAGGGCGCTAATTGCATGGTATTCAAAAGGTTTTCTCCCACATAATCTCATAGTACGCGAGTTCCTGCACTTGCGAATAGTATTGAGGAAAGCAAATTAACTATCGGTAGCTTCATTTGATGAAATAAAAACTCTAGTTCTGGTATTGGCGGAGCTCGTGAATGTAGATCGGGAGTAGGGAAATGAGGGCGATGGGCACTTGTCTACGCATTACCGCCAAATTTAATGATTCTAGCTCCAAAGTGCGCAGACTTCCCTTTTTGTTAGACGACTACAGTAATAAGCCCCTGCCCTGTCTTGTATTTACCATTCTTCATACTCCGCACTTGAAGTTACGACAGTTCCCCCTTTAACAGCTTTTGCTGCCGCTCGGCATGCTCCGCCTACAGTCCATGCGTACAGCTAATCCCGTTATTGTTCGGTCAAAGAGGTTCGCAGCACATGCGCTCTGGATCGATTCGCCCGCCGGAGCAAAAGTGGAAGTCTTCGACTTCAGCATGCTCAGCAGATGTACAACCTATTCCGTTGTTGTTCTGACAAACCTGTCGGATATGTATTTGGGATTAAGGCAGCGGCAGAAGGAATGCGACTCTAAAAAAGTGGGATACGGAGGCTATAGGGCATGAAGAAGTTTTCTTTCTAACATTTGTCTTTCATTTGTTAGCATTAAAGTTTTTACCGAAGGAAAAGGGAACGTTCGTAGAAAATGGGACATGCATGGAAGAGAATGATCCTGTGTCGTGATCGATAAAAGGAGAGGAGGAAGACCCTGTTGTTGTTTTATAATATTATATACTCCTGTGTTTTTAGAGTATCAAGACTTAAGAGTCGTGAGAATGAGCAAGCAGTTGAATAGAATTGAAGTTCCCTCTCTAAGTTGTGGGTTGGTGCCTTGGCTTCGGTGTTGTTTGAATCTTGGCGTTTCGTTTCGCCCACCACCGTTTTTTTCGTCGTTCGTCGTTCATCAAGCAGCCGTCGCCGTACAAAATCACACAGGGAGAGAGGGAATCCCTCCGCGACAGTAGGGGTGAGCTGAGGAAACTCTATCTCGAAGGTGAGTATTGCTGTTACTCGAGCAGTTGTCATGTGTCTTGTTGAAGCCGGAAACCTTTGGTGCAAAACGGGCGGCTGGTTGTCTGCCATGACTTCTGACGCTAAGATGGCTGGCTTAAGCATGGTTGTTTGGTGATAGCCGGATCCCAGGGCCGGACGGGGTACTGTTATGGATGAAATTTGGCTTTCCTCACTTGCAGTGTTTTAACTTATCTCTGAATAAAATAGATTTTACAATACAGGTAAAATACGGTCAGAAAATATAAAATACGTATTTTACGAATCCCTAGCCGTGAGATCCACTGCCGAGTTGAACTCGGATAATTGAACCTCACCTTAGGGTATTGGAGTTTTCTTTACTAGTAAGGTCCGGCACTTTTTTCTTTTTTAGTCTCAGGCTCTCAGTAACCTTATTACACCCCCCACCCCGGCACGTGGCAAGCTGGCGCTGAGGGGGTCAGTTTTTGCCCTTCACCCGCCCCACTATCCGAAAGAAGGAACTTTGAACGTCTTACGGTAGCGCGAAATTCAATTATTCAAATTCATCAAGTACAAATTATCATACCAGCAAAAATCAGACTCTTAAATCACGATGAGCTTAGTTGAAACAGTTAACAGAATTGCGAATACCAGTTCACGAGATCTAGCACGTCCAGCAGGCTGATCCCATACTATGTCGAGAAAAGCCTATAAGGGCGTGTTTGGCTCACCGTGTGTATGATGGAAATAACCGTTATTTGAAAACATGTTTTGCAGATTAGATTTAGATCAGATTTGTAACCAGCCAACTAAAACCAGCTAAAAGGCATCACATCATCGGAAAATATGCTTACATAAATCCTTTGTGTATGTTGTGATTAGCCAGTTCCAAATCCAATCTAAATCTAATCTGCAAAACTTGTTTTCAAATAACGGTTATTTCTACACACAGTATGCCAAACACCCCCTAAAATCCTTCTCAGGAGCCTTTGATTCAGAATCCGGATATTACAGGGCTATAAGAGATAGTAGACCTCGAGAGTTCCCATGGCACAATCGCCAAAGGGGGTATGACAAAAACTAGTCGGCAAGGAACAAGGGTGTAGTAGTACTATACGTGTACTTAGTGGTAAGCATAAGTCGAGTACACTTCTAAAAAGGGTCGGATATCTGGGTGGAAAAACCGGTATAATTGCTCAAATTAGGAAATCCGAGTGATCCCTCATGATTGTCATAGGTGAAGGACAAAAATCCGGGCGACCTCGGGAACCTCCTATCATTACCGGTAGTGTTGCCCTCCACAGGGAGGCCCAATATCTAATTAGTCTACAGTATCCTCAGCTTACCTTTGCCATTACTTGAAATTATCTGAATCATAGGAAGCTATCTTGCTAGTATAATCCCCTCATAGGGCACTATAGAGTGCCAGTAGGGATGGCGGAGGTGAGCTAGGGACCACGGTGGAAATTTCGCGATTAACACAGGGGCATGGTTACCCGACTAAAAACGGCGAAAGCGGTGCCAAGCCTCTAAATAGCAGTACACTTGACGTATTATGCTATGCCCGAGTGCACTCCCTTTTACAGTCCATCATGGGGTCGTGACGAATCGGGTGGTGATGAACAGGGGCCAGTGGCAGGCATTGTGGCAGGTATTTTTGTTACCCTACTTTGACGAATTCTACCTTTGCTTACCAATGGCTGATATTCGTCATGACCTCTCCCCTTAGCTCTTGGTTCTCCCTAAGGAGACAGTCGATCGAAAGAGTTGTGAAAGACATTGAAGTCGAGGAAAATAGGCAGATAACGGTCATGATACGTAGAAACCCGAAACCGTTGGCTGTGTAACAAGTAATAAAACCGAGGGTGTGGTTGTAGCCTTAACGGAGCATGCCGAAAACATGCCCAGGTTCTCCAGGCCGGGGGACTTGTACCGCGATCATGGTTCATAAAGGTAGTCCGGGGTAGCGTGCCAATGTTACACGTTGTAACCAACTCAATAAAGAAAAACATTTCGCTTACGGTAAAATCTAAACAGTTGGCTTAGTGGGTCCCTGGAACCTGAGAGCGTGATAGAATGCCAGTTACCGTTGCTGGTTTGTCCGGCTCCATGAACTGCAGGGGTTGCTTTATGATCTAGAATGCATGCTGTGGGTGGCCTTAATTCGAAGGCCCTATCTGCGATTCGGTAAAGGAGGAGTCGCGGTGATCCCAAGGATAGAGAAGGATATAGTCAGTTGCAAATTCCACTCTCCTCCGCGGCCGTTGGGCAATAAAGAGAGCTGCCTCACCCGTTTTTCCCCTCTTTGTACAGGATACAGACATATAGAGCCTGAAGACCTGAGTCCCAATTTTGTATGGGCGGTCAGATACGGTACTCACAGACAATTTTACAATACGAAATTTTTATCCCTGTGCTCGGGTTCTACTTGTACTCGTACTCGTGCATGTGCCTGTCGCTTGAACCGCGATTGGAGCGATACGAGTAGAGCGCAAGGTTTGTGCCAGCAGGTGGCGCAAACTGCGAGGGGTCTCTTGCCGTCCCACACCTCCACTTGTTAGGCGAGTAATACTTATATCTCTGACCCTCCCTTCTCCTCGCTCTCGTCTTTGCCCCTGCTCTCGTCATTGTCCAGTCCCAAAGGCCTCGACAGACCCCGATACACAACCACCATAACAGATCCAGTATGATGGAGAACCTGGCTAAACTATCCCTCCTTGCGGCCCTCACCGTTGGCCAATCACTGGCGCAAGATATGAGCCCCCACCCCCTCTTTAACCGTAACTTTCAGCCAATGGGCGATTCCAAACCCGGGCCCGAAAAGTCCTACTCTGGGACGCTTCCTGCCATTGATGCATTCGGACTTAGGAAACGGCAAACTTGGTGCCCGGGCAACTTCTACCCCTGCCCGAACACGACGAAGTGCTGTCCTACAGGGTTCACTTGTACCGGGGATAGTGAGAACGTCAGATGCAGCTGGCAAATTTCTTTCAACTGTAACCCTGGGTATTATAAGTGCACAGATAGCGTGGGTTTTTGCTGTCCTAACGGAACTGAATGCATACCCGGGACCATTAAATGTCGGAAGCCGTGCGGCCCGGGATCGACCCAGTGTTTTGACGGGTGCTGTGACCCAGGATACTCTTGCAATGGTTCAAATGGACTCTGTATGAGGCTCACCCCCATATCAGTATCGGTCACAATACTGGTTCCAACGAGCTCTAAGGCCCCCACCTCAAGCACTGCTCCCGTCAGCCCTTCCACCACGATCTCAACGACTTCTATGGCCCCCACCCCAGGCACTACTCTCGTCAGCTCTTCCACCACGATTCTAACGACTCCTAAAGTCACCACCTCAAGCACTACTCTCGTCAGCCCTTCCACCACCACCCCAACGACCCATGATGTCACCCCCCCAGACACTGACCCCGCCAGCAACCCCTCTAAAACACCCCCGACAAGATCGACACCCCCCAGTCCTTACCCAAAGCCCAAATTACCCAAGACGACTGAAGACCAAAATTATTCGAACAGCACAGAGTCCGTGACGACAAGTCCTACCCCTCTTACAACAGGTCTGGTAAACGGTAGCAACATCCTAAAGCCAGGAAGATGGCTAGGAGGATTCGGGATTTTGTTTTTCCTTGTTTTCTTCCACGTCTAAACATTAGCAGCTCTCTCTCTTTCTCAGTTGGATAATGACGGTGGATGATGACTTTATGATATGATTATGGAGAATGTATGAGATGCTTGGATGGATGGATGGATTGATGTCAACTACAAGATTGGGCGAATGAGTACATCTCACCGTGGTATACCTAAATACTAAATAGCCTAATTGAATTATCCCCTTCATAAATTAGTCCCGGAGGGGCGGCCCGCAGCCGGGAGGTTCGAAGCTCTCGGTGCGACAACCAGTAGTAGTGCTCTCGGGGCTCTTAAGATCCACTACCGTGAGAACTCGAATACCGTATTATCTTGAATGAGAGAGAATTATCTCAGGACGTCTGACTTTCCTATTTAGATGGTGGCTCGAGCAACGCCGCCTTACTTTGAAGAGATGTTTAAACGACCTGAGACATTCTTATCCAAGACAAGAGTAATACGGTAATTGAGCCTCACGCTAGGACGTTGGAGTTGCCCTCGCTTCAATAATCTTATTAGCGGTATGATATGCTCTCCAGCACGTGGCAAGCTGGGGCTGAGGGGGGATTAGTTTTTGCCATGCCCCCACCCACCTTATCCAATAGAGGGAATTTTAGATATCTTAGCCACGAAGTTCAATTATTCGAGTTCTTCCAATTTCAGATAACCAGCGAAAATCCGCACAATTGGCCTAGTTTGGCCGGCCAACAGGATTGCGAAAACCGATTAAGAAGATCCAACTCGTACCATGTCGGAACAAGGCTAATCCTCCTCCTCAGGAATATCAAACGAATCCAAACACATTGACCTTGACATCTAACATACATTGCTAGGTGAACTTAATATGTGAGTGGGCGAAATAGGAGAGAGGGGAGAAGAAAATCTCCTTTTCGAATATGCTCCAGAAGGAGTAGAACAAAGAGAAGAAATTAAAACCCGTGGAAATTTCTATGATACAGCGGAGGTGCAGTTGCAACAACCTGCAGGGTTAGACACACTGGCAAGATGCCAACACCCCTCTGATGACTGCAGGCAATAGTCACAATTTTGACTTCCCTGTTGCCGTAGCAACCTGCTTGCAAAGCCGAGAAGTAGGACTCCAAAACGAAAAAGAAAAGAGAAAAAAAGCTCCCGAGACAGGATGGAGAAAGGGGATGAATAATGTAGGAAAAGGGACTATAATTGCCTTTTTCGTCGTCTTCCGAACATCGCATCTGTAGTCAAAATCATCGGAGGACCTTGGATCTTGATTAAAAGCTTCCTTGCATGAGCGTGTGAACACTTATTACTCGAGAAGTTCCGCTTGTTCCTTCACTCGTTCATTCGTTAGCTTGCAAGCTAACGGGCACCAAGAACCCCCGCCATGCCACCCTAAATTTATTGCCCAATCTCAATTTAACCGAGCTCGTACGACAACCACTTCTGCCCAGCGGCTGTGCCTCAGGCATTTGAGGCTTTGCATTTAACTTCTCACTCATTCCTGTAGGATCTTATCGTCAGTGTCCACCACCTCTTGCACCCGTCTTGCTAACGAACCCCGGTAGTTTCCAGTCATTTTGTGATTACGCAACTCCTACAGTAAATATTTGTGAAAATCCTACCCCCTTAAAGGCTACTGTTCACTCAAAGAGCTCGTTTATTTCGTCACACTTTCTTTTAACCTCTCAGCATGAAAACGAATTTCACCAGAATATGCGGTACGGTAGTTACTCTCGCCCCCAAGTATCGACCGGCCCACTAGGGAGCTTCTTGGAGGAGTAGCCTTCTCCCACAGAACAGAACACACGCTACGAATTTGGTTTTGAATACCGTTATCCTGTGAACCTCTGTTCTGGCTAGTTTCCCGATCAAGCCCAATATTTAAGGTGACACCGGCATACCAAACCAAGGAAGAAAAAATATATCTATTCTCCATCCAAGAAGTATTTCCTGTAATAGTGGGAAGTAGCTTCTGTTACGGGAGTCTGGCCTTGTGCAGCAGCTGGGTGAGGCTTTAGAGGCTCTAGATGGGAGCTAGGTAGAGGGTGAATTTCATGTGTGTATGATTTTTCTAGGAAGGGAATTATTCTGCGGCTCTTTTAAATATTGAGCAACACCAATGTGATAGAAAAATGTGTTGTCGCATCCCCCCCCCCGTTCAATATCTATCGACTACCATACCCGAATACCCCTGCACTTCTCCGGAACGAATTTCAACGAGAGAACCGACACCCGATAATACGGACAAATGAATCCGATAGTAGCTCAACAGCCCCTTATTTCAATAGACGCCATCTGTGGTAATGTCACCGACAGTTACAAAAACTTGTGAAATAACTACGAGGTATGATATCATACCTAATATAGCCGATGAGAAACCCGCTTACCTAGAATGGCTGCCACCCCTCTAATCTCGCGAAAGGCGTCAAGCTATTGATGGGCTAATAGGCGACAAGCTTCTTCTCGCAAGCGAGTTTGCTCGGTGGGGTAAGAGTAGTGACGGAAGCGCAAGCCCTGCCTTATCTTATCATACCGGTAGGGATCCCAGCGTTTCAGAAAAGCTTATCTTAGGTACGATGCAAATCGCTTAAAAGCTGAATCAGAGTGGAGCACAGAAACTACCAGAACCGATGCAAGCCGCGCCACTCAAGGTATGGGGGCCACCAGAAGCAGAGAAAAAACAGTGATGCCGGTACTGGCATGGTTGGTCTCTTTTGCGAAGCCTAATTTCTGCACACGGTACAATTGAGTACTTATTTCACGCTCACTAAAATCCCTCAACTTTATTGACAATAGTCTTCACCACTTTCTACTTGTTTTTAAAAATCGTGCCCTGATGATTCTCTACCTCTCCGCCGTTTCCGTTTCTTCGTATCATGTGTATCGAGCCTGCCATCTAATCTCCAGTTTGGGCGTGTTGGAGGTGAAGGTTTTAAATGATTGTACAGCATTGTATAGGTGGTGACCTTAAAGGGTGTGGGCGGGGCTAAACAGTAGCAATAAGAGCTCCCTTGTGATCAGACAGATGTGGGCAAAATGGCATGTGTATAATACTGCGGCTTCAACGTTCAGGGTGAACAAACGGCAACGGGGCTACTTAGAGCACTGTCCAAGGGAGTTTTCAGCGCTCCGGAGCCTATCTAGGGTGAGACACGGAGGGCCAGTCAATTTGTCCTCACCAGGTGGAACGGGGAGCGCCACAATTCAAGGCAGAGCCTCACCAAGATAACTCTTGGCACTCTGAAAATCCTCTCCCCTCCTATTACCACATAAGCTGGTGAAACTCGTTTGCACACTAAGAGGTCAGAATAAGGTGTGAATCGGGATTTCTCACAAAGTAACCTTTCCCAGTTAGCTGTTTCCTTTCTCTGCGTAAAAGAGCTCTCATATTCCGCCACACTTTCTTTTGAACACCAGCGTAAAAACGAGTTTCGTCAGATTGTGCGGCACCTCCCGACTGTTTTAAGGGATGCAGTGTGTGGTGTATCATAATATAGATACCGGTGCTAATACTAATAACTATTCGAACACTCATACGCTCGCTGCTAGCGGGGTGTGGCAATAACACAAACACACTAGCAATTTCTATATGCTAGGGTGAGATGCCGGTTCCGCCTCTTGTATACCCGTAATTCATGTGTTGTGGCTTCCCCCACATCCCAATCATGCCAGCCCAATGGCAGATCCTATACCTCTATGCTACTCCAGGCGGATTGGTGGTCCAGGTGGATGCTGGTGCAGATAAGGATTCTAAAGCGACTCGAACTACCATTAATTTCGCTTCGGTAACAGTTCGTGGGTTGACCATCAAGAATGTCAATACCGTCCTAGGTCGTTATGAAAATATATTATTAGAGAGCCGATTGGCAGCCCATCACATAAATGTATGGGAGTACCTGGAATCCGCAAATATACCCCCGAATAGCGGAAGGGCTTAGAAATTCCGTTTAAGCGCCTAGCCCACTACAGTTAGTTCTAAACAAGTATTTCCACGGAAATTCGTATAAGAAGTTGCTTCCTCTTTCATCCTTCTTTTCGTTTTGAAAATTGACCCTTTCGGAGGTTCACACGAGCTGCCAAAATGGAGGTGTATAGTTTTGAATATTGATATTAATATGGTGGAAGCTTTCGTTCAGCAAAAGATAGATCTTACGGTATTAAAGAACTTGGGGCTCTGTTGGAATGCCAGGGAAAATGGTCTAAGATAAGGCTCGTTAACAAAACCAACAGTGCACCAACGATCGATAACACAACCCTCCTCATCACCCCCGCACCCCCAACACCATCTAAAGAAATTTCTCTAGATCAAATATTAATTTCTACTATGCATTCTGCTATGTATTTGCATGTTTATATCTTTTTTTGGTTTTCATGATTGTGGGGCTGGTGGGGGAGTGCTGTTGCCATGGCCGGAGTTTTTCCTGTTCGCGATGCGCGGTTAATTTTGTCGGGGCACACATAGATCACGGTCTCTCGACTAGGATCGCGGCACCCTCAAATTGGTTGCCAGCTCAAATTCGAGTTTCTGGGCTACTACTCAGGTTGGTACTAGCTGCACTAGTAAGAATCTAACTAAAAAACATGACACATTCACGGTATATTATCACTTGTTCCGTACTGGCTGGTATTGTTGATACTCGCCCTGCGCAACCTAGAAACCGAATTTGAGGTGGAAACGAATTTAAGGCTGCCGCGATACTAAAATTTACCGTGGTGCGACAGAACTTAGCCCTATTGTTACTCCACTCCGGATGGGTCGATTGGGCTAGGTTCTCTCCAACAAAATGGCGAGACAATGATCCCGCTGTCTTCAGTCGCTCAGCCTCAAGAATTCTACCAATTGACCCTACTCTGCTCAAGAGCTCGTCCTCTAAATCATCTACATAAGATCGACCACCTTCCACACAACAAGAAAATCGAAATGTCACAATCACGTGTCGAGGAAAATAGTAACTCTCCCAATAATAACAACTCCTCTAACGATAACTCCTTTAATACTAACTCATTCGATGCCGTCCCATCCAGCTGTGTGTCTACCGTCAACAGCTCTGGTAGTGCCGGCGAGAGAGCTGAGATTCTCGCATGGTTATCTCCGCTTGATCCCTCGATACGGCACCATGATATTAGAGAATGCCGAGTCGAACATGTGGGAGACTGGGTCTTGCGAACAGAGGAATATCGGAACTGGTTCGATGGGATGCGCGGTAGAGAATTTGATAATTCAGCCTTGTATTTCCATGGGGATCCGGGGGTCAGCAATACCTAAATTACGTAAGAAACCCTATTCTTCATGAAGCAAAGATGTTGCTAAGAAACCGTGGTGCTAGCTCCTTGGTAATAGATACCTTATGCGATTGGGCGATGGGACGAAATGCTGTGGTTGCGTTCTTCTACTTCGACTTCGCGGCCCAGAAGGAGCAATCCCCAACCACGGTGCTGAGTTCCCTCCTAAAACAGGTTGTCGGCAAACTCGAAACGGTTCCCGGAAAGATCGTCGAGATCTTTTGAGACCAGAAGAAGACCACCGAGGGACGGAGACTGGGGCTGGGCCAAGTCGTCGAGATGCTACAGGATATCTCGTCCTCACGGCGCACCTTCATACGCATTGATGCACTAGACCAATGCATGACCGAGTATAAGGCAGAGCCGCTTGAACTACTGAAACAAATTCTACACAACTCCCCAAGCACTCGGATAATTCCGGTCGGAAGATTGCATATCCGGGATGAGGTGGAGAAATACCTTGCCGGGAGTGCAGCAGCTGCGTCCATTACACCCGCCAAGGATGATATCATTCGATTCCTGAGGGCGAAACTGAGGGAGGACCCAACACCGGATGCGGTGGACAAGGGATTGGAGGAGGACACTATAAAGAACATTCCCGAGAGGGTTTCAGAACTGTAAGTCGGCAAGGACCCCGAGAAAGATATCGGAAACTATAAGCAAATAGATCTGAGTCTGGATTCCTGCTGGTATCTCTAAATATCGAGGCGATCTTAAGGGAAACGACACAATATCGAAGGCGGGAGAAGCTCGATGCAATGACAAATGGCTTGGGCTTGGGGGATGCATACGATGCAACCATAGGACGAATAAAGGCACAGAAAGGGGATCGAGCAGCACTCGGGATGGCCGCTCTAATGTGGATTTCACATTCCGAGCGGCCGTTGAGTGTGGATGAGATATGCCAAGCGGTAGCAGTCAAGATAGGATCAACCGATATTAATACCAATAATGTGCCTTCAATCCAGACCGTGTTAGGCTATTGCCAAGGACTTGCGGTCGTCGATAAAAGGTCCTCGACTATTAGGCTGATCCATTTTACTCTCAAAGAGTATCTTTCTCGCCACGCCGATTTGTTTGATGGAGCTCACTGTTTAACATATCTCAATTTCCAAGCCACTAAGGATCTTTCGGCCAGCCCCTCGACATACCCATCCTAAGATATGCTTCTTTATATTGGGGAATCCACAGGCGAATGGAGCCCTCGGGTCGCTCTAGATACCTTGAGCGCGAACTTCTTGATCGATACGGTAATCACATGTGTCGAATTACTTTGGAAGTCGACCATCGAATGGCACTTTCGTTCCAGCAAGCCATTTTCTGCACTGCACTGGGTTTCATATTTCGGCATTGCCGAAGTTGCACTCGATTTGATAAGGACGAAAAGATGGGATGTGAACGAACCAGATAGCGCCGGCCTAGCACCGCTGATGTGGGCTGCGAGAAATGGGCGTGAAGAAGTAGTAAAATTACTATTGCGACAGAAGCATACTCAACCTGATCTACTATTGTCGAACGGCGCTCTCGTGGGCTACTGGGTGTGGGTGCAGTGAGGCGGTGAAAGCTGCTGTTGGAACGGGGAGATGTTAGCCCCTATAGGCCAGACAATCGCGGCGAGACACCGCCCCCATTAGCTGCTCGGTATAAGAATTCGGGAATGGTGAAGCTGCCCAAGGCCCGAAGTGCTGCCCCCCAGCGTGGTTTATGGTCCTAGAGGTGCAACATCTTCCGGCACCTCCGAACCTAGCCATGTGCATCGTTTACAACCTAACAGATACTCTGCTATTACTCCTACTCTTTCCCCCTTCTTGTCTAAGATATATGAAGTACGTTCATTTTTCTTCTTCGATTTCTGGCGGATATGTACTTTCTGCTTCTTTGAGTACGACAAAGCCGGTCAGTATGCCTTAGTGTCGGTTCAATGCTACCTGAGTTCAACTTATCCTATTTATTTTTTCTCTCATGTCATCGCTCGATCAATTAATCAGATATGCTATTATGTTCTCCTCTGTTTTCTCTTGTCTTCCATATTGTTTCCTTTGATCTCTTTTCTACTGTCAATATATGTCGCTGTTTCACTACATAAGTAGTGGGTCTCTCCGGCCCTCTTATATAGGATGATCCCTCGCTCTCCCGAGCCTCCGGTATCGAGCTCGGCCATTCCATCATTTTTCAACTATTTGAACACTGGGAGGAACGAGTGATATATTGTGACGCCGGGCTTTCCCGGTGAGCTCCTAATAACCGAGCATAGCACCCCTACCGGCTACGGATAGGATTAATGGTCAAAAGAAGGGAATACGGTGTTACGATAAACGACTACTGCAAGGGTGTGAAATAGTGTAGATGAATGAGGAAGGCTTCTCCGTCAGCTCAACCAACAGGGAGCTTTTCTAGTATTCCTTTTGTTTATTGTTGGTAGAGCCCTACTGTTATATTACAAGCCCCTGTAAATACTGCGCCAGTGAAAGTGCAAGATTTTAAGAATTGCCTTTCCCCACACACGCTCCACCTTCCTTTGGTCCTCGATGTTCTATACATGTCACTTTAGCACTGCCTCCGACAGGCGAAACCTCCTGTCTAGCTAGCTCGTTGTTACTCGTACAGACGACTCCTCTCTCGAAGCCAGCACACCCGGGCTCAACCTTCCATATAGTGAGTGTCAAAAGTCTCTTGATCCTGAAAATAGGGGTGAGGTTACCTTCCCCTCTGTCTTCTGGTTGGATTGGAAAATTAGCGATTGTAATTGCAGTTTTTTTGCTTTGTTCCATTATTAAATGCTGGCGGTGTTGCCCCCCCCCCCCCCACCCTTCCCTCGCCTGCCTTTCTTACCCCTGTGGGAAGACTGTAGCTATCATAATTGTAGACTTACACGTAGGGGGGTGGTGGGGTGTTGGGTGTTGGGCAAGGTTGAGATGTGTGTCCTTTGGACTTGGATGTCATAACCTGTTAATTCGATAGGAGAGTTGGTCTCCGGTGTTGTGTCCGAGTTGGTATCATAACAGGGGATGTGCGAACGATCCGAGGTGGGAAGTGATTAGTCATCCGATTTTGATAGGGATGATACCGGTATATGGTTAGTTTGTTCTAGACTCTGTCACTTGGTATAGGGTAGTTGACTGGTATTGTTTCGCCCCTTATGCTGGTCGACATAGGGAATAGGGCGCAGTGTTTTTGGCGATCGCAATGGTTCCGGATAGTTTGAAATCACGAAGGATTGGAATGTTTTGTTTGATGGTGTGTTGGTTTAGAGTTCATCGCGCTTCTGGAGGTTGGCTTCTTGGAGATTGATATCTCCTAGCCTATCCTTAGCTAGCGTCATCCTAGATTGTCCAACCAACCACACCCTTTCTTCTACAATCTTTGCCCACAGTTATCCCACCCATGTTTCTAAGTCCTTTGGTTCTTTCCTTGGTTTCGTCAGGGATCTGGTTTATGGGGCTGGGTCAAATGGGAATGGCGAAAATGCTTTCAGATTTACCGGGCTAACTTTATAAGCGCTTATTTCATTTCCCCGCATGTTGTGTTGTTATCCGGCCCAGAAATTACAATTGCACGTGGCTATGGTGAACTTAGACAAAGTGAATCCCTGGCTAAAATGAACAGCGAGAGCAGGGAAATCGGGGTCCAACCAGATTTTGTTTGCTATCCCTTGGTCCGGGGCGCCCAAGAAATCGGTGGAATATGTCCAAGTCCGAAACCCTAGTAATTTATTTCCAGTTAGGGAAGAATACTTTCTAGATCCCGTCATTTGCTTAACGAGATCTCTTAAGCGCGCACCCGACGGACTATACCGTAGAATAGTGAAAAAAGTGCCCTATAGTGTACGAGTACTGAACGAGAGATAGGGAGTGAGTAGGAGCAGTAAAAGTGGAGTTACATACAAATTATTTTGGCTATAAGAAATAGGAAAAGGTCAGTTCGGTGCTTTATGACAATTGGGAATCTTTATCCTGTATGCCTCCGAATTGTGTACTTATTTGGTCAATTTAGCCTGCCACAGTACCGGTACTTCAAAGTACAGACATCGAACTACTGGGTATGGAAGTGCTGGACTCACTGCTCTTCTGGTTTGCATGTAACATGCCGGTACCGGTAGTCGAATTCTCCCGTTTCCATTATGCCGGTTCAGTGGCTACTTTTTTCTTTTCTCACCATTCTCTTGCCCCCTCTGCCATAGTCATCTTTTCTATGCCGTATTAACTCAAATAGGAGAGCGGTGTGGTGTTTACAATAACTCGTACAGTAGTCAAGAATTCCCTACCATGGAAAAGGGGCGGCGTGAAAAAACAAAAAAAGTTCTGACCTTACCAGAGGGGGCAACTCTAACGACATATCACACTGTTCTCTTATTCAAGTTAATACGGCAGTGAGCACCTGGCTATACAAGTACGGTAGTGAACAATTGGGGCTCTGTTTTTGTCATTCACTATCTAGGCACAGCTGTACTACATGCCAAGGTCGATGTGCATGAATCCGTTTGATGTTCAAATTTGCTTTAGTTGCACTGTGCTACTATAGTACCGGCACTACCCGCTAACCACACCCAAGTCTGTGGCTACATGGTGCCAGAAGCCGTTGAGGGGACGTGTGTAACCCCCCAGTTCGATTTTTTTCATTGGCAGACGTCAGTCAACTTGACTCTTTTAAAGTTCAGAACCACGATGGACCGAGCATCTGCACACAAGCCATCCTACCGGTACTTGTCCCAGGCCATAAGTACCCGAAAATGGAGGGGGATCATTCCTATGGGGGCACAGACACGCACGGATGTTTTGCCATATATTTCTTTAATCCCTGTTTTCGGGTACAGTCGCACCTCGCTGTCCCGGATCTCGCTTTCCCGGATCCCCCGCTGTCCCGGACGAAATTCCCTGAATTCTGAATTTTTTTACACCAAAGCCTAACTCACTGTCCCGGATAATTCGCTGTCCCGGACAGATTCCTTGAATTTTGGCCATCCGGGATAGCGAGGTTCAACCTATTTTGCATTCATGCTACCTACGACTAACTAAATAGTATGTGAGGCGTCCCGGGACACCCCCCCCGAGCCTGGGCCCCCTTAAGCAAAGAAATCCACCGCGTCCGCCACATGCCTACCACTATCAACCCCTCGCCTGACCTAACATATAAAACTCCCCCCCCGACTTCCTCTCTCCCTCAACAAATCTTCTTCCAACAAACAAAAGAAACCTATC
>Ga0307509_10005725_pt1 | contig 17121 bp, 18 predicted proteins | sample 10_EM_MG_FD_202245 | JGI IMG/M metagenome (GOLD analysis project Ga0307509, IMG submission 202245) | Populus trichocarpa ectomycorrhiza microbial communities from riparian zone in the Pacific Northwest, United States - 10_EM | ecosystem: Host-associated > Plants > Roots > Unclassified | place... | reverse complement strand
CACCCTTCTGAGAGTGCTCTTTTGTCTCTAACAATCCTGAACTCGATGCCAGATTCCTCCACAACCGCTCAACCGATTTTGATTCCGTCACTTGGACGTCACTGGGCTCAACGCCAGCTACACGCCGTTATAAAGAGGGTTCTGTGGTGCCAATTCTCCATGGAGCTATATGGTCCCGGGGGGGGTAAGAGGGGGTGGGGAAGGTAGGGGGGAAGGGGCAGGGGAAGGGGGGGGTTCAATAAGCTGTATATTAGAAGAATAGAAGACTATTAGTAGTAAATTTAATACTTTTTCATGATGTGAAATATATTGTGACCCAGGTGACCAAGGTCAGAAAAAGGTAAAGGGGGGACCCTTCGCTTATCTCCAGAAGATGAGGTAGTACATCCTGAGTATTGGGTGTGCGCCCGGGACGTCCTGAGAATTAGGTATGGGCCCGGTGCGTCCTGAGAATTAGGTGTGCGCCCGGGTGTCCTGAGAATTAGGTGTGCGCCCGGTGCGTCTTAAGATTAGCTGCTGCGTCTAGTGCGTCCTCAGATCCGGCACTGCGTCAGGTTGCGTCCTGATTCGTGATTGACGTTTTCGGCGTCAGGTGCATCAGACCCACCTGACGCTCAGGGCGCAAGCTATTGTTTTTGCTGATGGAGGCAATCAGACACAGTACCCTCCAAGGCTTTCCCGCCAAATTCAACTCGCCACCGAACGGCCCATATCAGCGTTCTCATGTCACCCTTAATTCCGTTATCTTGATATGCTGAAGAAGGTAGCCGAATCTCGTTGGAATGCAAGACTTAATTCTGATGATGAGCAAGAAGAGGATGCAGAGGGCGCCGATGGTGGATGGGAAGCAAAATGGGCCCTTGCTCGTCCTCAACCGATCCTTTACGAGGAGAGACGGGTAGAAATATTATTCATTGAGACATCAGGTGCCCTTGCTGGTGAGGTTCGTCAGCTCCCTGGATTATGCATGGTAAGGCCACTCCAAACAAGAGTTGGCTGGCGATCCTTTGGCACTACACTTTGCAGGAGCTCAGCGAAGCTGCCTGTCCATACGTGAAGGAAGGCTAGTACCCCCAGTAGTTCATTGGTATTCTTTGTGACATTCAAGGCATGAATGTCACTCCCAATGCTGCCGACCAGATCGAAATGATTGACGACGATCAAGTTACTACCTGGCTCCATCTCCCCCATTGCATTACTCTCACTGTTGCTTGCTTTCTCCACCGAGTAGCTGTTGCCTCACCTGACAGTAGCCACCCTGTTGGTCCCTATACTTCTCTTGGTGGGCATATCAGCAAAAAAAAACAACCTGCGTCCTGCTGCGTCCTGTGCGCCCTATGCGTCGGACGCTGCAGGCGCATACAAGGTAAACTCCAGTTCTGAGTGTGGATGTGCCCGCTCTTTTTATCTGGACGCTGAAGCTTACGTCCGGACGCAGTGGGTGCAAAGGTCTACGTCCGGATGCACCGGACGTAGCCTGACGCAGTTTACATGGCAACCCTGCCCCTAGCCCAATACCTCCTGGCCCTGCATCTTCCAATGTATCCTGTCGCATGCTACCCCTTTCCCGACACCCTGCGATCACGAAACCCCATCTTCCTACCCTGTCCTGTTTACTCCTTCCCAGCTTTCTTCCTATGACACTGCGCTCCCGGCGGACTACGTTCCCCGCCTTCCCACCATCCTGCTCCCTTCCTGACCTCCTCCACACCCACCCTTTTGTGCTCACTACGTTCCGATCACATCGCATATACTTCCTGGTCCGGTGGACATTGCCGACTCTTTACCCTTTTGCTCTCTACCCTCTGATCCCATTGTTTATCCTCCCGTATCCGGCCGGCGTCCTCCTTCACTTTCCCTCTTCACCCTTCTGCTTCCCTAGGTCTCCACAGCGCATCCCTTGCGCTGGACATCCCACACTCCGCTCCTGGCTTTGACTGTCCACCTGATGTCCTACCACTAGCGCTAGCTCAGGGCTTTCGACCGTCCGCCCGAGACATTTCCCTACCTTCTAAGCCTACCATTGCCCCCGCCTGATAACCTCTCCATACCTGTGCAGCTTATCATCATCCTCCCGACATATTATGATGCTCTATCTACCCATCATACCGCAGACCCCCTCGTACACACCTCTACCCATTACAATTGCCACTTCCGGATGCATTTGCCATGTATACGATCTATTTTATTACATGCTCCTATTCATACACTATCCCAGAGTAGTGATAAAACAATTTTCCTCCTCATCCTCTAGGTCATTTCCCCTGGCCTGCCAAGGTGTAGCCGCTACTGCTACTCCTCCCAGATCTACGCCTTGATTTCCTTGTGGCTCCCACTGCCCATGTTGTCTCCCAAGGTCAGCGTGGCCACCTGCGGTTGATTCTGATACTTCTGGCTCCAGATCAATTCCAAATTCCCACCTCAATACGTTGTCATCATTGGAATATCCTGCCGTTCTCTCAACACGCTTTCCCTACTCCTGGGCAATTCAGGCCTCCAGAGAGGTCCTAATACGCTCAATTATTAGACCCCAGAATCGCTCACCTCTATTCCACCATGTCTGTATCTGACTTTCCAGCAGGCCTGTCTCCCTATCAGCGGACGTCTCTATCACCTGCCCGATGCACTTGTGGTTTTAAACAGTATCCAAATGCCTTGGCCTAAAGGTATCCTGATACTGTTGAAAACCGCAACTCGGTGTTTTTTATCTTACCTGTACCATTAGAACGTGTAAAAGCCACCTTATCCTTATTGATTCCAGACAGCAAGTATTGCAGTGAATGGCATATAATGGCTACTGTCAGACAGATAAAAGGGCCATCGATCTGACCTAAGAATCGGGTATCCATCATGCCTTTACTTTTTGGGCTAGAATAAAACTGGTCAAATATCACCCTTGGGATCCGTGGCGCTAGGAATCTAATACCAACAGCCTATCCTCCCAATTAGATTCAGTCTTCCTGGGGTCAGAATAGTCCACAGCAATGTTGACCAACCATACCTCATATTTGTCAGGCGGGCAAATGAATATGTCCTCCTCTAATAGGTATGCCACCCTTCGTGCACAGCCTGCAGGATCCTCTATGTTTAGCTTATAGAGTCCGGTTATAGTCCTCTTAGCCATATCCAAATACTGAGATCTGCATGTGATGTGCTTTACCCCGACCTACAAAAGGGCTGGCCCCCTGCTTGTCTATTAGTCAGGAGAACGAGTTGTAGGTTATTTATTAAGTGTAACATACCAGATCACTGGAGGCCGGAGTAGCATCAGCAAAGTTGTGAAATCCCAATTCCCTCCGCGCATCTTTCCAACACCTGCCGACAGCCGTGTTCAAGGTAATCACATCCGGAAACGGATTTACAAACATCGTCCAGTCCCACATCGGGTCACGGGCTATGAGCACAATGCTATGCTCAAGCCCTACGGCCATATTTCGCCTGCTGCAAGTCTGCTGTCCACCTGCGCGGTGCATTTCTGGCGTTGTTGGATCTGAGTAGCTTGGAATTATGGCTGGCGTTTCCAGCCGGTTCAAGACAGTCGGCGAGCTGGAGAGGATCCTAGGTGTAAAACGATTTTGGCTAATAGATACCGACACAGGAGCCCCCCAGCTGGGGTATGTCTCATCTCCTCTCTAGAACTATGCATATGTCCGCGGGTGATTGTATGTATCGATGGTTGTGGTTCAGGAAACCCATACCGATCGGGTTCTGTGCCCCACAGTCTGATTGTAACGGGGGCACCCGGTAGAGAGGTGAACTCTAAGGTTGCGACGGACCAAACACTCAAAGTAGAAGATAAAGATGAGGTAAAATAATTCAGAAGAATCAACGGTAAAACTTAATATAGTTAAGCTCGAAGCTTTACTCAATTTAGTTCTCTCGAGGAAAAGTTGGTTGTGGAAGTAGAATGCCAAACGCTTAAACTTAAGTAGATATCAGATTTAAGCCTTGGACATTCACGACTACTTCTGACCTTTGTGCGGGCACCCTGTCCTGCTCAGGGTTTGTCCGAGGTCTACCCTCCTTCAGGATTTATCCTGCCGGAAGTGTCGGACCAACTCGGGTACGCTTAACTCCGTCAATAGGATATGAGTTTCTGCAATGCATCTCCAATCCAACCGCAGGTGAAAAGCTCTTCCTATTGAAGTCATACCAGTGGCTAACTGTTATGACAATAACCGGAATCAATACCTAGGTGGTGGACTCACTGGCCCAGTGGTAGTTTCGTCTATACAAGCTATGCAGTCCATCATTTAATCTACACGACTCTCCAATGTGATAAATTGACATGCAAACTCCCATGGTGAGATGTAGCCGATGGTTGGCTAAGTGGGCGCTAGCCATAGCCAGCCTTTCGGGACATGCTCTACCGTGATAAGACTCATACCTCTAGAGTCCAATAACAACCCATAGTAATGCTACAAATCAAGGGGAGAAAGTCCGGGCTGGTTACTGAGGTATTAGTCTCGAAAGCACCCTGGCCTTCTGAGACTACCTGAGTACCACTAGGAAGACTACCCTACAACCTGTAGGCTAGAATAGACTCCTAGATGCCCGAGAGACCATATATGGATGACCCCGATTTTGGCGGTGACCCATACTCGCCTTATATATCCTGCGAACGACATTCAGTCAGACGGACGGCGACGACTTATACGGTGTTACGGCTGCTGCTCCAATGACCTCTTTTAACTAGCAAAAGAGCAACTACACAGCAGTCTGCCTATGACGCGCCGTCCCAACTCTGGGGCTTGAGGGGAGTGTTAGCTAAACCCGCCCAAGTTCAATTGTATGTTCGGGCCACCCTTACACAGGCGTAGGGCCTCCCCGCGCAGATGCATGTGCGTCCAAGAACATCTAAGAGCCCATAGAATGTGAGGTAATCGACCTCTAAGTTCTAGGATGACTTTGCCGGTGAAGGTAGGGTAACTTGGGTTCCTCAGTAGGATAACTGGGACCCATGGGCATAATGACCAAATTCCCAATGTAGGGTAACTTTGTCCTCTTATGCCTTTAACCGCTCAGGAAGTCCTCCAGTCGACCACAGAAGTTGTCTTGGATGTGCGTGTAACATTCCCATAATTCTCTTGACCTTATGCGAATGTTCTCCCGAAAGGTTACCCTGCCTAGTAGCCTACCTCAGGGCTACTCAACTATTCCCTAGCTCTTATCCTAGGTTTACCCGCTATTTTGTATAATATATATACTAGACCATACCACCTCCGGTTACCACTTGGTATACCATTTGGGCTAAGGTGATAGTGATTGTAGCTACCTATCGTAGGGTCATTACACTGATCAAAGATTCCCATTCTCCTTATGTTGTTCCAATTCGTCCTCATGGTCCTCATGGCCCTCATGGTCCTCATGGTCCTCATGCTCATCATGGTCCACATGGTCCTCATCTTCCTCATTGTCCTCATTGTCCACTTTGTCCTCATTGTCCACATTGTCCTCATTGTCCACATTGTCCTCATTGTCCACATCCTCATTGTCCACATCCTCATTGTCATCATCCTCACTCTCCTCTTCCTCATCCTCCTCACTCTGGCTATGGTCATCCACATATTTACCGTCTTGTGAGTCAGTACTGTCATCGCCTAGCTGCAGCCTGCTGTCCGCAAGGGCAAGCTCTGATACTTCGAGTTGTGACGAAGCCGGTACTAAAATGGCACCTCCTCCGCCACTTTCAGTTGCCCCAGAGATAAGAGATGCAGAAGGGGCTGGAATTATAGTTAACCTATCTTTAGATTTAGATTACTTGACGCGTCCGCAACGGACTTCCTTTTGGATTTCTGTGCCTCGTCTAGCCGGACGTGTTTTGTCCTTAGGCCACAGGTGTTGTGGCATATTGTGCAGGTGAAATGTGATAGAATAGAATCGTAGTGATTGATGTTGGGGAATGGAGGGTGTTAGTAAATGAGTATTGGGTCAAGAGACGATATGGGGTTTGACTTAGCAGATAGAAAGGGTCTAAACAGCCTGCTTTAAGCACTAGGATTGTCTACAGCTTGTCACTCGCTTTCATGTTTGATGTCGTAGGCCCATCAGTGCGGTCTAATTCACACCTGCTTTCGGAATTTGTATCCGAGGTCAACTTGTGCTCACATCTACTTCACAGATCACAATACGAGAGTTAGGTATTTAAGGTTCATGATGTAGTCGAAGGAGTTTATTGGCATGTGCGGACTAATCTAATTTGAGTAGGTATGCCAAGTGGACCAAAATAAATGAGGTTAAGGCTAGCGCTCAAAGGCCGAGATACCAATCCTTGAAGGTACGGCTACTCAGGCGCAAAACTCAAAACGGCTGGAAAGAGATCAATCTAGTTCACAAAACTACAGAACTCAAACCCCAGAACAAAAAACAGCCGGAGGAGAATAGACAATAGTCTGCAAAACTCCAAGAGCAAACCCTGAAAGCAAGAAAACAAAATAGTCCAAAAGAAACAAGAATGCAAAACCAAAGTCTAAAGCAAGAACAAGCAAAAAAAAAGCACCAGCGTTAACTCCCAATATTGGGTGTGGACAAACCCACCTTGTTGGCAGCCAGCTAAACCAAAACAGAAATGTGCGGGAGAGAGAACAGGATGAGGACGGCTGGCAAAGCTCCCAAAGCTAAATATCAAATGAAAAAGAGGCAAAGGAAATGTCTGTGATTCCGCTCTTCCTACAGTATTCGAAGATCGTAGGTTTCAATTAGCCACATTGGGTTGGGGTGGACTGGCCCGTCCGCAGCGGGCTAATCTAAAAGGGCAATAGACTGGAATGAATAGCAACAATCTGGCGCACACTAGAAGCGAAAATGAAAAACACATAAAAGAAAAGAAAGATTCAAGCTTCTGTATCAGCCAACTAGTATTTGTAGACTGTTTGAAACGGACCTAAATCATCTGCATAGCCTCATATTAGCCACATTTAGTTGGGACGGACTAGCTCTCCCAGCCAAGAATAAGCCAGGACAGAAACAGACTGCAGAGAACTCCAAAGATGTGTTTCAACTGGCATATCTGTAAAACCTGCTGCCAACAGAGTAGTAGATGAGAGGCCTGATAGTTGTAACCGCAACTTACCAGGCACAGAGAAGCTATCACTACTCGGACTGGCTGGAGGGGAGGCGGCCGGGGTTGATTCTTGTCTGGTCTCTGCTACTGGCATATCCAATACATCGCTGGAGCATGGATCAGCAGGGGAATGGTTGCTGCTGGGCGTACTAACTTGTGTGGCAGATCGGGGGCAAGGCTCCTAGGTCTCCGAGGCCAACGTCAAAAGATGCTGAGCTGATGCTTGTCTTAGTATGTGCTCAGTGGACGCGGCGCCTTCATCGTCCCTCAGGTTGGAAGTCAATTGAGGAGGGCTATTGTGTGGACTAGTGTGCTCGGTAGGCAGACTGCGGACGATCTTTCTCTGGGGTTCTGCAGTGTCAGCTGGAGAGTTTGGCTCACCAGTATCAGTCTTGCTCCTCGGCCATGTTTGCCATTGCTATTGACTGCCGTCCCAGTAGGTAGCCCGGAAACCTTCTTCATGTTAGTCCCCCTTCCTGTTGGTTGGCCAGACTTTAAGATATGGCTGTTCAGGTTAGTAGTAGGGTAAGATTGCTTACCAGGAGGGGGTGGGGTGTTGGAATGCAAGGCCGGAATCTCAGTGCTGGCCGGATTGGCGCTGGTATTGTAAAAAACATCGGAGTCAGATCTCCGCTCGTCAATGTCTACCATCTATATGTACTGTACATGCTTATCAAAATGTCCCATCTGATCGTCTGATAAAGTGTGATCATCAGATTACGCTTAAACTTTGCCCTACCACACACAACGTGCTCCCCACACAACGTACTCCCAACACAGTGTTTCCTCTCACACAATGTTGCCACCCAGATGATTCAACCATTATTCAATCCCGGAATTATCTCCACTCAACCCACCGCACATCCTTCCTCCAGAATCCATCCTCTCCACCTCTCTAAGCGGCGAAAAATTCAAAATCTCGATACCACTTGCGTAAAGGGTTCTAGAACATCCTCCGTGCCGGTTGGAACCTTCAGCTCTCCAGTTCCTGGTGTCCATCTCATAATACCGGATTCACCATTATTTGTAGCGCAAACTACACCCAGACATCTAACCGCCTATTTGCTCGCCTCAGACCCGAACACTAGAATGAACAAACCGAGCTTTGTTAATAGTTCTCCCCTGCTCCTTCCATCAGCCCCCCTTCCTTTCTCGACCTTGACCAGCATTTGCTTCCAACTCATACAATAGCACTTCTCTAGATCCTGCCTCATACTCTTTCCTCAACCACCTCCAATGGCAAACAAGATTTGCAACGACTGACAACTCCTCGGATCGTATGAAGTGAAGCCTGTGGGATGAGCCTCATAGAAGTATTTCCCAAGGCTGATATAGTGTTTGGGACTAGAGAGATCAGGAGTCCGAGAGAGGGAAACCAGTCAGCAGTCCCAGCGCTCCCGCTGGAATAACCGTCGCTTTCGCTTTCCCAATCCTCATCATAATTCTCCACCTGTTGAGATAATCGCTGGAGAAGCCTGAGTCCCCCATCCGCACACAGATCGACAGAGAGCCCTCCTGTCGAACCAATGAAAGAGATGAAGCTTAACTTAGTGGCTATAGCAGGTACGCTTATTTTCTCTTTTATACTACTTAACTGTTCTCTAATTTTGCCAACTCACATTCAGTAGCTGCTTGACTGTAGGTATCAAGGCCCGGATCTATGCGAAGCACAGAGTATGAACCCTGATGTACCGCCTATCCAATGGGTGAGGAACTTCCTTCCATAGCTAGGGTTTGCATTTGCTAATTTTAATAGAGCGCAGGAAAATCTTCCAGCACGTCTAGCACAATAACATTCAATATGGAGATGTGTATTGCCGATGAGACTAGGTGAAAGAAACAGATGTTAACAGGCTTCCCAATTAATACAAACTGACAGAAGGCACTACTCAGAAAATGGGAAACATCGATCCCTTCTACGATTGAGGGGTTTATTGACTACTTCCTTTCCTTATATTTTTCACATACACACAGTGAGCTTATACACTTATTCACGGCTCAAGTTCTAAGAAAGAGCTATTTAAGCTTATATATAATGTCTGCGTTGTGCGTGACAGACCTCCATGGCGGTTGGAGTGAAGGCAGCTGTTAGTCCGCAAGGATTGCTTCTTGAAGCAGGCGAGGCCGGAGCAGTTAGGGAGTTGTGTGTGAGATTTACAATGGTTATAAAAGTTGATGTGGGAATTAGAAGGTTTGGATACCCTGTCGCCATGAGGATTGAGATAGAGGCTAATTGTCTCTTGAAATTAGCGCTTTAGCTCTCGGGGATGAATGAATAGCAGAAGTGTCACGCCACTTGTGAAATCTAGAATATGAGAGAAGACCATATCTGTTACAGGTAACAAGGCGCGGAAGGTGCCCCCTCCTCAAGGTTATCATGCTTGAATTATTAACCTCTGAGGACGATATCAGCGACAGTACCCCTATCTGAAACTGGTTTCAGCGATACATACAGTAGGATCTATTGAACATCTGATCCTGAAGACTAAGCCTCCAATGGTAGAAAAAATAAGGACCAGTATGAAAATGTAACGATGGGCAAAATAGATGCTGACGCCAATGGTATTGTCGTCATGGTGTTGAGGAAGACATGAGATTTGCAAGTTCGTTCTATCAAATTATAGAGAATTGGGAAGCCCGGTGTTGATTTGAAAGGATAATGAACAGAATTACCGGCTTGCTACCCTAATTGACTAGCAGGACAGACATTTTACAGGCCCTTAGTGTTTACCATGAATCAGTGTCACCATGATCAAAACACTCAGGAGGTCAAGACTAGCCTCACATCTCGAAGGCAAAGAAGTCATACAACAAGTCGCTAAGCAGTTAGTCCTGTTCTCAGAAACCTGCTGTCGCAGCTTCAAAGAGTGCTCCAGAACCAAGACGGCAAGGGCACTCTGCAAGAAGGCAAATCGATAAAAGAGCGCTACATAGCGCAATGCGGTAGGTGGATAAAACCTCTCACCGAGCACGCTATGCTGGAGAAAGACTACAAGCTCGGGGAGAAATGCCAAGATTATTGAATACTCCTAGAGGTCTACTAAGAGGTGATTATCCATATAGAAGGGATCCAAATGGACATTAGCAACACTACATCCAATCGTGTAGCTTTTTGGAGAAAGTGAAAAGGATGAACTAGCGTAGACAAGGAAGGAGACTATCGAGCAAATGGAAGCCATGTTTGACAAACCTGGTGAAGTCTATGCGATCGATATATACAAGGACCTTGTCGAGAACTGCCAGCGACAGACGCTTCTTAATGGCTAGGACACATGGTGAGAAACATACTTGACCAGATTGCTGATTTTTTCTCCGGCAGGAGATAGGCAAAGCTCTCCTAGATCCATGACGTAGGACTCAGTGAGTACGCCCTTGTAGCAGACATTCTTCTAGAAGTTGCGACAGAGCAAGAGCATGACCAATGGGACAAGAAGGTTTATCTATCGATTGGAAAACTAGCCAAAATCGCAGGAAGGGGAGATCTGGAGGAACAAAGTGTTGTGCATGATAGACTCAGAATTAGAACTGGTAGATATACAAAACTGTGTCTACCAAGCAGTCAAAGTCATCAGGAAGCCCTCCATTCAGACCCAAGGTACAGAACATATTGACGGAGAGAATTATACAGGTCACATACTAGCTGGCATGAAGTGCCCCACCTATTGTGAGCTCAGGAACAGCCACTTTACCCACGCCATAGAGAGGAAGGTGATGGGCGTGGAGGAACTTGCAGACCTGCTGGTGCCGGAGCTACTTTCTCCTTACTATTTACTACTACCAGTGTTCGCAGCCGTCCGGGGCCCCCATAGGGCCCGGCAGGGGGACTACCAAGAGCCTGGGACGGGCCGGGACGGCAAAATGTAGTCTGTCCTTGTCTTGCACTCCTGCCTGTCGGGCAACTTGAGAAAATGACTGGACGGGACGACAAAATGCCGTCCGTCCTCGTCCTTGAATTTCCAGAACAGCCGTCATTAGGAAGGACGACAAGCCCCATGATCTGTGACATATTCCGGTAGGGGACGGTGGGGGATGGCGGCGGACGGTTGGGGACGGTCCTTCACTCGGGTGAGTGGGGCAAGTTTCTGAAAAGACCGGATGGGACGACAGAATGCCGTCCGTCCTCGTCTTTGATTCTTACTTGTCGGGCAACTTTAGAAAATGACCAGACGGGACGACAAAATGTCGTCAGTCCTCCTCTTCCAATCCTACATGCCGGGCAACTTTAGAAAATGACCGGACGGGACGACAAACTGCCCTGTTGCGAACACTGACTACTAATACAGTTTTAGAAATAGCAACAAATCTTGCAAAATTACTCATGATGAGGATATTCATCACCGGAAGACGTAAGGTTCAGGCTCTTGTTATTGGTACTAAGACAGATTAGGTCCCTGAGGTGAGAACCTGAGGGATTATAGGGGAATATAATAATGAATGGCCCTGGGGCTTCTTGTAGTACCCGATTTGAGAGTATTCACCTCTCAACAGATTCTTTGCACTTCATGATGTATCACTTACACCATTACCTGGAGTCCCCGGCAGTTCGCCGGTATCCCTCACTATCTCCGCCCTTCCTCCACATCCTTGCTGTTGCTCACCAGCTCTACCATCCTCAACTATCCTCGCCTTTCTTTAACCATCTCCACCCTACGTTGACCATCTCCTAATGTCCCCCACCATCCACCACCACACCCTGAACTAACATCTTATACGTTTTGGAATCTTCTCCAACACAGAGACAGAGCATGACCGTCGGTCGAGAGGGCTGCTAGTCTATATGTACTGCACGTACTAATCTCAATGAGACATCTGATGATCTGATAGCCATCTAATCTGATCTAATGGTACTGGTGCGTACACACAGGGTATTTGTTGTCATAGCCATTAGAGGCAATACACAATGTGAGATGCCAAGTGTGTGCGAAATTTCTTGAATTGGTAACAGCGCTTATCCTTTTCTTTCACTTGATACTAACCTCTAATGCTAACAGCACTCCACGTCGAGCTCATACTTCCTATCACGACCCATATTGTTTAACCTTTATTTACTTCCGCAATTACTCCAACTGAATCCACCGCCCAGGGTTACTCAAGAATCCATCCACTACGCCCCTCGAATCACTGAAAAAATACACAATATTTCAACCCAATTTCAGATCAGTTTTTCAAATCCTCCTCTAGCCCCCCATGGAAACCGGCAGCACTCCAATTCCTGGCGTCCATGTCCTTATAACCCCGAATTGACAAATATTTGTAGCGTAAACTATACACCGACACCTAACCCATTCATTGGCCTTGGACCCGAATACCAGAATGGACAAACTAAGCTTTGTTAATATATTTCTCTGCTCTTCGCTTCCATATTTCCTTCCTTCCTGAACCTCGACCAGCTTTTGCTTACAATTCATACCACAGTACGTTTCTAGATCCCGGGGCATATTCCTTCTTGTGCAGCCTGCGATAGCAAAATCAGTTGGCAATTACAGCTGACTCCTCGGACCTTAGGAAGCTAAGCAAGTGGGATGAACCTCAAAGTAGCATTTGCCATGGTGGAAATCGTGTTAGGGACTACAGGGATCTGAAGTCCAAGAGAGGGGAACCCCTTAGCATTCGTGGTACCTCCTGCAGGCATGACAATCGCTCTCAATTTATGAATCCTCGCCAATACTGCTCCAATCGAGACGATCGCTAGAGAAGCAGAAGTCCCCCGTGAGCAAGCAGATCGTGCAGAGCCTTCCTGTCGAACAAGTGAAAGAGCCGAAGCCGAACCCTGTTGCTTCAGCAGGTATGCTCATTGTCCCTTCTATATAACCTGACCCTTCTCAAATTTTGAAAAATAGACGTCAAGTCACGGCTGCAGCTGCCCCCCATCAACCGCCAGATTCAATCACAGCCCAGTAGATAGTACATAAATGTACCTGCTATCTGTTCATTGAGCCAATTGCTTTTCTAGCAAGGGTTTGCATTTGCTAACTTTACTAGAATGCCGCAAAATCTTTCCAGCACCTCTAGCACAATATTCAATAGCGACATTTATATCGCAGATGGTAATGACATCAAAGACATGGCAGCTAGAGATCTTCAGATTTGATACACACTGACAGATAGCGTCCCTTAGAAAATGGTAAATATTAATCCCTTCCACATTTGCGGGCTTTATTAACTACTCCCTTACCTTTGTATATTGCACGAGAACAGGGTGAGCATATACACTTTCACACATATCAAGTTCAAATCAGAAGCCATTTAAGCTTAAATATAACCGCGATATGGGCTGCAGTGACCGTAGCTGAACCTGATTCCTGTGATACTTAGGACTTATTGAAGATCTGATCACCAAGGCCAAGCAGGCAATAGTAGTAGGAACAAGCAAGAGTCGATACCAAAACGTAACGAGAGCCAAAATAGATGCCAAGGAAAATTAGATTATCCTAGCAGCATTGATGAAGGCATGAGATTTCAGAATTTACTCTGTCAAATTATGCTGACGCGACAAGTCCGGTGTTGATTAGAATCAGACAATGAAGCACACGACCGGATGAAACCCCCATGGACCAGTGGGACAACTATCAATATTCCCAACAGTCTGGGTCCCTCAACCACCCAGGAGTAAGTGCCAAGAAGACGGGACCGGACTGGATAACAATTTTGACTCTGTCCCGTCCTGGAACATTTTAGGACTGTATGTTTGAGCGAGAACCGCAACCCTGAAAAGGTGAGACACTATTATGCCATCTTGATACAAGGACGATAGGGGATGGTTGTGGACTGAAGATCTCAAGAAAAGAATAGTTGGTATTGGTGTCGATCTGTGGGGATCTGTGGGGATCTGTGGGGATTGGTCGGGATCCTGCTGGCATCTGTGGGGATCTCTCTGGCCTTGGATTCTGAGGCATTCTGAAAACTGGTTGTGGGGCCCACCGTCTTCCCCGAGATACGGCCTTTAGCCTCGGGCAAAGTTTTCTCCAGGACGAGATGGCCTACGATTCGTACTGCGTTCTCAACCTACTTTTAGGAGGGACGGACTCCCCCGTTGTAAACACTAACATTGATTTTACAAGCCATCAGTATTTAGCATAGGGTTGGTATGACCATGATCTCGAACCTCTGGCGGGTTAGACTAGACTCACATCTCAAAAGCAAGAAAGGAAGAGAAACAATATCGAAGCCCACTCGTAATAGACATATGAAAGTGATGAAAATACTAATTAGACAGGAAGATATCATACATGTATTTTATATATTGAATGCCAACTTAGATAGTTTGTGTCTCTTAAGCTATAAAGTGGAATAAAATAGTGAAGATATCAAATTTTTTCCCTTTTGTAAAAGAACTGTGATCACTATATATTCAATATTGACTTCAAGCCTGACCGGTTAGATGAGCTGGTACTATCATATGTAAAATGCCAAGCCTCTCCAGTCTTGGCATCTAATCCATCACAATATACTTCCCTCTTACACTCCTCTTCCCTCTCTCCTCTTCACCATATCTTTACACTTTATTCCCCACAACTTCTAACATCTTTTATTATTCCCAACCCCTACTTTTTTCCTCACATCCCTTTATTATTTTCTCAAAGCGCTTTCTTGACTCCCAAAACTGCTTCTCTTTACCCCATTACTTCTACTTATCCCACTACATCCCCTTACTCCCTGTTATTGTTTCCCTTTTACTAACTTTCCTATCTACCTTAATTCCCCTCTTATACCCATCTATAACCCAATTCTCCACTTTCAAAACTTACAACCTCTGCTTTTGTACTTTTTACAAACAATTACTGATAAAAGATTTTGTTTCAGGAAAATATGGAGAGTTTTAGGTGTGGCAAGTGTCGACGAGCGAGAAATTTGGACAGTTTCGATCTTGATGCTGGAGGCAACTATCAGAGAACATTATGTGAGTGCTTGGTAAGTCCTATTGTGAATTCCAGAGGGATAGCCATCTTTCAAATTTAATAAGCTAACCATTTTATACTTTAATAATAGGTACACCAGCGAAATACCAGGCAGCAGGTAAGAGCTGCTGCAGGTGCAGATAATCTTATTGCTGTACCTGTAGCAGTACAGGCTGTGGGACATGATATTGAATCTATTCCGACAGCCTTCATTGAACGCCGTGCTGATTGGACAGCACATGCACTGGGTTCAATGAACCTGGATTTTAGTGCTTGTCATGCTCTGCACTGGCAGGATGAAAGACTACAAAATGCACACCGGGCTAGAGCAGGTACCTTTGAGGCCTGTTGCAAGCATGGTGATGCGATGGTGGAGAGGATGAGGGCTTTGCCTGAACCTCTGAACACCTTGATGACTGGTCAAGATAGTCAGTCAAGGTTGTTTCAGCAGGGGATCCGTCGATGGAATTCCCTGTTCGCCTTTACATCTATCAGGTACAATGCTGACGATAGTACAGGGCAGAATGGACAGGGTGTACAGCTCTTCCAGATCCATGGTGCTGCATATGACCATCAAGGCCCCCTGATTCCACCAGGGGGCCGGGATGCCCTGTACTCACAGGTGTACCTGTATGATCCAGCTGAGGCTGTTCAAGCACATACTGCAGCATCCCGGGGGGAACTCAGTGTGACTTTGATAGCATCTTTAACACAGATGCTACAAACTACTTCCCCCTTTATCCAGCTGTATCTTACAGCCAGGGAGAGGTTGGCACAGCTGTGAGAGCGGGAACCAAACCTGCGTATCATTCTCGACCCACAGTTGAGTCTGATCATGGAGACGGGAGCAGATATACGTCGTGAGAACTTGCCTACTGCTGTCACAAATCGTGACTAAGCAAGGCAGATTTCACATGACTAATAATTATTAGTCATAAGGTATGTTTATGTTTCTATGACTCACGATCGTGAGTCATATATGTTTAGGTTTTCACGCTATGCAGTCGGTTGACTCATAGTTCCCACATGACTCGCACTTGCGTGTCATCGTTATGTCATGATTGGTTGATGTTTTTATGACTCACGATTGTGAGTCATAATGATGTAATGACTTTCGCTCATGACTCACATTATGAGTCACGAGTTCCACGCAGGTGACGCGCTTTGCGCACCTGACATGTTTTATGATTTGCGATTGGTTTAAGGCATGTTGCGCAGTGACTCATAGGAGTCATCTGATAGATTTTGGGCATGACGCATTATGAGTCATAGGACCGAGTGACTCAAGTTATGAGTCACCAGGGTTAGGGTTGTCAGCGTGAAGAGTCTATATAAGAAAGAGACTCGGTCACAGTAGTTAGCACGCTTTCGCTCCCCTCTCCCCCCCCCTCTACATTTCTCAACACCACATGGTTCTGCGCACGATCTCCTCTCCCACACTTTTCGTCCTCATTACTGGCCCTCGCGTCCCCACCCTCACGCCCAGACATGTCCTCCCATCAAGGCGGCCCCTCGAGAATCGGCACTCCAGCCCCTCTCTCTCCCCTCCCGACTACTGGAACTCTCAACCACCTGGTCTCGCTTTTTCACCAAACTGCTGCTGACCTTGGGCTCCCCGCCTTGGGTTTCCCCCCCCTCACTTCTGCAAACATTTCCACCCTCTCCATCGGGGAACAAATGCTCATCCCTCTACTATGCACCTCCCTTCAATCGAGTGTCCATATCGCGACGGCCCTTGAGAGTCTCTCGACTGAAATCCACGACCTGTCCTCTCAGGTTGCTAACCTGGACTTCTCCCTGCAACCCTCAAACCTCGCTCCACTCCAGGCATCTCTCCGTGACATTGCCTCCCGCCTTCCATCAGCTGCTCAGGCCTCTTTCCATCCCCAACGCCCTAGTGCCCCACAACAGGCCACACATTCCTCTACTGGGTCTCGTCCCACCCCCACCAGCAACACCAACACCGCTCACCGAGAGAAGGGAAAAGAGAGAGCTCCTCCGGCTCCACCCCCACCACCGCCCAATACGGTCTCGCCCTCCCCCTCAGCTGACCCGGATCTCCCGAGATACGACATGTCAACTTCCCCTCCCACACTATATGGCAACCCTGAGGCGTTTGCCAAGAAATACCCCCACACCTGGGAGGCGGAAGAGTTCGCC
>Ga0307509_10005724_pt1 | contig 17124 bp, 24 predicted proteins | sample 10_EM_MG_FD_202245 | JGI IMG/M metagenome (GOLD analysis project Ga0307509, IMG submission 202245) | Populus trichocarpa ectomycorrhiza microbial communities from riparian zone in the Pacific Northwest, United States - 10_EM | ecosystem: Host-associated > Plants > Roots > Unclassified | place... | reverse complement strand
GTATCTAGCTGCAAACCAATTTGAGCTCTCTAGCCCCCCAGAAGATGTAATCTCTTCCCTTACCTTTTCCCCGAATAACCCCTCGCGCCTCCTTGTCTCCTCCTGGGATAAGAATGTCCATCTTTACGACACAAATGCTGGCCTGAATGGCTCGAAACTGACTGCATTCCCTCATGCAGCATCGGTACTGGACTGTTGTTTTGGCGAGACGGACGGCAGTGTGTTTTCCGCCGGGCTGGATTGGCAGGTTCAACAGTGCGGCCCCCTCCTTGAAGCAGTGAGGTTCATATTTACTGGTGGAAATGATGGGTAGACTCGATCCTGAGACTGGTAAGGGGAGCACCCTAGCTACACACGAAAGTGCAGTAAAATCTATTTGCTACAATACGGAAACCAGTACCTCCTCTTTTTTTCATTTCGGCTTCACAGACTAATTTCTCGTAGAATCTCTCTTGAGCGGCTCTTGGGACCAGTCAATCAAACAGATCGATCCCAGATCCCCAGAGTCCACCGGTTCCTACGCCCAACCGCATAAAATATTCTCGTTATCGACAATCTCACATCTACTAGTTGTTGCTATGTCCTCCCGCTCAGTCTACCTCTATGATCTACGCAATATGTCCTCCCCGTGGCAACGCCGTGAGAGCTCTCTTAAATTTATGACCCGCACAGTACGTTGTATGCCTAATGCCCAAGGTTATGCGAGCAGCAGCATCGAAGGACGGGTGGCCGTAGAGTTCTTTGACCCGAGCGATGAGAGCCAAAAGCGAAAATATGCTTTCAAGTGTCATAGGTCTACAGAGGGTGGTGTGGATGTTATATATCCCGTGAATGCGTTGGCATTCCATCCAATGTGAGTTCCTTCTTACTTTTCGAGGTTGATGGGGCTAATTAGGTAGTTACGGAACATTCGCGTCTGGTGGTGGCGATGGGGTTGTCAGCCTTTGGGACGGAATGGCCAAACGTCGGTTGAGGCAATATCAAAGATATCCCGCCAGTATCGCCGGGCTGTCATTCAGTAACAACGGAAAACACCTTGCCATTGGGACTAGTAGTGGATTTGAAGATGGCAATGATGATGGAACTTGTCCTCCCGAATCTGTCAAGATTATTGTCAGAGAGCTCCAGGAGGGCGAGGGGAAGGGGAAGGGGCAGTCGTAGTGGTATCGGTGTTATGGCTATCGCGGGTTGGTTGTTGTACTGTATTATAGACTGAACAGGCAGTCAGTGGAGCTTTGTTCAATCATACGAGGCGCTGCTCTTCACGCTAAAGCTGGTATAAAGACCATATTTCATTCAAAATGGAGTTGGTGTGTACTTGTGTAATTTCTGGAATAACAATATCAAGCATCATAGTCTGTCCAGTCCTGAGCCAATCCTGATACCTACCGAAAAAAAGACGGTGTGCTTAAGTGGATGCAGCGAATGTGACAACAGTTTTCGCTTCCTATGATCCTATAAGTAGAAGATAGAGTAAGGCCCAACCCTAACACTAATCCCCCAGTCGTATCGGTCCTGTCACAAATCCCACACTATCATGTCATACTCTCTCCGTTGGACAACCCCCTCTCCACACTTCTTCCCCTTCGTTCTCCCCGTCACTTCTCAACAGAGCCTTTCTCCCACCCCATTGTCCATCACTCCTTTGCACTCGAGTACCTTGCAGACCTTAACCTGACTAATCTATCAATCCATCCATAAAATCACCTGACCCATCCCCCCACCCACCCCACCAACCCCAACCCGTGACGGAGGGAACCCAAATCAAAAACCACACAAGGAAGAAATAGGGACCAACCAAGTCCGATCCTGGGGAGTTGAAAAAGGAAAAAAAATAATAAAAGGCCGAGAGTCTACGAGCACCGTGACGATCCCCTCTGTTTTCACACCTCCACACACGCTGCCCACTACCTCCCATCCACCCATCAATCAACCAGTCAATTAATCAATCGACAGACAGAGAGGTCCCTTCACATTCACCATCGGCAAATATGAAAACCCAGACGGCGTTAATTATCAGCGCAACAACGCTCGTAACTTTGGGTGGCAGTGAGTCTTTTTTTCTTTTTCCCCCTTCCTGCTTTATTATCGTTGATGGGCGTGGGGAGCGGGTGTGGGTTGCCCCCTCCGCCTGTCATCATCAGCCCCATTACCGTGCTCCATTAAACATATACTGATGTTGTTGCTAGTTTGTGAATTCCTCCCCCCCCCCAATTCCCTTCGGAGGAGGGTGAGGGATAGTACAAAGTTAATCTAGAATAGACGCAATCTACTTCGATTACAAACGGCGCAACGACCCGAACTTCCGCAAAGCCCTCCGCCGGTCAGCGAAGAAGCACCTAAAGTCACAAAAAGCGCAAGCCGAAGCCGCGAACGCTGAACAGCGGCGTATGTTAATCCGCGCTGTGGCCGATGCTCAGGCGGCGGGTTTCCCGACGGACGTAGAGGATAAGGAGGCTTATTTCATGAACGAGGTTGCGCAGGGGGAGGCGTTGTGTCAGGAAGGTATGAACCCACACCCCCAGCGGGGATTTTATATAAGGGAGAGGGGGAGGGGGGGAAGCTGATCGCAGAGCGTGAGGGTGGGAGTAGACGATAGGGCTTTGGACGCCGCTCTTTGCTTTTATAAGGCTTTGAAGGTGTACCCTCAACCGAAAGATTTGATATCTATCTATGATAAGACTGTGCCGAAGGTATCCCCTCCCTTTTAGCCTTCCTTCAAGGGCGACGCTAAGGAAAGTAGAACGTGCTCGACATCCTGGCCGAAATGATCGCTACAGATGGGAGTATTCCTGTCGGGGGAATGTCACCTCCTGGCAGCACCGCCGGCGTTGAATAGTTACCATATCGCACCATCCACCCGAACCAGCTCCTTCCTTCCCTCCATCTGTTACATTCTCATATACATTTTATACATAGCAGCCAGTGGCCAGCCAGACATACGGATAGGTAGGTAGACTGGAATTGGCGGTGGCGGATACAGACAGGAGAGAAAAAAACAAAAAACTGCACTACAAAAGTAAATTGTATTCTCTAAGCTACATTTTGAGTTCGTTCATTCTCGTTTTTTTCTTTTTCATTTACGTTCCGGTTCCGGTTTTCTTTGTCCCGGTGGGGAAGGTTAGGCTATTATTATTTTTCTCTTCTCTACTCTTTTGTCACTTCCTGTCCGGATTTTTTCTTTCTTCTTTTCCCTACATCCGGGGCGGTGGGATTGTGGGTGGGTGGTAGGGAATTGTAAATAAAGCGACTACTCGCGAAAATTAGAAAGCTTGTGCTGGTGAGATCAATCGCTACGATATTGCCACCGTATAACTCCGCAATAGCAGTATTGAGGAATAATAGCAGCATCTCATGCAAGGTAATTAAAACGTGCAGAAAGCAAAAGGATATCCATCAAAACTCCCCCTGATAAAACATTAAAAAACCATAAAAAATCACCTGCCCGCCCTTCTACAGCCCCCCAACCCCCCTAGGTACAATCCCCAAAACCCCACTAATAGCCAACATACTCTCCCGATGCTCTTCCCTAGCCCTCTCCAACTCCCCTTCCTTGATCCCGGCCCAGCGAACCAGTGTTGCCATCTCCCTCCCGAGGCGCTGGATCTCTTCCTGGTTACGGGATGTGCTCCACACCTCATATAACTACCCGCCCCATTCCAAATTAGCCACCGGTCGCACGAGAGGGGGGGATATATACCCAGGTCCACATCTCGTACTCCTTTGTCAGTCGCGAGGTCTCGTCCAAGGAGGACTGTAGGGCTGTTGTTACGCGCGAGGTGAGAGGTGTCCAGTCATGTGGGGGAAGGGGAGTTAGGAGGTTATCTATTGAGGAGGGAGCGGTAGTGGTAGAAGGGGGGGGATGGGAGGGGGATATGGAGATGGAAGTGTGTGGTTGAGGTTGGGGTGGGGGGGTTTGGATTGGGTTGGGGGGGGGAGGATCGTCGTGGGGGCGTTTTTTGGTGGCTGTTGTCGACATGGTTATCGATAAGGATGGAGTTATGGTTGTTGTGATGGTGGTGGGATGGATGGGATGGGATGGGATGACAGGTGGGATGGGATGAGAAAAAGGTACGGATGGCTTACTGTTCCTCCTTGGTCATTTGGCTTACTATTTGCCTTATCATACGGTACTCGTACAGTAACTTATCTTCGACCCCACTACACCACCTTCTTCCTCCTTCCTTCCTTCTCATTTTCATAAATAAAAGGTCACACTTCAACCCCCTACTCCTCCACTCCATCCCTTACGCCAACCACAACCACAACCACAACAAACCACACCATATTACAAACACAATGCAGTGTTCAATATGTACCCTCGACAAGCCCACAGTAACCTGCGTTTCCTGCGCCCGCGGTGCCCTCTGGCTGCAACGCTACGACCTCCTTCTGCAAACCGCCGCGCGTGACACCCTGTCCGACAAGATTCACGAGCACCTCGAGTCACTAAGCGGACAGACCGCCACCCAGCAGCGTGAATCCGCCCAACTCCAACTGACGCTCCACGAGATCCACAATCAAAAGGCCTCTCTCGCCACGGCGCGGGAAGCAGCCATGGTTCGGGTGGAAGAGCTCCGGCGTGAGAACGAACGTAGGCGGGCAGTACTGGAGGAGGCTATGGGACTACGGGATCGGCTGGAAGCGGAGGTATCAAGCGTGCAACGCGAGACGAAGCGCTGGATTAGCAGGAGCAAGACGCTGCACGGGAGGGTCGCGGAGGCGCGGGGGTACCTTTGTCGCGAGGCGGCGGGATTATACGGACTTCGACAGAAGCGGCGGAAGAGTGGGCGGGTGGACCACGTTATTGGTGGAGTGGCTATACCGAACTACCTCACAGATCTAAACAGTACGCCTTTCTTAATCTTCCCCTTCCCCTACCCCTCCCCCTTCGCCTTGAAAAGGGGAGGGGGGAGAGGGAGAGAGAGAGGAAAGCTAGCTAATGCAGGAATCTATAGCACACACCCACCAACAAATAACAGCCTCCCTCTCCCACCTCTCCCACCTCCTCCTCCTAACAGCACACTACCTCTCCCTAAAACTCCCCAACGAAATCCTCCTGCCCACACAATCCCACCCCTTCACTCAAATCCGTGGAACCCTAAACGCACGACACACAGTAACCCGCCCACTCTCACTCCCAGCACCCCTCTCCACACTCTCCCGCGACAACCCGGCCTCTCACACGAAATTCATAGAGGGCATATCCCTCCTCGCGATCAATGTAGCGTACACCTGCTTCACCCAGGGGTTTGAAATCAACGACGTCGACGCCGTGTGCGCACCCGGGGCGAACCTCTGGTCCTTACTTGTAAGTAGGGATACCCCCGTGCCCGCCTTCGGCAGGATGAGCCATGGGAGCTGTTTGGGGAATTTGGCGACGGCGGGCAGAGTGGCGGTAATGGCGAGGTTCCGGGTTGGGTTTAAGAGCGTTGTGGAAAAGGTTAGGAATACACTACAGGGGGAGACGATTGTGGCGGATTGGGATCTTGTGGGGGATGTTCTTGGTGGCGGCGGTGGGGGGAATGCTGCTGTTGGGGGGAATGCTGATCGGGAGGTTGACGGGGAGGATGGCGGGAAAGGTGGGAGGGAAGGGAGAATGCCCGGGTGGACTAGAATTAGAGCTCCTGGCGAAGAGAGGTAGTTTAGTCCATCTGTCTGTTTACTGTACTGTACTAGTACTCTATCCTCCAGGCGTTTGTGGAAGAGAGAAAGAGAAAGAGAAAGAGGAAGAATAAAAAAGAATAAAAACGTTTCTATCTTATACATATATACATACACACCCTCACTAATTCATATCAATCATACAATCCACCCCCCATCACAACAATAACTAACCACCCTCACTCCACCAACTTCCCCCCAAAAACCCACAGCCATTCATAGGGACGTGATTTCTCTTCCCTTCATTCACCCCAGAAACAACCCCCCCCAACCCCAACCACCACAACCACAACCACCACCACAATCTCCATCAAATAAAAACTCCCCCTGACAAAAACAAAGAACTTTTTTTTTTTCGTCTGTCGAGAGACTGTAACTTAAAAAAAATGTGTATTACCGCAATAATCCCAAACATGTTATATCCCCAATCCACCCAACCACCCATCCATATCCATCCATCCATCCGTTCATCGATACACCAATGAGAGAGAAACCATGAGGAGAAGAAGGAGAAGGAGAAGAAAAGGGAGGGCAAGAATGAAAATAAATAGATAAGCCATGTCGTGAGATTTATTGACAATGCTCGAGACAGATAGATGGGTGGATGGGTGGGTGAGTGGAGAGAGAGAGAGAGAGAGAGTTCGGTGACTACAGTAAGCTACGTTTTACCCTAGAAAAAGGAAGGAAGGAAAAAAAAGGAAAAGGAAAAAAGAACAGGAAGTGAGTACTAAAGAAAGAAGAAAAAATATTCCAAAGTGGTTTGGAATCGATCTAATCCACCGCCGTCATCGTCATCACCACCTGGCTTCTTCCCCCACTAATTTCCACCCAACAACTGGTTCCAAAGCTCCCGTTCAAAAGAAGAAGAAAAAGGAAAGAGAAGAGAGAGAGAAAAAAGGAAGAAGCAAAAAAAGAACCTCTCTCCCGTAGTTTACCCATCATATCATATGTATCACGACTAACAAGCACATCCCTCCTTAGCCCCGACCCCATCCTCCAGGTTAACCGCCATTCCCACACCCCCCTCCCCACCGCTATGACTCCCGCCAGTGCCACCCGCTCTCCCACTCCCTCCGAACCCGCCAGCTCCACCCCTAGGCTTCAGCGTACTCTCAGGAATGGCATTAGCAATAGCCTCGAAAACACTCTGCACATTTTCCCCAGTCTTAGCAGACGTCTCGTAGAACAGCAATCCCTCCTCATCCGCATATGCCTTCGCTTCCGTCGTGAGCACGGCCCTGCTCCCCTCATCCCCTCCATCCCCTCCATCCACATCCCCTCCATCAGCGGAAGTGGTAGCGGCAAGATCGAGCTTATTCCCGACCAAAGCGATGACGATGCCGGGGCTTGCCTGGCGCTGCAGCTCGCTAACCCAGTGCTTGGCCTTGATGAGCGAGGTGGGCTTGGTGATGTCGTAGACTACCAGCGCGGTCTGAGCGTTGCGGTAGTACATTGGCGCGAGAGAGGCGAAGCGTTCCTGTCCCGCTGTGTCCCAGATCTCGAACTTTATGGTGCGGCTCGGGAGGGTGCATTTTTGGGTTAGGAAGGCGGCTGCTCATATATTCGGTCATTAGCGATGTTTGCCGCGAAGGAGACCGCGGGGTGGGGGGGGGAAGAGGGGAGTGAGTACCGCCAATCGTGGGCTCCTTGTTTTCCTGAAAATCATCATTTACGAAGCGGAGGACTAGTGATGACTTGTAAACTGTTAGAAGAAAGGGGGAAGAAGAAAGAAAGAAGAAAAAAAAGACCTCACCGGCCAGGTCGCCTGAGATGAACGATCAACATACCTTTCCAACTGCAGCCTCTCCCAAAAGCACGAGCTTAACGCTACTGGATAGCTTAGGTGCTTCGTCGCGTGATGCCATAAGTTACCCGTAGTGATTTATTGATTTTTTGTTTATTTATTATTCCCCGCGTCGTCCCTTTTTGCTTTTCCTTTTCTCGTTATGATGCTGTGTGTGTATGGTTGTGGTTGGTTAAGTGAGCTGGGGAAAGTGGATGGATGGAGAAGAGGGTAAGTCAAAGAGAAAGAGTGGGAAGAAATAGAATTCCGGTGCCATTGAGATGGGGTATGGTGCGGCTGGGCGTTGCGTTGCGTTGTGTTGCGTTGCGTTGCCTCTGGCCTTCAGGCATGCCCTTATCAAGGATGGATGACTTGCGCCCTTCCCCGGGGTAGTTGGCGAAGCGTACGTACGAGCACTGTGACTCTAGGTCTCGTCCATTGTGATGATAACAATCATATTATTATGATTGCTTGGGTAGGCACCGGTACTATTAAGGCAAAGCAGTAGAGCTCGGCTGACGGCCATCTCTCCTCCCACTTTTTGCTGTGAAGCGCCGGTACCGGTGCACCTGTGGGCGTTTCCTTCTTCTCTTCCATTCATCCATCCACACACTCGAAAACGTAAGCCCAAGCCCAGCAAATTCGCGGGAAATCCCTCCCTCGAGGCTATCCGCATGACAGAGCACAATATCGTAGCCACACATAGCCACAGCCCTACCCAACCTCCCCCCTTCATGATCTTCCCGGCAGACTGGAGCACTGAACGCAGCTTACGTTCAACACACGCTACCCTGACCAACAGAAGTCCACCCCGAGTGATATATCATGATGATCTCTGACGTCATAACCTCACAACAAGCACCAGTAACTGAAAAAAAACAAACATGGATTCCTGCGTGGGGGGAGGGGGAGTCGCTGGCCATTTGGGGGGGGGGCATATCATGTCGTAATCCAGTTGTCTTCTTAACTTAAAACCAATTTCTACGTTCCCAGTATTTGCGAAACCAAAGCCAAAAGAAAGTCTTTGCCCGCAAGCATAAAACATCCCTCCCCCCCCCCCCAATTCCCCTCCTCACAACTCCACACACTGCAAAGCACTATACATAAATCTAATCCAAAACCAACCAACCACATTACAGAAGGGAAGAAAAAAATGTCCACAATTATACCCCGCCCCAGTAGCGAACCCCAGCAAGATCCCTCCCCACCGGCGCAAACAACCCTTCTCTCACCGCTACATCACCTTTCGGGCACCGCACCACCGCCGCCCACGCCCGCCGTGCAGCCGTGCACTTACAGGATGGGTGCCGGTACACCGTTGCCACAACCACCACTGCCACCGCCGGATACGCCTTTAAGGTCTTACGATGGTGGTGGTGGTGCGGGGAGGAGTATGGATGCCACCCCGCCGGCTACTGTCACCGCGAGGCCTACTACGCATTTTCCGCAAGGGGACCGTGTGGGGACGACGGACGTTAGTGTTATTGAAGAAGGGGAGGCAGAGGAAAGGATGGGCAGGGGGCAGGGGGATGGAGTTCTTAGACAGGCTGAGCTCAGCAAGTTGGTGCTTCCGGTGGTGCGAGGGGCGGGGGCGGAGTGAGGGGCTTCTGGGAAAGTGGGTTGACGGGATTAATGAGAAGGTGAGGAGAGGGGGGGGGGGGTGATGATGCGAAGTGAGGTTGTTCGCGCGTTTGGCTATCGGCGCATGTATTTTTTGCTTGAGATGGGATTTTGGGCTGGCCTACGAGTGATGATCTGTGAATCTTTCTTTGAGTAACGTGTTGATTTTGAAAGGACGGAATGGATGGAGAAAGATCCTTGATTATTACTTTTTATATATCTGTATCTTGGGGAAGTTTCCGCGTGATTGGAACCATGCACTGGATTTAGTGTATTTCGTATGCCCTACTTGGCCATTAAAACCTAACCCCACTCCGCTATCGGATATAGTTCTATCGTCCGTCCGATATCATAACCACCATAACTGGAGACTTAATTCGCTTTAGGCAACTAGTCTCCATTATGGATCCAGGATCTGGTAATACCATCTGGTCGCGGGGGTTACTAAGTGTAGGAACAAGGTATAGCATCTATGATATGCTATGGAAGAATATCTGCAAAGACAAACGAGGCACGAAAAGGCCTACTGGTAGGAGCTTCATTTTGGTTGTATTGGGCGGGCATTCTTTCATTCGAGGAGTGCTAGTGGCTTATTTGGTATTATTGCTGGTGGGGCATAAGGGTAAGGCTCGAAATGGCCTAAACTAAGAGGGGTTCGTTGCTCATCATTCTGGATCCTCCTATAGTGTAATTATCAGCATGGAGCCACCGGGCGATTGATAATCGTCTACTGTACCCTCCTTGTCTGTGTGAATCCTTAATTTGTTCGTGATGTACGGCAATGCTGGGTATGGTAGACGACGCGGGAGAGTATTCGTGTGTGATTGTACAGTACAAGAGGGGTTGCAAATAGATTATATGGTCTCCCTATCGAGAGGGGATAGATAAGATGATGGATGGATAACAGGATGTTATAGTGGTATCATAGTTCTAAGGGATAATTAGCATTAGTGTTTGTAAAACACGATAGATGGAGATGGAGATAAGATGGAAGGTTCAATGTTGTTGGTGAATCAGGGTGGCAGCTATGACTACCAAGACAGAATTTCAAGGGAGTGTTCTAATTTTGAAGTTCTATCATAGTGGGTCAACTTTTCTGTATGTTTAGTTGGGGGGGATGCCCTATAGTATTATGAACCTGTAAACCAAAGTCACAACAAATATTTAATTTTAGTATTATAGGCCTCGTGGCTCTCGAACCTTAAACTACATGGATCTTTCTTGAGTGAATACCGAATGTGCTTGTTTACGGGGAGGGGAGGAGGGGTCTACGCAGTTCACTCATTCATATACTAATCACGATTGACGCTGCTTAGGAGTCCTTGATCTACAGTTGTACTACTTTACCTATGTGATATCTGTGTCAGGGCGTTTGGGGATGGCCAATTGAGCCTTTTAGTTACGGTAGAATTCCAGAACTAGAGACGAACCCCAAGATCAGTCTTACTAGACCCGATCTTAGATCACCACAATCCGCTGTGGTAGCAGTGTATTGACTGTGAACAGACTTATTCCCTGCGCAGGAGGAGATATGGTACCGTGAATTGCCTGTGTTTGGTAATACTATCTTTGACTAGGGTTGCGCGGTTGGCGGGGATCGGGCCGAGTACCGGCGTCTCTAACCTATCATAGTCTATATAGTAGTCTAGTTCCAATAATCGGGTATGAGGACACTGAAGCCGATCTCTACTTGTAGTAGAGGGCCAACGGACTTCTGCCAAGCGCAATGGCTGTGGGGGAACATGGGGTCTGCTAGAAAGTGCGTCCATACTAAATCCAGGCTCGAATGGTTGGGTACTTCATTCCGGGTGCTTGTGCTCTGCTACTGTGTATACATCCTCATACCGTGAAAAACTCTTGAAATCTGTTATCCCCGCTAGTCCCGTAGTCTAATCCCTAGTTCAAATTTTTTTGTTGTTGCGGCTTTCTTTCTTTCCAAGAGTACTTGTGCAGGGCTCTTGACATCCAATCAGGTTTAGCGCTGCCCTGTCCCGATCTTCGAAGATCAGCCGTCAGGGCAGCCGAATTTGGCTTGAAAGGGGTAAAACCTTGGCAACAGGGGTTAAAAAAGTATTGGGGATTACGAATTTGGACGGAAAACTCCCGTTCCGAGAGTGAGCTCACTTCTGGACTCGCGACCATCCGAGGAGTAGAGAGTGAGAGGGAGAATCTCATTCAGTGATTTTTTATGACGGATTGATAGAAATACTTGTTGACGCCATATTCTCGAGGGTGAATTTTCATTCCTTGCTCCTTCCTATCTGAGGCTTCCTGGAGAGCTTGCTTCAACACATAAATTCATTCCTTCTTCCCTACTTTCTTGGGGACAACAATCATGCCCCCTCCACCCCACGGATATGAATTTGGCGGGCCGTAAGTTTACTTCTTCTTTGGTCGATCGATGCCTTCTGTTGCTAATAATTTGGTAGTTTGGGAGCCTCTGCCATTACACTTACTGTACCAGCAGTCACATATATCTTCTACTTTGTTTGCAACGAGGATGGGTGCCCGAGTGGTTCATTCCTACGAGATCCTGTTGGGAATATCGCTTCGAAATGGCCGGGACTGTCGGGGGCTTTTGACTGGGACGTTACGAAGCACTACTGTCTCTGGTATCTCGCGTTGGCAATTATGTATTTCGTCCTTCCAGGAAAGACCGGGGATGGTGTTGTATTAAGCAATGGGAAGAGGCTGAGGTACAGGTTTAATGGTATGTCTGCTCTTCTCGGAGGGGAGGTATGATGGAGATTCGTATCAGGAAACTTATTGTTACAGGCTGTGCTTCACTGTTGACTGTTGTGGCCTACTGTGGATTTATGACTTATAGGGAGGGGTTTCAATGGCAATTCTGGGCCTACCTTTGGGATAACTACCTCCAGCTCATAACCGCTACCTTGATATTCTCTGTTTCTCTTGCATTCTACTGCTACATCTCTTCTTTCTTTACCGGGGAGCTTTTGGCAAATGACACTGGAAACTTTATTTACGATGTACACCCCCTCTTTCCCTCCTTTTTCATGCTCCAAGCTAACCAAAATGCAGTGGTTCCTCGGCCGCCCACTCAACCCACGTATCGGCAGCTTTGACATCAAAGTCTTTAGCGAACTCCGACCCGGCATAATCCTCTGGCCAATTTTGAACTTTGCCTTCATGGCTCACCAATACAACACCCATGGTAAAGTCACCGATAGCATGATCCTCGTCAATGTCTTCCAATTTTGGTACGTCTACGACGCGCTCCACAACGAGCCGGCGGTCCTCACGACAATGGACGTGACCACAGATGGCTTCGGATTCATGCTTTCATGCGGAGACTTGATGTGGGTGCCAATCAACTACTCTCTTCAATGCCGCTACCTCGCCATGCACCCTTTTGAGCTCGGTCCTCTAGGTGTCGCCGGGGTTCTGGCTGTTCAGGGATTGGGCTACTGGGTCTTCAGATCAGCCAATCGTCAAAAGCATGAATTTAGGACCAACCCTAACGATCCCAAATTGGCTCATGTCAAGTACATTGAGACCAAGAGCGGGTCAAGGTTGATGATCACTGGATGGTGGGGTATCGCTAGACATATCAACTACCTGGGAGACTGGATCATGGCTTGGGCGTGGTGTCTACCGACAGGATATAGAGGTCCTCTCAGCTACTTCTACGTCGTCTACTTTGCCATTCTGCTCATCCATCGGGAGCGTAGGGATGAGGCTAAGTGTAAGCTCAAGTACGGAGCTGACTGGAAGAAGTATACGGACGTTGTTCCATCAAGGATTGTTCCAGGGATTTATTAAAGGGTTGTGTGCGGTTTGCGGCATAGTAGTATAGTACATAACAAGTTTTAATACATAAACTTTTCTAGTAATTATAATAACAAGGAGAATATGCCCGTTTGTGAAATGAGGCACGGAAATCTGCTCAAGGATCTACGACACCAATTCTACTTGTCCCCTCTCCAGCATCCCCATATCCAGCTCCACCTTGGCCTCTCCCCCCCCCTCTGCCTCGGCCTCTACCTTTGCCCCCTCTCCCACCACCCCTCCCTATCTTAACATGCCCCTTCCCAATCGGCATCTTCCCTCCCCTAACTTCCTCTGGCAACTCCTTTACAACCTTGCCCCCCTCCCACAGCACACCCAAGCTCTTACTCACCACCCTGTCAACAAACCCCAATCCAAGCCTTCCCAGCTCATCACCAGCCGTAAGCACAACCCCATTCTCACTAATACAAAACTCGATGCCACCCTCCCTCCTCGCCCTCTCCACATCCACGTAGAAGAGCACCTGCGCGTCCGCCCTCATTCCACTCTTGACGCCAACCTCGCCCGTGGCTAGGTGTATGTGGGTGCGCCCCATGCGGGATAGATACCCGCAGTCCAGTATCGCCTCGTACGCGGGGTAGAATGTGCCGTGCACGGCGCTGGTAATGTTAGGTGGGAGCGGGGCTAGGAGAGCACTGGTGTTGGCGAGTGGGAGGGAATGGCCTTGGGTTGCGCGGATTAGGTAGGTATGTAGGTCTTCTGCTGTCGCTGCCGCCTCCTTCTCCGTAGTAGCGGTAGCGGAAGGGGTAGCAGTGGAGGTAAGGGAGAAGCGCTGTTTGTCGTTCTCGGAAACGACTTGGCGGAGTTTTTCGAATGTTAGATTCATTTTGCGGAACTTGGGGAGTTGGAGCTGTCTGGCTGTTAGCGCGGGTACTGGAGGAGGAGGGGGAGGGGGAGGAGGAGGAAGGGATGTGGAGTGGAGTGGGAGGAACCAATTCGGCGACGTTGGCGTAACCATCGTCTTGTAGTGTCAGGCCTTCTTTCACCGCGCCGTGGCGGAGGGTGTAGCTCAGTGCTTTGGAGATTGCGCGGATCTCGGAAGTGGGGTTTGGGGGTCGGTTAGTGCCGTTGCCGCGGGGGTGGGGGGTGGTTGCGGACATTTGTTTTAGGACGAAAGGGAGTGTTCGGGTTGGTATTGTTATTCGTGCTGCAGGTAGTACTGTGGTGGTTGTTGGTAAGAGTGCGGATTGGATGGTGGATCTGAAGAAGAGGCGAGGTGTGGTGAGCATGTTGGAGGGGCAGTGGCAGCCTGGTGGGTGCATCTCACCAGTTTTCGACTCCTTTTGAGCCTCAGGGGGGGCTTTCTTCGCCACGTCGCATTCATCGCATAAGACCCCGCCCCTCTAGCCTAACCAGGGCAGATTTCATCAGAGCGATTACCACGCCCCTGTCTCTCTCTCCCCAGCATAGCGAGCAACATGAATATCTTCAAATCTCGACAACCAAACTTTCCACAAAACATCAACTGCGGTAATGTGAGCGACAGCTATAACAGCACATGGAATAATTGTGACATATCGATAGCAGATGAAAAGCGCCAGATTCTGGAATGGCTATCTCCACTAGCTCCCCGGAAAAGGCATCGGGATATAAGGGCATCTCAAGTGGAAGGGGTTGGCGATTGGGTTTTACGAACGGAGGAGTTTGTAAGTTGGCATACTGGTGAGGACGGGGTGGTTAGCCCCGTCCTGTTTTGCTACGGGGATCCTGGAGTTGGGAAGACGCATGTTAGGTATGATATGAGAAACAATTCTCTTGGGCAGATGGGACGAGACTAAATATTGGTATATTTGCGCAGCTCTTTAGTTATTGAGGCACTGTGCCGCCAGAGCTATGAAAGGGAGGCGGCCGTTGCGTGCCTTTACTGTGACTTCCACGCGCGCAAGGAGCAATCCACGGCCCACATGTTAGGTGCTATTCTCAAGCAAGTCGTAGGCGGCCTGGAACATGTGCCGGAGGAAATTAAGTCCGCGTTCCAGAAGTCAAAAAAGCAGATTGATGGTCGAGAGCTTGAATCTGGTGAGATCTGCAAGCTAATAGTCTCATCCCTTCGAACCCTTCAACGGAGCTATATTTGTATCGACGCGTTGGATGAGTTTCCCAGAGAGAGCCGACCGGAGCTTCTCAGATCATTGGTGCAGATCATTCGAGAGTCACCAAGTACTCGGCTATTCCTCACCGGTCGGTCACACATTCGGGATGAGATAGAGAGATATTTTGCTGGAAGTGCGGAGATCCAAATCAAACCAACAGAGAAAGATATCAGGAAATATCTCACGATGAGGTTGAGCAATGATACACAACCTGAGGCAATGGACAAGGGTTTAAGAGAGGAAATCTTTCGGATTATTCCCGAAAATATTTGCGAAATGTATGTGAAGGATATCGATACATTGAGTAAATTTATGCTCAGGTGATATACTGACATGATTCCACTTGCAGATTTCTGCTGGTTTCGTTAAGTGTGAATGCGATCTTAGCACAGTCAACCATTTCCCGGAGGAGAAAAATGCTTGGCCTAATGACCAATGGGCAGGAAATGGGTGGTGCCTATGCTGCAACTCTATCGCGGATTCTGGAGCAAGACGGAGACAAGGGGAAACTCGGGATTGAGGTACTGATGTGGATCTCACGGTCCGAGCGGCCATTGCGAGTGGAGGAGTTATGCTATGCGCTAGCAATCGAGAGGGATTCGACGGAGCTTGACCTCCAGAATGTGCCTACAATAGGGACGCTATTAAGCTGTTGTCTAGGGCTTGTCACGGTGGATGAGGAGGGGTCAAGGGTTCGGTTGATACATTTGACTCTCCAGGAGTATCTTAGCAGGCATCCCCATTATTTCAATAGTGCCCACTCGAAAATAGCAGAAGTTTGTCTCACATATCTCAACTTTCAGAGCGTTAAGGACCTACCTCCTACTCTGCGAACTTCCCCGCCTCAAGCACCATTCCTCGAGTATGCCTCTTGTTATTGGGGGGTCCACGCCAGAGAGGAATTGACGGAACGTACAAAATCACTCGCCCTCCAACTCCTTGACCGATACGATCATCATGTATCTGCGAAGCTGCTTCTTGTGAACCGAGGGGTCTGGCCATTGCATCGTGCCCACGTGAGTGAACACTCCGCTAACGGGTTTACCGGATTGCACGCGATGGCGTTCTTTGGGATTAAGGAAGTTGCTATGGCTCTGCTCAGGTCGAGAGATTGGGGGGCGAATGGGAAGGATATTGCGGGGCTTACACCACTTTTGTGGGCCGTTGAAAACAAGCACGAGGGGGTTTGTAGACTGCTTCTGGAGCTAGGGAATGCGGATCCGAAAATCGCAGATAGTGATGGCAGTACACCACTCTCTGTGGCAAGTGCGGGTGGACATGAGGGTATAGTAAGGTTACTCCTTGGACACAAGGAAGTCAATACTGATTCCTCTGACGCGTACGGCATAACACCACTGTCCAGGGCAGCTTGGAATGGGCACGAGGGTATTGTGAAGCTACTCCTCGAGCGCAAGGAAGTTAACCCCGACTCATCTGATAAGTGCGGCCAAACACCACTATCGAGGGCCGCTTGGAATGGGCATAAGGGTGTTGTGAAGCTACTCCTCGAACGCAAGGAAGTCAATCCCGACCCGTCTGAAAAGGACGGCTGGACACCACTGTCCGGGGCGGCTCGGAATGGGCACGAGGGTATTGTGAAGCTACTCCTCGAACGCAAGGAAGTCAATCCCGACCCGTCTGAAAAGGACGGCTGGACACCACTGTCCGGGGCGGCTCGGAATGGGCACGAGGGTATTGTGAAGCTACTCCTCGAACGCAAGGAAGTCAATCCCGAGCCATCTTCTGGGTACCACCGAACATTCCTGCTCGAGGCGGCTTGGAATGGGCATGAGGGTATTGTGAAGCTACTCCTCGGACGCAAGGAGGTCGATCCCGACTCATCTGATTACTGCGGCCAAACTCCACTGTGGATGGCGGCTAAGAGCGGGCACGAGGGTATTGTGAAGCTACTCCTCGAACGCAAGGAAGTCAATCCCGACTCATCTGATGACCTCAGCCAAACACCACTGTCAAAGGCGGCTTCGAACGGGCACGAGGGTATTGTGAAGCTACTCCTCGAACGCAAGGAAGTCAATCCTGACTCATCTGATAACCTCAGCCAAACACCACTGTTCGGGGCCGCTCGGAATGGGCACGAGGGTATTGTGAAGCTACTCCTCGAACGCAATGAAGTCAACCCCGACTCATCTGACA
>Ga0307509_10005723_pt1 | contig 17126 bp, 31 predicted proteins | sample 10_EM_MG_FD_202245 | JGI IMG/M metagenome (GOLD analysis project Ga0307509, IMG submission 202245) | Populus trichocarpa ectomycorrhiza microbial communities from riparian zone in the Pacific Northwest, United States - 10_EM | ecosystem: Host-associated > Plants > Roots > Unclassified | place... | reverse complement strand
GTCGCGCACTTCGCCGCACACGGCTCGATGTCACCGAAGGGCGGGTTTAAAAAACGCAGCGACCGCCCCGACCAGCTGACCGACGGCGCGAGCGCGTCCTCCCCGCCATGTAGCGGACTACCCGGGCCCAACCACAACGGAACGATGTGGTTGTCGGCATTCGCTGCCAGGTCGAGGCCGATCAGACCGAAGCGCTTCTCGACCGCGTCGAGAAAGTCGCGGGGGGTGCCGACCTCCTGCACGGACTCGCCGGGCTTCTGGCGGGGCATCACCTTGGGCATCGGCTACGCCACCACCCTCTCCGCGCACGTCGGACAGCGGACGCTCTGCCCTGGCGCCACTGTCGACTCCACCTCTCGCGTGTTCAGGCAGTGGGTGCAGCCGTCCGGCGGCAGACGGATCAGCAGCGCCAGGGTGTTCATGGCGTTGCAGATCGAGTAGGTGATCGCCGCCTCGGGCGTGTTGTTCGCGGCCACGGCCTTGGCGTTCTGCTGCGCCGACCGCTGCCGCATCTCCAGTGCGAAGGTGGCCGCGCGCTCGACCTCCGCTTGCGAAACCTCCAGCAAGGCGTCCCGGACGCGGACGCACTGCTGGCCGTGCTGGTCGCCGCACACCACACCCGGAACCGTGTGGGCGATTCGGATCAGGTCTTCGGTCTTCACGTCCCTCTCCTTTCGCTGTCCCGCCGGGCGGCGCCGGTCCGGATGTTGTGCGCTGCCCGCGCGTAGTCGCCCGGGTCGGTGAAAACGTGTTGGCCGAGCTCGATCTGCACCAGCCGCGGCGCCGCGATCTTCAGCTGGCGCGCCGCGGTCCCAACGTCCATCCCGGCCTGGCGCCGCGCGGCCCGGATCGCGCCGCCTTTCGCTGACGTCTCTCTCGCCGGTACCGACGGGAAGTGGTCGTTGCCCGTCATGAACGGCGGATCCGACCCGCGCCCGTTCACGGCAACACCGCCGCGCACACGCCGACCACCAGCCCGAATACGATGGCGAGCAGACCGGCAGCGTCGGCGGCGCTCCAGCCGGGACGGGCGACCTTGCAGATGCACAGACCCGGGTTGCAGCGGGGGCAGGTCATCAAAAAGCCAACTCGTCGTCGCCGTCGGCCTTCGCCGGGTGCTCGTCCGCCGGCGCCGCGCTCGCCGGTATCTCCTGCGGCGGGATGAGCGGCACGTCGTTCTCGTCGACGACCTTGACGCGCGGGGGGCGCTTCGGGGCGCGCAGCAGCTTCTTCTCGGTGGCCTGCTGGTCCTTCGCCTGGTCGGTGGTCAGCGCCGCGATCTGCGCCTGGCGCTCGCGCTCCTGCGACTCGGCGACGACGTCCTGCCAGGTGGCGGGGGGCTTCCAAGAGACGCCGTGTTTGCTGACGTCGTAGAGCTTCCCGTTGACCTCGAAGTGGTACTGGATCTTGTTCTCGACGCGTGCCGAAACCCAAACGTCGCCGGTCAGGATTTCGACCGTGCCGCCGGTGGTGATGGAGTCGAACGCGCGGGTCGCGGCCTCCTCGGCCAGGCGCTGCTCGCGGAGCTGCTCGGCCTCTTCGGGCGATCCGGCCGAGACCTGTTCCTCGGATTTATTCAGTTCCTCGATCCGCTTCCGTGCGTCGGTCTCGATGCCGGGGATGTTTACCTGCCGTTCTTCCGGATCGCAGGGCCGCGTCTTGAACACGACGTTCGTGTCGAGGCGCCAGGTTTTGTACAAACCCGTCTCGCTGTCGAAGCGCTCCTCGCAGTCGACCTCGGCCTCGACGGTCTGCGCCTCGATGCTCAGGTTCAACTCGTTCATGCGCGCTTTCAGCGGAGAAAGGCGTTTCTTCTGCTCCTCGATGCCGGAGATCTCTTTGATCACCTTCGAGATCTCGCGGTGGATCTCCATCTCTCGTTCCTGGGTCATCGGGACGGCGAGCTTCAGGGTCAGCTTGGTGGTTTCCATGTGGGCGTCGGGTTCCTTTCGGTGTTGGGTTCGGTTACGCGTTCCCGACCGCGCGCTGGCGCGTCGGCTGGAGGTTGGCGATCTCGGTGCGGAGGCGGATCGACATCCCGCTGATCAGGCGGCGGGCTTCGTCGATCTCGTGGACGGTCATGTCGCAGTCGGCGGAGGGCCAGACGGCGGCGCCCTCTTTCAGGCGGTGGTCGGCAAGGTCGAGCGCCGCGACCGCGGCCAGCAGCTTCGTGGTGGTCTCGTTGCGTAGGCTCATGTGGCGAAACTCGCTTGTTGGGGTTGTTCGAGATCTTCGCGGTCCTCAAAGGCCATAAATTCAGGCGACCACGTCACCGGCACCTCGCCGCGTGGGCCCTTCCGGTTCTTGGCGACGATCAGCCAGGCGGGATGCGTTCCCACCACCGGCGCCTCGCCCTCCCACCAGGGGAACAGGATCATGTCGGCGTCGGCTTCGATCTCACCGCTGCCGCGCAGATCTGATGGGCGCGGCTTCCGGTTCTCTTTCACGTTCTCGCGGTTGAGCTGCGCGATCAGCACCACCGGGCACTTCAATTCCTTGGCCAGCGCCTTAAACAACTTCGGCATCTCGGACAACTCGTTGAACGCGTCTTTCACGCCACCGACGCGCTTGATCAGCCCGAGGTAGTCGATCGCGATCAGGGCCTGTTTGCCCGGGTTCTGCGCCCGCCACCGGCGTGCCTCCGAGCAGATCCGCGCCGCCGTCAGCATGCGAGCGTCGACCCACACGGGGTCCTTGTGCAGGCGCGACGCCGCGGCCTGGATGCGCATCCACTCGGGGCCGTTCATCCGGCCCGACACGATCGACGACCCGTTGATCTTCCCGTCGAACGCCAGCGCGCGCTCGACGAGTTCCGAGCGCTCCATCTCCAGCGAGAAGATCAGCGACGGGATCAGCGACTGTCGCGCCGCTCGCAGGATCAGGTTCAACGCCCATGCCGTTTTCCCGCGCGATGGGTTTGCGGCCACGAGGATCAGCTGCCCGGCGCCGAAGCCGCCGATCATTCGGTCGAACGCTTCGATGTGCGACAGCACGAAGTGGCCCCGCGGCTCGGTTGCGCGCTTCTCGATCGCGGCCAGCACGGTGTCGAGGTCGTCGGCCAGCTTCACGGGCCCGTCCTGGTCGCCCCCGAGTTCGATCTTCGCCAGCTGCTGGCGCGACTCGGCCACCAGTTCCGGAACGTCGCCGACGTCGCCGTAGCAGCGCGCCGCGATCTCGGTGCACGCGACGATCATCCGGCGCAGGACCGCCTTCTCGGACACGATGCGGACGAAGTGGCGGACGTCGCCCATCTCGACGGCGTTGACCAGCGCCATCAGGTACATCTCGCCGTCAGGGAGACGGGCGAGTTTGCCGCCGGCGCGAAGCTGCGCCGCAAGGCCGACCGGTTCGACGCGGCGGCCGCGGCGGGCGAGCTCGCGCATCGCCTCGACGACCTCGCGGTTTGCCGGCATGAAGAAATCGTCCACCGCCAGGTCTGCGATCTCGTCCAGCGCGGTTGGCTTCACGAGCGCGAGCCCGAGGAGGACTTTCTCGGCGCGCTCGTCGTGCGGGGGGATTCGCTCGGTCATGCGGCCCCCGGGGGATCACCAGCGAGCGGCGTGGTTTCTTTCGCGAGCTGCTCCAGTGCCCATTTCCGGGCGTTGGGATCGCCGCGGCGGTGGCCTTCGATCTCTGGCAGCGGGGTCAGGCGGGGGTAGTGGGGGCCGGTGTCTTTGGCCGGCGCATTCGGGATCCGCAGGCCGTTCCAGCGGGTCACGAAGAACGAGAAGCACCACCGGGCGTCGGCTACGGCCTTGGCCTGGTCGGCGAAATATTCGCCGAACATCTCGGGCGCCCGCCGCTGGGCATCAAGCAGGTCCGGCTTCGGCATCTCGGCGATCAGATCTCCGAGGCGGGCCGTCGCTTTGGCGTCCGACTCACCGGCACCGTAAAACTTCCCAGCCTTGGCCTCGCGGAACGCCAGTTTGAATTCGGTCAGCCACTGCTGCGCGGTCCACACCGGTTCGTTGGAACGATCAGAAATCCCCGCGCGCGCTCCTGATGGTGGGATCTGGGATCTGAAGAGGTTTCTCCTGGGTTATGGTCTGGGTTACCCGGCCGGTTAACCGATGGGTTAACCGATAGGTTATTCCTAGGTTTACCGTCCGGTTTGTCCTGGGTTGTTGGGCGCCCGCCTTTGAGACCATTCTGGCGGGCCTTTTCGCGCATCGATTCGGCTCGCGAAAGCTCGTCCGAGAGGCGCCCCTGGGTGGCTTGGCCGTCCCTGATTGTGAAGAAGCGAGAGAGCGTCTCCCAGACCCCGTTCCAGCGGTCAGATGGCACCCGGGCCACGGCGGCGAGCTTTCGTTCGGGCAGGCTGCCGCCGGCGGTCCACATCGACATCAAGATCAGGAAGTAGGCGCCGTGCTCCTCGGTCGTGAGGTCGGTGGTGTCGCGCAGGTAATCGCCGATGAAGATCGGCATGTAGATGTCGACCTTCACGAGAACGCCATCTCAGTCGTCAGGCGACGCGCTGCTGATTCGCAGTGGCCCTCGTCGATCTCGATACCGATGGCCCCGCGAGAGAGTTGCCGCGCAGCGATCAGTGTCGATCCCGCGCCCATGGTCGGGTCGAGAACGAGGCCTCCCGGTGGGCAGGAGTATTCAATCAGCGGGCGCAGGACCTCGACGGGCTTCTGCGTCGGGTGGTCGGCATATCCGTGGCACGATCGCGCGTAGATGACCGACCGCATGAGGCGAGGACCGCCGTCCTCGGATTGATAGTGCGCCTCGCCGATTTCACCCCAATGCTGTGGTCTCTTCTTCCTGCGAACCTGCTTTGCCACGGCGTCGGGTGTAGTGACAGGCGACTTGTAAACACGGTTCCACTGCGAGCCCGCGGGGTAGAGTTGAGCCACGCCTTCGTGCACGCGCTTGAAGCGGTCGGCCGCCGATCCCGAGCCGTTGTGCTTCTCCCAGACGACGTCTTGTGCGAGACGCCACCCGAGTGCATCGATGCCCGCCGCCTGCGCCATGAACATGCGAAGGGAGCCAAAACACCAGACCGAGCCGTGCGCGGCGAGCAGCGGCCCGGCTACGGCGAGCCAGCGCAGATCACGCACGTCCCAGTCGAGCGACGTGTCGCCGTAGGGCGGGTCAGCGAGCACCAAATCGACGGCCCCACCCAGTGCAAGCGCCGGCAGGATCTCGCGGCAGTCGCCGAGGTAAATGGTCGCGCCGCGGTCCTCGAAGTACGGCGTCACCACCTACGCGGCCTCCCGCTGCGCGCCGCGCGCGTTCGCCGCGACGATGGCCTCAGCCACCTGTGGGCAGACCGAGTTCCCCGCCAGCATCGTCTGGTCGGTCTTGGTCATCGGCTTGCCGTTGTGGAGCGGCCGAATCTCGTAGTCGTCCGGGAAGCCCTGGGCGGCGAACAACTCGTGCGGCTGGAGCATTCGCATCCCGACGTCGGCGATCTGGTAGGCCTCGCCCGCGATGGTGACGAGGCCGAACCGCGCCTTCGCCGTCAGGGTGTGGAGCGGGTCGAACAGGCTCATGTTCTGCGCGCGCGCGTCGCCACCGGCGCTGTAGAACTTGGTCAGGAACGCTCTGACCTCGCCGATGTGGCCGCCACCGTGCTGCCCCCCGGCAGTGACCGTGGGCATCGGGTCCGCGGCGCTGGCGCCGACGGCGGTCCCATAGAACTTGGTGAGGAACGCCGCTGTCAGCGCGTGGTGGTCGATCGATGTGACGGTCCCGAGGGTGCGGTCGACGCCGTGACCGACGACGCCGCCGTAGTGCTTGGTGACCAGGGCGCACGCCAGAGCGAACTCGCCTCGCTTCGACGCCGTGACGGTGCGCATGGGAAGGCGCGACGAGCGGGGCCCGTTCCCGCCGCCGCCCCAGGTCTTGACCGGCAGCATGAACGGCTCGACGACCGCGAAGCGATTCGACGCGTCCACGGTGCGGATCGGTTCGTCGATCGGCTGGCCGCGCTCTGTCCCCCCGGCGCCGCCGTGGTACTTCACCAGGAAGGGATCGATCAGCGCGAGTTCGCCGCGGTTGGCTGCGGTGATGGTGCGGAGAGGGTCGCCGATCCCGTGGACGCGGGCGTCGCCCTGGTGGGTCACTGGAATGATGAACGGATCGTCTGCCTCGACGACGTAGCGGCGGATCCCGGCGGCGATCCGCCGTAGGGTCGCCTCGGCCAGGGGGCGGCGCCGCTCGAAGATCGAAGGGCACGGCAGCGACCAGTCGATGATCTCGGCCGCCGCGCGCCATCCGCCACCAGGTCGCCCGGGTCCGTGGCTGGCCGTTGGCCACACGATCGGGGCGCCATCCCGCCGCGCGACGAGGAACAGACGCTTCCGGGTGGTGGGGGTGCCGTAGTCGGCGGCCGTCAACAGCCGGAACTCGATCTCGTAGCCGCACTCGCGCAGCTGGGCCAGCCAGGCGCGAAAGTCTTCGCCGGACCGGGCGCGATCGGGCCGGCCGTCATCGCCCAGAGGTCCCCAGGTTTGAAACTCTTCGACGTTCTCCAGCACGATCACGCGTGGGCGCACCGCGCGCGCCCAGCGCACCACCACCCAGGCGAGGCCTCGGATCTCCTTCTTCAGCGGCTGCGTGCCCTTGGCCTTCGAGAAGTGGGTGCAGTCGGGCGAGAACCAGGCCATGCCGACGGGACGGCCACCGCAGGCCAGCCCTGGGTCGACCTCCCAGATGTTTTCGCAGAAGTGCTTCGTCTCCGGGTGGTTGGCCTTGTGCATCGCGATCGCCGCGGGGCTGTGGTTGATCGCGATGTCGACGGGGCGGCCGATGGCTGCCTCGATACCGGTGGACGCGCCGCCGCCGCCGGCGAATGAATCGACCACCAGTTCTGATGGATCGAGGAGGTAGCCTCGAAGCACCGGTGGCCTCACGAGAGAGCCGCCTTCATCATGCCCATGGCAATCTCCAGCCGGTGTTCGGCGGTGTGCTGCTTGCGCGTCAGTGCCTGCAGGTTGTCCGGATCGTCATTGAGGCTGTTGCGATCGGCGTGGTGGACGACGGATCCGCGAGGAATGGGGCCGTGTATCGCCTCCCAAACCACCACCGCGCGCTTTCTCCAGACGTTCGGTTCAGCGGTCTTGACCCACGCACGCAGAAGACCTGTGTGGGTTTCCTTCCGCACGCGCACGGTGCCGACGGGCACCCTGTTGTGCGCCTGCTGCCCAGGCTTGAACTCCGTCCCGATTGACGACCGCTTGCCGGGAACAAACTGGGTCTTGGTCGAATAGACCTGGCCCGGAAGAAAGCGACCGGAGACCCGTGGTGGTTGGTCCACCACCAGCTCGCCGGGGAGCGCGTAGGCGGCCTGGATGATCGGCTTTCTCACCGCGGCGCCTCCCGGTTCCCCGCCACGATGTCCCGCAGCTCGCGGCCGAGGCGTGCCATCGGCGCGACGAACGGCGCGACGTCGAACAGCCACTGAAAGTCTTCGCCGTCGAAGGCGCGCCAAAACAGGTTTTCTTCCCCGGGCTCAAGACCATCGAAGTCAACCCGGTTCATCACGTTGCCCTCATGATTGAACCGACGGTGAATCCGCGCCGACAGAGCGGCCGCGCGATCGGCGGGCGTGCCGCTCATGGTCGATCCTCTCGGCATCGCTTGATCAGGTCCCACTCGTCGTCGGTGAGGCTGACGCTGTTGCTCGCCCGGTCGGCCGACGGCATCACCATCCGCTCGACGACAACGACACTGGCCGCCAACAGGGCCCAGACCACCAGCGCCACCGGATGCCACCAGGTGAATGGCTCAGGCGATGGGTCGTAGATGGTCCTCCAGGACGAGCACCAGCACGCCAGCACGTACAGGATGCCCGCGGAACTCAGCGCGAGCGCCCGGAACCAGGGACGTTGGGAGGGTTTCAAGACGTCACCTCCCGCCCCGCGACGATGTTCGCCACCCGGCGATGCCACGGCAGCGTCGGTTCGCCGATGTGGTTATCGAGCAGAGCGCAGAGCCGCTCCCACGGGCGCCGCGATTCGGGCGGCTGGTAGCCGGCATCCGCGCGCTCGGTGGCGAGGAACCGAAGAAGGTCCGCGGTGTCGGGCCCGGACGGGATGGCCGCGACCACCTGGTCGACGACGGTGGTGAAGTCGCGGGGCATCAGCGTCGCCCTCCCTTCCGCCGCGCCGGCAACTTCACCGCGCGCCGCAGGTCCCGCAGCAGCGCCAGCGTCCCCTGCAGGCTGTTGGCGGCGTAGCAGGCGACCTGGTCGGGGCACATGCTGGCGTCGGCGTGGCCCAGCGCCTCACCCTGCTCGCCCAAGTCGTCGATGCGGTCGGCCAGGATCCGCAGGTCGATCTCGACGCGCTTGAGGTCGTTGACGAAGCGAACCGCCTTTTGGCCGCGCGTCTCGGGCCGGTCCCGCAGGTCCTCCATCAGGCGCTCCACCACCGACGAGCCCTCGGCGGAGATCTGGCCGGTGGTGCGCTGGCGATCGAGCCAGCGGCTGACCTTGGCGACCGCGTCCTCAGCCGGGGGGGTGACCACGACCCGGATCGGGACGCCCTTGGGTGCCGGCGGCATCACGCGGCCCTCAGTGACAGCTTCGCCGGGGAGGCCGAACTGTCCCCCGGCTGCGAGCCCGTCGGCGGCAGGAACTGCGAAGGGCCCTTCATGTGTCCCCTCTCCCCCGCCTGGGGTGCTGCCTCGCTTGCCTCACGGCGGGCGCCCGCCTCGGCCACGGCAATCTGTTCAATCCGCGCGCGCAGCGCAGGATCCGCCGCCAACATCGCCTCGAACTTCCGCAGCCCCGTGTGGACGGTGCTGTGATTTCGCCCGCCCACCGCCAGCCCGACGATCGGCAGCGAATGGCGCAACTGGCGCAGGCGCCAATACGCCTCGTACCTGGCCGCCACCACCTCCGGCACCAAGCTGTCTCCGGTCAGATCCTCGGCTTCGAGGCGGTGATGATGGGCAACGCGCGCGATCTCGGGGCCGAGCGTCCGCGCGATGCGCAGCTTGGCCATCGAGGCGGTAGCGCGCCGGCGGCGCTTGATGGACGAGACCCCGATTGCGGTCGCCGTGAGGAGGCCGACGCGCGACTTACGCGCCCCGTCGAGAAACCGGACGACCGTATCGAGGGTGGCCGCGATGTCGCGTTCGCGCTCGTAGGTCAACACGAAGATCGTTTCGAGCGCCTCGCGCAGCTCCGGATCGAGGTGCTGGCTCACCGGGGCACCGCCGGCGCGACGAACCCCACGGCGCGACCGTCAGGCGCGAAGACGAACAGCCCGAACCGGCGGCGGCCGCGCCACGGACGGAACCCGTAGGCGGCCGTCATGGGCGGGCCTCCCAGCCGGGGGCGGGGCGCCATTCCTCGGCTTGCCGACCTGTCGGATGGTTTCCGGAACCGGGGGATAAATCCCCCTGGTTGACTACCTCTGGCCCAGCCCCATCAAGGGCGAGGTCGGAAGCGGCGCAACCAGCGGCGTTCTCGGGCTTTTCTGTCTTTTCGGAACCTGGAGCCGGTGCTCGGGATTGAACCGAGGACCTACGGTTTACGAAGAACTTGCTGTGTTCTTGCGGCGACCGATTCTCGCAGGCTCCAGAATCGTCGGAACGATCCATGGAGTCCTCACTTCTCTGATTCTCGTGCCCCTTGGCCCCTCTCGCCGCTGACTGCACGCGAGTTTCCGACGCCCACTGCGGGTCACTGCGGGAGAGGCCATGAGGCACGAGAGAATCATGGGCGTCGGTGGCTCACCATAAGCCACAAAATGTCAACCCGGGTCAACTACTGTTTTGGTCGTTACTTCAAATTGGTGGTCGTAGCTGCGACACCAGCCGACAAAACGTCGGCCGCGCGATGCGGACCTCGGCGCTTTTTCTCGGCGATGCGCTCGAGATCCTTTTGGCGGCCGCGCTCCATGTCCTCCCAGGAAGATCGGAGGTCGTCGTCGGCGACGATCGAGTAGCGGCGGAAGACCTTGTGATCCTGGTGGCCGGACTTCGACATGATCACGCTCTCGGCGATCCCGCGGCGACGCATCAGCGTGACCCATGAACGGCGCAGATCGTGGTACGTGGGCCACTCGCCGTTGCGGCCGGTGACGCCGGCCTTGCGGACTGCGCGGCTGTACTTCTCATAGATCCAGCGCTTGTTGTAGAGGTTCCCGGTCTCCTGGTTGATCCAGAGCTGGTCGGAGCGGATGTGCCGCGGCAGCAACTCGACCTCTCGCCATGCGCGCTTGGATAGGTCGGTGACACGGGCGTGCCCGTTCTTGGCCACGGCGGCTGGGATGTGAACGAACCCCCGATCAGGGTCGAGCCAGGGCAGCCGGCAGACCAGCACCTCGGTCTCTCTCATCCCGCTGTCGTAGGCGAGCGTCACGTTCGCGCGCATCATCTGGTCGTCGCCGAGCGCGTGGAGCACGCGATCGAACCCCTCCTCTTCGATGATGACCTCGCGCACGCCATCGTCCCCGGAACTCTTCAGCCCGCGGATCGGATTGCGCGCGATGGTGTTTCGCGCGACGCCGAAGTTCAGGATGCGAAGCAGGATCATGACCTCGCGATCGATCGTGGTCGCTCCGACGGTCTCCTCCGACGCCTGCGCCATGCCTGCCCACCTCAGGCAGGTCACCCGGTACGCGCGGTACTGATCCACGTCCTCGGCGGTGAGGGACATCGGATCGCGGTCTCCCAGCTTGATGCCAGCGAACGGACCATCTGGGGGCGCCCATCCGAGGAGCACCAGCGCCCGGTTGTTGTCGCATTCGAACGAAGCCAGGCTCGCCTTGGCGGTCGCCCAGCGCTTGCGAAGGTCGAACATTGCCACCCGCGTGGGCGCCGGCACCGCCGGCATCCCCCCCGCCGCCCCAATCCGCGCCATCGCCTCCCCCTGGAGTCGCACGAGCTCGGTCAGCGCCCGGTTCTGGTCCGTGGCCGCCTGGAGCTGCGCCTGGAGCGACTGGATCAGCTGCCTAAGGTCGGCGTCCATGGGGGATGGGCCGGTCAGAATGCCGGAACGATTCGTATCGGGGAACACCCTGATCCGTGGAATAGCCCATGTAATGTGGCGTAATTATTCATGTACGGTTTCACCACCGACACCGCGACCTCGGCCTATCCCAGATCCTCAGCGTTCCGGGTGTAGGCGAACCGAAACCCTGCCGCGGGTGGCGGTGTCGAAACCATCACCGGCCACTACTTGCGGCGGCGCGTCGGAATCGTCACCGACGCCGGCGGTGACCCGTCTGGCTGGGCACCCATGCGGATCCGCGCGCCGCGCTCGGTGACGCCGTCCCACCACCATGCGTGGCCGTGCTGGTCCAGCAGCAGCGCGCTCAGCACCGTGGGGGCCGGGCCGCTATTGGGCGGCCAGCGGGGATCGGAGATGGCGACGGCGGCAGCGGCGACGAAGCGGATCTTCTTTTTGCGGGGGTGACCGACGGGTCCGATAGCCATACGTCTTAAGATGCCATCCGTCTTAAGACACGGTCAACCTACATGTGCGGGTTACGCCTCGCCGCGCCACAGATCGCGAGCTACCCCGTAGCGCGCCAGGGCGCGTCGCCACTCGGGCCGGGCGGGGCGAAACTGGTCGCCCTTCGCCCACGCCTTGGCCAGCACCTGGGGTGTCGTCCCGCAGATCTCCGCCGCCATCGCGACGGTCATCCGCGCCAGGATCGCCTGGTGCGCCGGGTCGTCGCCCGCCGTCGCCCGTGCGATCGACAGCGCGCGCCGGTCGATGCCCGCGGCGGCTTCGAGCCGCTGGGCCTCCCGCTCGGCGGCGTCCGCCCGTGCGCGAGCCCGCAGGGCGGCGCGGATCGCGGCGGGGGTGGGCGGCACGTGGCGACCGTAACGCCGGCCGAGCTGACCCGCGAGTTTTCTACTCGGCCATTGCGGCGGCCAGCGGGGACTCGCCGTGCTCGGGTGCCGCCTCCATCCCGCCCATCTCGGCCGCCGCCACCGCGGCGTTCTGGACGGCCATCGTCTCGACCTGACGAATCCGCTCCCTCGTGACCCGCAGCAGGGAGCCGACCACCTCCAGCGTGTTGCCCCCGCGATCGGCGACGTCGAGCGCGCACGTCTCGCCCATCTCGTCGACCTCGCAGGATGGGTATCGGATCGTCCCCGTCTCGGTGACGTCGAGGTACAGGTGGTGCCTGCAGGACACCCAGGGGCACGGGCGGGGACCGTCCACGCAATCCCCGCGCGTCCGGGGCCGGGCCGGCAGCGCGGCGTCGTCGAGCTCGACATCGTTGGCCACGACCCGCAGCGCGCGCTTCATCTCCAGCACGCTCTCGCTGCGCCCGTTTCCGTTCTGGCGGATCCGGTAGAACGCCTTGGCGCTGGTGGTGCGCATCGGGCAGCCGCGGGCGTCGTGGCCCTCCTGCTGGCATCGGCCGCAGACCTCCGGCGGCGCCGGCGGGAGGTCGTCCTGTACCGAAACAGCAACTTCGGTACAGATGGGCACCGCCTCCTCGGGCACCAGGTCCGTCAGGTCCGCCTCTGGGTCGCGGTCGACCACCAGCCGCGGCGGGCGCGCCGACTCCGGGCGCCATACCAGCGGCGTCCCTGGCTTGTGCAGGACCTCGCCGGTGCGCTGGGGGCAGCGTTCGATCCGGTGGCCCGGCTGGCGGCAGACGCTGCAACAACGGCGGGCCGGCGCGCGGCTCTCGTTTTCCGCCCTCACTTGAGGCGGCGAAACAGGAACAGCAGGCGTCTCGCGGGCGGCGGCGGGCCCGATCGGCGGCAGCTTCGCGGCGATGCTCTTGGTGGTGATCGGCGGCTCGACGTCGGCGACCACCGGCGCCGGCACCAGGTCTACGAGGTCCGTGTCGCCGACGTCCAGCGGGCAGGTCGGCGCGTGGTGCCCCGGCTCCCCGCACCGGCCACAGTGTCGAACCACCGCCCCGCGCCTGAACGGCGGCGCCTCCGGGTGGTCGGCGCGGTACTTCGCGCAGGTGGTGACCTGATGGTGCGCCTCGTGGCAGTAGCTGCAGTGCTTGGTCCCGTCTGGCCGCTGGGGGCAGGCCGACATCGCGTGCCCGATCTCGCGGCAGCGCCGGCACATGTTCGCCCGGGCGCGCAGCGACGCCATGTCGGGCGCGACGTCGGCCGGGCGCTCGGGGCAGCTGCGCGCGGTGTGGCCGATTGCGCGGCACCAGGCGCACCGCTTCGGAATGCGCTGGCCCATCGGGCAGTTGCGCCGGTCATGCGTGGTGCCGCCGCAGCCCCCGCAGCGACGGTGCGCCGGCGGCGCGGCCTCGACGACGTCAGGATCAGCCGCGAGCGTGGCGCCGGCCGACAGCCAGGGGAACTTGCTGCGCAGCGCTTCGACCCGAGCGTCCTCCGGGGGCGCGCCATCGGCGGACATGCCCCGACCGTACGCGCGCGCGGGGCGGGCTCCAGATTTCTAGATCAGGGCGGTGACGTGATCCCGTCGATCAGGATGTACAGCCCCGTCGGCATCGGTCCTCGCCGCGGGACGGGGGCCACGACGCCGTGGATTACCTTGACGTCGGTCGTCCCAAGTCGTTCGGCGATGGCGGTCAAATCCACAAGCGAAACCTGGTCGACGCTCCTTGCAAGGCATACGTACATCCGCTGGCGATCCGACCTGGTGACGTGGTCAATTGCCGAAGGCGGAAGCACCTGCCGCACACCGGTCTCGGCGTCGCTCACCGCTTTCCCTTCGGCGGCCCGCCCAGGTCGAAGTCCATCGCGAGGCCGTCGATCTCGATGTGGGTGTCGACGGAGGGCAAGCCGGCGGCGTCGCGCTTGTCCCTCGCCTTCGAGAGGTCGTCCTCGCCGGTCATTCGAACGGGGATCGCCCAGTGAGCCGCAATGGCGCCGGTGAGGGGCGGCGAGCCGTCGGTGAAGTGGATCTCTCCGGTGTGTCCGGGGATCAGCTGGGCACCCGCGGCCAGCGTGCTGGCCGGCCGCCGGTTCCAGTTGGCGATGGCCTGGGTGCGGCTGTCCGCCCAGGGACCGTTGCTGCCACAGATACCGCAGACAACATAGACGACTCGTCCAGGCTCGTCGTCCTCCGCATGCGCCGCATGCAGCTTCGTCGTCTCGCCACAGAAGGGGCACCCAAGCAGATCCATTTCCTAACGCTCCTACCCCGGCGGCGCGGGGTCAACGGGTTTCGGGCAAACGTGGTTCTCGTTCTTCGACGCGGCGTCCTTGGTGAACAGGTACGGGCCGCGCACGGTGCCGCAGCGGAGACACCTCCACCAGAGGGTGGCGATCGGATCGGGGTACAGCTTCACCGCCCGCTCCGGTTGCAGGTGGCGCAGCGGGAGTAGCCGGGGCGCAGGGACTGGCGGCAGGTTTCGCAAAGGCCTGGGGCTGGCGTGGCCAGGTCAGATTCCCGACGCGCCACGTATGCGTCGACGGATCGGACCACGAGCCCCATCTGTTTCCACGTGAGGCCGTCCGCTAACAACGGCTCCAGGTGCTTCATCAAACCAATGTCCCCGGCCAGCGAGTCCGCTCTGAACGCAGCCAGCGCCTCGTTGATCCCGCACCACAGCCGCTCCCCGCATTGTTGCGCGTTGCAGTCGTGCCCCGCGTGCGCGTTGTTCAGCGCGTACAGGCGGGCGATCAGGGATTTCAATTCAGCCTCTCTTTCTTGTGCTCGATCGACGGGCCTTCGATGAAGGCAGAATCCGCCGGCCCCTCCGCCATCAGGTCGACGAGCTTGGTCATCTTGGCCAGCACCATCCGCCCCGCGACCCAGCCGGCCAGCCACGCGGCGACCAGGATCAGGCCGACCAGGGCGAGGGGATGGAGGGTGATCACCGTGGGCCCCCGGCCTGGGCAAGCGCGGCCCACTGGCACATGAAGCACGTCCACTTGCCCCGCTTCATCGTCGCCGTGGCGACGTGTAGGCGCAGCCGGCGGTTCAGGCGGCGAAGGGCAGAACGCGCGGTCTCGTCGGGATTCACATCGACGACCGGGCCCAACTCGCCGCACTTGTGGCACACGGGGCCGAAGAACGTCCGGGTGATGGTCTTACAGCCGGGCGGGAGCGCGATGAAGGGGCCGCGCTTCACGGGATCTCCTTCGCGACGTCAGCCGGCAACTCCCACAGCCCCAGCATCCCCCGCGCAGGGATCGGCTTGGTGAAGACCGTCCGCGCGGGCGAGGTGATCCACGCGAAGCGGCCGGCGGCGTAGTGGCCAAAGGCGCGCTCGTTGTCGGTCATCGCGCGTCGATCGTTGATGGCGAACTCGGCCAGATCGCCGGTCAGTCGACCCGCCACCATCCGCAGGCAGTCGACGATCTCGACGATGCCCAGCACGGCGCCGACCGGCAAATCGCCGGGCGCGTTGAATCCGAGGTTGGCCAGCGCGGAGGCGAACGGCGGCGAGTAGCAGAGCGCGAATTCCTCCGCGTTGATCTTGGCGCTGGCGTGAACGGCGAGCGGGCCGCGGTAGGGGGTCGACCAGCTGCGCGTCTCGATCAGCTTGGCGCCGGCGACGAAAAGCGAGGCCCAGGGCTGGCGCAGCGTTATCGCTTTCATCCGAACAGGCTCGCGCCAGGAGTTTTTCGGTATAACGCTTCCAGATCGCGGACAGCGGCGAGATGAGCATCGGCGATCTGATCCCAGCCGTCTGCGCGGGCCTGTCGCGCACGCCGGCCCAATGCCGCCACCGCCTCTAAAAAGGCTGCGTTCCGGCCCTCGGCGGCGCCGGCAGCGCGCATCTGGCCATCGCGCGCCTCGATCGCTTCCTCGAAGGCGTAGCCCTCGTTCTCGGCCACGAACTCAGCGGCGGTCTTCATCGGGGGAACTCCCTCACGCGAAGCGCCTCGGGCCACTCGTTCCAGTCGCCGCCTTTGCGATCGTTCAGGTCGTAGACCACCCTCTGGGCGAGCCCGCTGCGCCAGTAACGCGTGCGGTGGAGCGGCAGCTCCTGAAGGCCCATTTCGATCAGCGGCGCCGCCCCGAGCTGCTTCACGAAACACGCAACGCCCGCCGCCTTGCACTGCGCGACGATCTCCCGCGCCCAGGCCAGATCGAAGGGACGCGCGCCGGGGCCCGACTCGCCCCCAACGATGACCCAATCGACGATCTTCTGGCTGACGCCGCGCAGAGCCTGCGGCTCCCACCAGAGCTTGGCGATGTCCTCTGGCTCCCATGGCGCCTTGCTTCGTCCGTCCTGGGAGTTCCAGTGCGCACAGACCAACAGAGCGCGATCCAGGTGGCCGCGGCCGAGCAACGGCTCGGCGCTGATGAATCGGATCGACGGCCAGGGCGCGGACAAAAGGTGGCGCACCCGCGTGTCGGTCAACTTCGTGTCCCCACCCTCGCAAGTGGTTCCGAGCCACAGGTTGCCGGGACGCCGTGTTCCCGTCTGCCACGCGAGCGGGACCATCTCGTGGTTCTCTGGGCGCTTGGTCAGCAGCAGCCAGTCAAGCTCCGGCGTCGCCTCGATCAGGTTCCAGAGCCGCGCCCGCTGTTCATCCAGATCGCGCCGATCTTCGAACACGTCCGCCATCGAGGCGCAGAAGACACGGCGACGGATCCCCTCAGCCTTGGCGTCCGCGGCCCATTTGAGCGGCTCGGCCCAGTGCCTGTCGCCAAAGAACCGACGCTCGGCGGTCGGTCCCCAGATCTGCTTGCCCAGCCGCTTCGCGAATGTCTCGGCGTAACAGTGCTCGCAGCCGGGAGACACCCGCTGGCATCCCCACCACGGGTTAAAAGTGTGGTCGCACCATTCTATCGACGTCCCCTTACCCACGAGTCACCTCCAGCTTTGAATGCGGTCCGCAGAGATCGCGCCCCTCGCCCGCCTTCGTCGCGTGCGCGCCGCACAGGCGCGCGTCGCAGGTCCCGCTCTTCTTCCGCGCGATCGGAAAGTCGCACTCGAACTCGGCCGGGCGGTCGCAGCCAGGCACGCCGCAGCGGGGCCGGCGCGCGCTGCGGTTGCAGACGAACCCGCCGCCGGGGAGGGGCTCGCAGGTCACCGCCCCGCCTCCTTGTCGATCCGCTCGACCTGCAGGTGGCACTGCGCCGCCAGCGCGACCAGACACCGGCGCAGCTCCTCGGGCTCGTGCTCCTCGGTCGCCTGGTTGACGAGATCCAGCAGCACCGCGCCCGGGTGGCGGCAGGACTGGACGGAGCGCTGGCGGCGGCATTCGAGGTCGACGTCCAGGCTGACCTTCACGCTGCGCTGGATCGCGGC
>Ga0307509_10005722_pt1 | contig 17126 bp, 19 predicted proteins | sample 10_EM_MG_FD_202245 | JGI IMG/M metagenome (GOLD analysis project Ga0307509, IMG submission 202245) | Populus trichocarpa ectomycorrhiza microbial communities from riparian zone in the Pacific Northwest, United States - 10_EM | ecosystem: Host-associated > Plants > Roots > Unclassified | place... | reverse complement strand
CGACCATCAGCACCACGACATCCGGATCCACCGCGCGCTCACCCCGGCCATCGTGATCGGCGACCCGGCGCTGGCCGCGAGCCTGGTCACGAACCTGGTCGCCAACGCCGTACGCCACAACCTCCCCGGCGGAACCGTCGAGATCGCCACGACCGCCGCCGGCCGCCTCACGGTCAGCAACACCGGCGCCCCGATCCCCCCGGCCGACGTCGACCGCCTCCTCCAGCCTTTCCAGCGGCTCGGCACCGACCGCACCGACCAGACCGAGGGTCACGGCCTCGGCCTGGCCATCGTCGCCGCGATCGCCCACGCCCACCGCGCCCCGCTCGCCGTCCACCCCCGCCCGGACGGCGGCCTGCACATCACGGTGGACTTCCCGCTCGCAGCGTGATGTCCGAATCTCGCCAGCTTTCGCACCTCGTGCGCCGCACAGTTGAGACATGACTGCGTATACGACGATTGCGAGCCCGCTCGGCGACCTGCTGCTGGTGGGCGAGATAGCCGCGGACGGGATCGCGTTGACCTCGCTGTCCATGCCCGGTCAGCGGAACGCCCCGGCCATCCACCCCGGTTGGCGCCGCGATGCCGAGCCGTTCGCCGAGATCGCCCGGCAACTCGCGGCGTACTTCGACGGCGAGCTCACCGAATTCGACATTCCTTTCGCCGAGAGCGGCACGGACTTCCAGCGGCGGGTGTGGCAGGCGCTGGACGAGATCCCGTACGGCACGACCACCACGTACGGCGTCCTCGCCCAGCACCTCGGCCTGCCCCGCGACCGCATCCAGGCCCTCGGCGCGGCGATCGGCGCGAACTCGCTGCTGCTGGTGCGCCCGTGCCACCGCGTCATCGGCACCGACGGCTCGATGCGCGGCTACGCGGGCGGCGTCGAGCGCAAGATGCGGCTGCTTGCCCACGAGGGCGCCCTGCAGCCGGCTCTCTTCTGAGGCGCACGCATCATGGTCCGGACGACAGCCGGGCTCGGAGGTCGGACTTGAGCACTTTGCCGACCTTCGATCTCGGCAGGTCGTCCCAGATCTCGATCTGCTTCGGGGTCTTCACGCTGCCGATCCGCTCCTTGACGAACGCGGTGACCTCCGCCTTGTCGACCGTCGCGCCCGCGCGCAACTGGAGGATCGCGGTCACCCGTTCGCCCCACTTGTCGTCGGGCAGGCCGATCACCGCGCAGTCCTGCACCGCCGGGTGCTGCATGAGCGCCTGCTCGACCTCGGTCGAGTACACGTTGAAGCCGCCGGTGATCACCATGTCCTTGGCCCGGTCCACGATGAACAGATAGTTGTCGTCGTCGAGGTAGCCGATGTCGCCGGTGTGGTGCCAGCCGTGCGCCGAGGCGGCCGCGGTCGCCGCCGGATCGCGGTGGTAGCCGCGCATCACCAGCGAACCGCGGACCACGATCTCGCCGGTGGCCCGGCGCGGCAGCAGCTCGCCGTCCGGTCCCATGATGGCGACCGTGACCAGCGGCGACGGGCGGCCGGCCGAGGAGAGCCGGTGCTCCGCGACGCCGCCGTCCGGGAGGTAGTGGTCGCCCGGCGCCATCGTCGAGATCATCATCGGCGCCTCGGTCTGGCCGAAGAGCTGCGCCATCGGGCCGATCCGGCGCAAGGCCTCGGCCAGCCGGGCCGCCGACATCGGCGCCGCTCCGTACCAGAAGCAGTGCAGTGACGACAGATCCGTGGCGTCCAGCGTGGGATGCGCGAGGACCATGTAGATGAGCGTCGGCGGCAGGAAGGTGTGCGTCACCCGGTGCCGCTGGACCAGCGCGAGGAACGCGCCGACGTCCGGCTTGCGCATGATGACGATCTCGCCGCCCTTGGCCAGGACCGGGAAACACAGCACCCCGGCGGCGTGGGTGAGCGGCGCGAGTGCCAGATACACCGGCCGGTCCGGCCACGGGTAGCTCATCAGCGTGATCGCGGTCATCGCCTCGAGGTTGGCGCCGGTCAGCTCGACGCCCTTGGGCCGGCCGGTGGTCCCGCCGGTGCCGACGATCATGGCGAGGTCGTCCGCGGCCGGCCGGTCGACGGGATCGGCGTCATCCAGGAACGCCGCCCAGTCCTTCTCGAGACATACCAGCGTGCGCAGCGACGGCAGACCATCGCGGATCTTCGCGACCAGCGGCTCGAACGCTTCCTGATAGATCAGCGCCGTGCAGCCGAAGAGATCCAGCAACTCCCGGTTCTCGTACGCCTCGTTGCGCGGGTTGATCGGGCACCACACCGCGCCGGCCCGGCTGATGCCGAACACACAGGTGAAGGCGGTCGGGTCGTTCCCGGAGAGCACCGCCACCCGCTCTCCGGGAGCGACCCCCCGGGCGGCCAGCGCCGCCGCTACGCGCACGCTGAGCCGTTGGACCTCCGCGTACGTCCGGGTCTCGCCATCGGTGGTGAGACAGGGCGCGTCCGGGTCGAGCGACGCGCCCTTGTCCAGATAGTCGACGAGCCGCATGACTCAGCGCTCGACCGTGACCGTGGGCTCGCGGACCAGCCCGAAGCTCTCCAGCACGCCGAGCAGCTCGCGGTGGCCGAACGCCTGGCAACCGGAGGCGAAGCCGACCCGCCGCGGCGGGCGCTGCAACAAGTGGTACGCGGCGTACGCCTGCAAGAGTCCGGTTTGTTTGTAGTTCGAGTTGCCGTAGATGACGCAGTGCGCCCGGCCGAGCGGCCCGGAGGCGTGCACCGAGTCGACCGACTTGTTCAGGCGCGGATTCTCCCGGGGCGGCATCACGTTCATCACCTGCGCGGCCGTGGCGGTGAGGGCCGCGTACCTCTCATCGGGGTTCATGTCCTTGGTCGCCTCGACGGCGGCCGAGACGATCTGCGGTACGCCGTTCATCAGCGCCCGGTTGAAGACGCCGCCGAGCACCTTGACGTTGGCGACCCGCGGGTCGCCGCGGTACCAGACGGGGTGTGAGGTGCCGCCCCACGGCAGCGCCAGCGCGAGCTCGTGCTGGCCCGGCAGCACCAGCTGATAGAGGCCGGCCTCCGGGTCCCAGGCTTCGTAGCGGTTCTGCTCGAGCCGGTACGCGCCGGAGGTCGCCGCGTTGACCAGGATCGTCAGCGTCGACGCGATGGTCGGGCTGCCGCCCCAGAACACCGCGATGTCCAGCGTGTCCAGTCCGGGCTTCTCCAGGCACAGCTCGGCCGCGATCTCCCCGGTGGTGTACATCTGCGCGATGCCCGGCGCCAGCAGCAGCCCCGCGTGGGCGAAGTCGGCGCCGTACTTCTCGTCGCAGGTGATCATCCAGTCCTGCTCGCCGGTGGTGTCCAGATAGTGCGTGCCGGCGGCCAGGCATGCCTCGACCACGTCCGGCCCGTACACGCTGAATGGTCCGACGGTGTTGCACACGACCTCGGAGCCGGTGAACAACTCGGTGAGCGCCTTGGTGTCGTGGGCGACCTCGACGATCTCGTAGTCGGCGGTCTCGATCCCGGCGACGTTCTCCCGCATGGACGCCTGGAGCTTGTCGCCGTCGCGCCCGGCCGCGATGAACGGCACGTTGTGCTCGCGCAGGTACTCGCAGATCAGCCGGCCGGTGTAGCCGGACGCGCCGTACACGACGACGGGTTTGGCGGCCATGTCACATCCCCATTCCGCCGTCGACCGGCAGGCCCGCGCCGTTGATGAAGCGGGCCGCGTCGGACGCCAGGAACACCACGGCGTCGGCCATGTCGGCGACCTCGCCCAACCGCCCGCACGGGGTGAGCTCGACGACGGCCCCGACCGCCTCCTCGGGCGAGCCGAAGAGTCCGATCCGGGCGACATCGTTGGCGAGGCCGGCGCCCATCGCGGTGGGGACAAGACCGGGATAAATGCAATTCACGCGTACGCCGTAGCCAAGCTTGCCGGACTCCATCGCCGCGACCCGGGTGAGCCGGTCGACGCCCGACTTCGTCGCCGAATAGACCGAGATCGCCGGGAAGGCGATCGTCGCGGCCACCGACGAGACGTTGATGACCACGCCACCGGCCCCGGCTGCTCCCCCGGGCCGCATCGCGCGGAAGGCGTGCTTGAGCCCGAGCGCGGTGCCGAGCAGGTTGACGTCGAGCATCTTGCGCACGGCGGCCGGCTCGAGGTCGACGATCAGGCTGGTGATCTCGACGCCCGCGTTGTTGACCACGATGTCGAGCCCGCCGAGGATCCCGATCGCCTGCTCGACGGCCGTCGCCCAGCCGTCGTCGTCGGTGACGTCGAGGTGCACGAAGCCGCTGCCGTCGCCCAGCGACTCGGCGACCTTGGGGCCGAGCTCGTCCTGCAGGTCGGCGATGACGACGCCGGCGCCCGCGGCGGCGAGCGCCCGGGCCATTCCTTCGCCCAGGCCTTGCGCGCCGCCGGTGACGAGGGCGCGTCGGCCGGTGAGATCTATCTGTGCCATGGAAGCTCCCGGGAAATGCGTGCGGACTCGGACGAGACCTACATCACATGCCTACGCTTGACACTTGTCAAGAATTCTTTGGACGCTTGTCAAAGCTCGTACGATGAGCTGGTGACATCCACCCGCCCGGTCGACAAGTTCGACCGCCGCCGCACCGAGCTGGCCGAGTCTGCCCTGCTCACGCTCGGTGAGTTGGGGTATGCCCGGGCCAGCCTGCGCGAGATCGCCGGCAACTCCCCGTTCAGCCACGGCGTCGTGCATTACTACTTCCAGGACAAGCTCGAGCTGGTGATCTACAGCGTCCGCTACTACAAGGCGCGCTGCGTGACCCGCTACGACGCGGTCGTGCGTGACTCCACCTCGGCCGACGAGTTGGTCGAGGCGTTCGCGGCCAAGCTGGCGCAGACCATCCGCGAGGAGGCGCCCATGCACCGCCTCTGGTACGACCTGCGGACCCAGAGCATGTTCGAGGAGGCCCTGCGCGACCCGATCGCCGAGATCGACGCCGCCCTCGAGGCGATGATCTGGCGAGTGATCGACCGCTACGCCACCCTGGCCGACCGCCGTCCATCGGTGACGCCGGCCGCGGCGTACGGCATGCTCGACGGGCTCTTCCAGCAGGCGCTGCTCGCCTACACCAAACACGGCGACCAGGTTCTGGGCGGCCTAGCCACCCAGGTACGCACCGTCCTGCCCTTGATGGTGCACTGAGGCCGTCGCTGGCCGTGTAGAACCTTATGTTCTACACTTGGCTCATGGAGCGGATCGGTATCCGGGAACCAGAACACGAGCCAGGTCTTGGCGCGGGTCAGTGGCGGCGAGACCCTCGAGATCACTGACCGCGGACACCCGATCGCGCGGCTTGTTCCGGTTGGTGACGACCAGTCGACCCTCGCCAAACTGGTGGCCGCCGGTCGAGCAGTGCCCGCGACCGGTGGGGGCCCGGTTCCCCTTCCGCCGAAGCTCGGGGACGAGAACGTCGACGCGGCCGCGGCACTCGCCGACCTGCGAGACGAGGAACGCTGGTGATCTATCTGGACTCCGCTGCCGTCGTCAAGCTCGTTCGGCAGGAGGCAAACAGCGCCGACCTGGTCGCCTGGATCAATGCGCAAGGCGATGCGCCGCTGGTCTCCTCGGCGCTCGTCGAGGTCGAAGTGCCCAGGGCACTGCGGCGGTCGGCGCCGCAGGCACTGGTCGGAGTTCCCGCCGCGGTCGGGCGACTCTTCCGGCTGGAGATCGACAGTACGATCCGTGCGACGGCCGCCGCGTTCGCCGAACCGACGCTGCGCAGCCTCGACGCCATCCACCTCGCCACCGCTCAGGTCCTGGTCAATGAGTCAGGGTCGGCGCTGCTGGCGTTTGTCACCTATGACCGGCGTCTGCTCGATTGCGCCAAAGCCGCCGGACTGCCCACCGCGAGTCCCGGCCAGGACTGAGCCGTCGCCGCGGAGCGTGCGTGGGGGCACTCCGCGGACCCGCTTGAAGGCGGCGCTCAGCGCGAACGGGCTGGCGTAACCGACGGCGCGCGCGATCGTCTCCAGTGTCGCGTCGCTGCGGAGGAGCAGGTCGGCGGCGCAGGACAGGCGCCACTCGGTCAGGTAGGTCATCGGCGGGACGCCCACGAGCTCGGTGAACCGCCGGGCCAGGGCCGCGCGCGAGCAGCGTGCCTCCGCGGCCAGCGAGGCCACCGTCCAAGCGTGGTCCGGCCGGGCGTGGATGCAGGTCAGGGCGGTGCCGACGATCGGATCGTCCTGGGCGGTGTACCAGCGCGGCGGATGGGCCTCCGGCCGGGCCAGCCAGGTGCGTACGGCGGTGATCAGGATCAGGTCGAGCAGCCGGTCCAGGACCACCTCCTGGCCCGGGGCGTACCGGTCGACCTCGTGGATGACGTGCCCGACCAGCCCGGAGTCCCACTCGCCGGGTCGCAGCACGACCAGCTCGGGCAGGGCCGACAGCAGCGATCGGCTGATCTCGGCCGGCGAGTGGTACGTGCCGGTGAGCAGCATCGTGCCGCCGTCCGGATCATTTCCCCACGACCGCAGTCCGAGCGGTCCCATCGGGCGGGCGCCGACCACGCCGGCGATCGGCCGGCACACCTGGTCCGGCCCGATCGCGACCTGCGGCGCCGTGCTGGCGGAGTCGCCCACCGTGTACGGCGCCGGTCCCCGCACGATGGCCACGTCGCCCGGCACGATCTCGGTCGTCGCCGTGCCCGTGTCGAGGTACGCCGACCCCCGCACGACCGCCACCAGGGTCAGCGGCGCCTCGTCCTCGATCCGCATCGACCACGGCGCGGACAGCAGCGAGCGGAGAATGAACGCCCCCCGCGCCCGCGGGTCGAGCAGGCCGCCGACCGGGTCCACGCGACTCAGCGTAGACGCTCGCGTATGCAATCGGGTGTCTGCCACATGGATCGGCTCACGGAGCTGCGGTGACATGGAGTCATGACTCGTGCATGGGATGTCCTCGCCGCCGCCACCACCGTCGGGAGCGGACTGCTCGCCGGCGTGTTCTTCGCTTTCTCCGCGTTCGTCATGAGCGGCCTGCACCGGCTGCCCGATCCGGGCGGCGCGACCGCGATGCGTTCGATCAACGTCACCGCCCAGCGTCCACCGCTCATGCTTGCCCTGTTCGGCGTCTCGGCGCTGTGCGTCGCGATGATCGTTCGAGCGCTCGCCACCTGGTCGCAGCCCGGCGCCGCGTGGTTGCTGACCGGCGCGACCCTGACCGTCGTCGGGGCGCTGGGCGTCACGGCCGCGATCAACGTGCCGCTGAACGACCGCCTGGAGGCGGGCACGATCACCTGGCCGCAGTACCTGGCCGGCTGGGACCCGGCCAACCACGCCCGAACCCTCCTCTGTCTGGCCGGATCCGCGGTACTGCTGGTGGGCACGATCCGCCGGTAGGGTCGCGGACGTGGATCTGGATGACACCGCCTCCCAGCTCGGCGTGCCGGTCGAGGACGTCGAGCGGGTACACCGGCTCGCCGGTGACCTACCGTCGGCTCCGCTGCCCGCCAGGGCCGACGCGCCCGCGCTCCTCGACCGGCTCGCGGTGCGGCCGGACGACGCCGCCGAGATCATGGCGGGCTGGCCCGACCCCGGCTCTCCGTTGTGGACTCCGGAGCTGCGGTGGCTGCTCGACCGCTCGATCGCCCTGGTCCGCGCCGATCTCGGCGGTCACGGCTGGCTGTCGCCCGGCCCGGAGCTTGGGCGCGACCGGGGACCGGCATGGCGGCATCTTTACGCGTACGCCTACCTGGCCCTGGTGGACGTCGTCCGGGCGTACCACCGCGACCATCACATCCCCGATGCCGTGTCCTGGGCGACCCTCGCCGACCTGGGCCGCAACCTCGCGGTCGACCGGCGGATGAACCGCGAGGGCTGGCCGGTCATGCAGAGCTGGCTGACCCTGCACGCGCGCGGCGGCCTCTACGAGTTGGGCCGGCTGCAGCACCAGCGCGGCGGCGCCGCCATCGACCTGCACATCCCCGACTCGGGGCCGCTGACCCCGGAGGCGGTCGCGGCGTCGCTCGACGAGGCGCGCGCGTTCTTCCCGCGCCACTTTCCCGACGAGCATTACACGGCGTTCGCCTGCGGCTCCTGGCTGCTCGACCCGCAGCTGGTGGAGTACCTGCCCGCGGAGTCCAACATCGTCCGGTTCCAGCGGAGGTTCGAGCTGGAGCCGTACGAGGAGCCGGAGGGGCTGGACGCCGACGTCGAGGTGCGGCGGTTCGTCTTCCGCAATCTGACCACGCCGCTCGACGAGTTGCCGTGCGGCACCGTCCTTCAGCGCGCGGTCGTGGACCACCTGAAGGCCGGTCGCCACTGGCGCTGGCGCCGCGGCCACTTCTCGATCTAGCTGGCGCCGCGGCCACTTCTCGATCTAGTCAGTATCAAGCGGCCGGTTGTCAGGGTTTGGTCACGCCTCCTGGGCGGACCAATCCGACCAGCGCGCCGACGGCGAAGCTGATGGTGACGGCGGCGAGGATCCATGCGGGCAGGTCGACCAGCACGCCGGCGAGGGGGATGGCGCCGCCGCCGGCGAGGGCCATGCGAGTTCCGTACATTGGTTTCAGCTCCGTGGTCAGGCGGCCTCGGCCGCATACTGCATGGTCCAGCGGTCCTTGCGGGTGCCGGTGAGCCGGCTGCGGATGACCTCGTGCCAGGCCGCTACGAACCAGCAGGCCCGCATCCAGGCGAAGGCCTCCTGGGGCAGTAGCAGGGCGGCCAGGACGACGTCCCAGCGGTCGCGGTGCGGAATGCGCAAGGCCTGCTTCACGTCGTTGGCGATGAACAGCAGCGGCACGAAGAACCAGAACGGCGCGAAATGCAGGATCCCGAGCGCGGCATAAAGGACCGTGAAGAACAGCCAGCCGAATCGGACCGCGGCGGCGAGAAGGCCGGCCGCCTGCTGACGCCAATCGAGAAAGGTGCGCCGGTTGACGCCGAAGCGTAGGAGGTCCTCGACGGTGCCGACCTGCCATTTCATTCGCTGGCCCCACAGTGCCTTGACCGTGGGCATGGCGTCGGTATAGGCGCGGACCGTCGGCGACACCCGGCAGACGTAGCCGAGTTCCCGGATGCGATAGGTCAATTCGAAGTCCTCGACCTGGCTCGCGTGCAGCCATGGGCCATACCGGCGATGGGTACGCACCACCTCGTGCAGCACCGAATTGCGGATCGCGCATGCGGTGCCGGCCAGAACCGAGGTCCAGCCGCGGCGCAGCGACGAATCGGTCCACTTGGCGAACTCGGCGCGCTGCAGCCGGACCAGGAAGGCGGTGCCTCGCATCGTGAACTTGCTGCTCGAGCCGGCCAGGTTCGGGTCGGCGGCGAACTCGTTGATCCAGTCGCCGATGGCGTTGGGCGGGAGCACCGTGTCCGCGTCCAGGCAGACGACAATGTCGGCGTCCATGCCATACCGGCGCCAGGCGGCATTGAGACCGCCGCATTTCTTGTCCCGGTTGTTCCGCGTTTCCGTGACGACGAGCGCCGGGTGCCGCAGGGAAGAGGCGACCGCGACCGTCTCATCGGTGCAGTTGTCGGCGATGACCACTATTCGGTCCGGGACCCGGTGCTGGTGGACCAGCGCCTGCACGGTGGCGCCGATCGACGCCTCCTCGTTGTGGGCGGGAACCAGCACGACCACCTGTGCCGGGCCAGGATCGCTGTGACGCATGGGGGGCCTTCCAAAGACGCGGAGTGCGTTATCTGCGGCAATGGTGGCATTTAGGGGAATAGTGCAAAAGGGACGGTTACCTCGGCGGAGTGAAGGTTCACGGCAATACCTCACGGCGGGGTCGGCTGTTCGGAGTCGGCCCTCCTCCGTGCGGCCGCCACCTACGGCCGGACGGCCTGCTGCGGGGTGGTCGCCTCGTGGGCGGCGAGGAATCCGGCGACCGACGCCGACCAGGGGAACCGCTCCGCCTGGGCGCGGGCCGCGGCCCGGCGCTCGGCCGGCGCGCGGCGCAGGATCTCCTGGATCGCCGCCGCGTAGGCCGGGCCGTCGCCGCCGGCCGCGAGACCGGCCGGGCCGATCACCTCGGGGAGCGCGCTCTGCGAGCTGACCACCACCGGGGTGCCGCTGGCCAGGGTCTCCAGCGCGGCCAGGCCGAACGTCTCGATCGGGCCGGGCGCGATCGCCACGTCCACACTGGCCTGCAACGTGGCCAGCTCGACCGGGTCGCTGACATGGCCCAGGAAACGGACCGGCAGGCCTCGGTCGGCGGCCTCCTCCTGCAGGGCGTTGCGCAGCGGACCGGCGCCGGCGACGACCAGCACCGCCCGTACGCCCAAAGCGCGCAAGCCCTCGACGGCCGCGAGCGAACGCCGGGGTTTCTTCTCCGGCGAAAGCCGGCCGCAGTGCAGCAGCAGCACGTCGTCGGGGGAGGCCCAGCGGGCGCGCATCGCCGGATCGTGCCGGGTGGGGGAGAAGCGCTCGAGATCGACGCCGAGCGGCACGCGGGTCACGTTCGGCATGCCGATGCGCTCGAACTCGTTGGCCGCCCACTGCGTGGTGCAGACGATCTTGTCGTGGTCCCGGGCGGTGCGCCGGTTGAGCACGTCGCCGATGCGCCGGCCGGAGGCGGGGCCGAACAGGCGGAGCAAGCCGTCCAGGCTCTCGTGCGAGACCATCATGGACGGCACGCCCGCGCGGCGCGCCCAGCGGCCCAGCCAGCGCAGGGTCGTGCGGTCGGAGATCTCGATGCGGTCGGGCCTGATCTTCTGCAAGGTCTGCGAAACCTGGCGCCGGTCGAGCAGCACCCGATAGCCGCCGACGAACGGCACCAGCGGCCCCGGCAGCGTGATGATCCGCCCCTGTTCCGTTGATAAATCGGAAAAGTCCGATCCGGGGATGATCAGCACAGCTTCGTGACCGGCCGCCTGGTAGCCGGCGCCGAGGTGCCGCAGAGCCGTCTTCAACCCGCCGGATCTAGGCGCCACAAAGTTGGCAACCCGGACAATTCTCACGCCGCCACCGCCATCACGCCGGAACCGCACACGGCCCGATAATGCCCGATAAGTTCGTCGCCCACCGCCGACCAGCTGCGACCCTCGATCGCTTTTCGCCCGGCCGCGCCGAAAATGGCCCGGGTCGAGGGATCGGCGGCGAGGCCGGCGACGGCCGCGGTGAACCCGGCGGCCTCGAACGGCGGCACCAGATAGCCGGTCCGGCCGTCCTGCACGAGATCCATCGGGCCGCCCGCCCGCGGCGCCACCACCGGCAGCCCGCTGGCCATCGCCTCCTGCACGGCCTGGCCGAACGTCTCGTACGGTCCGGTGTGGGCGAAGATGTCGAAGCTCGCGAAGATATTGGCCAGTTCGATGCCTTTGCGCACGCCCAGGAAGGTGGCCCGCGGCAGCGCCTTGTGCAGCGCCGGCCCGGCCGGCCCGTCGCCGACGATCACCAGCCGCACGCCGGGCAGGTGGCTCACGTCTGCGAGCAGGTCGATCTGCTTCTCCACCGCCAGCCGCCCGACGAAGCCGACCACCACCTCGTCGTTCGGCGCCAGCAGCCGGCGCATGGCCGCGCTGCGCCGGCTCGGGTGGAACTGCACGTCGTCGACGCCGCGCCGCCACAGGTGGATGCGGTCGACCCCGTGCGCGCGCAGCGCCGCGCCCGACTCCGTGGACGGGACCAGCGTGCGCGCCGCCGCGTTGTGCAGCCGGCGGATCCAGCGCCAGGCGGCGCCCTCGGTCATCCCCACCTTGTAGGCGCGGGCGTAGGCGGCGACATCGGTCTGATAGACGGCGACGGCGGGCAGCTTGAGCGACTTGGCGCCCGACATGCCCCAGGCGCCGAGCACGAACGGGCTGGCCAGGTGCACGATCTCGGCGTCGTGCTCGCGCAGCGCGCCGGTGACCGTGGGTGTGGGCAGCCCCAGCCGGATCTGCGGATAACCCGGCATCGGCAGCGAAGCGATCCGCACCACGGGATAGGGCACGTCGACTCGGACATCACGTACCGCCGGTGGCGGCTGCGGGGCGATCACCATCGGCTGGTGCCCGCGACGCATCAGATGTTCGGCCGCTCGCACCACCGAGTGCGCGACCCCGTTGACATCCGGCAGGAAGGACTCCGTGACCAGAGCGACTCGCATACGGTCACGATGAGTGCCGTCGATGTCCGACCCGCAAACTTCAAACAGCTTTTTCGAGTACGGGTTTTGCCAAGTCCCGCCTTCTCCGCGCGAGCTGGGCGGGTGGTCACGGCCGCAGCGCGACTCTCGCGTTATTGCAGGGTCGCCGCGTAGGTCCGGAACTTCTCGACCGCGCGGCCGCTGACCGCCTGGCCGTGGCCGAAAACGGCGTGCTCGAAGTCGTGCGTGGCCAGCTTGGCGACGCTGCGGTCGAGCTCGGCCAGGTCGACGGAGGCCGCGCGGGGCGCGCTGCCCACCGCGCCCTTGCGGCCGGCCGCGGCGTCCCCGGCGAACAGCAGGCCGCCGTCGCGGTCGAGCAGGTAGGAGACGTGGCCGCGGGTGTGCCCCGGGGTGTGCAGGGCGGTGAAACCGGGCAGCGGCTCGGAGCCGTCCGCGGTGATCACCTGGTCGATCTTGGTGGGCGCGGCCGACATGAACCGCGACACGAGGCGGACCAGCGTGCCGGTGGCCTCGGCCCGGATCGCGCCGCTGATCACGGGCGCGTCGGCGGCGTGCGCGAAGACCCGGGCCCCCGAGCGGGTGCGCAGGTCGGCGACGTTGCCGGTGTGGTCGAAGTGGTGGTGGGTGAGCAGGATCGAGCGCACCTCGCCGATCGACTTGCGGATGCCGGTCAGCGCCTTCTCGATGCGGGCCGAGCGGCGGGGCAGGCCGGTGTCGACCAGCACGACGCCGTCGTCGGTGACCACCACGTGCAGGTTCACGAAACCGAGGCTGAGCTCGAAGACGCCGTCGATCACTTCTCGCACGGCGCCCATTATGCCTGGGCTTCATGCCGCTCGGGCTTCATGCCGCTCGGGCTTCATGCCGCTCGGGCTTTATGCCGCTCGGGCTTTATGCCGCTCGCGCGATCTTGGCCAGGCGTTCCGGCGTGGGCCAGTGCACGTCGTGCGCCCAGCCCAGCCGCTCGAAGATCCAGATCACCCGGGCCGAGATGTCGATCTGGCCGGGGCGTACCCCGTGCCGAGCCTGGGTCGGGTCGGCGTGGTGGAGGTTGTGCCAGGACTCGCCCATGCTCAGGATCGCCAGCGGCCAGAAGTTCGCCGACTGGTCGCGGGCCGCGAACGGCCGCTCCCCGATCATGTGGCACACCGAGTTCACCGACCAGGTCACGTGGTGCAGGAAGGTGATGCGGACCAGCCCGGCCCAGAAGAACGCGGTCAGCGCGCCCGCCCAGGACCAGGTGATCAGGCCGCCGAGCAGGGCCGGCCCGAGCAGGGTCGCCACGGTCAGCGGCCCGAACAGCCGGTGCACGATCCGCAAGTCCCGGTCGGCGAGCAGGTCGGGCGCGAAGCGCTCCTGATTGGTCAGATCGCGGTCGAGGATCCAGCCCAGGTGGGCGTGCCAGAAGCCGCGGGCCAGCGCGCCCGGCGAGGTGCCGAACAGCCAGGGCGAGTGCGGGTCGCCCTCCTTGTCGGAGTAGGCGTGGTGCCGCCGGTGATCGGCCACCCAGTGCAGGATCGGGCCCTGCACGGCGAGGCTGCCGGCCACCGCGAGCGCCAGCCGCAGCGGGCGCCGGGCCTTGAACGAGCCGTGCGTGAAGTACCGGTGGAAGCCGACCGTGGTGCCCAGGCAGGTGAGCACGTAGAAGCCGGCCGCGAGCGCCAGGTCGAGCCAGCTCAGACCCCAGCCCCAGGCCAGCGGCGCGGCGACGAGCAGCGCCAGGAACGGGATGATCACGAAGAGGTAGACGGTGATCTGCGCGGGCATCGGCCGCTTGCCGGCCAGCAGGCTCTTCGGGGCCGTGCTCATGCTCTTCGGGGCCATGTTCTGACGGTAGGCGACCCGGGCGGATGCTGGGCCGCCAACCGGCGAACCCGCGCGAGCCATCCCGTGAATCGATGGGTAGTGAATTCGTAGATATCGATATAGTCTGGCCCCGGACCGGTGCCACGATCTCTTGTTCCGAGGGCGATTGACAGTCCGTCATGCCTGGAGAGGAACTTCGTCATGAGACGTCGCGCCGCATGGGTTCTGGCCTGCCTGCTGACCGCGTTCGCGGTGGTCGGTGCGCTGAAGCCGGCCTACGCCGCGGTCGGCTGCAAGGTCGCCTACACCGTGCCGAGCCAGTGGCCGGGCGGCTTCCAAGCCTCGATCAGTGTCACCAACCTCGGCGACCCGCTGACCGGCTGGACGCTGGCGTTCGCCTTCCCGGACGCGAGCCAGAAGGTGAGCCAGGGGTGGAGCGCCACCTGGTCGCAGTCCGGGAGGTCGGTCACCGCGGCCAGCCTTAGCTGGAACGCATCGGTCGCCGCCGGCGGCACGGTCAGCGTCGGGTTCACCGGCACGTTCGGCTCGGCCAACCCGATACCGACCGGGTTCACCCTCAACGGGGTCGCGTGCACCGGCGGCACGAGCACGACACCGACCACCGCTCCCACCACCGCACCCACCACGAGCCCGCCGACCACGCCACCGACGGGCGATCCGTGGAATCCGCCGTCGAGCCTCGTACAGCCGCTCGCCGCGGTTTGGTCGCACGAGGAGCAGACCTACAGCGACCTGTACGGGTTCAAGAACTACGGCTGGGACCAGTTGGTCGCCGGCGGCGGGTCGATCAACTACTGCGTGCGCTGGGACTCCACCGCGCACGTCACCGCCGCGCAGCGGGACGCGGTCGCGGCCGCCCTGCAACGGCAGTATCAGAAGTGGATGGACCAGATGCTCGACAACGGCGCCGGGTGGAACAACTGGCCGTACAAGCAGGTGCCGGTGAAGGTCGTCGGCTGGGCGGTCCGCGACCGGTCCCAGCTGGAGTGGACCGACTCGTCGGTCGACATCTACGTCAACGACATCAACGAGAACGCGCCGCAGTGCGGAACGCCGTGCGGCCGGTTCTTCCACCAGGACGGCAACTACTCGGGCTGCCCGGGCGGGGCGTCGCACCACTACGACCACTCGCTCTGGCTCACCGCCGGGTTCAGCGGCGGCGCGGGCGGCGATTGGGGTCAGCGGATCGGGTCCGAGTACTTCATGAGCAACCTGACCACCGACAACATCCACATATTGCTCCATGAAATGGGGCATACATATGGATTGGATGACTTCTACGACTGGGATCCGCTGCCCGGGCAGGGCTTCATCATGAAGGCCGGCAGTGCCACCCAGATCACCGACTTCGACAAGTGGATGCTGCGCGACTTCTGGCGGCACCTGAAGAGCCGGTACGGCCGCTGACCCGCGGCCGGGCATGGCGACGGCCGCCAGGCGCCCCCTGCCTGACGGCCGTTGCTTCCCTGCGGGATCAAGCCGCCGCGGCGGCGGTCTTCGCGTCCTGTTCGATCTCCGCGTTGTCGGCCTTGAGCTGCTTGGCCTCCAGCTTCTCGGCGCGGCGCATGGCCCGCTCGACCTTCGCGCCGATGTCCGAGGCGGCGACCACGACGAGGGCGGCCTGGCCGGCGTCGAGGGCCTCGCCGAGTTCCTTGAGGTCGTGGCGGCTCATCCCGGCCGAGGCGTGCCCCGCCACGGCGCCCAGGATCGCGCCGCCGCCGGTGGTCGCGGCCAGCAGCCCGCCACCGATCGCGGCGAACGGGAACAGCGCCACCACCAGACCGGTGGCCAGGCCCACCCCGCCGCCGAGCACCCCGCCGACCCGGGTCGGCGTCTCGTGCTTCTTGACAATCTTGGTCTTGCCGCCCTCCCGGCGCTCCACGACGGCCGCGTCGTAGGCGTCGATCAGGCCGGCTTCCCGGTGCAGTTCCTTGACGAGGTCGTAGTCGGCCTCGGCGTCGGCCACGCTCGGGTACACCCCGGCGTAGACCATGAAGGTGTCGAAAGCCATCGTGGCGCCTCCCTCGTGGGTGCGGTGCGTGCCCACAGCCTCCCGTGCCCCCGGCCGGCGTCGCCTCATCCGCGCGAGGTGACTACTCGCCGGGCCTCGAGGCGGCGAAGGAGGGCGGCGGTTGACGCGCCCGGGGCATCGGAGTTACCTGGTTGCCACGGCAACCTGGCACACCAATTCCTCGGCGGATTCTTCCGGATCTAGGGGGAGGCAGCCCATGACGATCGACCGCGAGGCCATCGCCGTCGAACGCGACCGGATAAGAGACGACTACCTGCGCGAGGCACCGGACCGCCCGCCGTCGAGCGCCCGCGGCCTACACCACTTCGCGCTGATCTGCGCCGACGTCCGGCGCACCATCGAGTTCTACCAGAACGTGCTCGAGTTCCCGCTCACCGAGATCTTCGAGAACCGCGACTACCCCGGCTCCAACCATTTCTTCTTCGACGTCGGCAACGGCAACCTGCTGGCCTTCTTCGACCTGCCCGGCCTGGAGCTGGGCCCCTACGCGGAGGTCCTGGGCGGCCTGCACCACCTGGCCATCTCGGTGACACCCGAACGGTGGGAACACCTGCGCTCCAAGCTGGACGCCGCCGGCGTTCCCCACGAGGTGGAAAGCGGCACCTCGATCTACTTCCGCGACCCCGACGGCGCCCGCCTGGAGCTCCTGGCCGACCCGTTGGGTGAGATGTACGGCACCAAGGTCCTATAAAACCGCACGGCCGGCTTCCGGGGGCTCGGAAACCGGCCGTGCGGTCCTAGCGGCAGCCCGAGATCAGGACTTGGTCTCGGCGCTGCAGTACCAGGCGCCGTACTGGACGCCGCCGCTGGAGCGGGTCTCGCAGACGCGCACCGTGATGTTCTCGGTGACGTCGTAGTTGCAGTGGCGGACCTCGGTGCCGTCGTCGCCGATGCTGGTGTCGTCGTTGCAGCCGGTACGCAGATCCACCCAGTGGTACGCGTCGCAGCCGACGTTGGCGCAGACGTACTGCTGGATCTTGCCGTGCACCGCGTAGCCGTCGGCGGAGGTGTCCCAGACGTAGAGCCAGTCACCGTCCGGGTAGAACGCCGAGACACCCCAGCTCTTGTCGATGCCCACGCTGGGCCCGCTCGCCGAGGCGGCACTTCCGGTCCCGGCGACCAAGATCGCGCTTGCCGCCAGGGCCAGACCGACCTGTGCGAGTCTCATGAGCTTCATACGGAGTTCCCTTCGTGCCGACGTTCGATGGAAGAACTTCTACCGGCTGGATTGATTGATCTCGACCTGGTGAGCGGGAAATCAATCAATCCGCGGC
>Ga0307509_10005721_pt1 | contig 17129 bp, 5 predicted proteins | sample 10_EM_MG_FD_202245 | JGI IMG/M metagenome (GOLD analysis project Ga0307509, IMG submission 202245) | Populus trichocarpa ectomycorrhiza microbial communities from riparian zone in the Pacific Northwest, United States - 10_EM | ecosystem: Host-associated > Plants > Roots > Unclassified | place... | reverse complement strand
GCCCAGTCGTGTGGTAAGTTGATTTGCTCCCAGGCCCGGTCGTCGAAATTGTTTTGTACCAAAGGGAAATCACCACCGGGGTTGCCATCGGGGCGTTGATGGTGCCTGGCAGGGTCGGCAATGAAATCATTGGCGCCCGGTAAAATCCATTTTTTTAAAACTTTCTCAGAAGAGGTAGGCGTTATAGATTCTGTGGCACGGGTGTCGGCCACAATATTGTCATTTCGGTTGGTAACCGCGGGGCGTTCGTCGTACATCAGTTTGTCGGGCTCCGCCTCATATCGCATAAACTTCCATCCGTGGTTAATGCTCGTACGGTCCCGGGTGAATGATTCGGCCTTTTTTGTTTGCTGGGCGGATACGAATAAGGGTGTGCCTGTCAGAATAAGCAAGCACCATTCAAGAAATAATCTTCGACGGAATACGGTAAATGAATATATAAACATGGGTTATTTTGCTATCATTTTTATGAAAAAACAGGAGAGATGGAAGTGTCTCTCCTGCATAGATAGTTATTTTACGGATTAATAACCTGGATTTTGCTGTAATACGGCGCTCCTGTTTCTTTCAATTTCATCCGCAGGTATCGGCCAAAGATTGTAATTATCCTGCATTTGGGGGCCATAAAATGGATTAAGTCTTTTTACCCTGTCCACCCATTTCCCGAGGCGCATCAGTGTAAGCATTCTTTTTTCTTCCACCCCAAATTCCCTCAACCTTTCATCGAGAATATAATCGAGGGTAACCTGGCCCGGTGTAACAGGCGCGGCGTTCACCCTGGCCCTGACCACGTTGATATCGGTTGCCGCGGCACCGGTATTGTTTAAACCCAGGTAAGCCTCTGCCCTGATCAGGTAGGTTTCGGCCAGCCTGAACATATACTGGTCGATATAGGTTCCGCCGGCCCCGGCCGTTAAATAATATTTCGCCAATGAATCTATATTACGGATAGCGGATGGAACGCTGGCCAGGGCTGTAACCAATGTTTGGGGTGGTTCATACACCTGTGTGCTCTTCGATTGATAAGGATAAAAAGCCCTGTCGGCTTTATTGGCAACGATGTTGCCATTAATACCTGTTGAACCTGCGGGTGGGTTCCGGGTAGAGATCAATTGACCGAAATAGGGGCTTGCCGGGTTATTGCCATAAAAATCCCGTACGAAATTGTTATTGGCGTTCCTGATATCATTGTTAAAATCACTCTGCCATATATCCGTTATAAAATACGAATCCGGTGCCAGGAATCCAACACCCCTGCCGCCGGTATAATTGGCGATGGGCCAAAGGAAGGGCGCTACGCCGTTTATCTTCACATCGCGCACCAGCGGGGCATGAACGCGTTCTAAGGCATAAACGCCCCCCTGGCTTCCGCCTGACGTACTGCCACCGCCGCCCGTTACATCTGTTTCAATCTGGATGACCCATATTGCTTCTTTGTTACCGTTTTTCCGGTTCTGGTTGCCTCTTTGAAACAAATCCCAATACACATCGCCCGGGGTAACGGTGCTGCGCCTGCCGAACCTGCTGGTCATAAGACCCATAGATGGATCGCCAATAACAGCGGAGGCAGCCGTAACGGCATTCTGAAATTGACCATCGGCCAGGTACACCTCTGCCAGCAGGTGTTGAGCGGCCTGGATGGACACCTCTCCATCCTTGATGGAACCGGCGGAAAGAGAGGGCAGGTTGGCTGCCGCAAATTTCAAGTCCTCGATGGCCTGGGCATACACCTGCGTACGGGTTGCCCTGGTGAAGTCGGTGGTGGGCGTGGTTACTTCTTTTAATATCAATGGCACACCGCCGTATAAATAAGCAAGGGTGCGATAGCCGAATGCCCGGAAAAACCTTGCCCGGGCTTCAAACAATTTTTTTTGCGCATCTGAAAGGGAGGAGCCGGGCAGCCGGCTGATAATGGTGTTTGCTTCCGATACAATTTTATAATTGGGCGCCCATGCAAAATTACTGAAACCCCGCGTGGCCATGTCGGCCGCCATGTTGGGCGTTGTCACGGTAATATCAAAAAAGGCATCCGTCCGGTAGAGATAGTAAAAGGGCCCGAAATCGTTGATGGTATAAAAATGCTGTCTCACCAGGCCATACAGGTTATTAACAGATGCGTTGAAATCCGCCTCTGTATTAAATGCGTTGGAAGTGCTCAGGAAATCCAACGGGTGCTCATCCAGGTAGCTTTTTTTACAGGATAACCCACCTCCGAGAAGGATAACGATCAATAAAAATTGTTGAATATTTTTCATATAAAATATGTTGTCGTTAGTGCTGTTTGTTAATACGTAATATTTAAGCCAATGGTAAATGCCCGCATGACCGGCCTTGTGCCCAGCAGGCCGCCATCGGCATTGTTCAGGCCGTCTGTTGAAACAGGTTCGGGATCCCAGCCCTCCCATTTGGTCCAGGTAATTAAATTTTTGCCGCTGATATAAACGTTCACCGACTGGGCCTTTAATTTTTTGAGGAAAGAGGTGGGGAGGTTATAAGAGATGGAAGCATCCTGCAGCCTGACAAAACTTCTGTTCTGCCACCTGTTGAGCGTTTGCTCATTGTAAGAACGCGCCCCCGAAATATTACGCGGGTACTTGCCGGTGGGGTTGGCAGGCGACCAATAGTCGATGGCCGACAGGAAATTGTTCCTTATGCCATTGTCGTCACGAAAAAAGCTGGGATTGTTGTTGCCGAGGTAGCCATTTTTACCCCCCTGGATGGTGTTCAGGAAAAAGCTGAATGAAAATGCTTTGTATGTGAAGTTGTTGTACAGGCTCATCTGGTAGGCGGGTTCACGCCGGCCGAGGATAATCCTGTCGGCGTCTGTAATCGTATTGCTCTTGTTCTGGTCTACAATTTTGTAGGAGCCAACCGTAAAGCCCGGCAACCTTGTGTCGGTAAGATTGTAGATGCCATTGTATTGGTAATCGTATATCGCATAGCGTGATCGGTTGATGAATAACCCGCTTCCCACGAGGTCATCTTCCGTACCGTCTTTGGGATTAATATCCTGGCCAGTAAGATGCACTATCTTATTGGTGTTTTTCCAGAAATTGAAGCTGGCATTCCACTTGAAATCTTTCTGCGCCAGTATGATATAGTTCAGGTTGGCCTCAAATCCCGTATTGCGAAGCTGGCCCAGGTTGGTTTGAACGCTGCTGAAACCGCTAACGGTGGGGATATTTACGCTGAACAACAAATCGTACGTATTGTTACGGTAAAAATCCAGCGATCCGCTGAGGCGGTTGTTAAACAGGGTGAAGTCAACACCCGCATTCAATCCTTTTGTGCGTTCCCATTTTAAATCGGGGTTGCTCAATGAAGTGACCTGCTGGGCGGCCGCTGTTGTTCCGCCATCGCCAAACACATAGGGAAAGGCGAAATTGTTGTCGGGAGGATTGGGCACCCAGGGCGTTGAAGAAACGGTGGCAATGGAAGAGTACCTGGGTGTTTGGTTTCCACTCTCGCCATAACCCACCCTTAGTTTCAGAAAACTAACCGTGTTCACGCGACTCATGAAATTTTCCTGTGAAATAACCCAGCCAAGGGCTGCCGTTGGAAAATAAGCATACTTGAAGTTTTCGGCAAACCCCGAAAAGCCATCGCGGCGTATCGTGGCCGTGAGCAGGTACCGGTCGTTGAATTTGTAATTAAGCCTCGCCATCTGGTAATTCAATGATTCCTGGAAAGCGGTGGAGGATACAAAAGCGTTGGTGCCCTGCCCGAGATTGTTATAGCTCAGGTTAAGCCTTGTAAATACTTCCGACCGGGCGTTCGTGCTGTTGTATTTTCTTTTGATAGCACCATATAAAACGGTGCCGGTAATATCGTGCCTTCCAAAAGTTTTCTTATAGGTAAGAATGTTATCAAATGTATAGTCGTAATAGTCCTGGTAATTTTTGAACGCCTGGCCTTGTAAACTGGCGGCAAAAACACTGGAGAAGAAACGTTCGGAAGTTCTGTAATTGTTTCCAAAATTCATCCGGTAATTGAGGCCTTTTAAAAACGGGACGTCGATGTCGGAATAGATATTGGCAAAATAATAATTGTTCCTGTCATAGTCGTCCACATAATACGTTTGAAAAGGATTGGGCACGAGGGTATTGGTGGGGCTTGGAATAAGTTTGCCTGCCGAATCGAATGGTACGTTCAAAGGTGATGCCTGTATCACATTGCCAATGGTAGGTTCTGCGCCGTCCTGGTTTACAAAGGCGCCCGACGACACCAAACCCACCTTCCACCAGGTGAGGGGTTTTGTTTCCAGGCTGGCGCGAATGGTTTTTCTTTTGAACTTGTCGTTGATGATAAATCCGGCCTGGTCAACGAAGCCGCCCGATAAAAGGTAATTGAACCGGTCATTTCCGCCCGAAATGCTAAGATGGTTGTCTATAATCTTACCCTGTTTGGTAGCGGCACTCCACCAGTCGTAATTATATGGCTGAAGGGTGCCCGATGCCGTGCGCATACTTGGGTCAACGTATTGCGCCACGTTAAATGCCGGGTTGGGTTGCGTATAGCCGGGCCCCAGGTAGGATTTATCCCAATTGGCCTCCGTAACGTTTTGGAGGTATTGTGTGAGATTCATGGGCTTCAGATCGACCGTAGGATTTTGAACGGCATAGGAGCTGGAAAAGGAAATACGTGGTTGGGGGCTATTCCGGCCCTTTCTTGTTGTAATCAAAATAACTCCGTTGGCTGCCTGTGCGCCGTATACGGCAGTGGAACTGGCATCTTTCAATACATCGATGGAGGCAATATCGTCGGGGTTGATGGATGATAAAGCTTGTGTATATTGAATTCCATCCACAATGATCAGAACATTCTGGTTACCGTTCAGTGTATTCTGCCCGCGGATATTAATAGGAGGGGTACCCCCGGCGAAAGTTGATATCCCCACATTTAACCCCGGCACGGTGCCTTGCAAAAGCTGGCCTATATTGGTGTTGGGGGCATCTTTCAATGCCTCGAGGTTTACGCTGGTGACGGCGCCGGTAAGGTCCTTCTTCCTTTGCGTACCATACCCGATTACAACCACATTTTCCAGGTCCCTGTTGGCTATTTCCAGTGTCACATTTATAACCGGGTTGCCCGCCACGGGAATTTCTTTCGTTTTATATCCCACCAGGCTTACCAGCAGCACTGCGTCATTATTTGTTACCGCTATTTTAAAGGAACCGTCTTCTTTGGTAGTGGTGCCTGATTTCGTTCCTTTTTCCAGGAGGCTGACCCCCGGCAGGGGTTTTCCATCTGCATCCATGATCCTGCCCGAAATATTGAGGCGGGGGCTTTCCTGGGCGGTTACCTGGAGGGATAAGCCTATGATAAGTAGTAAAGTAAGGTTAAACCTGGTTTTTTTCATATAGCGTTAGTTTTGTTTTTTACAAGCAATGTCGGCTTACGCCAACCACTCAGTGGGGCGTAAACGAATAATACTGAACACCTAAAATTCGGGGAATCAATACTTTTCAATTAGCACATTCCGCCAATTTTCTGTCCATTATGTTCAAAATGCGGGGGTAAACGCCTGGAATCGGGGATTCTTTTTAGCGACGAAAAAGCTCGCCCGGTGGGCGAGAGGGATAGCCGGAGGCTATCAAATAGTCCTCACTCGCCGGAGGCGAGCGAGTGTGCAGTGCAGGGGAAAAAAACTAGCCGGATTTCCTTTTTGCCTGTATGTACTCCGAGGGCGACAGGTTAAATTTTGCCTTAAACGCCCGGGCAAAATAATTGGGCGATGTAAAGCCTACCTCGTACCCGATTTGTGCAATTTTCATATCGCTGTTTTCAAGCAATAAAGCGGCTTTATTCAGTTTAACCGACCGGATAAACTCTACCGGGGTTTCGCCGGTCAGGCTTAAAATCTTACTGTAAAGCGTGCCCCGGCTCATAAACACATGCTTACTTAATTCTTCTACCGACAGGTTGGGGTGGTCGATATTTGACTCAATATATTGGGTGATGCCGGCCATTAACTTTTCGTCGGCCGAGGGAAGGTCGATTTCGGGCGTACCCACTTTGAACTGCTTACTGTACGTGCTCTTTAAATGTTGATTCAGATGAAGGAGATTCCTGATTTTGATATTTAAAATCTCAAACCTGAACGGCTTGGTAAGGTAGTCGTTGGCGCCCGTATTCAGGCCCCTGAGCTGGTGCTCATCACCTGTTAAGGCGGTTAAAAGTATGACAGGTATGTGGCTGGTCCTTTTATCTGCTTTTATTTTCTGGCAAAGGGCGATGCCATCCATTTCGGGCATATTGATGTCGCTCACAATCACCTGGGGATGGGTAGCAAGCGTCTTTTGCCATCCCTGTTTACCATCCGTTGCTTCCACTATCTTATAATGCGACTTTAAATTATCGCTGAGATAGTGCAGGAAATCCTCGTGGTCCTCAATCAGCAGCAGCGTTGGCTTTTCCGGTTCCCGGGCTTCTTCGGGATGCTGCAGGCCGGGTGCGACATCGCCATTGGAGGGTAAACCCGGGTAAACAACCTGTTCAATCGACTGGTGAATCGGTTTGCAAGGCAGTTGAATGGTAAAAACAGTCCCTTTTCCCTGTATGCTTTCAACATGGATGGTACCGCCGTGCAGGGTTACGAATTCCTTGGTAATGGAAAGGCCGATGCCACTGCCCTGGTTCATGATGCTTGTATTGGCATCTCCCTGGAAAAATCGCTCAAATATTTTTTCCTGCACTTCCCGGGTCATGCCAACCCCCGTATCTGAAATAATAATCCTGATGCCCGAATCGATGTCCTGTTCAACCTTGAGCCAGATTTTACCATCCACTTTGGTAAACTTGAAGGCGTTCGACAACAGGTTAAACAGGATGCGTTCAATTTTGTCGCGGTCAAATGAGGTGTAAAAATGGGTGAGCGAACTGGTGAAAGCATAGTTGATATGTTTCCGGTCGGAAATATCTTTGAACGAATCGCCCACATCCCGTACAAATGAAACCAGGTCGCCTTCCGACAGATTCAGCTTCAACTCGTTTTCTTCCAGTTTTCGAAAATCGAGCAATTGGTTAACGAGGTTCAGCAGCCGTCTAGCATTTCGCCTGATCAGGCTGAGATGCTCCAGCTTTTTTGGACCGGTTTCTTCCTGCAATAGCTTTTCGGTGGGTTCCATGATCAGCGAGATGGGCGTTCTGAACTCATGGCTTAAATTGGTGAGGAACTTGATTTTAACCAGGTCGAATTCATGCTTTCGTTCTGCCTCTTGTCTTTCCAGCTCAATCATCTGCCTGAACTGCATCCGTTCCTGTTCGGCGGCAAATTTATTTTTAAGTTTACGAATTCCCTGTTGCCGCAGAAACCACAATATGAACCCGGCAGCCAGGAAGTAAAAAATGTAGGCGTAAACCGTGTGCCAAAAGGGAGGGCTTACATATATATCAATATTTTTTTCGGGTGTCTTCCATAATCCGTCATCGCTTTGTGCTTTTATCCGAAAGGTATAATTACCCGGGTCGAGGTTCGTATAAACAGCCGTTTTGGAAGGGCCTGCGCGATTCCAGTCTTTATCAAAGCCCTCCAGTTTATAAAAATACTGACTTTCCTGAGGTGCTGTATAATTCAATGCGGCGAAATCGAGGGAGAAATTTTGCCGGTAACTGAGTTTTATCTGCCGGGCAACGGAGATATGCTCTTTAATGGGCGAATTATCACCCGGCACCACCGTGCGGTTGGAGATTTTAAGCGCGGTGAAAACAAGGGAAGGTACATTGCGGTTGGTGTTGAGCGTTTTCGGGTTGAAATAATTAAAACCGTCAAGGCCGCCAAAAAACATTTCTCCGTTGGTTGTTTTCAAACCGCTTCCCATGTTAAATGGACTTCGTTGCAGCCCATTGTAATGGGAATAATTTTTAAAACTCCTGTTTTTAAGATCAAAACTGCTGATCCCTTTGTTGGTGCTTATCCAAAGTTTGCCCGAATCGTCTTCCAGTATTTTATAAACCACCGCATTCGAAAGCCCTTCGGCTTCGGACCACGATATAAAACGGTTTGTTTTGGGATCAAACAGGCACAGGCCTCCGCCGGCTGTGCCCACCCACATATTGCCGCTTTCATCAGCATAGATATCCAATACATTGTCTGATGGCAGGTGGCTGTTTTTGAGATTAAGCACCCGGAAGGTTTTGTCGCGGGGGGTATATACCGCTATGCCCGAACCACTTGAGCCAATCCATATGTTCCCCTGTTTGTCTTCTTCAATGCTCCTGATAAAACCATTTAATGGGAGTATACCTTTTGTAAACCCCGGGTTATTCGGGTTGAACCGGTAAAATATACCCGATGCAGGGTCATACATATTTACCCCATTGCCATTGGTCCCTATCCAAACATTGCCCCTGCTGTCTTTTTTAATACAAAAGATCTCGTTACTTGAAAGCGATGCCGGTCCATCACCCCGGGTGTAATGTTGTATATGGCCGGTCACCATATCAAGCACATATATACCATCGGGATAGGTGCCGATCCAAAGTTCATTACCCACTTTTTCCATGGTGAGTATCGATTGCGCCTTTGTTTGATGTGCAGAAGGTAATGTGAGATGGTCGAATAAACCGGTGTTGCGGTGATAGAGATTAAGTCCTCCGCCGTCTGTTCCAATATAAATATCCCCGGCGGGGTTTTCAACGAATGCGGTTACAGTAGAAGAACTTAATCCGTGCGGATCGAAAGGGTTGCTTTCCCTGAGATTAAAAAAGGCGAGGTTTTTGTCGTACTTATTAACGCCTTCGCGGAAGGTGCCCATCCAATAAATGCCATCTTTGCCGATATAGATACTGCGAACAGATTTGCCGTTTAAACTATACTTGTTCCGCAGGTCGCTCATGATTCTGACGGCCTTCGACGATTTTGGATCAAATATATTCAACCCTTCTTCCGTGCCCAGCCATAGCTTGCCCGTGTTTTCAACCGAAATGGCGTAGATACAGTTACTGCTTAGTGTGTTGTTATCGGAGGCGCTGTGCCGGTAGTTTTTAAAGCTTTTTCCATCCTCCTGCAGAACGCCCAGGCCGCCATCGTTTGTTCCCACCCAGATATTGCCGGTAGGATCCTCGGCAATCGCCCTGACTTTATTGTCAGGAATCGACAACGAATCGCTAATGGAATGCAGGAATCGTTTGAAGCTATTGTTGTTTTCATCATACAGGTGCAGGCCCGCAATAGTACCGATCCATATGCGGTTACGGCTGTCCTCAAATACACTGATAATGGCTTTTGTTCTCAGGTGGTCTGCCCTGGCCGAATCAGCCTCATAGGTTCTCGTTTTCCCCGAATGCGGGTCAAACACAAACAACCCTGCGTAAGTGCCCACCCAAACATTTCCTTTATGGTCTACACACAGCGAACGCACAGCGGCCTTACCCGTGAAATCATAATTAATAAAGGCGTCTTTTTCACGATTGTAAAGCGAGAGGATTTGACCGGTCCCCACCCATAAGTTACCAGCGCGGTCTTCCTGCATCGCCATTACCGCCCCGGCGCCGATACTGTTGCTGTCGCCGGGATTGTGCCGGTAAACGGTAAAGTTTACCCCATCGAACTTATTGATGCCATCGTCGGTGGCAAACCACATATACCCATACCTGTCTTTCAGTATGGCATTTACGGTATTGGAAGACAGTCCGTCTTTGCTATTAAAATTGATAAAACTAAAGTCGGTTCGTTGTGCAGATGCGGCCTGCAGCAACAACGCCAGTATCGCTGGTAATATAATAGTCTTCATGATCTTAAACAGGCCCGCGAATGACTGCAGTTCAATAACGCGATTCATATGGCTCCCGGGGCCCGGATCGTCAAGTTAACTAAAATTCATAAAATAATCTATCTATTTCGTTTGATATTCCATTACCATATCAGCCCTTGTCGATAGTTTTGGCGCTGTTTATTGCTTGTACTATTTTAAATGATGAATATGATCAAAGCCAACGCTGCAGCCACATTTTGGATACTGGCATCCCTGTTATTGAGCTGCGTGCAATATTCCCGGGCCCAGCAGGTTATTAAAGTTTCACCGGGCGTATGGAAGATTGTGTATGGTGAAACAGAAACGATTAAACCGGGCGATTTTAAAAATGCGGCATTGTTGGCCGGGCTGGACAATATGCCGGCAAGTGATAAAATGCCGGCTGTTCTAAATGATATAAAATTTAGTCAGGGCGCCGGTGGGGTCTCTGCCGAACTGGTGCTCGACCCGGCTGAGCGTATTTATGGTTTCGGCCTGCAGGTGAATACATTCGAACAACGCGGCTACCGCCGGGAGATACGCACCAATAGCTGGACGATAGGCAATATTGGCTTCAGCCATGCCCCGCTTCCTTTTTACATTTCTTCCAAAGGATACGGCGTTTTAGTAAACACGTCGAGGTATGTTAATTTCTATATGGGCTCGCAGCATAAGCTCACAGAAACCATTCATATTAAACAGGCCATAGACACGATAAGCGCAGCCGGCGCTACGCCGTCGGCCCTGTATAACAAAAACTACAAGTCGTCAAACAAGGTAGAAATACAGGTGAAAGGAGCAAAAGGGATTGAACTGCTGGTATTTGAAGGCCCTACCATGAAAAACGTGGTGGAACGATATAACCTTTATTCGGGAGGGGGCGCCATACCGCCGCTGTGGGCATTCGGGTTTAAATACCGCGCCAAAAATACGTTTACTGCCGGCGAGGTAGCTTCCTTTTCCAGTTATTTCCGCGACAAACATATTCCATGTGATATGTTCGGCCTCGAACCTGGCTGGCAATCCGCTTCTTATTCGTGCTCCTATACATGGAATAAACTGAAATACCCTAATCCGGATAGCCTGTTAACCGTTATGCACAGCCGGCATTATAAGCTCAATCTGTGGGAGCATGCCTATGTGCATCCTACCTCGCCCATATTCGATAGCCTGGTGCCTTATTCGGGCAATTATGCGGTGTGGAAAGGCGCGGTGCCCGATTTTAGCCTGCCCCGTGCCCGCGAAATATTCGGTGGATACCATAATACTCATTTTATAAAAAAGGGTATCTCCGCTTTTAAGCTCGACGAATGCGACGGCGCTTACTACAATGAGGCAAATGCCGAATGGAGTTTTCCCGATATCGCACAGTTCCCGTCGGGTTTGGATGGCGAGCAAATGCGGCAAATCTTCGGCCTGCTGTACCAAAAAACAATATTGGACCAATACCAGAAAGAAAACCAGCGGACCATGCTGGAAGCAAGGGCCTCGTATCTTTTTGCCGCCCCCTACAGCACTGCCCTCTATACGGATATGTATGACCATGCCAGTTTTGTGCGCATGATCGTTAACGCTGGCTTTTCGGGCCTCAACTGGTCGCCCGAAGTGCGGCAAACCGGCTCCGACAGCGATTTGATCCGCCGCCTGCAAACTTCCCTGATGTCGTCGCACATGGTGGTCGACTGCTGGTTTCTGAAAAACCTGCCCTGGTACCAGTATAACCGGGATAAAAACAATAAGGATGAGCTATTGCCCAATCGGCTGGAGCTTGAGCAGCAGGCGAAAAAGCTGATTGAGCTGCGGATGCGTCTTGTTCCTTATTTATATGCGGCGTTTGCCGACTATCATTACACCGGAACACCCCCGTTCAGGGCGTTGGTCATGGATTACCCCGAAGATTCAGCCACCTGGAAAATCGATAGCCAGTACATGATGGGGGAAAGTATTATGTGCGCTCCATTTATTGACGGCGCCTCCACCCGTGAAATATATTTTCCTGCCGGTAACTGGTTTGATTTTAATACGAACCAAAAATATGCAGGAGGTAAGAAATATACTATCCGTATGAGCCTGGATGAAGTGCCCATGTTTGTAAAGGAAGGCGCTGTTTTGCCGCTGGCAAAGCCTGTCGAGTTTATTACCAACGAAACATCCTTTGAGCTTACCTGCAGGGTATATGGTGAGGCCGGCAATAGTTCTGTCCATCTTTTTGAAGACAATGGCTATACGTTCGACTACCTTCAAGATAAATTTAACTGGCTAACCCTGGCCTGGAAGAAGAATAAAGGCTATGTAAGCCGCAAAGGTAATAATAAGGTAACACGCTATCGTATTGTTTCATGGGAGCAAATACCGTGAAATGGACTTTCCACCGATGGTCATAACATAATCCATCTTAATCGTTTTATATTCCATCCGCGTCATAGGCCCGGCATATAACTTTGGTATCAGCGTATAACCAAATCAATTTTAGTAGCCAATTAACAACTGCCGTATGACAAAAAACTTATGTTGTTTGCTATCTCTCCTGTTTTTGGCCTTGTTCTCACCCGGCCTTTTGATGGCCGCCGGCCGTGCGCCGGCCGATACAGTAATAACGGGCACTGTTCATGATGCCAAAGGCGCTGCTTTAGCCGGGGTGAATATACTTTTAAAGGGCACGGCCACCGGTACCACCACCGACAAGAACGGTTTGTTCAGGATCAGCGTTCCCAATACCAATGCGGTATTGGTATTCACCTTCGTTGGCTACAGCAGCCAGGAACTTACCGTTGGTGCACAAACACAGCTGTCCGTTACGCTCACTGAAATAAACAGGCAGCTCACCGATGTGGTGGTGGTGGGCTACGGTACCCAGAAGAAAGTGAACTTAACAGGGTCGGTTTCATCGTTGAACATCGATGAAAAAATATCCGATCGTTCTGTCACCAACTTATCTACTGCCCTTTCCGGCCTGGTGCCGGGGCTTGCGGTGCAGCAAAGCCAGGGCATGGCGGGAGCCAGCGGGGCCAAATTGCTTATCCGCGGGCTGAGCTCGCCTAACTCGGGCACCAACACCAATCCTTTGGTGGTGGTGGATGGTATCCCCGATGTAGACATCAATCGCATTGACATCAATGATGTGGAGAATATCTCCGTATTAAAGGACGCTGCGGCCGCTTCCGTATATGGTTCGCGCGGGGCTACGGGCGTCATTCTCATTACGACCAAATCGGGCAAGGGATTGAAAAAGCCGCAGATAAAGTATACCGGCACTTTTGCAGGCTCCAAGCCCACCCATTTTTATAATATCCTCGACGATTACGCGATGGCGCTCACGCTGGAACAGCGCGCGTCGCGCAACGGCCGCACGCAACCTTCTTTTTATGACGGCACCATAGATGAATGGCTGTCGCAGAGCATGGTGGACCCGACCAGGTTTCCCAACGAGAACCAGCTGGATTATGTGACCCGCACCGGTAAGATTGTTACCAACAACGTTTCGGTGGCGGGCGCCAGCGAAAACGGGAACTATTTTATTTCCACCGGCGTGTATGACGAGAAGGGATACCTGATCAACAATGATTACAGGCGTTACAACTTCCGCGCGAATCTTGATTATAAAATCCGTAAAAATATCACCGTGGGCGCACGGTTGGATGGACAGTGGAGCAACCAGACCTACGGTCTGCCAAACGGCTTTCTTGATTATTCAAACTCCAACGCACCGCTGGTATTTGCCATCACAGGGTTGCTGCCGTACAATTATACTACCAACCAGTACGGCGGGGCGATGGCATATGGTGAAGCTGCCAACGCACCCAACCTGTATGCCGAAATCAATGCCCGTCATAACCTGGCACAACGACAGGAATTCAACGGCGATGCGTATGCCGCCTGGGTGCCTGTTACAGGTTTAACCGCCAGGGTGGATTATTCGCTGCGCTATTATAACCAGTTCCAGAAAAGCTATACCGACCTCGGCGTGAACCTCTACAATTTTCAAACCGGGGGCAGCGTATTTGAAGAATTTCCTGCTACCACTTCTTTGAGCAACTCCTCCTCACAAGGGTATAAAACCCTGTTCCAGGGCAAGCTCGACTATACCAAAGAAATATTCAAGGGCCACCAGCTGAGCCTGCTGGCGGTGTACACGGAGGAATACTGGCTCGACCGGGGGTTCGCCGCCGGCGCCGGTGGCCGTCTCGACCAAAGCATCACCGAAATTGGCAACAACAGCAGCAACACACAGCCGCCTTCTATTTCCGGCAACTCATCCGACGAAGGCATGCGTTCCTATATCGGCAGGTTCAACTATACCCTTTTTGATAAATACCTGTTGGAAGCCAGTTTCCGTGCCGATGGATCTTCCAAGTTCTCGAAGGGACATCAATGGGGTTATTTTCCATCGGTGTCGGCCGGCTGGCGTTTTTCGGAAGAAAACTTTTTTCAGCCGCTCCGGCATATTGTTTCATCGGGTAAGCTAAGGGTATCTTACGGCGCACTTGGAAACAACAGCGGTGTGTCGAGGTATGAGCAGCTCGAAACCTTTGCCTCCACGCCCTATGTCCTCAACGGCAATACGCTGGTATCGGGTGTCAGCGCCAACAAACAGGTAAATGAAGATTTCACCTGGGAAAAAACAACCGTTGCCAATGTGGGCCTCGACCTTGGTTTTTTTAATAACAAGCTGACGGCGGAGATTGATGTATATGATCGGGTAACGACCAACCTGATACGTCCCCTGGTTTTCTCCACCCTGCTCACCGGTTATGATGCGCCCCGCACCAATATCGGCACTTTCAGGAATGATGGCATCGAGCTGAACCTTGGCTGGCGATCAAACATCAATAAGATCAACTACGGCGCCACGTTTAATTTTTCCTACAACATAGACCGGCTGGAAAAATGGAACCAGAAACTCAATCCCAGCAAGAACTTTATCGACATGCCCTGGTTCTTTGCTTATTACATGGTGTCCAGCGGCATCGCCCAGTCGTGGCAACAGATTTACGATGCGCCCTTCCAGGGCAATGCGAATATTGCGCCGGGCGATCTGTTGTACCGCGATTTAAATGGCGACGGGCAGATAGGCAGCTTCGACAAAAAAGCCGTTCCCACGGTCAATGAGCAACGCCCCATCTGCAATTTCGGTGCGAATGTATTTGCCAGCTATAAAGGATTTGATGTAAGCGTATTAATGCAGGCATCCACCGGGCGCAAGGATTATTTCCTCGAAGACATGACCAACACGAACGTAGGCGCACAGCGCTTTGCCTTCCAGGAGTTGTACCTCGACCAGGTGTGGTCCCTCGCCAACCGCAATGTATTGTATCCACGCATACAGGCGGCCAATGCAGCCAACAACCGGGTGGAGTCCGACTTCTGGCTGGAGAGCATGAACTACCTGCGGTTTAAAAACATGCAGATAGGCTATAGCATACCCGCCCGGTTTTTAAGAAGGATAGGGGTGGAGCGCATACGCGTGTACGGCACAGCGGAAAACCTGTTCACCATTACCGGCTGGCGAGGTGTTGACCCCGAAAAATCAACCCTGGGCAACGGCTTTCAAAGCTTCAATGACGACCCGTTCCCGATTATGAAATCGTATTCCGTCGGTTTAAACATCGGTTTGTAAAAATTACATTTCTATGCTTCCGGTTAAATTTCACTATATGAAAAATAAGATAACCATCATTATATTCTTTTTGTCGTTGCTGATAACCAGCTCCTGCAAAAAAGGGTTGCTCGACCAGTCGGATCCCAATAAATTAACCCCTGATAAATTCTTCACCAAGGTGAGCGATGCCACCACTGCTTTATACGGCGTGTACGTGGCAGCGCGGGAGTGCTTTTATAAAACCTATGCATGGGATGGCGGCAGCGAAATGATGTACAGCCGCATTTCAGCCCGCCCGTATTCCAACTATGCGCCCGGCAATGCTTTTGGCAGTTCGGTGGGCAGGCACTGGAATGATGCCTACAGGTGTATCAACCGCGCCAATTATGTTATCGTGAACACACGCAGGATGGAAAAGGTTACCACCAGCGCTGCCGACCTGGCCGTGCTGCACCGGGTGGAAGGGGAAGCCATGTTCCTGCGGGCGATTACGTGGTTCAGGCTGATAGACCTCTGGGGCGATGTGCCCTATTATGAAGGTATACTGGATGGTAACACAGACGCCTACGCGCTTACAAGGACGCCCAAAGCCACCATCCGGGATAAAATAATTGCCGACCTGGATGTGGCTGTTGGCTATGTGCCCGTCACGGTGGCAAAATCCGAGCAGGGACGTGCTACCAGGGCGGCCCTCTATGCCTACAGGGGCAAAATAAAATTATACTGGGCCTGCTGGGCGAAAACGGCGGGCAATATCAGCGAATCGCAAACCTACTACCAGGGTGCAGCCGCAGATTTTGCCGAAGTGATGAAACCGGCCTATGGCCGCAACCTGTACAAGGGCGGCGATCCCGGACCCGCCAATACGCCTTATTACGGTGAACTGTTTGACGGCGCCAACGAAGATGCCGCCTATGCTTCCGAAGTGATATTCGCCTTCACCAACGGCGGCCCCTCCTTCGGCGCTTCCGACGGGCAGAGCGATGAATTTTATGGGGATACTTACCTGTATGATTTCGGTACGCGCAGCACCGGCGCGGGCGGTGTGAACGTTGCGCCTACCATCCGCCTGATGAACAGGTACCAGCAGATAGCCACCGGCGATTTCGCCCCTGCGCTGATCCCCCTGAACCCCACCACGGTGGCCGATGCAAAGACACGCGCCAACAGCGCTGTTAATCCTGCATCCTATGCGGGTCGCGATTACCGCATGAAAGCTTCCATCATGTGGGACGGTGAAACCATCAATGAAATACTGGCCGATGGCACCGTGACCTCCAACGTGCTCACCTTTTTATATAAAACAAATGCGCCCACACCCCCTTATCTTTTTGCCGACGGCGCCTTCACCGGTTATATCTATCGCAAATACGTGCGGCAGGTAAGCGGCTATGCGCGCGAGGCCGGCCCGCAGGATTCCTGGATGATGCGACTGCCTGATGTATGGCTGATGTATGCAGAGGCGGTGAATGAAGTAAGCGGCCCGACCAGCGAAACCTATGACCTGGTGGATAAGATGAGGCATCGTGGCAACCTGCCCCCTTTAAACCGCACCCTGTTTGCATCAAAAGCTACTTTCTTCAATGCCATCGAGCAGGAGCGTATCGTGGAACTGGTGGCAGAAGGCAGCCGCTTTTTTGATATCCGCCGCTGGCATAAAGTGGAACTGATTTGGACGCAGCCCAACGGCAGCCCGCTGATAAGTTCCTGGAATGAAACCGTACGCGATGAATTTAAAAACGCCATCGACCGGGATTTCCAGCGGTTCTACATATTCCAGGTGCCGGTAGTGGAAA
>Ga0307509_10005719_pt1 | contig 17140 bp, 15 predicted proteins | sample 10_EM_MG_FD_202245 | JGI IMG/M metagenome (GOLD analysis project Ga0307509, IMG submission 202245) | Populus trichocarpa ectomycorrhiza microbial communities from riparian zone in the Pacific Northwest, United States - 10_EM | ecosystem: Host-associated > Plants > Roots > Unclassified | place... | reverse complement strand
AAAGAGAAGACGAAGAGACCGAGGTTAGAAAGACCAGAAAAAAAACAAAAGAAGTGAAGAAGAAACAGGGGAGAGAGTGCACCAAGCAACCTCACATCTTCGTCTCCACCAGGTAAGTTTCTTCTCTTCCCTGCAATACAATTAACACTATGCATTTCGATTTATAATTAATTGTCTCCTGTAGCAAGCTTGTGTGAATTTCACGCACGCCTGCTGACCATGGCCAGCCAGGTCACTGGCTTCGGCCAGTGACCAGGCCGAAGCCAGTGACCAGGTCGGGTTGCTGGGTCTAGCCCAGCCCATATGGCTGAGCTAGACCCAACCCCCCTAAAAAGAACACAGAAAAAAAAAAGTTGAAGCTGAAGTCCAGCCGGCCGATTCTTTTTATTTTATATTTGATCAAACAAACTTCTTTTTAATATCATAAAATTCCAAAAAAGTTGGCGGGCTCTTTAGAATTTATTTTTAGATCCCTCACATTTTGTTTTTTTATGTATTTCACTATATAATTGATGTAAAAATTTTTATTCTGAAATGCAAATCCGGTATATGATATATTTTTCTCTTAAAAAAATAAAACAATATGCACGCATTGATTTAAATTTATTTTACCAGTTTATTCACTAATACTAGAGTCAGGAATACCATATGTATTTTTAGCTACATAATATTTAGTAACACTAAAGTTGAAAATATCCGTAGTTGAATATTCACTAATACTAGAGTCAGGAATATTACGAGCAGACTATTATAGCATAATCCAACAAACTCTTAGTAATTTTAAACAAAATTAGTAATGCAATCTATTTTATAGATAGAATATTTTAGAAATGATAATTTTGTTTTTTTTACGTAACCAGTATTCCACTATAAAAATTCTTATTAACCGTCATATTTGGTGATGTTTTTTTAAAACAAAGTAAAAGTAATCATTTATTTGTCAACAAAGTGAACCTTCTTGACATGGTTGGAACTTGGAACCTTCTTGCCATGGTTGGAAAAAACAAACCATGAAAGAGAAGGATTCATGACTTGATGTTTTGTGCAGATTCAAGCAATTTTTCATTAACTGATTTGTGATCTTTAGGGCTTTGACCATTTGTGATTCAACACTTGCCTTGTCGAGAATAGTCTTGGAAACGAGGCTTCTTTGCTGTGAACTCATGAGATACACTTTGTGATTAATAGCCCATAACTAGCTCGTAGTTAAGGGGGAAAGATTTGGGGCAAGTGATCAGGATTAATGATATAATAAATAAAGCTGCAACACTTCATCATACGTACTGCGTCATGGTCGTCATATTTTGGGTTCTACGTCAGATGTATGACGGTTATCAATATTGTTTGCCATCTGATTTATCCTCTTCCTCATAGGATGGTTGCCATGCTTGAGAGGACATGTTTTTTTTTTAAAGAAAAATATACAGTGCTAGAAAGAACCCTATTCAGAGGTTCTTCAAAACTTTACGTTGAAGGGTGACATGCTTCTACGTGCTAATTATCTTTCCTGAGTACAAATAATTTTAGTTACTCTGTTAATTCTTTTGGTCGATGCATGCCCCATGGAAAAAACAGGTTCCAGTACCAGTTGCAATGGCCTTCACTATTGATTGGTGTGCGATTTGCCAACAATATCTGCGGTGGAATGGATCACTGGGCTAGCTGGATGGAGTGGGGTGCAGTGCATATGATTCTAATTACGGAAAAAAGGAGATTATGCTTCGTAAATACTAGCAAATATACCCTGCAGAGCACTTTTTAGTAATGTAAAATATTAAGATTATTTTCTTATAATATTCTAGTATTTAGGCAGTGTCATAAATCTGATTGTTATTATAAATATTTTCTCTTTTTTAGTTAACAATCTGATGTGTTCTTGTTTTTTTATGAAAAAAATACGCGTAGTTAACATGCTTTTCAATTTTCTATTAAAAAAAATAATCGTGAACACGTACTGAACCGCCCTATATATTTTCTGAGAGAGTTCTTAACTATAATTAAATTTTGAAGCTGTAAAGTAGCCTAAGCTCTTAATTCGAAAAAAACACAGGCAGCCATTAAATAGATTTGACTAATTAAACTACTAGGGTGTATAAAGGCCCAACAGATAAGGATAACCTATACTACAAATTGTGAATTCATGATCAAATCTGGAATTATTTTGTGAGAAATTATTAGGTATATATTATTAGATATTCCAGGAATTATAGGCAGCCGTTATTCAAAATTTTATAGCCTTGTAATTGTATAAGTTGAACTTCCACGAGTTGTTAATAAATAATAGAAAGGAAAACCCTAAATGAAGGAACAGGTCAGATACGTAGAAAGATAATTAAGCTGTCCAAAGGAAATAACAGAACGATTCGTTAAATATGACAGCCTCTTTGAGCTTGAGGCTGTAAGAAACAAGAAAGAAAGAAAGAAAAACTACTCGAACCACACATGTTATGTTCGACCTTACGTAGACCACATATGTTATGTTCTTGCCGTTCTTGCCATTCTTGCTGTGCAAGCAAGCAAACAAACTAGTGAAAGACAGAAAGAGCATCAGAATGGGCTGTACTGTAGCTGGTTAACGTCTTCTGTTTTCTGTTTTGATATTTTCTTATTATAACATGACAGCTTAAATTAAGGGTAGATATTTCTCATTCCGCATTTTAAGTGCACAAACAAAAACAGCTTGTACTGTTAAACAAAATCAATCCAGAACAGCCAAAAACATTGAGGATCTGAAAATACAAGAAACAGAAAAATAAGGAAGAAGGTGTCAATTGATGCGAGAAATAAGGATTGCGAAATGCAGAATAAGGCCTTGAACAGGAAGGGGGGAGGGGGAGGGGGAACAGAACCCAGAGACGGAGCAGAGAAGGAAGAGATGGAGAATGTTGTCGTTACTGCTAAGACTTCATCTCCTTCAGATGATGATATCTCTCCACCTCCTCCTATCTCTTTTCTTCCTCCGCCTCCGCCTAAAAAGGCACCTGGAGGATGGAGATCTGTAAAATACATTCTTGGTAATTAATGCATTCGATTAGAATTATCTGCATGCATGTTTTTGCTATAATTTGTTTTCACGTATTTTGTGTTGCTTGGTTTCAAGGGAACGAGTCATTCGAGAAATTGGCTTCCATGGGTCTTATAGCCAATTTAACAGTGTATCTACAAACAAGATACAACATGGATGGTATTCAATTAGTTAATGTGTACAATATTTGGTCTGGTTCCACCAATGTCACACCCTTGCTTGGTGCTTTCTTATCTGATGCTTATCTGGGAAGGTTCCGCACCCTTCTCTTCGGCTCCATGTCCTCTTTCCTGGTAAAATCATCTGTCTGCACATTTCCAATGACTCGTGTAGATTGTGATATAATAAATAAACATGTTCTATGAAATCCTTAATCTTCTACTTCCGTTCGTTTGAATGAACAAATTATAAGGATGGCTGTTTCTTAATTAGCTACCGTTAGGAATTTTGGATATGTATTCTCTACTTTTACTTGGAGATTTAAATTACTAACACTGAATAAGGATCATGATCCATTGAATATGTTCTTTTATATTTTAACGTACAGGGCATGGTGGTCCTGGCCCTAACTGCAGGCATGCCAAAGTTAAGACCCCTCGACTGCCCTGGAGTATCCAATTGCCAAAAACCTCAGGATTGGCAGCTTGGAGTCCTCTATTCGGGCCTTGGGTTGCTTGCCGTTGGAGCGGGAGGTGTTAGGCCCTGCAACATTGCCTTTGGAGCTGATCAGTTCGACACCAGAACTGAAAAAGGACGAGCCCAGCTTGAGAGCTTCTTCAACTGGTGGTATTTCTCTTTCACAGTGGCTCTCGTGATAGCTCTCACTGCAGTGGTCTACGTTCAGACTAATGTTAGCTGGGTTATAGGTTATGCCATACCAGCTGCCTGCCTCTTCTCGTCTATTATCATTTTCTTGATTGGCAAACACACTTATATAATCACAAAGTCCCAAGGAACCGTTTTTGTCGATATTGCCAAAGTGATTGTAGCTGCCCGTAAGAAGCGTGCAGTGAGTCTTGAATCATCTTCTGGGCATCCCCTCTATGATCCTCCCTTGACTGAGTCAGATCAGCGTGTAGCAAAGCTTGCTCACACTGATATGTTCAAATTCTTTGACAAGGCTGCTCTAATTACTGATCCAAGCGAATTGGATGACAAAGGCTTGCCCAAGAATTCTTGGAGATTATGTAGTGTTCAACAAGTTGAACAGCTGAAACTAATAGTAGGACTTGTGCCAGTTTGGTTTACAGGAATCGGTTGCTTCATTACAATGGACCAAATGAATACTTTTGGCTTGATGCAAGCAATTCAGTCGAACAACGAAGTCCACAATTTTAAAATTCCACCTGGTTGGATGGGCCTTATTTCGATGATTTGCCTTTCAATATGGATATTCATTTACGAGCAAATTTACCTGCCTCAGGCAAGGAAAAGGTCAAAAAAGAATATTAGATTTACAACGAGACACAGAATCAACACTGGTATTGTAATGGCAATCCTATGCATGGTGGTGGCTGCAATTGTTGAAAAGAGCCGCCGGGACGCAGCTTTGAAACAGGGAACCTTAGTGTCACCTCAAAGTATTCTGCTGCTGCTGCCACAGTTTGCCTTATCGGGTCTGAACGAAGCATTTGCTGCTGTTGCTATTATGGAATACTACACCAACCATTTGCCAGAAACCATGAGGACTCTTTCTGGGGCAATCTTCTTTCTCAGCTTCTCTGCATCCAGCTACTTGAACACGGCTATTATCAACCTAGTCCACCTCGTGACTTCAAACAATGGGAAAGAATCTCCATGGTTGGGTGGCCGTGACCTCAATAAAGTTAAACTCGACTACTTCTACTACCTTATTGCTAGTTTAGCAGCATTAAATCTCCTGTATTTCAATCTCTTTTCATGCCGCTATTTGGAAAAGCAAGTTGACAAAAGATCTGAATCAAGGCATGAAGAGATGAATGAAGCCGCTTAACGACTCAAAAACTTAATGATTTGCGGGAAAGTCTCTATTCCTTCCTGGGTTATCATGCACCTAGCTCTAGCTCACCAGCGTCTTGTGCTATAAACATCTATGGTGTGCTCTATTTCCTCGCCTCTGCAAGGGTTTTTTCTTCTTCTTCTTCAATTTTTTTTTCTTTTTTCTCCTCTTAAGGTGTGAAATTAGTTTGTAAACGCTCAGAATTGCTATCTTTTATATGTTGAAGACTTTTGATGTTGGCGGAAGCACAATAAGTATAGTAACTAGTAAGAGAGATATAGAATTGACCGAAATAGAGTTGTCACAAACATAATCTAAGACATGGTTTTATTTCTAAAGATAAAGTCTGATAAGTTTTGCCTTTTAAAAGTTTACATCCCATAAATAGGCAAGTAATGTTCTTTACGATGCAGAAAAATCAAATTGTTAATCAAAAGGGAAAAATAACTAAAAATCCGAAAATAACATAAAATTCAAAAAAATTAACTTAAACAGTATTTTCAAGGTCTAATCTAGGAGTCTTTCGCAGCTCGGTTAGTTGTAGTGTTTTCTATATAACTAGACCTGTAAAAACATTTAAAAAATTTTAAACTCCATCTAATAATCAAATAAAAAATTATAGCTTTTTATTATTATTATATTGGTCTAATGCAAACAGATTTTTTTTTTAGGTTTAGCCCTACCTCACATGACCATAAATATATATGCTATGCTATCTGCATGCGTGATGTTTTTACGGTAAAATTCCACCTTACTGATAAAAACTCCTAATTTTTGCTATCCCAGCTACATAAGGCCATAATTATCAGACCCAATTCATAGGTCAAGCTATGTTTAATAACTATACTTTAGGCTCAACTTTGATCTTCACGGACTCAGTGTATCACTGTTACTAACCCCATTATTTGATCTTTACCATTACATTAACTAGGGAGAAACAGGATTTACGTACAGAATTCCTGCACACGGAAAGAAGACTGCAGGGAATATTAGGGGTTGGTATCGTGCCGATGGCCTAATGGCCATGCCCATTCTAGACCTCCTACAATTTTAAGATTATTGTGCTTAATTTCCGACTCCGAACCAAAACAGAAAGGTCTGGATCTTGCACCAGTATTAACAAACAAATCTCAACGGCTATATCTTCTTCCCGCCCCTCTCTCTGTATATTTATGTATCTGCATCACATTATCCCATGCGACTCTTCAGAATAACACACCGTACCAATTTGCTCTCAATTTCTCTAATTCCTCTTCCCTCCATTCCTTTCTTTACCAAGAAAAAACCAACCCGTTTCTTCTTTTGTTCAAGTAGCCAAAAACAAAGATGACCAAGATCGACGCCCTCCGTCGATTCCTCCTCCCTTGTTTCTCTCCTCCCACTACCACTACCACTACCACCAGCACCACAACCACCAACAAGAAACGCCTTAGCACCTCCTTCGTGATGATCTTGATGACCCCATCACCACCAATCAAGAACCTCAAATCGAAGAAGACCAAGAATCCAGCTCCCCACAATCGACACTCAGCCCCATAATCACAGTAGCCCCACCACGCCCTTCAAAAACAATGGTGATCAGTACCATTTTCGGCAACCGCAGAGGCCACGTTTGGTTCTGCATCCAACATGACCGTCTCTCCACTATACCTCTTCTCCTTCTTGAACTCTCAATCCCCACCCACCAACTCGTCAAAGAAATGCAATGTGGGCTGGTCCGCCTCGCTCTTGAGTGCAATCGATCTGAGTTGAACTCTGTCCCGCTACGAGCAGTCCCAGTCTGGACAGTGAATTGCAATGGGAAGAAAGCAGGTTTTGCTTTAAGGAGAAAGGCAAGTGAGCAGATTCGTTTGATGTTGAAGACAGTGCAGTCAATGACGGTTGCTGCGGGTGTTATTCCGGCCAGGTTGGGGTCATCTTCGGATTCGGAGGAGATCATGTATATGAGGGCTAATTATGAGCATATGGTTGGTAGAGCTGATTCAGAATCGTTTCATTTGATTAACCCAGATGAGTGTCCTGGTCAAGAACTCAGTGTGTTCTTGATGAGGTCTTGATAATCTTGGGCCTAAATAATTTTATATGCCTTGATAAATGGTACTAGTAAATCTTGACATTTAGAATGCCTTTTTTTTCTTTCTTTACTAGGAAGAGGGGCATGAAAGAAAACAAAGCGTTTTCTTGATTGAGGGATTCTTCATCAAGAATTTTGAGGATTAGGAAGGGTGATCTTGATAAAAAGAGATGGCTAATTACATTTAATTTTTGTAATATAGAGGGCTAGATTATATTGAGGTTGTTCCATACTTGGGGATTATTCAAATTGTTCATTGATTAGGTTCTTAGGGCTAACTCTGATGGATATAAGGATCATTAAGACTCTGATTTGTGTACCATTTCACTTTTCAAGAGAGTGTTCGAAATTTTATCCAAGTTTTGTATCTGTAGATGTGTGCTCTGATCTATGTCAGTGTTTATGATTCATTACTGTTGAAGCTGAAGGTTTCTAAAATTTAAAAGTTGCGTGCTTCAAAATTCCTGGGCATCTGAGTTGAGAAAGTTTCAATAATTTTTTAATGAATGAATGAATAAAGAAAATAAATACAGCAAGCTTTTTATTCAGGAAAAAAAATGAAGTTACAGGAACCAGAGTAACACTTGGTCTCTGTTGGGACACTATGCAGTTCTGAAGAAATTCTATAAAGCAACATGTAGGCCTCGTTGTAGTAGCTTAATGAATGGCGTAGGATTGGGGAGACTACTATCCACAAAATCTCATATTCGAATCTTCCTGGCCTTTCAAAGTCTCAAATTGACCTCTTTGTCCTAACTATTTTGTTATGACAATTGGTGACAGCTTATACAGACAGAGAATCAAATTTAGGTTCTGTAAGAATCACCTGTGGTTGCAATTTCTTCTGCAGTAGTTTTTAGTCATCTATCACAGCTTGTGATGTATCAAGCAACATGGCTGTTATTAGAACCAAACTTGAAAGCCACTCAATATTCCAGCTGAAATGTCTCACAGGTCCTTCGATTGCTGCAAAATACTGGGTCGGATTACTAATAAGAAACGATTCACGCCCTTAAGATAAGATATTTATGTTACAACTGTTCTGATTTTGACAGCTTCTAGGAATACAAAAGGTGAAAATTGTTCTCAGTAGTTCCGCAGAAAAAAATATCACCATGCAGCTTCGAAGCTGGACCACAAGATTATTAGTCTGCATTTCTAAGCAAGTCTGTTCTATTTTTTAGTAGTATATATGTTCATAAAAAAGGCTTTTAATAAGCATCAACTAGTCCCGCTAGTAGCTACTTTAGGTTTTGGTCACTGGTTAAGATGTTGGAGGGAAAAGCTGTACTGCGTGAGACAGACATGCCAGAGCAGATGCAGAGCCATGCCATGGAATTGGCTTATCAGGCTCTTGATCTACATGAGGTCTCTGATTGTCAATCCATTGCTCATTACATCAAACAGGTCTCCTTTATTCCTTAAAAATCTTATCTTATATATGTAGTCTGTCCTATTAACACTCCAATCAGAAAGATTAAAGAAATCTTTTTTTTTTTTTTTTATCTTTTGTGAAAAATATTGTACCTTGGTACTTATTCTTGGCAACAAACATATCAGATACTTAAAGTGATAAGATACTGATTGGTTGGTTAGTGTGTTATGCCCTGGAAGCAAGCATGATTAGAAAGGTATCTTTCTTTTCCAAAAAGCAACATAGCAATATAAGATTGTAAAGGCTCTGCTTGCTGCCATAAGAATAATTTATATAGGGAGGAAATAAATAAACTGATGCTTTTGCATCACAGAAACCTTAGCAGCTCTCTCTCTCTCTCTCCTCTTCCAAATTATGCAGAAATGGGCAGAGTTGCAGAAAATCCAGTTCTGTTCAAAAAAATCAAAGAAAAAAAAGAGGGAAGATTTTCTCGATGTTCCTATATTCTTTATTTCAATCTGGTTATTATCTCATGATTTTCAATTAGTTTTTTTCTTTCTTTCTAAAGAGGTATTATGAACAAGTTCATGTTACATACTCAGCGGGGAGAATTTGCATATTATGGGAATGTAGGAAGTGGTCTCCATTGCTTGGTACGGAAAATCAAGAGCTATACAAGTTCCCATATTCAATGCAATACATGGTTTTAGGTTCTAATACTAAGAGTTATCATCTTTAGAGGGACCCAAAATGGATCTAATCCATCAATCTTTCTCATTGTAGCAAAGTCTTGTCAGTAAAATACCCAGCCTTTAACAACTTCTTTTCTTGAGAATATAACTTGGAATAAGCTACTAGGCGAATAATGCTCAATTTGATGTATTGAATTTGGATATGCCAACTACCAAGTGGGGCATGAAACAAAGAGGTTTTCACGCTCTCTCTCTCTCACACACACGTTTTTTCTTTCTCAAAAAATCACAGACAACAATCATGGTGCAACACCACGGATTAATGTTTCTCACGTCTGAATTACCTCTCCGAACGCCACTAGTTCACATTGGAAGTGTTATTTATCCCACTATCTATTAACATGATCAACCAGCATCGATGTTGGTGGACATCAAAGAATGATGGTGTTGAAGATTTTTCTTAATGAAGCTATTGTTGTAATGTTCAAGCTAACAACGTTTGTAACTGCTAAACAGAAATTTGATGATGTTTATGGACCAGCATGGCACTGTGTGGTTGGAAAGGACTTCGGCTGTTGCATTACACACTTGAGTGGAAGTTTCATTTTCTTCCGGGTGGAGATGATGGAGTTTTTAATCTTCAAAGATGGCGGGGACTTCAGTGAAAGCAAGGAGGAAGCTATTGGAGTGCTGCAGCAATTCCAGAAAAGTGACACCTAGATTCATATAGTTTCTTGCCATGTCTTACAGAAAACCTCCATCTGCTTCAAGAGGTTGAAAACTTCTAGATAGGAACTTGGAATATGACAGGAATGTTCAATTTTGCAAGAACCAGAAATCTAAATTATAGAGAACTCGCTCCTTTTTCTCTTATGCTTCTTTGCCAGGGCATTAGAAAACAGACCTCAGTTTCAGGGGTGGCTGTGAAATCATTATTTTCCAGTATGGCCATACCTGAACTATCTTAAGAGAGTGGAACCATAAGTAAAATGTGTAATTTGCCAGCAGGATCAAAGACCTAGAGTTAGAAGTGGAGAAGAAATATCAGTGCAGTTGGCAGCTAGCCCTCAGTTGTTTAACATGCCTACCAAACGAAAGAAGCTTTTGAAGTTTTAAACTAATACATGTCGATAGAACGTATATCTCTGGGAATAGCATCCAACTAAAGCAAATAAAATTTTTCATCAGCTGTTATTGACAAGAAAAAGGAGAGTTCAGAAAGAAATGACCTGAAGAGCAAGAGCAAGGTTTAAGTGTAGCCAGTAGCCAGGTGCGAACGGAAAGCTCTACATTGTCAGTGAGGAAGAGGTAATCTGCAACCCAAGGACTAGATCAAAACATGTGGTGATCCAAACCTCAGGATGCAGATTACCCAATCCTGACCCAATATCAAGGATGAAGTAATTAATTTCAAGAGGAAAAGAAAAGAGACGGAAAGAAAGTGATAAGTTGAAGGTTAGTTGCTGGCTGATGCTCATTTGAATGATTGATTGCAGGAATTTATAATGGTTCTTAAAGCTAAACATGATTATTCTGTAAGAAAGGGATGCATAGTTGCTTTAAAGCGATGATAAGGTGCCCTGCCCTGGAGATTCTGTTCTTCCTAAACCAATCATATAGGTTAGGTAGATTACTTTCCATAGACAATGATGTTGATCTTGACTGCTTTTTCAACAAGACTGGAAGATCTTCTTGCTAATTATGAACGATTCTTTTCAAATAATGGCAACGCTACTCAAGCTACAAGAAAAAACCCACATCACAAACTCCGTCACCATCGTCTGGTATGGCTATTCAATCAGTGTGCTTGAAGCTTACTAGAGGCTGTAGTTAAAGAATCCATCTGTTTAAGCTTTATAAACACATATCTCATATGCTCATGATTCTGTAATCCTATCAAATCTAAAGACAGTGAACCGAAAAGGAAAGGTAGTCTAGCCACACTGCCTTCTTGTAGTATTACTATCTAGTTTGATGGTCACCATCTGCTTTTGTTTCTTTTCTTACACAGTAGCATATTCTATTCCTTGGCCTATCGAAACACACATCATTAATTATCACAGGCTACAAGTGCAATATAATATTTTGGTGAATTATCATAGTTGAGCTTGGGAGTGCTTTTCAAAAGTGATTATGAAAAAATTTGATTTTTTTTTTTTGCTTTGAAGTAATAAAAAAAATATTATTGGTATACTTTTCTGAGTGAAAAGCACTTTGAAAAGCAACCACAACCACACTCCCAACACCCTCATTGAAACCATTTCAAGAATTCATAGAGCGGGGTCAAGCATTGATTCCCTTCTTGGGTGATGCTGGTAATCAACTGCAGATGCTTCTATAAGTGACTTCCGAATGCACCAACTTCGTTGGCAAAGATGCAGATTGTAATTTGAAATGAAATTGATAGATCAAACCTGTGTATTCAATTGAGTTTTCATGCTTGATTCTCAATTTCTCATACTGGAAACTTCCCATGAGGGAAGAGCTACCTTTATGTAACCTTGCTAGGGGCTTGCAATAAAGATTCATGTCAGCATGCAAGTTATCGAACACAAGTGGTAACGGTAAGTGTTCTTTACTGTAAGCTGTTAACAGGTTACTCCATTTTCGGGGCGAATTATGTTCTGCCTGATTTCCAACACTTCAAAATTGTCTTCTGGATCCCACATTGTAACTCGTGTTTGAGCAAAACTGGAAATTACATTTGAGGGCCAAGGTCGACTTGTCCTGTCATTATCTCGCATTCATTGTACTTCATTCCAATTTCACGCCGCAAATTTATGCCTTCCCTAGAAAAAATACACATCACGGATTGGTGTCATGATTTTAGCACCACATGAAATTAGATACTTCCCTGCCCTCTGGTCACAAGGCATGCAAGTCCCAGTTTGCATCGATGACGGGCACTATTGGCAACCATACAACATTCAAGTTTTCAACCAAGTATTGATGTTTAGTGATTGAGGAGATTGCCCACTGACAATAGGAAATGACTTCTTCCATAAGAACACTCAAACAGTACCTGCTCAAACAGAAGTAATACACAAGCCTAGGATTACAAGACTGCTAGGCAAGTACGAAACACGCTGGGATGACAAAACTGTTGAGATGATGAGATCATCAACGACTGCTAACTTAACGACTATATATTGGCATCGGATACAATTGTGTAGCTCTCGCAATCTAATCTACCCTACTATCACCAAGTTATTGTCCTACAGAAATATAGAGACACCCTTCATCTTCGCATGAATTAGCCAATTCTCAAAACCTGCATCCTTATGGTTGTAAGCCCAACTCTCCAAACATTTCATCTTTGCATGAAATGGCACCTATACATTAAATAGAAGTATAGTCTCACGGCAGCAATGACAAAATTTACCACCATGGAATTTCTTGTCACAGTAACTCAAGACATTTCTCCAATCTACCTTCCAACTATAAATAACAAACTGATTCTTCTTCTCATTCATTTTTCTCATGTTATGGGCTCAAATAGATAGTATCCATATAAACTGATTTGATGCCACTAATAATTGCTGGGGGTGCACGATAGTAGCATCTTCAATGTCTCGTAAGTCATGAACACAATGCCAACACCGGGAACCACCTTGTAGTACTCGGGCAGAATGCCTCTATACATGCCTCGCAACCCTTCAGTCTGGATTATATGGGCAAATGCTCCAAACAAGCCAGTCGTGTAGACACGTGCTCGACCACCAGCCCCTTCCAACTGCATTCTTCTCCTCACAAGATCCAAAGGAAATGTTGCTGTAAATCACGAGGAAAGAAAAACAAAGTCATACAGCATACAGTGATCGCCTATAATAATTTAGCATTTTAGTAGATACTTGAGGAAACTGTGTTCACTTTATCAGGAACACAACAAAATCTAACAGAATAGGATGTTGACAGACAACAAACAATTTTTCATAATTTATTCCTATCTCAGTGATTTCTAGAACAGTTACACTGGCTAGATTGACAGGAGGAAAAAAAAAACTAGTCCTGATAGCATTGTATCCAAGTAAAATATGAAGCAATTACTAACAGATGGGACATGATAAACAAAAGTCACAGCAAAAAAGTTCAGGTACAGATTGCATAAGGTTTGAAAAAAAGGGTTGAATTGAGCTGCTGGTCACTCACCTGTTGAGGATGCAATGCCTGAAAGACTGCCACAAGCAAGACTAGCCATGACAGTAGAATCATTGGGCCTGAAAACAACACAGAAGAGAGCTTATAAAACACCATTCCAACTCAAACACACCAAGCAAGAGATAAAAGCATACAAATATAATGGAGCACTCAATATAGCTCAATTGAATTAATTTAGGGAGTCCTCGCCTTTTAGACTGCCAAAACGATCTGAGAGACTCGTAAACAGAAAAGCTTATCGCTATACTAGGTCCAACACCCTGTAGCACAAAAGTATCCATGTTCGCATTTAAAATTGATAGAAAAGGAGAAGCGAAAGGAAAAGAAAGATAAAGAATAGAGATGACTAACAGAAGCTTACAAGTAATGTTGCTCCAAGTCCTTTATACAAGCCCAGGAAACCTTCTTCTCTGCATATGGTGTGAAATGCATGCAAAATACCTCTGTAGTATATTGTGTTTCTCTGCAAGGTTCAAAAGCAACTGCATCAAGACAAAGTTTCAAACAGGAAAGAATACAATAAGGTAAGAACATAGAACCGAATCTGCGATCCAATACTCATTACCCACCCAACCCATGGCAGTTCTTTAGCCAGCCAAGCATGATAGACTTACCTGTGCTGCTAGGCGTGTCCTCACAAGATCCAGTGGATACGTGGCAGAAGCAGCTGTTATTCCTGCCATCCCACCACCTATAAAGTGCACAGCAAGGTCTGCAGTCCCATTCCCCCCGTGGTTTTCAACACCAAGAACTGATTGCAATAACTGCAGAAGAGCAAAACGAGATGGAATTTAGCAAGATTGAGATGACATGTCAATCCAATTTAATTTCAATAGGAGTTTTGAAGAAAGAAATTGGATGCACATACACTCTTGTAACGTTCATAAGCATAGAAGCTGACTGAAGAATAAGGAAGGCGGTGCGCAATAGTCACTAGATTGCCTTTCCAAAATGCCCTAAACCCTTCTTCATTCATAACACGAGATGCCTCCCGCCATATGCTAGCCTTGCTCAATGCTGTAACATCAGAGTGCATACCTTGAACCTAGAAGAATGACGAAGTAAAAGGCAGTCGGATAAGTATTTGATGTGAATATGGACAGCATAAAAGGAGCAACCAATCCAGTAAATTATTGTCATCAGCAAAGTAGAGAGCAACGTTAGTCCTCTTATGAAACTCGTACAGAGCTAGAATTGGAAGTGAGCAAACTGCTCGAGCTTTTGTAACAAAATACAATGGACACATGAAAAAGCTCTTCTTTCTTTTTTACAAAAAAAAAAAAAAAAGATATCAAAATTCAGGGGCGTTATCAGACATCTAATTCAAATTCAGAACTCCCCTCCAACTGGAAAGGGATTTGAAAAAGTTTTTCAGCAGAAACTAATCACATACCAATTTTGTATTGAAATCCGAAACAGAACCAAATTAACCACTTCCAGCTAAACCCCAAAACCCATAATTCCAAAAGAAAAAAAGAAACAAAATAATAGGAAAAAAAATATAAAAACCTGAAAGAGGATAGTAAGTCGTGCGAGAGGAGCCGTGCAAGTCTTACTAAAAGCACCAGCAATACCACCAGCAAGCAATTGTTGGATAGTTCCTAGCTGTGAATGTTGTTGGTGACTGTTGTTATGTTGTTGCTGCAAGAATCTCCTGGCACCTGCATCCAAAATGCTTCCATGGGCGGCGGCGGCGGCAGAATTAAGTGCTCTCTGCCCTCCCTCAACAACCGCACCAACTCTAGCTTCCATGTTCATATTCTGTTTTAACTATTTAAATAAATAGAATAGATTTGGTGCTCTTTGGGATGGTGTAACATGAGATGGGTTGGGTGTTGAGTGTTGAGTGTTGTGCAAATGTGAAAAAAGGGAAAGTCGTGGTGGTGATGGTGGCGAAGAGAAACCCTTGTGTAGCTAGTTCTAGAGTAGAAAGCAGAGAGAGTAAAACCCTAATGAGAGTGTGCGCAATTTTTGGCACATGATTAGGGGGGTTTGTGCAGTTTTAGACTTTTAGCGGCGGGTGGAATATTTTTTGGTATATGCGTGGTTTGAACGAAAGAGTTTTGCCACATCTTTTCTACCTCTTTTTTTTTTATTTGATTTTTTTTTGTTGATACACACACGTAATAGCATAATTGATCCGTGTTCCATAGCATATTGATTTGCACTTCTCAGCAGATCAATACTAAATTTTTTAAATATAAAAAAATTATAAAAAATATAGAAAATACATTAGTGTATTGGATCTGAAGATAATCTAATTCTATTGAATCTTGCTAAATAGCATAGCCCAATAATATTACATCATGCTAGATTCAGGGTCAAACTCTATTGGGTTCTGTTAGACAAAGACCCAACTCTATTGGATTTTGGTGTCCGCAGAACTCAATATAAATATGCTTATTTTTTAGTGGAAGCAATTTGAGAGATGATGAATTAGTTTCAACTAAAACTCAACTACTATATATAGTGAATTCATCAATGATTGTTGGTTCAAGTGAGAGTAACGTTACCATTGGTTTATCAATGAATCAATTTCAACTACAATGAACTGGTCATCGTAGCATTTTTTATCAATGAAAAAACCAAGTGACAAAGAAAAATTAAAGAAAAAAAAACATTGTGGATAACTATTATAACCTCCAGTGGATTGCGTCTTTTTTCTATATTGTATTTTCATTATTTTATTTAATATTTTTTCAATTCAAATATTATGGGTAACTATTATCTTGTGTGTTCATGATTCCAAACATCATTTCATAGTTCACAGAGCGTTAAGTTTGCAAAATTGAAATACAATTGTTAAATAAAAAGCAAAAGAACTCAATAAAAAAAAGAATGTGAACGAAAAAAAACTGATAAAAAAAAGAATTTGAATGAAAAAAAAAGTTTGAGATTGGTCAATATTTATAATCCAAACACCATTTATTGGTTTATAGAGCATCAATTTTACAATTAATGAAAAGAAAAATTACTCTAAAAAAAGGATGCAAATAAAAAAAATATCCAATAAAAAAAAAGATTTGAGATGTTTAACTAATCATAAAATTCCCACCTCAAATCTTTTAATGTTTTTGTTAATAAGAAAGCAGTTTTATTTGATCACTAAGACTAGTAAAGTGGTGAAAGAATATCCACCGTTGGATCGTTGTCCCCAAAATTACCCATCAGCTGGATCATCAGTGATGTTGGCATTAGAAGGTGATTATTCAACGGCTGTGATAGTCATTTGTGGAGGGGCCTAGTATGGTGCTTTCATTGAGAGGGCATTGAGACCCCGACGCACGGTAGTTGTGGGTGTATTGTAGCTATATCACTCGACCCGATTTGGGAAATGGAGGACATGCCATTCGGGCGGATCATGGGTGTGCCAGGTGTTGCCCGTAACTGATTATATGCTTCTTCTTTTTTGCTCTTTTTAATATTTATTTTTGAACCAATTGGAAAGCAGTAATTGTTGATATAGAAAAAGTGGTCAAAGGGACTTCACAACGTAAAATAAAGGATAACATGAAGAAATTCCAAAAAGAGAAGGCGGGGGTTGGTTAATTTTTAAAGTATTTTTTACTCGAAAATATATTAAGATAATATTTTTTTATTTTTTTAAAATTATTTTTAATACCAATATATTAAAATGATCTGAAAATACAAAAAAAATATTAATTTAAAGCAAATAAAAAAATAATTTTTTTTAAAATACTTTTAAAATACAAAAACAAAAAAACCTTTATGTGCAATGAAAATCTACACTAAAATTGAGATTGGTGTTGTGGCTTTAATCACTAAAGATTCTTTTAAGAACTCTTCCATTTCTTTAAGAGGTACCCAAATAAATTAA
>Ga0307509_10005718_pt1 | contig 17141 bp, 22 predicted proteins | sample 10_EM_MG_FD_202245 | JGI IMG/M metagenome (GOLD analysis project Ga0307509, IMG submission 202245) | Populus trichocarpa ectomycorrhiza microbial communities from riparian zone in the Pacific Northwest, United States - 10_EM | ecosystem: Host-associated > Plants > Roots > Unclassified | place... | reverse complement strand
TATGTATTTACATTTTTCTAATTTTGTTTTGGTTTTCATGATAGTGGGGTTGGTGGGGGAGGCCGTTGTCATTGCCGAAGATTTTCGCCCGTTGATACCGCCGTTATTTTTGTCCCCCGACAATATCAATACATAATGCGTATAAATTAGTAAGAGTAGAGAACTAATTCTCTAATCATCGTTCCAATCAGTTAGCAATATCTTGAAATGTGAACTCTTTGTGGTTCCTGAGTAGTCTCCCGGATGCCTCCAGGGAGTCCCTACTCAGGAAGCTTGGGTTCGGATATATGCTCTCCCCCATGCTGGCATATACCTCTTGCATAATTATGCAAGCTATTCCCACTAGAGTAATATAACCATACTACTACCCAGAGGTCAAAGTATGCGGGTAGGTGGGTCCCAGGTGGTATCCAGGTGGCGCCCTACCAGGCGGTCACCCTCAAACCTCTTATATATTCTGTGAACAGCTGCTTGTCAGTTGGACGGCCACAACTCATACGGTGTTGTGGGAGCGGTCCTATGGATCGCACCTTACTAGGAAGCTCACAACTATACAGCCGTAACGTGCTGTCGCGCCGTACCAACGCTGGGGCCGCAGGTGGGTGTTAAGAATGCCCCCTGACAGTTACAGGAGGTTCGGCCAACTCCTGCTCCCTCAGTAGCCTGTTTCGTGACATACGAAGCGGCTTTATGAACATCTAACAGCCCCACTAAAGTGGGATAACTTTCCCCTAAGTCCGCAGACCACTTTCTCGGTGAATGTAGGGTAACTGGAGTACCTCAGTAGGGTAACTGAGTCCCCAAGGTAGGGTGCTCATGTTTCCAAGGTAGGGTAACTTTACCCTTTCATGCCTTTATAGCCTTCGGGAGTGTGTGCGACGACATATAATGTTGCCCCGGAGACCTGTGCACCGTTTACGATGTGTCCTTAACTTTACACAAATCTATACTCCGAAGGTTACCCTGTCTAACCCTCTGTCACCAAGTTACTTTCTAGACACTTGTACCAACTCATGTCTACCAGTTTATACTATGTATACTGCTCTATTCTCAATCTGGTTACCACTTGGTATACCATATGGGCTTGAGTCTAGTCCACTGTAGCTACCTATCTGCCGCGTCGTTACACCACTCTCCTCTTCTCTCGATCTGTCCTCAGCTCTTAGCATTGTCTTTTCTTTCCACGCATAGGTGTATTAACAACCCTATAGTCTCCAGGTTTAGACCGATCCCTGTCGTGGAACTTCCCCAAGGTCTGCATGGCAGCATCTTCTAACATCTCGACCGGTTCCCAAGAATTCTCTTCTGGTCCATACCCTTCTCAAGTATCTAGGTATTGCACAAAACTGTGAGAAAACTTTGCCTTAGGATTTTCATACCACTGGCTGTCCACTACTTCCACAACAACATAACTTGGCTCACTCTCTACAATGTCTGGTGCGGGTATGGCAAACTGAGATCTCGCTATTGGATCCTCGCGATAGGGTTCCAACAATGGGACATTGAACACGGGATGGATCGTCCATCTGGCAGGCAATTGTAACTCATAGGCTCTGGATTCAATTTTCCGCTTGACCACAAATGGCCCAAATATTTTATGGTCTAGTTTTTACATAGGCCTGTTTGTGCTAATGTTCTTTCGATTCAGTATCATGCGGTCTGCTTACGTTGCCCTGCCTTGGGTGACATCCTCTAGTGTGACATGTTCTGAACAGGGCTGACGTTTTTGATCATGTCATTGCCTCTATTTCTCTTGTGCCCATTGTAGTGTCTCTTGGATTTCTTGCCACATTCCTTCCCAGTTCTTTACAACACACTCACTATCTGGGTGTATTCCTTGATTATCCGACACTATCCCTAACGGCTGTGTCTTAGGAGTGAATGCAGAGTTGATTTCAAGAGTACAAGCCTTAGCGGATTGTGACAGCGAAATGTTATAGGCCTACTCCACAAACGGGAGAAATAACACCCAATCATCCTGCTGAGATGAGCAGTAACTACATAAGTACTGTTCCAGTGTCTCATTAACCAGTTCAGTTTGCCTATCGGTTTCTGGATTGAACCCTGTGGAGACGTTCAATTTAACTTGCAATAGTTGAATTAGGCTCATCCAAAACTTGCATATTAACTGGGTATCTCGGTTAGAGATAATTGTTTCTTGTAGCCCATGAACGCATCCGATTTCCTTCAGAAAGATTAGAGCCAGTTCCTTGATATGCTCTTCTGTCTTGAGGGGGATGAGATGTGCCATCTTTGAGACCATGTCCACGATGAGGCATACTTTTGTATACCCTTCTGATTCGGGTAGTCCCACAATGAAGTCCATTGATATGAAGGTCCAAGGTCTCATAGGAACATCTATCGGCTCCAACAGCTCATACTTCATATGCCGGATGAACTTATTATGTTCACATACATCACATGAGCGAACATACTCTGTAATCTGTTCATCTATCTTTGGTGAATAGAAGTTTGCCCTAACTCTACCTATAGTGTTGTAGGTTCTGTAGTGTCCAGCCATGCGTAAATCATGTTTAGCCTCCATGATTATTCGCTTCAAGGTCTCGTCCTTGGGGATATACCACCTGTCTTTATAAGAGAGTAAATCCTTGATGATGCTTAGATTTGTATCAACGTTCTTCTCGCCCTTGGGTACCGACTTGAACCTGTCTAAGTAGCTTTGTTCCTGGTTGACTGCCTTGAGTAGAGCAGCCCTGAACCCAGACTGTAGCCGAAATCCTTGGCAGGACTGCAACACCTGTGCAAGATGTGCCGCTCCTGACCAACATACTAATGCAGACGGAAAAAAGTGTAAGGATCAGAAGTAGTCCCCCGTTCAGGGCGGTAGTCCCTACGCCTAGACAATGCATCAGCCTTTTTATTTAGCCTTCCTTTCCGGTAAACTGCTCTAAAATTGAACGGTTGTAGGAATTCAGCCCCGCGATGCCGTCTTGTATTGAGAATTTTTGTAGTATTAAAGTACTCCAAATTCTTATGATCAGTGTAAACAGTTATCTTGTCCTCAAGGGATCTCAACATGTATTCCCATTCACGAAATGCAGCAACTGTAGGTGTCATTTCCTTAGTGTGAACATCATAATTTACTTCACCGGGGGCGAACTTTCAGCATGGAAGTCTACCGGGTGCTATCGCTCATCTTCACAGAGCTGGGATAAGACGGCTCCCAGGGCAAAGTCACAAGCGTCGGTCTCCAACTCTGGTTGGACGAGTTTCATCAAAGTGAGTTAGTAGTGAACCAGTTGTGAAAGGTCTCTTGAGTTCATCAAATGCCTCTTGGCAAGCAATGGTCCAATTCCATTTGATGCCCTTCTTTGTTACGTCAGTTAGAGGTTTGGCTATCTTACTAAACCCCTTAATAAACTGATGGTAAAAATTGGCAAAGCCCATAAAACTTAGGACGGCGATGACCTTTTGTGGTGGTGCCCACGCAGTAATCTCTTCAACCTGCTTGGTTGTAATTGATATTCCATGGTCAGAAATCTTATAACCAAGGAATTCTACTTCTCTACCATGGAAGCATGACTTCTTTATGCTAACACATAGGCGTGCCTTTCGTAGCCTATCCATCACTTTTCTAACCTTAGCAATATGCATCTCTATGGTCTCAGAGTAGATTAAGATATCCTCCATATAGGCGATCACCCCTACATCTGACATGTCACGGAATACATCATTGATCATTCCCTGGAAAGTTGATGGTGCGTTGCATATTTTGAAAGGCATGACAGTATACCCATATAAGCCATACCGACTCTTGAAAGCATTCTTCCATTCTTCTCCTACCGCCGTGCGGATGAGGTAGTAGCTGTTTTTCAACTTGGTGAACACGGTGGCTTTCCTAAGCCTACTACGGAGCTCATTCATCAAGGGTAATGGATACTTAGTCTTAATAGTAATCTTATTTAACCCTCGATAATCGACACATAACCAAAGTGTTCCATCCAGCTTCAGCACCAACAGGATCAGAGCGCCTATTGTAGCGGAAGACCTCCGGATCTTGCCGAACGGTTCCCTTTCCTTGATATACTCCTTTAATACCTGTAGGTCTCTAACAGTGAGCGGGTATGTGATTTTTGGGCAAGTCAGAGCCTGGGACCAAGTCTATACAGTGGTCATACTCAGTATGTTCCGGCAACACATTGATCTTTTCTTCGCTGAATATCCCAGTGTAATCTAGGTATTCCGGCAGTACCTTAACACTTATGTCTTCTGCGTCTTCACCAGTCCAAAAGCCTATCTCACATACAAACATGTTGTTGGACTCATCGGCTAAGAGTTCTTCACAGGTGATAAATGCTATGTGACTCTTGCTTCTGATATAATGGGTCTTACAAGAGTCTGAGCGCCACTTCAGACTTCCCCTTTCCCAGTTAATATCTGGGTTGTAGTCCTTTAACAAGGCCATTGGTAGATAACTATCCAGAGGTCCTGGAGGCATATCAGCAAGCTCAAATCTCATTTTATTGGTATGATACCCGATAGCCATATCAACAGTCTTGGTATAATGATGCCCAGTGCCAGGAATGTGATTTCCACTTGCATCTGAAATAGGTATCGGAGTGTCCCTACGTATACCAGGTAGCTGGGCATTGCTAACCCAATTACTACTTAATCCTGTGCCACTACCGCTACTATCCAACAATAAAAGAGCCTCCTCACTCTCTCTCTTCACATTGTGGCTCTACTTGAGCCTTAAATTCACATATGTAGACCTAGTATGTGGCGGAGGGCCTGCAAGCCTCAACTGCTTAGTGCGTCTCTTGTCGCTAAACATTGTTGGTTAGTATCAGGTGTGTGGTAGTGTTTTCTAGGGATTACTGCTCAATATCTCTTGCCTTCCGAGACAAGAGCGGCTACAGTGGGTCGTGAGTAGTTATCCAATGGGTACAATTATGGGGTTTCAAATAGCTTGGAGGTTTACTATCACACCAGCATGATTTTGGGTCTTTAACCCTCCTCAAGTAAACTTGCAGAATAGCTTCAATTGCTAAGCCAAGTCTAGCCTTACAAAATCAAAACGATAACTCTCATAACTTGAAACCTAAACCCAATACCATTTCCTTCCTTATCAAAATAAAGCAAACTTTAGCAAAATCAGATAAGAAATGAAATCAACATAAGCACCAAAGAAAGTGCCGTAACCATCTCCAAAACCTCCCAAGAAAACCAATCCACACAGTTATTCCTATTGTCCATGTTGGTTTCAGCTGGTAGGTTCATGGAGGGAGGAACATAGGGTCCATATCCTCCATCTCAGTCCTTCATGCTATCTGGGCTTCGACCCGGAGTCGGTGCTTTTAAAACTTAGAGCAGGGAGGCAGGGACTTACCTAGTCTAACGCATCTGCATCCACTTCCAGTATTTGCGAAGCTGATCCGTGAATTTCTGCCTCAACCTGTTTAACCGCAGGAGAGGGAGCCTCAATGCATCTTGCTTTCAGGATCGGAGCATGGTCCTGGTGTCCTCCCTCACTAACGGTCCACTTACGATTAAGCTTGGTCCAGGTGACAACCGGAGAGGCAGCAGGACATTTTCGCCAGAAGTGATTTCGATCTCCACGGCGTGAGTATTGGTTCAACCGCGTGCGATGCTTGATCCGAGTTTGCTCTATATCTTTATGCGCTTTGGCAGACGCTGCTTCTTGCAGTCTGAAAGACCGTGGCGCTGGGTTGGTAGGTTTGGGATTGGGAGGGCCTGAACCTTTTCTCTCCTGCCTCTGCTTCTTAGTGGAAGTATGCCTATTGTCGCATCATGATAAGAGGAGCATTTTGCCCTGACAACTATGCGGTTGAAAGAAGCGACATCTTGTAACTGGTGACGTGTATTTCGTAGAAGGTTTAAATAGTCAACATAGTCTTCGGGGTGTGGAGTCTTCATAGCCTATGCATTACAGAGATTAGTAGTCATCCCAATGTGAGCTTTATTCTTCACATAGTCTCCACCATATTTTAACTCATTTCCCAACTGGATCAGCTCATCTACGAATAGATTAATCTTTCCGGGTTGCACTGATAAACCATTCCACTTCGGAAGAGCGCGATCTTGATTCGAGTGCCCACCAAAACTGGATACCAAACGCTTGCGAAAGCCTTCCCATGTTTGAAGAACATTATTTGGGTCAAATGGCCTCTTGTTACGAATGGCTGAATCCCTATTGATATAGACATAGATGCTATAGTACAATTCTTTGGCTTCCGCATGAAGGAGGGGAATGACAAGGCTAATTTTATCCACATCATCCACCAGGGATTCTCTGAAATAGTTTAGCTTTATCTCAACATCTTGTATGAAAGGTTGTGTATCTTTAGGGTCACTATCGAAAGGGGCAACCTAAAGGCGCTCGGGCTTCTTGGGCTTGTGAGCAGATCCCTTGTCTTTCCATTGCCTCTTACGAAGCTTGAGAAGTCATCTTAACCATTTATCATACTTTGCCTTTCTTGCATCATCTTGGTGTTCTTTACGCCTGCCTAGGATTTTACGCGGATCAAAGGATGGGGAGACAGATTTGTCACTATCGGAAGTGGGATTGGAATCAAGCGGGTCTCCTCTACCAGCAATATTACCACTAGTAGGCGGAATTCCACCTCCATCTCCTCCTGTACCTCCGCTATTTCCACCTTGAGTAGACCTAGGCCTATCATACCCACTAAACCTTGAACCTTCCTCACTATCTTCGTCCATTCTATCCAAACGGGGTACCATATCGTCGAAGATATAGGAGGTCGGTTGGTGGTATTCTGTCTGGGTGGGAATTTCTAATTGAAATCCTAACAATGGTCCAAAACTATATGTGTTGATACATCACAATAGGGGCAACAGATCTTTTTCAACTTTGAGGGTTGTGGCTCAGGACTTGGGGGAAGTCCAATAGGACCCTCGCTTCATAGACAAGGTACCCGATGAGTCAAAGTGAGTTCACTTCCCTCTCCCTCGATCCTACAACCGGAAAAACAACAAGCCATTGCCGACTGCGCCAGTGGTACTGGAAATCCGCCCCGTCTTGCATTACCCGAAGGTTTTGCCTAAGCCACAGGCACTCTTGCCAGAGCAAAGGCCTTTGGGTTGTGAGGGGCCGCTGCCAAAGGAGTTGACGCAGCGACTGCACAAGGACGTTCGTCTTCTACTACAATGACAGGAGTTCTTGGCTCAACTACCGGGAGGACAGCCGCTAGAGGATTGGTAGTAGGGGTTGCCGGTTGAGGTGAATTGCGACTTGAACGAGCCCCAGTCCTCCGTTCCTTGCAAACCTTCTGTTGCTCCGGTGAATTACCTGCACCAGTAACGGCGGCAGGGGTTTGGCCTCAGGACCTGATAGCTTGTGCGATAGCGGTTTCGAACAGGGATAGCCGTGATGCAGACTGAGCAAGCTGGTGTTATTGCTCCCTAAACTGGTGCTGTTCAGCATCTAGCTGCATTTGCGGTCGCATGTTTAGCGATGCAATCTCGGTCGGAAAGGACTCGTATCTTTCATCAACTATATACTTTGTCAATTCCACAGCGTAGTGAACAGGGGCAGCTTGCACCAAAGGCAACGGGGGAGCTGCTCTCATTACAATATCATTTTCGAGGTCAATGTCATAGTTCTCGTGTCGGGCTTGTTAAAGGGCTGCTACTCTTCCCTTCAACATCTGCACCAACATGGCTTGCCGACGCAGCGCATTCTGCTGTTCGCGCATCCATGCATTCACACTATTGACCATTTCTTCTTCAAACATCAACTGTTTCTCTTCGACAAAGTTTTCTAACCGACCTTGGGCCTCTTGAAAGGGGTTGCGGACTTCCTTCAGAGGATAGGGCTCGAATATGTCTCGAACGAAGGTTTGAAATGTGACATTGCTCCAACGCTGTTCTGGCACTCTTTGCCTCACAGTATTATGTCGGGTCAGGGTAGCTAAGAGGCCACATGGGTCCACGATAACTACCGCAACTAACTCCTGTACTATAGGAGTGGGTTTGTACCCCAACAAACCTGCTGCCGTGTCCATCCCAATCGCATCAAGTCCGCACGGGCATTCAACATGGAGAGGTCTTGGAAACCCTGGTTTGAGCTTTGATTGGAATGGGAACGGTACATAGCCACTGAGGTAGACATTGTGCTTTCTACGCGATACTTCTTGTACTGGACAAGCAACGCGTATTCAAACAAAGTTAATTATAGGGGTCTGCAATTCACAATCCTCAGAAGAGGCTTAAGCAAGAGGGCTTAACAACATACTGTAACGAGGCACTCCATAGGAAGAGGGATCCTCAGATTGCAACTACACCAAAGACTCAAAGTAGAAGTAAGGATCAAAATAAAGAAAAAGATAATTCAAAGTAGAATCAAGCGGTAAAACTTAATATGATTAAGCCTGAAAGTTTCACTCAATAAGCTCTCTTGAGGATCGTTGGTTATCAGAATAGGGTGTCCCTCGCTTTAGTTAAGTAGAATAATGTAATGCCAGAGGACACCCCCTAACCATTCTGACCTTTCGTGAGCACCCTGCTCAGTTCATGGCTGTGCAACTCACCTGACTAAAGTGAGCTAACACTCGGTGGCACTCGGACCGCTCGGATATTAACTATCTCCACAAATAGGAAGTGCTTCCGGTGATATCTCTCCAGCTAGATCTGCATGAACGAAAGCTCTTTCCTATCGGTACCATGTCAGTGGCCGACTGCCATGCCCACCATTGAGATAATATCCATTGGGGCTCACTGGTCTAGTGGTGGTTTCGTCTACGCCCACGGATCATGTATTACTCACCTGAGTTGAAGCCGGACACAGAATATGGGCTCTGCCACCTTAAGCATACGGCTTCAACTTTCCTCGATATTCATGCAAAATAATTCCACCTATTGACAACATTGCCATCCACATCCGGGAATCGTGTAGTACTCCCCAGCCAAGTTGAAACTGAATACTCAATAGGCGAACTACCATCTTAAGTGCCCAGTTTCAACTAAGCTGAATAACTACTATAGATAATTGGATAGAATAGTTAATATATTTCATTAAACGTCCTCAGATCAATCCTGTGATTGACTATCGATTGCTTCTCACCTGTAGGAATTACCTGCACCTTGTCCATCACTGCCCCTAAAGTGACTATTGACATGTCTCTACCATTAATCCGCTCCCCAACTGGAATATGTCCGCTCGCAATGTGAAATCTGCCACCATTGATCAGATCGCGTATGCGAACTAATGCCCAGTGATGGACAGCTGCAGCCTCACTTTGAATATTTCTTATCTGGAAACGTGCTAGCAACTGAGACACCACGTGTCCTCGTAAATCTCTATAGTTCGCTTCCCCACCAGTTTGGACCCACACCCAATTGTTTCTAGTGCCACGGTTGCGCAATGCCTTTATTCCAGTTCAGCGGGCCACGTGGATCTGGAACCTGTCAGTTTCCTGAAAGTCAGGCACTGGGATTTCAAGCTGAGCAAATCCTTCTACAGGAAGTAACCCCAGTTCGGCGGGGTCCGCAGGCAACTACCAGTCAGCTGCACCAGTTTGCTTGATAAAACACAGTATCTCGTCCATCATGTTGGAAAAAGGGATATCGTGAGCTGTGCCTAATTCGGTCAGTGTGCTGGTGTTCTTCATACGGCCTTTAAGAACCCAGCGAGGTGTGCTGCGACTTGAAACAGTCGGCATTTCCATCCTACTATCTTCTACCACGATCACACCTTCAACTTTCGAATGTGCTTCTATTGTCTGCAACGTTATTCCTAGGCTGTAATGGCGGCCATAGTGCGACAAGATCTGTCGGGCGGCTTCATTCTTGTTTGAGCTGCGGTAGCCAGCTTTAGTCAAACCTTTATCTGCTAGTTCACTGAGCTCAGTTGAATGCATCAATATGGATCGAAAACGCCGTACATGGGAGGCAAAGTGAGTCAGGTAGCGCATCTTGGTGAAGTTGAACAGGTTCTTACGACGTATCAAATCTGCCCGCTGATTGGACCTTGCAACCCAGTCTTGATCAGAGAGCCGACAGCTATTAGTGACACTTCTATGGTAGACTTCTTTAGCATGGTGATCTGAATTTAGTTCCCTAGGCTCCCGATCTAGGCGATTTGGTTTAGCGTGGATAGCCCTTGAGGTACAGAACTCAAGAAAAATGTCCTTTGCCCGGTGGAATGTCTGCCGGTAGCTTCCCATGAAGGAAAGTATGTCTGGTGTATTACTGCAATATTGCGCCATGAGAGTGAAGTCCACCAGTGCGCTAATACACTTCAAGGCGCTCTTGAAATCCTGATACTGAGAACTGTCCAGATTTCGCACTGCGGACGCCAATACACCTGAAATTCAACGGCCGAGATTGCGCTTTCCAGAATACTTCCACCCATTCCATCATCTGTTTGAATAAGATAAGGTAGATGTTGTGCAAGAGGTCTGGCTTGTGTAGGTCTGCGGGCTTACTCGGTCGAGTCCGGTCAATAGATTGTTTCTTATTTTCATGCACAACTTCTGAATGTATTGTGCAATGCCGGCCGCTTCTGCTGGATCAGGCCTTGAGGGTTTCTCTCTATATAGCATATAGTTGCAGGTCTCATACATCCGCCGTGGATCCACACGGAGCTCCTCACACGGAACCTCACCCTCAGGGCATGACTTGTTGCCTATTGCTTGCAAGGCTGTATGCTCAGCATGATCCACGATCCAGGCTGACAAAATGGGAAAACAAAGGCGTGTTTTGCCCTCAGCACAATCCTTTACCGTTCCTTCTTGGGCAACCTGATATAATGGTAGCAGGACAAGATTGAAGACAGCTTGCAGGACATCCACAGTGGTCTGCCGCTGGGTCTTGTTGGCATGGGCTGATTCGCCAGTGAACCTTCGCGGTACTGGAAGCCATGCCAGAAGCAGGATTGTTATCTTGGCAGGGCTGTTCTTGTTCTCCAAAGGATATTGCCGATCGTCATGTATACTGGCCAGGCTATCTTATCTCCGGTGCAATTGGTAAGGTGCATCTAGTCAAACAATCCGATAATGGCCACTACTGTGGACCGTGCGGGCAAGGCTTTCTACCAAGGAACGGAATAGCCTGTTAGTACTGGAAACCCCACTCCAAGAACTTGTCAGGACCTATCTCATACCTGCATATCTCACCACCAGTCCGCCGTATGCATCTCTGAATATAATCACTCCGCACTTGAATCATATTCTCGAATAGGTGGGTACACCATACCTGAGGTATACGCAACCTGACAGATCAGGTAGCGGACACAGTCAATTATATTTCGATAATAAAAAGCTCTTGCATATCGACCATCATCAATACTGGCTTCTGCCCACACCAAGTATTCACAAAATAGGTCCTGGATGTCGAGGTGTTGTCGCAAGGTATAGGCGGTCCGGAATAATCTGCTATCCATACAGCCCAAACCTTCCCCAAACTACGCCTCGATCCGCGACAAGGCTACCTTGCTCCGGACAAACCAGCTTGCCAAATTAAAGTCCTTATCAGATGAGAAATGGCTCCAAGGGTCATCGGTCATGGCCTTGTTGAGCTCTGTATAGCCAGCAACTTAGCCGTGTGGTCTGCCTGCACGTGATATAGTTTCTTGACTTGAAGGACGCACACAGACCTGTGAGTGGGAAATGTCTTCCGTCTCGGAATTGTTCTGCATATCATCTATCTCACCACTTGCTGTATGGAAATCTGGGATCTCGAGCCTGCAATCAGATTCGTAGTTGGAGTCAGTCAGGTTTTCAAGTTCATTACGAACAAAAGTAGGTTGCATGGCAGCTGCAGCGGCAATCGCGCTAAGGGAAAGACCGATATCAAGATTCATTGTCTGAAGGTGTTTTTGTATGCCCCAGTTTGGGGATAACGGCACCTGCAATAAGGACACTTTGTTGTCTTTAAGGTTATCGTATGGTGTTTCTCTTTCATGAGGTGTGGCGGATGCGTGAGCTGATGGGCTGAGTGCCTGCAGCAGACTCAGTCTTTCAAAATGAAGAGTAGCTTTCTTTCAAGGGGTAAATTGGGAAAATGTGAACCTTGTTTAGTCGGATGACGGCCGGGTCCAGACATTCAAGCTGCCAACCGTTATTCCCAGTTCAACTTGTGCAACCTCTTCTTTGTTGAGAGTATGGGAGGGCCTTGGCTCAAGGGTCGCGGCTCGCATGCGGCTCCGGTGCGGCTTAAAACCTTATCTGAAACCTATTGTCATTGTGAGTGGGTCACCTGACCTTTCAAGATATTCAAGTTTGTACAGGGTACAATCCTGCGAACCCTACTATAACCGTCCTCGTGCAGCTAATATACGCTCTCTTTTCCCCCCCTTGTATCTTTTCTCCATAATTCTTTCCCCAATCACAATCACATTCTCGATCCGCCAGCCCATCCTAACAGGACCCACAAAGCTCAGCACAACCTCTCACTCGTCCCTGGTATTACTAGTGTATCCTCAGGTCATTTCAGATTACCTATCTGCGTTTCCCTAGCCCATAGCCTTTTCACAGCCATTACCATCCGCAGAACTCCCTTTACTGTCCGCCAGGCCCGCTATATCTCTATATTTAGATCTTCCACAATCTTTCATCCGCAAATGTACGAGCATCTACTAGCGGCCATCCTGCATCCGCTGAGGGACCATTTAAACCCCCCCAAAAAACAGCCTTCTTCTGATCCATGAACCACGCCCCACCCCGATCACTGTTACAATGGCACCCTGAATGGTTGGTCTCACTTTCGCAAAATCGGCATCCTTTTAAAATGACTGCGATATTAGCTGGTATAAGAACGTTTGCGGCTTCCCCCACCTACAAACCGATAGTCCGGAGTATAAAGCCTGGCGAAATGCTATGAAACGTAAGATGGAGCAAGACTGGATCCCACGGTGGAAGCAGAGCACTGCCGCACAATGGGCAGCCATCCAGGCACATGCTCTTACCCTCCGGCCTGTTAGCCAGAGGTCGGGACTCTGGCAGGCTAATAACCTCTGTGGCGAACATTTTACCCAATACCTCGACTTTTTGCTAAAGGATATAGCAAAAAAGCTTCAGGGTATCTTAAGAGACATGTTGAGAGCACCCGTTGCCGCTGTTCCTGTTGCGGACCACACACCCGCCAGAAATGATCGTAAGCTATCCCCAAGTGTCTGCAATAAAGATGTATCATATCTGCTAATACAGCCCCGGCAAGTAGCACCGGTCTGCGGTCTGTCATTCTCTAGAGAGATGAGCCATCCATAGTCCGCCCAAGCAGCCCACTTCCTGTCGAGATACCCAAGATCTAGTGGCAAGGTCGTGGACAGGTTTACTGGATGGAGCCAACTGACCCCACCTTTCTGAACCTGCTAGCGGTCATAGACAAAACCATGGCCTTGGGAGTTAGATTTTATATACTTACTAGTGCAATGAGATCAGGTTTGCGCCACGTGATAACCGGGGCCCCTATCCAGACTCCTCTGATGACGGGTCTGCCAGTAGCGATGATAGACAGAGAGCTCAGGTGGCCACCAGCCAGAGTCGTCCGCTGCGGCCGCAAAGCGAACCACCTCATCAAGGACCACGAGGAGCCGTAATACCACCAAAAAGACTGGGCGAACACACTGCATCAATTGGGCGGACATTGGCAAATCAGAGCCAGAGTCTTCTGATACGCAAGCCTCTGTCCCTCATGCTAACTCTGGTGCTCAGGTTTTGAGGTCTAGTTGACAAGGAGAACGGAAGACTGACCTAAACAAAGCATCCAGGACGCCAGCCAATAACAGTGGTAAATGCAACCTCCCGGTCATGCACAAGGCCAATGAGCCACATAGTTTGGATGGAAGTCTGAAACCCCAGAGGAAGGTAGCCCGCCAGGTGGTGGCAATTGATGGCGGGATTCAGGTTGAGCCGGACACACATGATGGGGAGCATAATCTGAGTGGGCAACGTGCGGACAGGCCCGTCCGACATTCAGTCCGTCTACGTTTACTCTCAATCTGGGCCACCATCATCGGTCTGCACCCTCTGAGCAGGCTGAGGCGAGATGGTCAGCAGTGCATCTTTTGATGCGAGCCTTAGGGGCCGAGCTGCCTGTCAACAAATTGGCGACAGAAGTTGATACGCCTGGCAGAAGTCATTCTCCCTCTGAGGATCCGCATACCGGCGATGTGTGTGTGGCTATTCCAATAGCTGAAGAGGTTGGATGAGAATTAAGCACGCGCGCTGACTCCCCAACTGACTCAAGTGTATACTCTATCCCGGGTAAGTGCCGGTTACGACTGCTAGGCTTTTCATTCATTCTGTTGTCAAAGTCTGCCGCAGTTCGGGCAGAACTAGGCGTCGGAAATCCGCTCAATTCCGTTTCTATCCTCGCTCTATACCTCTGCGCACAAAGCTCTCCTGCCCCGACCAATGTGGCTAATGTCTAGCTAGCTGTGGGTGCAGCTTCATTTCAAGCAATTTACAAGTACTAGGCCACGATGGACCCTTCGACCCCCCCCTCCAATGTTTTTAATTTTGTTTCTCGAGTTCATGTTATTCTCGCTGTTTCCTGACTATTTGTGCTCTAGATTAGCCCGCTACGTCTGGGCTGCTTCCCCTGATCAGTATACTTAATTTAAATCAGTGACTGTCCGCAGATCCTTCGCATGTTTCCTTTGGGTGTTTTTCATTTGGAGTTTAACATTTGAACTTTTGCGAGTTATCATTCTATTGTTTCTGAACACATCTTGTTTAGATTGGCTCGGGGTTGCCATTCCGGGTTGCCCAAATCCAATATAGTCTATGGACACTTTGTTGCTCTACGGAGTCCCTTCTAGAGCTTTGCAGACCATTCTTGTTTGCCACTGGCTGTTCTGCGTTTACCATGTCGGCTCGTGAGACCTGCTCTCGGAATCTTCGCAGATCATTCTTGCTCTTTTGCAGCTCTTTTTCGTTTGGTATATGTTTTCTCTGCTGACTCTAGCAGTTTGCTCTTTGGACTTGTGTGGATCATTCTTGTTCTTCTCTACCGGTTTTTCATTCAGGTTTGCCCCTTTCATCACTATTCCGATCCTCAATTTTTATCTTATATCCCATCCATTAAGCCTTGGCCTCTGCTTTTACTTTCGGAGATTAGGGTCCGGGCCCGAGCCCTAGCCTTACCGGCATTTGTTTCTTTCCGATTGGCAGACCTACTCAAACTAGATTAGTCCGTACATTCTGACAAACCTTTTTTTACCTGGTTCAGGAACCCCAAGTACCTATCACTCGTATTGCCCGAGTAAAATCGCAGTGCGGCCAACTATTTGAGTGCAAATTCCTATATCAGGCCTCAAGCTGCAATTTGGACGGTCTGACGCCAGCGGACATGAAAGCGAGTGATGAACTCTGAATGTACTTAGTTCTTGAGGCAGCTAAGCGGACACTTTCAATCTTCCCAAGTTCACACCCCATATCGTGCCCTTAGGTACCTACTAATAGACGCTTCCTGACACCACCTGCACCTCAACGTTATACACTGCATTTCTCTTCGATCACTATTCACCTGCATACGGTATGACCACAACAGCGGCGGCTTATGGCGGACCGAGCGCGTTCATCAAGGGAGAAAAGGGCAAGCCAAAGGGACGCCCGTCGCCAACGTTTCCAGGAATCTGGGTCCAGGGATGGATTAAGTATACTAATATCATCTAGTGTTGCGCCTGTTATGGCTGGGTCCGCTGTAGGTAGGCAGAGGAATGCCGTGCAGGAGCCAACCTTTTCACGACTCCAGGTACCAGAGCCTGTCCTGTACAACCGGCAGCAAGTATTAGAGTCAGCAGATGAGAGTCTAGACTCTAATGATGGGGAATATGAGGGTAATGATGGCTAGAGTGAAGAGAGTGAGGAGAGTGAGGAGAGCAAGGTAGGCTAGCATGGGAACTATATAGATCATCTATCGGCCAGGAGAGCACAATGACCAATTAGGCGTAAGTTCCTTTGCTGGCAGCCCTCGATACTGACAATCACCTTTGGGAATACCCAGAGCTCCAGCAGTAGGATCAGTTAACCCGGATGTAGAACGTCTGCTCAAGTACCTGTTAGCCAAAACGGTCTTACATATGACATTCCCTCCAATTCGCCCACCCACTTGAATCCACTTGCAAGGCCGGTGATACCCCCAAGTCATCCAGATACAATAGTGTGGGAATTGGATAGCGGAGGACAGCCAGCTAACAGTAGGCTAAATCTGGCAACAGGGCTTGAGCGTACCATTCTAGCCAGATCCCGTGACCGAATGTGGGACTAAACGAGTTTCGTCAATCCGTTTCCGGACCCAATTCCCCTGACGGATGAAGTCCGCACATGTTGGAGAAATGCCTGGACCAAATTACATCAGCAAAAATAATACCCTGCGTCCTATACGTCCTGTGCGTCTGATGCACCTGACGCCCGAACGCTAATCGCGAATCAGGACGCGACGTCGATTCGACGTTGCGTCCTGATTTTGCCTTACTTAGCCCCGTCCGTCCTGCCGCCATCCCGACACGGACCCCAACGTCCTGTGTGTCCTGACTGCATCTCGTGCACAGCCTTTGCGTTCTGACGTCGCCTGATCTAGGCTTCTCCCGCCCTGACGCCTTCAGATCGAGGACTCTCCTGCCCTGATGCCGGTTCCTTCTCACCAAACGTCAGGGCTTCGTGCTCCTTCCCACCTCGCATCCCGATGTTTTCTGCTCCCGCCTCCCTCGTCCGGATCCCACGATCCTGATCTCTACGGTCCTGAAGTCTCGTCACTTCTTCCTTATCTCACCCCCTATACATGCCGCGTCCTGATCCAATCGTGACTCTATCAGACGTCGCCTTGTGTTCTCGGATGCATCGTGAACTAAGTCTAATACCTGATTCTACACCTACAGACTTCTCTTATTGTTAACGCTCTCCTGATCAGTTTTACCGTATCCAGATAGCCGAGACGCCCCTGTGATACGTGGCTTTCATTAATTCTACTCTAAATTCCATGACTTAGCTTAACGTCCTCATATCAATACTACTAATCTCATCCGTGTACCCTTTCCCACATGTGAGAGCGACCGCATCCCAATATGATTTATTACAGCTATGCTACTCATTCTCAATCTCCTAACTACACGCATCACTGCTCACACCTTGCTCCTGCTCTATATCCCACAGCTCGCTATCCGCAGCGGCCTCCTCTGGCGGCTCAAGATCATC
>Ga0307509_10005717_pt1 | contig 17141 bp, 17 predicted proteins | sample 10_EM_MG_FD_202245 | JGI IMG/M metagenome (GOLD analysis project Ga0307509, IMG submission 202245) | Populus trichocarpa ectomycorrhiza microbial communities from riparian zone in the Pacific Northwest, United States - 10_EM | ecosystem: Host-associated > Plants > Roots > Unclassified | place... | reverse complement strand
CCACGATGATTTCCCTGGTGTTGAGATTTCAATCGCCGGAGGTGTAGGGGAGATGGTTCGTGGTAACTACTGTGACCTTTTTTTTTTTCTTTTTTTTTTTCTCTTTTTTTATATCATGTATTCTTTGTTAAGGTACAAGAACTCCATCCTCCGTCTCCTCTACACACCCAGCGATTGAAATCTCAACACCACGAGATTATCACCATTTTTCCCAACTCCCCCCCCCGCTATGGGTTCCCCCTAGGGGGTGGAGTGCATCTCCCCTTATCTTCTCCAGCGCTTAGGTTTATCCCTTTGGGCTTTCTTCACTCTGGATTGATGGATTTCGTCTTCTTTTGATGATGTTTTCTCTTCCTACCCCGCTTTTGCTCCACCTCGCTTAGAGCATTAGCACGGTCGGCAACACTCTCCTCACAGCCCATGTTACAGACGGCCTGGTACACGGTTTGCAGTAAGACAAAACCTTTAAACAGGCCACGGTCGATTTCTCTACTCTGTTTATCTTTAAGAGGCTGCCTAGTCAAGACACGAACGCGATTACCGACAGTTTCTACGGCACAGAGTTGCGTCTACCCCTCTTTCTTCTCTTCTCCTCACAGTCGGATCAGCTGGCACCCTACTGCTTCTTCACCCTTCTGGCTGGTACCCACAACTACCTGGCTGGTATCCATAACTACTTCTTCACCTTCGGACTATGACCACGGTCCCTCACGGCCTGCCTCTGGGAGGATGGTATTGCACTATCTCCTTTCTCTTTTTCGCGTGTGCGGCCAAAATAGATGGCCTCTTTAGCCTCCCCAGGACTTCGATCATGCCGAGCCTGGCCCCTCCCGCACTGAGTATGCTGATTTTTCAAGTGGTCTCCGCTATGTTTGCTTTTTGTTTTTCCTTTGTTCGGATGATCGTGCCATGGGTTTTCCTGACTCTTACTGCTTGTTCTTTGATTTGATTTCTTTCGTCTATCTTCTTATCTAGTCAAGGGTTTCTTGTTGGGGGCGAGATGTGCGGTTGGTTCCATACCAGAGGGACTTGGGGGGTTGGTTTTTTCCCAGGGGTAGTTGGGGGTTTTTTTATGCCATAGCGTAAGCTGCATGCTAGATTTTGTACCCTAAAACAATAATCAAATGATTCAAAAAAAAAAAAAAAAAGGTACAAGAACTCACATGCAGCGCTAGCTATGGCGTAAACAAAACCTTAATCCCAAAGCAAATATAACATATGAAAAATCACACCATCATCTCCAAGTACATCAAGTATTCGACGCGGCACCAACACACCATTGACAAAGGAAAGTTCAAGCACGATACTAGCTAAGCAACTAACTCGCGAATAAAGGAAAATAACCTAACGTCTACCGCAGTAGAAAACCTAAACAGGGCGAGGCGGGGAAGAGGAGAGGAGGCCCCCGGGGAGGGGGGAGGCTGGAGGGGAGGGGAAGACCATCGAGGCGGGTGACCGTGGCAGGGAAGGGAGCATGTCTGGAGGGTAGTTCGTAGCAGTGGCCTTGATGTAGGCAGCGAGGGAGGAGAGGAGAGAGATCGAGGACCAAAGAGGAGCGTCAGGACCGACTGAGGTCAAGCCTTGGAGGTGGCGCGACCTGGCGCCATCCTTCGCTGGGCAGCGTAGTACGGCGTAGCTGAAGGTTTCTTGTTCTTCGCCACAGAGAGGACAGAGGCGGGCGACGTCAGGGGACGACCAGGAGGGGTGGGCTGCAAGGTAACTCTTCTGGGCCCTCATCTGATGAATGCGGCCAGCTATGAATTTCCCTAGTCCAATGAAAGGGTGAGGAGCGAGGGAAAGATGGAAGGTATAATAGGGCGGAGGAGGATTGTCTAAGCGCCAGGCCTCGAGCATGAGGAGACGGGCTTTGGCTTTGAGGGAGGAGCAGGCATATTTCATGACTTTGTCGGGAGGGAGAGGATGGAGGTCCGGGAGAAGCGAGGAGTTTATAAGAGGGGCGAACGCGAGGCCCCGAGGAGGGGGAGGGTCAGATGAGCCAAGGCATCCACAGGGAGGTGAGTCCTTGTTGGTGGAGACGGGCACGGGGTCTTCCAGTTGAGCGGCATAACGTTGGGGTCCAATCGCGTACAAAGGGAGCGGTGAGAATCAGGAGCACGAAATTTGAGAAGGGAGGGAAAAGACCTGCACAGGGGGGCGGATGCAGGGTGAATCTGAGGGGGGGAGCACACTAGCCGAAGGGCGGCCATGCGTCTCCTATGGGGAAGCGGGACAGACAGAGGAGGCAGGCATGCCTCGGCGGAGAGGATCGTGTGTGGCGTGGCCAGGAAACAGTTCGAAACCCAACGTTGGACCTGTCTCCAATGGACTTCCATCTTGGTCAGAAGGCCCTTGGAGGGGACGAAAAGGTCCGCACCATAGGAGAGGATGGGGAAGAGGAGGGAGAAAGCGAGGCGATGACAAAGGTGGGGGGATCCCCCCGAACCATAGGAGGACCCGCGTCTAACTGCAGCAAAGGCCGCTTGGGAGAGGGCGAGACGACAGGAGAAGTGGGCAGAAGAGGCGAGGTTGGAGACGAACCAGTACCCAAGCCATCTGAGCTTAGGCGAGGGATGAAAGAGTTGGCCATCAAGAGCCACCGGAGGAGGCCTGCTGGTAGAGGGAGGGTCCCTTTGCACAGGGGTCCGCCAGTGTATGAGCTCACTCTTGGGAACCGAGAAGTCAACACGCGTTGCCTGGGCAATCGCCCTTAGACGCCCAAAGATACCTTGCAGGGTCCTGGAGTTAGAGCGATAGGAGGGAGAAGATATGGTGACAGAGAAGTCGTCGATGTATGAGAGAACCAGACCTTTCGGAACCGGGATGTGGAGGGGTGAGACGTAGATAACGAACAGCAGGGGAGAAACTGGGGAGCCCTGGAGGTTACGGACCGTGTCGGTTAGAGCTGAACAGGCGTCGAAACAGTATAGAGAGGGGAGTGACCCGCATTGGTTGCCGTGAAGGAGGCCGGTGAACCTGGCGATGGGGGCGAGGCGGGAGGGGACTATCCTCTCCAAAATCTTGGAGACAGTCTGGAGGAGGACAATAATTCTGAAGGAAGCAGGAGAGTGGTAGGACTGCTTGCCAGGCTTGTCGAGGACAACCCCGTTCGCTTTCTTCAGAGAGGAGGGGTGGTGGCCAAAACGAAGGAGGGGGGCGAGGAGGGACACCAAAATGCCTGGGGAGACACGATGAACCGATTTCCAAACCGAATAGGGGATACTATCGGGTCTGGGGGCCGAGGAGGGTGAGCACTTAAGGAGAGATAGGGAGACATCCTCTTTGGTGAGCTCAGGACATTCACCGAAGGGGAGGAGGATCGAAGGGAGGGGAGCGCAGGGGTGGGGCAAAAAAAGTGGTTCAGGAGGGCCTGGTTCATTTCCTCCGGAGAAGAAGCACCTGGAAGATTGGGGAAGCGAGTGGCCAGAGAGCCAGCCGCTATCTTTTTCACAGCCCAGATCGAGTGGGGGGTAGCTGAGGCGAGGAGGGACCTCCAGTGGGCTTTCTTCGCAGCTTTAATGGCTTTGAAGTAGCCCTGCTTGGAAAGGCGGGCGGCAGCCTTATCGGAGGGGGAGGGGGACGAGCGAGAGCGGCGGGACGCAGAGTGAAATTCGCGCCGGAGGACTGAGAGGATGGGAGACCACCAGGGTTTGGATCTCCAGGAGGGTCTCTTGAGCGGGGTGTGAGAGGAAAGGAGGGTAGTGACGCGGGCAAGTTGCGTATCGAACCAGGCTTCCAAGGAGGCTTTTGTCGGGAAAGAAGGAGGAGGGGGAATAATCAACTCATTTAGGGCAGGGGAGAGAGAACCCCAGTTGGTGAGGGACCCGTTGGGAACAGGAGGGGCAGGGGAAGAAATCGGGTGAGCAAAAGTAAGAGAAATAGGAACGTGGTCTGAGCCAGTCGAGGGAAGGGGAGTATCCCAGGAGTGAAAAAAAGGAAACAAAAGTGGTGATGCAAACGAAAGATCAATCACAGAGGGGCGGGTAGCATTGTCCCATGGGAAACGAGTAAACACCCCGGGCAGGTTGAGAAGTTCAGAGCCCAGGTCAGCTGCTCGGGAAAAATAAGGAAAAGAAGCCGCCAGGTCCCTACGAGAGTAGGCCCTCAGCGGATCAGCTAGGGGATGGTGGATGTTGAAATCACCAACAAACAAAAGGGGGAAACCATCGTCAGGAAAAGACAAATCAGGAGGAACGGTCCTTGTACTGCTGCGCTGGGACCAGAGGTTGTACAAATTTAAAATACGAAACTGGGTAAAGGATCCACCAAATAGGTCAACCCCGAACAGATCAAGAGCAGCAACATCCGGCCTGTCAAAATTCCTAGGAAGAACCCTAGCATAGGACAGAAAAATACTAGAAACGTAAAAAGCAACCTTCGGCCTAGAGCCGTGGGAGTGGAGGGGGCAAAAGGACTCAAAACCATCAAAGGAAGGGAGGCGAGAGCGCCAAAAAGGAGGATCTTCAAGGCAAACAACATCAGGGGGGTGCAAAGCCGAAGCAAAGGAATTAAACAAGGAGAGAAACACATCCCAGCTCCCGAGGCTGTTGTGCTGAACAATGGAAAGAAAAAGTACAGGAGGAAGGTCCTGCCGTGGGGGCGTAAGGTTGTGCTACATCTTACCGGCGGGAGGCCGACGGGTCTTGTAGGGCAGGAGAGGGGCTGGGCTCCACCTCGGGGCGAGGAGCACCAGTCCTGGATATGGAGCGGTCATGCTCCGGTTGGGGGCGCCTCAGGGCTTTCGGAGTGGTTAGGTCAAAGGCGGGGGCCAGGGAGGGTGTATCAGAGCTGGAGCCGGCCGGAGCTGGGGTAAGGGGGGCAGCTGGGGGGCGGGAGGAGTCAGGGCGAGTGTCCATGACGTTGGGGTCATCTTGTTCTTGGCCGGAGGGCGCAGTGGGGAGGGGTGACGGCACGAGGGTTGTCGGTAGCGGGAGTTTTCCTTGGAGGGGGAATCGGCCTGGCAGAGCAGTCTCTGTCACCAGCAGAGTGGACTTCATCGAAATTGGAACATCGGGGTGGAGAGGCGACACAGCCGTTGAGAATGGGTCGTAGGTTGCCTTCTTTAGGGCAGGACGGGTTGGAGCACCGGTGCTCGGACTTAGGGTGGTTGCCAGTGCAAAACGGGCAGATCACGAGGTTTTTGCACCTGGGCTTGACATGGCCAAACTTCCAGCAGTTGCGGCACTGGGTAGAGGGGGACGATGGGTATGCTCTCTTAACCACACGGTTGCTGCCATAATGGAGGACTGAGGGCGGATTGACCATTCTGTCAGCATGATCGGGAGAGACGTGAACCACGATGGAGCAACTCTCTTGCCGTTCCTGTGGGAGGAGGGGTCAAGGTTGAGGTATCGGGCGCTTCTGATAAGGAAGTTCTTGGAATTGTAGATGGAGGATTGAATATGAGGGAAGAGGAGGTCATCGTCATCGGGAAGGGCGTCAAGCGGGATACCGTGAATGGCAAATTGGAGATCGGTCAGTGCCAGCCTGCAGGGGAGCCAGGGGTTGTCTCCAACGGGAAAGGACTGATTGAGCTTGAGGGAGAGGGCTTCAAAAAAGGGAGCATTGGAGGCAGCCGGAACGGCAGTGTCGGTAGATACGAGGGAGAGGGCCCCTTTGTCATTGACGAAGGTTCTGAATGCGACGGGGAGGTTGGAGTTTACTTCGCGGAGGACTGAGGAGGCGAGGTCCGGCCAGCGGATTCGGATAAGGGCTTCGTCGGGGTTGAGGGCTTGAACCGTGCGGGGGGATAGAACCTTCTGGACGTGCTGGGGAGGGGAGGAGGGCCCTAGTGGGAGGTGGCCTCAACGGTGTTCACGACTTGGACAGCGGAAGTGCCAGAAGACTGTGTCTTAGGCTTGGCTTTGCCTTTGCGCCTGGCGGCGTTATCACCTGCGGCCTGATCAACCGCTGAGGTGCCACCATGAATGACATCTGCGTAGGAGCGGCGGGGGGCGGGACTACGGGAGTGCTCCGGAGGATGAGACGAGGATGGGATGGGTGCAGCGGGGGCCGGGGCAATATTGGACCGACCTGGAGCTTGGCGGGAACCCTGTTGGGGCAGGGGGGTCTGGGAGGGTAGTGCACGGTGAGCGGAGGGAGCTACGCGATGTGACAGGTCACAGACAGTGTTGCGTAAATCTCTCAGTTCTTGGTCGACGAGGGAGTTGGCAACTTGAGACTCGAGGGTGTGAACGGCGGACAAGAGGTCCGCAATACCGACCCCAATCGCAGAGACGGCGTGGATAGCAGAGCAGAGGAGGGGGAGGATTGTGGCGTGGCCAAGGGGGAGGTCATCACACTCCCTGGGGAAGAGGGAAGAGAGCTGTGATGGGGTGAAAGAGATGAGGTCTCGTGTGCAGTCGAGGGAAGGAGAGGAAATGGGCTTCATCAGAGATAGCCAGAAACGAGGGTGAGGCCGAAGAGGCAGCGGAAGAGGGGCCCAAGATAGGGGCAAAGAGGGGGGGAGGGCCAGGCTGTGCCATGGTGGGGCTTAGGGACGCGAAGCCTAAGCGAGGGGCAGAAATGTAAGTGAGGAGGTATCGTGCACCTATCGACAAAGTATTTAAAATGTAGGGGCAGGAAAAAAGAGGGCGCGGAGCATGTCTAACTACTGTGACCGTTTTTCTTTTTAAAAAAAAAATCATATGTTCATTGTTTATACGGTACAAGAAATGACATGCATCTTTAACGATATGGCCAAAACAAAACCGACCCTCCTCACCCCAGGAAACATCCAAACCCCCAAGTCCCTCTGGTATGAGACCAACCGCACATCTCGCCTATCGCCCAACCGAATCCTACGAACATACACGTACATGCGAAGGAAGTTGAAAGGAAGGAAACAAGCAGGAAGGAGAGGAGAACCCTTAGCGACATCTGCAAAAACTGAAAGGGTGAACAAAAGAAATGTATAAACCCCTGACAAAGGAAATTTACGTCTGATAAGTGACATGAATCAGCCTGAGCTAGGAAGTGAGAGTGTGGATCTGCACACCGGAGCGGTGCCAGGGGACGAAGCGGTGCCCGATGGCAGAAAGGGACGGTGTATGGTGGCGACTCTGGTGAGGGGTCCCCGGAGGGTGTGCCAAAGCGGTATTAGCGACGGGCTGGAGGACGGGCGTAACCGAGGCGGGTTTTTGTATAGCAACCGAAGGTCGACTGCGGAAAAGGGGGCAGTAAGGTGCCAGCTGGGAAGGTGGGAAGAGGGGGAGTGGGTGTAGCTGTAACTGAGCAACGGGACGAAGACCAAGAAGGTAGGGGAAGGGGGATGGGAGGAGGAAGGACTTCCGAACACTTGAGATGACCGACTAGAGTAACCGCAGCCGATGCTTTTCCAAATGCGAAACGAAGACGAGGTGCTGAAGTTACTAACTGAAGTGTTCCCCGACAGGACGACATAATCGAGACGGAAAGGTACTTCGCAAAGGGCTTGGAAAGCTGAGCACCGACCCTGAGCGAAGAGGATAGAATGACGACCGTGCAAAACCTAAGCGAGGTGCAAAGGAAGTGCAGGGTAAGGGGAAGAACCAAACTTCATGAGCGGGAGTCAACGATGAACAGGAACAACAACCCCGTGGAGGAGGGGGTAGACCCCAGAGGGAGAGGAGGGGTTGTAGCATCGCTCCCTTGGCAGAAGCCATCAAGGGGGAGGAGAGGGGGTGGTGGTGGATCCCACAATGATTTCCCTGGTGTTGAGATTTCAATCGCCGGAGGTGTAGGGGAGATGGTTCGTGCTAACTACTGTGACCTTTTTTTTTTCTTTTTTTTATATCATTTTAAATTTTGTTTGTCAAGCTAAAAAGCTACAGCCCCTAGTCAAAAGTGTTCGTGAAACAGGTCTCACCTTACTAAGCTCCCTCGCCAAAATCCTTCCCAACTAAAATGCCACCACACAGAGCTGACGATGCTGGCTTCTTGAGCTCTCTACATTAGAGTAGTACTTAGGTGCAAATTAAATACTTGTGATACAATGGAAATGACAACAGCTGCAACTCATTAAGAGGAGCAATTGTCGGATTTTTCTTTGATTGACAGATACTATACTTTCAGTCTATCTCTGTCTTTGTTTTTTGACTTGATCAAACCAATTTTTTTACTACTCTCTCACTTTCACTCTTCAGCTTCAATCAAGAGCCTATGCTTTTGTTTGTACTTTCTGTTGCCAGTCACCCTTACAGGAGTCTCTTGTGTCAAGATTGTGAATACTCACAAAAAGACATTAGACCAAGAAGATCTACTACTTGGTCAACAATGAACTTGTGAGAAGCAGAACAGAGACAGGTTGAGATTGTGCTTTTTTCTGTTATTTAAGAGAGGCCAACACCTCGGGGAGGGAGAGCGAGTCATCGGACTCTTTCTTGGGTCTTCATCCTTCTTTGTTTTCCCTATCATCATGGCTCTCTAGTCTTCACTCTTTCACTTTCACCACTATGTTTTTCTTCCCCTTATTCTCTTTTCCCGCCATCCCTCTACTTTTAGACAGAGGTGATTGAGTGGAAAGGATAGTTTAGGAGATATGGAGATAGAATGGATACAGGCGAATATTCTATAGAGAGTTTATCTACATGTTCTTTTCTTTCTTACTATGGGAGTGTATGAAGGAATAGGTACAGTAGGCAAACACAGAGATAGGTATGGATGATCGATAGGTAGATGAGTATGTCATATTATGTTTTACTTATACATCTATCTTTACTGTTAGTTTGATTTTATAGAGCATGAGCAGTTAGAGCAGAGTGAGCGAAAGCGAATAAACAAAGCATTATAAGTTAGGTGGTAAACTTACATTTCATATCCTTCCTCAGAGTGCCTAAGTTCCTGGTCAGATCTCTTAGTCTATTGGCTTACTTCCGTGCAACTCTCACCTCCTCACATCGAACCTTTTGACACCCTCCCGGAGTATTAGTTGCCAATATTGATCAAAAAACTCCTTCCGATAAAGCCTCTCTATAGCCTGCTGTATTACTAGTCCAGAATTTCCCTACATGATGGTAAAGTGCGAACTAAGTAGCTAGCTTCACACCTTTCTAGAAAGATCAATTGAGTGATATCAGAAGCAATTCGGAACAAGTTATTAAATACATATTTAATTTGCACTCATGTAGTTAAATACCCTTATGTCGATAGTGTGTGTGGCCTAGATTGTTGTCTCTGTGGGGTGACATTTTGGTAGGGTAGGATTTTGGCGAGGGAGATTAGTAAGGTGAAACCTGTTTCACGAACACTTTTGACTAGGGGCTGTAACTAGGTACAAAAGGCCCGTTCACCCTGGAGTATGGAGCCAAACAACCTCCAACAACAGTCCATCCCTCATCCCCCTTGCTAAAAGCACTCTGACCCTGCCTGATACTGTTGGGACTAACGAACTATCCAGTGCTATGGGTAGAAAACTACAAGAGAAAATACAGGCCAGAATACAACGAACCAAAACCCTCCGCGGACGTGCAGCCCATAAGAAAAAACCCCAACCCGACAGTGAACAACCGAGGAAAAGTAAGGAAACCTCAAGCCCATCTAGAAAGGAAACACCAAAACCCAAGAACCGTAGACAACCCACCCTTAGCCCAACGATAGACCCCATTCTGACGAATCAGGGAAGGGATCAAGGAGCCAGCAGGACAAAGTCATGGCCTCAACAGCACACACAAGGGGCAAATGTACCCGGAGCGTAGAGCCCGGCCGAAGGGGCAAGCGAAACCCCAGAGGGAGATCTGAATCCAAACCAACACATGGGCAGTGTGTGGCAGGACAGAGTAAAGACCGTAGGCCCACCGGAAACCGGACCGGGGGTGGTGAATGTCCCGCGAGCGACAGAGATGGCAGCATGATACCTCTAGAAACAAGAGAAGTTCACCAGTACGCACGCAGCCATGCCAGATCCCAACTCCCGATCATCATGAGGGAACAGAGGCCAGGCGGTTAGGGCAGTAGGGTGCCAGCCAAGGAGAGAAGGCTGTAGGGTGCGAGCTGACGAAACCGTAGGAGCGGAGAAAGGAGAGGTAGACCCGAACGGAGAAGTACGAGGGAAGGCAACTGAAGCGAGATCACGATTTTTCAAAGATACCAACCGTACCGGACAGGACTCCCAGGAGATAGTGCAATACCAGAGAGCAGAGCCACCGGGGCCACTACTTCACCGATAGCCCGAGACTGCGACCGACCAATTGACGGGGTGAGGGGGTTGCCGACCGTACCAAGTGTCAAGCGAGGGCAGCGAAACACTGTGCGGAGAAAGGAGGTGAGAGTAACCGTGAAACCCCTAGACAAAGACTGCCCGTAGACAATGTCATCAGGAGGGTATCAGAGGGGAGAGGCGGAGGGGAGTAGCTTCACCCCTCTAGGCAACTAGACCATCAAAGAAGGGGAGAGGGGACCGTCCGTGATGATTTCCCATGGTGTTGAGATTTCAATCGCCAGAGGTGTAGGGGAGAAGGTTCGTGGCTAACTACTATGACCACTTTTTTTTTTTTTTTTTTGAATCTCGTTTATTAATTGTTTCTATCAGGGCGAATGCACAACTGTGCTCAATCCCACAGTCCTAGGTACAACGGACATTCGGCCGGAATGAAGACCATGTCGTCCAAAACCTCCAACTATAGTCCATCCCGCGATCCCCAAGCTAAAACCCTCTGACCCTGCCCGACAAAGAAAACTCCGCCCGGTACTATGGGTAGAAACTACAAGGAGATGAGAACACGAGCCTGGAAACAGCGAACCAAAAACCCCCGCGAAAGCCTAGCCTAAAAGAAAAACATCCCCAACCAACAGTAGACACAACCAACAAAGAAAAACAAACCCACTCCCCCAAGTCAAACAACCTATAAGCTAAACCGTAGTAAAACCCCACCGGGCCCAGCTCCCGAAGGAATAGGGACTCCTACATGTTGGGTCTCGGGAACACACAAAGGGGAGGTAACTCCCAGGGGCTAAATAACCCCGCCAGCCGAGGCTCAGGAAGAGCGACCGAGTTCAAGAGGATGCCGCCTAAAGAAGGAAGGCTTGTGGCAGTCGGAGGAAGATCCGGTCGGCTATTTCGGGAAACAGGACCTGGAAAGAAGGTTTAAACATGCACCCCTAGTCCGAGGACTTCAGAAGGGAGCAGAGGTCTGGTGGTGGGCGTAGAGCCGCGAGCAGTAGAGTGCTAGCTGATCCAGACGTCGGGGAGGGAGAGGGCAGAGGGCTAACCGACACGAGAAGTGCGAGGAAGGCTGACGGAAGCGGTGTCACGATGTTTCGAAAAGTCCGACCGTACCAGCAAAGCACAGAGGAGATAGTGCAATACCAGAGAGCAGTGGCACCGGGGACAGCTACTTTACCAATCGATGGAGACTAAAAACCGACCGTTGACGGGTGAGGGGTTGCCGACCGTGGAGGGCTGCCTAAGCGAGCCCGGGAAAGAGGGGGTGAAGGCGAGCTCAACCAACCCCTAGGAACAAGCTTGCCAGGCCTGACCATCAGAAGGGAAAGGAAGAGGGAAGGGAGATGGCTTCACCCAGACAGAGGCAATGTGGCGTGTCTGGGGAGAGGGGGGTGGATGGAAGTGACGATGATTTCTCGTGGTGTTGAGATTTCAATCGCCGGAGGTGTAGCGGAGACGGTCGATGCTAACTGCTGTGACCATTTTTTCTTTTTTTCTTTTTTTTTTTTTTAAATCATATGTTCATTGTTTCTACGGTACAAGAAATGACATGCATCTTTAACGATATGGCCAAAACAAAACCGAAAATCAAACTAACAATCAACAAATGAAACAAACATAACCATTTCCCCCAACACCACCAATAAGCGTCGCACAGCAGCCGTAGCTAAAATCAAGGAAAGTCAAAACCGCTAAAATAGTCTCGAGGGCCAGGGGCGGCTAGGGCAGTAGCTTGGAGAAGGGGGTTTGGAGAAGGGGTGCAGAGGGAGGGCGCAAGCGGGGGCATCTCAGGGGGGAAACCAGTGGCGGTAGTGCGAATGAACTCAGCCAGGGCAATAAGCAGCTGCTGGTCGGACCAGATTGGGGCCTCAGGAGACAAGTCTGAGACCCCTTGGAGGAGGAGGGATCTCTGACAAGCAGAGGAGGGGCAGGACAGGATGGCATGTTCGAAGGTCTGTGTGGCTTCGGCGCACAAGGGGCAGGACGTGTCGGCATCAGGATCGCCCCATGAGGGGTGAGCCGCGAGATAACTTTTCCCAGAGCGCATCTGGTGTATTCTGCCCGCAACAAACTTGCCCAAGCCTATGAAGGGATGGGGGCGCATCGAGGGCGGAAGGGGGTAGTATGGGGGGGCTGGGGTGGAAGACCAGTCAGAAAGGAGGAGTTGTTTAGCCCTTAATTTGAGGCGAGCATAAGATGGGACAACCGCCGGGACTGGGGGCAGGTAGTCTGTTAAGTGGAGGGAGATGGGTGGCAGCATAGCGACATCATGCACGAGGGGGATGGCCGCATTAGCCAAAGTTGTGATGGTGTTGTGTCTGTACCTTGGGTTCCTGGCCTTGTCCAGAGTAGAACGCCAGTCAAGGTTGAAAAAGAGATAAGGCTGGGAGGTAATCTTCCCACGCGCTATCAGGGTGGCACGGTGGGGCGAGAAGGTGGGGACAGACCCAGGGAGGCGTGCTGTGGCCGGGTTTATCTCTGGGGGGGAGCAGATGAGCCTTAGGCCCGCAAGGCGGCATTGGTGGCGTACCAGAACAGGCAGAGGGGGGAGACAGGCTTCCCTGTGCAAACACGTTAAGTTAGTTGAGGAGAAGCAGTTGGTTATCCACCTACAGACCCTTTGCCAGAAAACGGACATGGGGCCCATGATGGACGGGGGAGGGTTCCAGACGGCGGACCCATATAGAAGAATCGGAGTGAGGAGCGAACGCGCCAGGGAGAGACAGAGGTAGGGTGGAAGGCCCATCCCAGGGGGGGAGAGGCGACGAATGGTGGCCAGGGCGGCATTTGCAAGTGTGTACCTCCTGGAGAAGTGGGACCTTGGGTCGAAGGCGGGGGTGAAGATGAAGCCCAACCACTTCAGGCGGGATTGTGGATAGAAGAGTTGACTCTCTAGCTGCACCGGGAGGGAGCACGGTGGCTCATTGCTCCTGGTGGTCCTCCCGTGAATCAGTTCGGTTTTCGGAACAGAGAAGGAGATGTTGATTGGGGAGGCCTTTCTCTTGAGCGATGAGAAGGACTTCTGAAGGAGGCGAACATTGGTTCTATAGGAGGGTGAGGCCACTGTAACAGCAAAGTCGTCGACGTAGGAGATAATGAGAGTCATGGGGATCTCGAGGTGGAGGGAAGAGACGTATATGACGAATAGAAGCGGGGAGATAGGGGATCCTTGAGTGACCCCGACCGAGACGGGAGCGAAGAGGCGCGGGGACCCTTGGAACGTCAGGCGGCAGGTGCGATCCCTGAGGAGAGAGCCGACCCACTGGACCAGGTAAGGGCTGACCCCCTTCCTGCGGAGGAGAGAAAGGAGCGATGGAGACTCCCCATTGTCAAAGCCTCCCTTCACATCAAGGAAGAGAGTGGAGACTTTGTATCGGAGGCGGTAGAAGGACTCAACATAGTGTTGTAGGACGAGGGCGGCATCGGCGGTGGATCTCCCAGGAAGGGACCCGCATTGGAGGGGATGGATGAGGGAGCATATCGCTGCTTGGGCTGAAAGGCGGGAAGCTACCACTCTCTCAAGGATCTTTGAGAGCGTACGGAGGAGGCCGATAACCCTAAAGGAGGAGGGTGAGTCTTATGAGGGTTTCCCTGGCTTGTCAAGGACAATACCAAGTGCTTTTTTGAGGGAGGGAGGGTGAAAACCCTGGGCCAACAGGGGGTTTAGGAGGGAAGGAAGATGGGAGGGCTTGATGTGATGTACAGACTTCCACACAGAGTATGGGATGTGGTCTGGTCCAGGGGCGGAGGTGTTCGAGGATTTAGAGAGGGCCCTGGAAATCTCTTGAGAGGTGAGGGGGGTATAGTCCTCATGACGTGTGAGGCGGAGGAGGGGTGGAGGAGGGGGCTTGGAGGGGAAGAAGTGGTCAAGGAGTGTTTCCGCTACCTCGGCCGGGTCGGAGGCCCCTGGTAGGTCCGGGAACCTTTGTGGTGGGCGGCCGAATGCAAATCTCTTGGCCGTCCAGAGGGAGCGCGGAGTGGCCGAGGATAGGAAGTCCGACCAGTGTGTTTTCTTGGCCAAGGCAATGGCCTTAAAGTAAGTTCTTCTTGTGCTTTTCACATTGCTCCAGTTTAGGGGGGACGGGTCGAGGCGGGACATCCTTGCAAACTTGTGATATTCCCTCCTTAGAGACGACAGGCGAGGGGACCACCATGGTTTCGAAGCGGAGGCATGGGCGCTTGCTCGGGGCATGGGAGGTTCGGAGGGAGGTGAGGCGGGTAGAGGAGATGTCGAACCATCTACTCAGGGAGTTAGGCGTGGGTTTCGGCGGGCAGGGTAGCACGGTGAAGGATTCCAGTGCCTTTCCTACCGCCGCTAGGTCAAGGAGGGCCCAGTGTGGAGTAGGGGGGGGCAGCATAATCGCGGGAGGTTTCAGTGTTATCACACACGGAACGTGGTCTGAACCAGTGGAGGGGAGAGGGGTGTCCCAAGAAGACACAAGGGGGGAGAGGGCAGTGTTCGCGAAGGCCAGATCCAAAACAGCGGGTCGGGAAACAGTGTCAAAAGGGAACCGAGTATAAACCCCGGGGGTGTTGAGAAGATGGTACAGGACGTCGAAGGCGGCATCAAAGTAGCGTGTGGAGATGATAAATTCCCTTTCGGAAAGCGAGCGGCAGGGATCCGCTAAAGGGTGGTGGAGGTTAAAGTCACCTAAAACCAGGTGAGGGTGGGAAAGAAATGAAAAAATCCGCTCGGGCAATATGGAGCGGTAGGGATGACAGTTTGTACGAAGAAGGTATACCGAGGTGACCCTGAGGGAGCGGTGGGGGGAGCCAAAAAGACCTTCCGAGGAATAACTACTGTGACCATTTTTTTTTTTTTTTTTTTTTTTAAAATCATATGTTCATTGTTTCTACGGTACAAGAAATGACATGCATCTTTAACGATATGGCCAAAACAAAACCGACAATCAAAATAACAATAAACAAAAGAAATAACCGTAATCAATTCCTCCAACGCGACCAATAATCGTCGCAAGGCAGCCGTAGCTAAAATAAATGAAAGTATAAAAACCGCTTAACTAGTCTGGAGGGCCAGGGGCGGGCGGGGGGGTAGAGGGAAGGAGGGGGTTCTTAGGGGTGTGGAGGGAGGGAGCAAGTGGGGGCATCCCAGGAGGGAAGCCAGTGGCGGTGGTGCGGATGAACTCAGCCAGGGCAATGAGCAGCTGCTGGTCGGACCAGACTGGGGCCTCAGGAGCCAAGTCTGAGACCCCTTGGAGGAGGCAGGATCTCTGACGGGCGGAGAAGGGGCAGGAGAGGATGGCATGCTTGAAGGTCTGCGGTACCTCAGAGCATAAAGGGCAGGACGTGTCGGCATCAGGATCCTCCCACGAGGGGTGTGCCGCGAGGTAGCTCTTCCCAGAACGCATCTGGTGTATCCTACCCGCAACAAACTTGCCCAAACCCATGAAGGGATGGGGGCGCGTTGTGGGCCGATAGGGGTAGTATGGGGGGGCTGGGGTGGCGGACCAGTCAGAGAGGAGGAGCTGTTTAGCCCTTAATTTGAGGCGTGCGTACGATGGGACAACCCCAGGTACCGGGGGTAGATAGTCTGTCAAGTGGAGGGAGATGGGCGGCAGGGTGGCCACATCGTGGACGAGGGGGGTGGCTGCATTGGCCAAGGCTGTGATGGCGTTGTGCCGATATCTCGGATTCTTTAACTTGTCCGGGGTAGAAAGCCAGTCGAGGTTAAAGAAGAGGTAGGGTTGGGAGGTAATCTTTCCACGCGCTATCAAGGTGGCGCGAAGTGGCGAGAAGGTGGGAACGGACTTAGGGAGACGTGCTGTGGTACGGTTTATTTCTGGAGGGGAGCAGATGAGCCTTAGGCCGGCAAGGCGGCGTTGGTGGTGTATGAGTATAAGTAGCGGGGGAAGACAGGCTTCCCTGTGCAAGCATATTAGGTTGGTGGAGGAGAAGCAATTAGTGATCCACCTACAGACCCGATGCCAGAAAACGGACATTGGGCCCATGATAGACGGGGGAGGGTTCCAGACAGTGGACCCATACAGAAGGATTGGAGCAAGGAGCGAACGCGCCAAGGAGAGACAGAGGTAGGGGGGAAGGCCCATCCCAGGGGGGGAGAGGCGGTGGATCGTGGCCAGGGCGGCATTCGCGAGCGTGTACCTCCTGGAGAAGTGGGACCTTGGGTCGAAGGTGGGGGTGAAGATGAAGCCCAGCCACTTCAGGCGGGGCTGTGGATAGAAGAGCTGATCTTCCAGCTGCACCGGGAGGGAGCACGGCGGCTCATTGCTCCTGGTGGTCCTCCAGTGGATCAGTTCCGTTTTTGGAACAGAGAAGGAGATGTTAATCGGCGAAGCCTTCCTCTTGAGTGCCGAAAAGGACTTCTGAAGGAGGCGAACGTTAGACCTATAGGAGGGTGAGGCTACCGTGACAGCAAAATCGTCGACGTAGGAGATGATAAGCGACCTGGGGATTTCCAGGTGGAGGGAGGAGACGTATATGACAAACAGAAGAGGGGAGATGGGGGATCCTTGAGGGACTCCGACCGAGACGGGGGCGAAGGAGCGAGGGGACCCTTGGAAAGTCAGGCGACAAGTGCGGTCCCTGAGGAAAGAGCCGGTCCATTGGACCAGGTAGGGGCTGACCCCTTTTCTGCGGAGGAGAGAGAGGAGAGAAGGGGACTCCACGTTATCGAAGCCACCCTTAACATCAAGGAAGAGAGTGGAGACTTTGTACCGGAGGCGGTGGAAGGACTCAACGTTATGTTGTAGGACGAGGGCGGCATCGGCGGTGGACCTCCCAGGGAGGGAGCCGCACTGAAGGGGATGGATCAGGGAGCAAATGGTTGCCTGAGCCGAGAGGCGGGTGGCTACCACTCTTTCAAGGATCTTAGAGAGCGTTCGGAGGAGGACGATGACCCTAAAAGAGGAGGGCGAGTCGTATGAGGGTTTGCCCGGCTTGTCAAGGACTATACCGAGCGCCTTTTTGAGGGAGGGAGGGTGAAAACCGTGGGCTAGCAGGGGATCCAGGAGGGAGGGAAGAA
>Ga0307509_10005716_pt1 | contig 17141 bp, 23 predicted proteins | sample 10_EM_MG_FD_202245 | JGI IMG/M metagenome (GOLD analysis project Ga0307509, IMG submission 202245) | Populus trichocarpa ectomycorrhiza microbial communities from riparian zone in the Pacific Northwest, United States - 10_EM | ecosystem: Host-associated > Plants > Roots > Unclassified | place... | reverse complement strand
ACTATGAGTCAACTGACTGCATAGTGTGAAACATAATTATGACTCACAATCGTGAGTCATAGAAACATACCTTATGACTAATAACTATTAGTCATGTGAAATCTGCCTTGCTTAGTCACGATTTGTGCCACTCAACCTATCATGATGGTTAATGACCTAGGTGCTTCAGTTACTTTCCTGACCTCACAGGTTGAGATTCTCACCTCCGCCTAGGCAGGGCACTCAGCCACCCCCTGACTACCAGCCATATCCAACCTAGAGGTGTCCCACATGGAGCTCTCCTCTTATGTTGCTGCTCTCACCTCCTACTGTGCTATACAGGTGGCTCCCCCACCGCCTCAAGCCCCCCCTCCCCCTGCCTCTGCTGTCCAAAGTAAACCAGCTCAGCGGAAAAAGATACATGCTACCCGCCTCTCATTGCATACTGTCACCACCCCAGAGTTTCATTTCCTCTTTGAGGTAAGGTGGTATGGCAACCGGGACAGTCTCCGACCCCCCGCAGCCCCAAGAGGCAACCTGGGCCCAGGTTACCAGGAAGGGCGGAAAGGGCAAGAAAAACGCCAGTGCAGCACAAGTCACTGTGCCAAGCAAGAGTAGTGTCCCCAAAGGCACCCCACTGCTGCCAGCTGCATAACGTCGTTTCTTTGCCCCGCGCACTTCCTCAACCCTCCCCAGTGATTTGTTAATCAGCACTGCCACCCTCCCTGACATCATGGCCCCTGTTGTTAAAGAGGCCAACTGTTCCCTACCCCTGTCCCTCACTGCCTCTGTAAATCACAATGGTGCTGTCACTCTCACAGCCAACCAATATACTATATCTTCTGCTTACTCTCTGTTTGATGATGCAATGACTAAGATAGTGAATCAGAGCTTCCGGGTTGGAGATAATCCATTTCAGGTCTTTAGCGAGGCACCTTCATGTGTCGAACTGCGCGTTCACAATCTTCCCCTTTCTAGCCTTCCGGATGAACCTACTGACCTCTTCCCATCACTTCTTAAATCAATGAGCCACTCCATTGATGTCCCCATATTTGGGGCTAGGTTCCTACAATCAGATCCGGCGAAAAGGGCCGAGAAGTTCACTACCTTGGTAGTTGTGGCGGTTGACCCAGTTCATGTTCCCCGATGCAGCCAATCCATCCGACCTTTCTCCAGTGCCCGTACTGTCACCCCTGCGTACTCTCCTTCCAAGCCCATGCAGTGCAGAAAGTGCTGGCGGTTTGGTTACTCTGCTCCTATATGCAAAGAAGAGGCACAAGCTTGCCCGATCTGCGCTCTCCTTCCCCACCTTCTACCCAGACATGTGCTAACCAAAGCTACCCGAAGGGAGGTTTTGAGAAGTCTGTAGTAGGATGTTGTAATGCCTTCCCCCCTCTCTGCATCCACTATGGTGGTCAGCATGCCTCTTTCCATCGCACAGGTCCTGTCCGCTGCGAAATCCTCGCCTCTCTCTGCCTACCATGGGACCAAGACATACCCAATGCCCCCGATGTGGGTCCTCCTCAGACCACACCTCAGTGTCCAACTGCTGCCCCAACTGTACTGGCTAATCCAGCCAGGCACGGCCCTTGCTTCCCTCCCTCTAGTGAATCCACCCAACCCGAGAACATTAAACTCGTTCGCAGTAGATCTGCCCAGCCTAACCTCACCGCCCTCCTGCCCTGCAGGAATCTCCTTGGTGCTGGCAGCACTCTCTTCTGGGCGAGCACCAGTGCCAACTAGAGTGAGCCCGCACAAACCAATGTCAATATAGAACTTTAGATATCATCAAACCCAGACCCAACACAGAGTCCTTCACCATCACTATCCTTTCACTACTCTGGTTGTTGAAATCTCTCCATCGTTCAGCATGATTGTCTCGGTAGCAGTAATGTTTTTCAAACTCTTTTTACTTGTATTACTTCGGTAGAAAGTTCTCCTGATACTGTGGCCCTTCAGGATATTCCTCTTTGGAGGAATTGTCCTACTGTTTTTCGCAACTGTAAATGTTTTTTTCTCCCAGCAACTGACGGTTATTAGCCTTGTGTGGCAAATTATGTTCACTAAAGGTTAATAAGTCTTATTTCTATTCTTCCTTTGTTTTTTAAAAGGGGCGACCACATGTCAGTGAACTTTCACTCCCCTGAGGGTCTTTTTGATACTTCTGATAATTTGTTCCGTTTGTACAATACATACTCTATCCCTAGTGGCCACCATAGGTCAGTTTCCCCCCATGACTTGTTTCCCCAACCTGACTTTTCACCCCTTGTCCTTGGGGACCTCAACATTCATCACCCCACCTCAGACCCTACTCAATTTCTTTCCAACTATGATCAGTTAATAGGCTCTCCCTATTGCGAAAGGGCCTCAGCTAAGTCGTTATCTCTTCTCAACACAACCGGGGTCTACACTAGATTCCCTTTCACTACCAACCACCGCTCTGTAGACCTTGACCTGTCCTTTGCCAACTCTCCTCTGCTCCCATATTTTTCCTCATGGAACCCTTGCTTCCGCTGACAGGTTCGGACCACACCGCCCTCTCAATCATGCTTTCCACTCCACTCCTGAAGCCACTGCCCAGGGGCCTCAACTGGAAATATACAGATTGGGATCACATTTGTCCTCTTCTCGCCGAAATGATGCTTGCCGCCCCCCCAGCTCTCCCCACCCTACACACCCTTGACCTCTGGTTCGACAACAGCCTTGCCAAGGTCACACACCTCATCACCACCAAGACACCATCCAGACTCCTGTCCTCCTATTCTAACCCGTGGTGGACTTGAGAACTGACACAGCTACACCCCAGCTACCACCACATCATACGTCTCAAGAGAAAGAATCAGACCTCCTCCGCCCAGGCCTGTCTAGCACGGTACATGTATTTCAAGGCTATCCAATCCGCCAAGAGAGAGCACTGGTCCCAGTTCCTCGCTGATGTCGATTCAAGATATGTATGGGATGCCAGAAAGATTACCGCCGGTAGAGCCATGGACCGCTTCCCCATACTTGAAAATGCCTCCTGCAACACCGGAATCAACAACATACTTCTACAACATTAATTTCTTCCAAGACCTTCACCTCCACCACCCCTCATCCTTCCTGCGTTTAAGGATGTTCCTTCTGTCTTACCATCAGAAGTATTCTAAGCCCTTTGAACATCCTCTAACACTTCTGCCCCTGGCCAAAGTAGTATCCCCTACTCTATCTGGAAGTGAGTCCACAAGGCCAATGAGCGGCCACTTCCCTCTATTTTTGGTCCTCTCCTCACCCATAGGTATCACCCCCTGGCCATGAAGAAGGCAAATGGCATTGTCCTTGAGAAACCAGGCAAACCTGATTACCGCACACCTGCGTCCTTTCTCATCATAGTGCTACTCGAAACCGTCTCCAAAATGCTTGAAAGACTTTCTGCCCTGCCTCTCACCGCAGCCGCCCACTCCCTTGGCCTCTTACTCCCCACTCAGTGTGGGTCCTTAGTGGGTCACAGTGGTTTCGACGCTATTTCTACGGTCACCCATGAAGTACGCCTACTTCAAGCTGCTCTCTTTAAAGTGTCAACTCTTTTCCTGGACGTCAAAGGTGGTTATGACAACCTCTGTGCCAACAAACTGGCTGGCATCCTCGCCAATGGGGGGGTCTCGGCCTACCTTGTAGCATGGATTAAGTCTTTCCTCTACAAACGCCAATGCCGGCTCATCTTCCAAGGTGCCCCTCCGGTCTTCCTCCCAGTTGCCGTTAGTACCCCTCAAGGCTCTGGAATCTTTCCTCTTCTTTTTGTGCTTTATATTGCTAGCCTCCACCTGAAGATCCCTCACTGTCTTGCAATTTCAGGAGTTAATGATCTTGCTCTCACAGTAGGCTCAGACTCTCAACGTTCAAATATCCACGCCCTGCAACACCTTTTCAGCGTCATCCAAAGACAGGGTGCCGACCTGGGGGTTGCCTTTTCCGTCCTCAAAATTGAACTCATTCACTGGAGAACTCCGAAGGACTCCTCAGATGTATACTTTGCCTCCATAGAGATAAACGACAAGCCTTTCCCACCCTCTCCAACTGTAAGGTGGCTTGGCTACTGGCTCACCCCTACAATCCAATCCTCAATCAACTTTCCAAGACGGCGGCCCTTGCTGAGGCCACTTTCACAACAATCCGCCAGCTCAGTCCAGCCAGCAGATGCCTCTCCTACTGGTCCAATAGGAAACAAGTATTCAGCGCCATCCTCCCTATTTTTACCTATGGCTGGGACCCTTTCATCCCAGACTCAGGTACCCTAAAAAAACTCGACTCCTTCTGACATGGCGTGCTTCCATGGACAACTTACTGTTTTAACACCACCGCCGGCGGTGCTCTATACCAGGAAGCCTCTCTACCACCCATTTCCTCAATTTGCAAACATCGCCGCAGGTCAGCTGCCCTCCGCTTGTTCTGCGCTCCTGCGCAGTCTAACCCCACTACCACCCAGATACCGAAGTCTGTACCCACTTGGCACCAGGGGCGTTCTCCAGACAATTATCGCTTTCTTGTTTGCGGGTCCTCGAAACCTATTCATCTTACCTCATGGGACCGCCCAGCGGTTAACTCCGCTAAGCATCTTCCTCTAGACTCCATGTGTCCTGATATTTCTAATCTTATTGCCGAAGTCCCCATCCTCCCACTCGCCTCCACTGACCTCGCATCCCTGCCACTGTGGAGGGAACCCTCGGTCACCTACCAAGGCCTCAGAACTTCTCTGAAACAGTTACTTCTAGCAGACTGGCTCAATATGAGCCTTGCAGTACCCTCGTTATCTGTACGGTGCCTGTCTCACTCCTCACACCTTTACTGGCCTTCCTCCTTTTTTATGTGGCCACATTCACCAGCTGGGCACCAATGCTAGCCCCTTTGCTGCCCATATCTCCTGGCAGAGCAGAGACTCCATCACCCTTTGCCCTTTCTGTGAGCAAGAGGATGAGTCCTTCCATTACACGGTCCTCCTCTGTTCCGCTAAGGTCCAGGCTCGCCTCACCCATCTCTCAGGTGCGCATGACATTGGCCCAGACGCTCCTCTCTGGCTTGTAGTTCCTCTCTGTAGAGAGTTTGCTGAGTATCTTTACACTACTCGCACGGGCTTCCTCACAGCCATGCGGCGTATTCAGGCCAGTACGGCTACCTCTGAGACTGAATTAGTCTCAGACAGTTCATCATAACTTAAACTCCCTAGCTTGGCCTCAGCCTTCAGGGTATAGCTACTCAAACTCGCCTGTTGATTTTCTTCTGGGTATTTTCTTTTTTAGTATATGATTTTGCTTTGATCTTACTTGTTTCCGGCGGTGAGCAGTTAGGGCTGGGAGGTTTGTTTAATACTTCTGAATATTTTTCTTATAAGTTATAAGAAGAATATTCGTGTACTTTCGTTCTCTAGTTATGGATGGCGATGCGACAAGGTTCTTATAATCCCACTCGGAGAGATCTTGCATGTTTTGTTTTAGTTTTAGTATTTCTTTTGTTAGTTTTTGGAATTAAGGTTTTTTCTATGCCTTTGCGCGAGCTGCATCCAGCATTTTGTGCCTAAATCAACAATCATATGATTCAAAAAGACAAAGTACAAGAACTCCATCCTCCGTCTCCTCTACACACCCAGGGATTGAACTCTCACCACTACAAGATTATCACCACTTTTCCAACCTCCACCCCCTGTAACAAACCAGCCTTCCGTGAAGGTGTTCGTAACGGGAAACGACTATCTTACTATCATCGACTATCGACATAGCCTCCGTAGTTTGCTTCGTCTATCGTTATAGACTAACATCTTGCGTTCGTGGTAGGTATAGTGATCGTAGGAAGTCCTATCGTGTAGGAATAGAGTACTCGCATACAAGCGAGGTATCATAGAGATAAGGGCAATAGGTATCTCAAACATGTTGCACCTATGGAAGGTCACTGTCAATGGGCTTGGCCCGTGCCCCAGTATCTGAGTGGTGTATTACTTAGATGGTTGCGTGAAAAGCTCTAACTACTGTGACCAAGTCTCCTACTTATAGACCCTTCACACCAACAACCCTAACCCTGGTGACTCATAACTCGAGTCACGCGGTCCTATGACTCATAATGAGTCATGCCCGAAATCCATCAGATGACTCCTATGAGTCACTGCGCAACATCCCTTAAACTACTCATAAATCATAAAACATATCAGGTGCGCCAATCGCGTGACCTGCGTGGAACTCGTGACTCATAATGTGAGTCACGCGCGAAAGTCATTAGATCATTATGACTCACAATCGTCAGTCATAGAAACATCAACCAATCATAACATAACGATGACACGCAAGTGCGAGTCATGTGAGAACTATGAGTCAACTGACTGCATAGCGTGAAACATAAACATATATGACTCACAATCGTGAGTCATAGAATCATCAACATACCTTATGACTAATAACTATTAGTCATGTAAAATCTGCCTTGCTTAGTCACGATTTGTGACATGAGCTCCCGTCTCCACCTAGCTCGAGACCCTTCGAGCTTTCCTTAACATTCTTAACATATAACATAAAATCAAATAAACAATTTGAAACAATAAACATAGGGAAACAAAAAGTATACTTTACCATCCTGAGGTACCGTTCGTCTCGTCAGGTTTCTTCAGGACATCGTCTGCCGTATCCCCTTTCGTAGGGGACCCGTTTGGTGTCCGTTCCTTGGGTGGCAGCCCGACTGCCTCAGAGTATTCGTCGTCGTGGTCGATCTCTCTCACCAGAGCCGCCGCTTCGCTTACTGCTCGTCGAATTCGTATCTTGAGTTCGACGCTCTCGTATGCCCGTCGTCGGGCTTCGATTCCGGCCTTCCTGGCCGAATCTTCTGCAAGGACCACTCGCTTCTTCAGTCCTCGATTTTCCTCCTTGAGGCGGCCCATCTCCTCGGCCATCCTCAACATCTCCTCTTCGAGATCGTCCACCAACTTCCCTGCCTGGTGGTGTTGCTCTTCCGGTGTTGCTGGCTCACCCCAGCGTACTGTCTTCGCAGCTCTTCGTGGTTGGTTTCTTCGTGGTTGTTTGGGCCACCAATTGGCTCCTTCTTTGTCTCTCAGGTGTACGTCGCACCTGTCTTCAAAACATGCACTCCAGTGCATGGCGGCGTGGGGGGTGGTCGATGGTTCGCCGTTTGAGGGCATCTTCATTTGCGTGGTGATGGTGGTGGGAGTAGGATGTGTCTTTGGTATCGGGACAGAAGTAAGAGAAGAATAAAGAGTCTTCGGTGTGGGTAAGTGGTTCTTGGTCGTCTTCGTATTCGTTGTCTTTGTGGATGCTTCATGTGGAATGATGTTTTCCCTTTCGACGTTCCGAAGGCTTCTTTATAAATCTTTTTCTTGGTCCTTGATCTTTCTGTCCATCCCGTGGCTTTCCTGTTGTCCCGTTGTTCCATCCTTCCTCTTTCCTTTCTTCTGGCATCATGTAATCCTTATTAAAAGGATCATGTCGTAATCTTACCATTGCTCTTCTTTCGTCGTGTCGTTCTTGCATCTGTTTAATCCTTATCAAAAGGATTATGCGATAATCGGACGGTTGCTTCTCTTCCTTTCTGTTGTTCTTGCATGGGGTAATCCTTATCAAAAGGATTCTGCAATAATCGTACGGTCGCTCTTCTTTCCGTTCGTATTGTCCTTGCATCAAGTACTCTAAAAGAATCATTTGTTATTGTCTTGTGATCACTTATTTGATTAAGTGTTTTTCAATCACTCGTCATTCGTCGCATGATTCTTTTGTTGTATGATGTGTTGGTTAATTCATATCGGAAGAATTGTGTCGTATTCGTTCGGTCGCTTCTTCTTGTTCGTACGTTATGTGATCTTAATCAACTTCCGTCTCGAAGTTCTCCGATCGCTTAGGTTGTCGTATGACCTTCTTGCATTGGCTAATTCTTATCAGAAGAATTATGTCGTAATCGTACAGTCGCTTTTACTTGTTCGTGCGTCAAGTGATCTTAATCAACTTCCGTCTTGAAGTTCTCCGATCGCTTGCGTTGTCGTATCACCTTCTTGCATTGGCTAATTCTTATCAAAAGAATTATGTCGTAATCGTACGGTCGCTTTTACTTGTTCATGCGTCAAGTGATCTTAATCAACATCCGTCTTGAAGTTCTCCGATCGCTTGTGTTGTCGTATGACCTTCTTGCCTTAGAGGGTGTGTTGACCATAAGTATTATCGTCTGAGGAATATTTCCTCAACGATTTGTCTCTCCCTCTCCTTTTGCCATCTTTAATATGTCTTGGTTAAGCTCCTCTCTCACAAGTGCTTGTCTTTCGTTATCGTTACTTTCTCAGTTGTCGTTGCAACCGATCCAGCGTTTTTCATTTGTTAGAATCACTTATAGTCTCCTGTCGGCTTCTTCTCTCCCGGATGTCGTTTATAGCCGTTCGAGCATTTCGAGCCCTTTCTTCTTCTTTCGTTCATTAGGGTTCCTTCTCACAGCTGTCGTTACAGCTGGTCGAGTAATCTCATAGCCCTTGTTGTCTTTGTTCGTTCGTTTGGCTCCTCTCACAGTTGTCGTTACAACCATTCGAGTAAACTCATAGCCCTTGTTGTCTATGTTCTTTCGTTTCGAAACTGAACTTTCTGGTTTGGTCGTTGCTGTATAGGTAACTAGCCCTATTGAGCAAGGTTTGCCATTTGTTGAGTAAGTTTCTCTTGTCATCTTCCATACTTTATCATTTTTAGATCCCCTTCCCCTCAAGCCTTGGTCCCACAAGGCTTTCTGTTTCGAAAAAAAATTCCCCATTTTCCAGGGTCTTTTTTAACTTTCTTATGGTCAGGTTTCTTTTATACTTCGTTCGTCTGCGCTTCGCTTGTCGATCTCGTATCGACTTCGTTCGTCTGCGCTTCGCTTGTCGATCTCGTATCGACTTCGTTCGTCTTCGCTTTTCAATCGCTTATCGAACTTGTCTTATGAGAAACCCATATAATTAACTTGATAGGTTCCTCATGTACTTCGCTCGTCTTCGCTTCGCTTTGTCGATCTTGTATCGACTTCGTTTGTCTTTGCTTCTCAATCGCTTGTCGAACTTGTCTTATAAGAAACCCATATAAGTAACTTGATAGGTTCCTCATGTACTTCGCTCATCTTCGCTTCGCTTTGTCGATCTTGTATCGACTTCGTTCGTCTTCGCTTCTCAATCGCTTGTCGAACTTGTCTTATGAGAAACCCATATAATTAACTTGATAGGTTTCTCATGTACTTCGCTCGTCTTCGCTTTGTCGATCTCGTATCGACTTTGTTCGTCTTCGCTTGTCAATTGCTTGTCGAACTTGTCTTATGAGAACCTATTTCTTAAGGATTAGGTCTCCTCTTAAGCCCTACTCGCCCCTTAAAAAAAATCAACTATTTTTCCACTTTTTGCTCTTTCTTTTTCTTAATTCTTTTGATGTTTTCATAGGTCTTCGCCCCTTAGGTCTTTGTTCTCTTTGAACTTCGCCCCTTAGGTCTTTATTCTCATTGAACTTCGCCCCTTAGGTCTTCGTTCTCGTAGCTTTTCGCCCCTTTGGTCTTCGTTCTCTTAGTTCTTTGTTCTCTTTGAACTTCGCCCCTTAGGTCTTTATTCTCATTGAACTTCGCCTCTTAGGTCTTCGTTCTCGTAGCTTTCGCCCCTTAGGTCTTCGTTCTCTTAGTTCTTCGCCCCTTAGGTCTTTGTTCTCGTCGGTCTTCGTTTCCAGAATGTCTCGATTAAGAGTTCCGGTCGTTGTCTTCTTTGTTTGTGTAGTCGTTTGCCGTTTAGTGTTGACGCAACCAAATGTAACAAACCAGCATTCCGTGAAGGTGTTCGTAACGGGAAACGACTATCTTACTATCATCGGCTATCGACATAGCCTCCGTAGTTTGCTTCGTCTATCTTTATAGACTAACATCTTACGTTCGTGGTAGGTGTAGTGATCGTAGGAAGTCCTATCGTATAGGAATAGAGTACTCGCATACAAGTGAGGTATCATAGAGATAAGGGCATTAGGTATCTCGAACATATTGCACCTATGGAAGGTCACTGTCAATGGGCTTGGCCCGTGCCCCAGTATCTGAGTGGTGTATTACTTAGATGGTTGCGTGAAGAGCTCTAACTACTGTGACCAAGTCTCCTACTTATAGACCCTTCACAACAACAACCCTAACCCTGGTGACTCATAACTCGAGTCACGCGGTCCTATGACTCATAATGAGTCATGCCCGAAATCCATCAGATGACTCCTATGAGTCACTGCGCAACATCCCTTAAACTACTCATAAATCATAAAACATATCAGGTGCGCCAATCGCGTGACCTGCGTGGAACTCGTGACTCATAATGTGAGTCACGCGCGAAAGTCATTAGATCATTATGACTCACAATCGTCAGTCATAGAAACATCAACCAATCATAACATAACGATGACACGCAAGTGCGAGTCATGTGAGAACTATGAGTCAACTGACTGCATAGCGTGAAACATAAACATATATGACTCACAATCGTGAGTCATAGAAACATAAACATACCTTATGACTAATAACTATTAGTCATGTAAAATGTGCCTTGCTTAGTCACGATTTGTGACACCCCCCGTCATGAGCTTGCTCTAGGCGGTCTAGGGATACCTTCCCTACACTCCCCTTCCCTTAGGTTTATCCCTTTGGGCACTCTTCACTCTTGGTTGATCCATTTCATTGTCTGTTGATAATGTTTCCCCTTCGTACTCCTCTTTTGCTCTGCCTTGCTTCGACCATTTGCACGGTCGGCAACACTCTCCTCAACAACCAGTTTACTGATGGCTGGAAATTCACTTTGCAGTAAGAGAAAACACTTCAACAGGCCACGGTCCATTTGTGTGTTGTCTCTTTTCATTGAGAGGCAACCTTGTCCTGACACGAACGCGGTTACCGATAGTTTCCAAGGCGTTGTGTTGGGTATAGCTCTCCTTCCCTTGTCCTCACGGTCCGATCGGCTGGCACCACACTGCCTCGCCTTTGGCTAGCACCACACTGGCTCGCCTTTGGCTAGCACCACACTGCCTCGCCTTTGGCTGGCACCACACTGCCTCGCCTTTGGTTGGCACCACCCTGCCTCACCTTTGGCTGGCACCACACTGCCTCGCATTTGGCTGGCACAATACTGCTTCTTCACCCTGGGCCTCTGTTCCATTCTAATCTCTACGCTTGGGTGATTGTCATGGCTGCGTGTATGGCGGATGGCTGTATCTGGGGTATGGGTTTCATTCCTGCTGCCTCTGTTGTGCCCACACGACATGCAACCCCTCCTGGTTTGGTTTCCATGGGGCCAATGGTTTTCTCTTGGCCTTGCCACACACTTCCACTTGTGTTGGTTATAGTTTCCAATTTCCCCCCTGGGAACTTCGCTTGTCTTCGATGCCCGAGGAATACCACGACAGTGCCTCCTGGTACATTAACCGCCTTGTGTGTGGCAGTTGATAGGTGTCTTTCAATCTTGTTGGGTGTTGAGGTTTCCTTACATTCACTTCTTTTGGTTGTTCCCTGTTGGGATTAAGTGTTTTTCCTTTAGGCTGAACAACTGTGGAGGTATTTTGGTTCTTGGTATTAAGGCCTGTATGCACTTTTGTAGTTTCTACCCATAGTACCGGGCATCTTGGTGTCAGGCAGGGTCAGAGGGCTTTAGCACGAGGGATATGGGATGGCCTGTAGGTGGAGCTTATTCCTGTTATAGAGCGATCTGCATACTGGAGTTTGTACCTTGGACAATACTAAAATGATGCAAAAAAGAAAAAAAAAGAAGAGAAAAAAGAAAAAAGAAAAAAAGAAAAAAAGGTAGAAGAACTCTGATGCTGCTTGAGCTATGGCGTAAACAAAACTATACTACGTGCGTCAGGGAAAAGACCAGATCCAAAGTTCCTCTGGTATGGAACCATACATCTCCCCAGAAGAATCCGCACCCCTCCTTCACGCAGATACAAAGGCGATCAGAAAACAACCGAAATGCATGAAACAGCAGAAAAAGTCCTTGCCGCAGACTCCAGAATCAGTAACAAAATAAATCTAGCCTAAACACTAGAATGAAGGGATAACAACTAAGACAGTCAACCAAACAGAGGAAGAAAAAGAACACTCCGAAGAGGCCGGCCTGAAGTAGTATAGATGAGTGCTGGCAATTGAAACAATTACTCTGAACCCAAGGCATTGACATCCACCCAGCATGTAGTGCAATAGCATGGAAGAGTGTAACTGAGGATGTGACCGTGGCAGCCGCGAGTGCGGATGGACCCACTTAGTAGTAAGATAACAGCTGAGAGAGAGGACTGTAGCTGTAACTGAGCATAATCATGAAAAGATGGGCAGGCGAGCGGAGGGGTAGACCCAAAAGCTAGAAATGATGAACCAGAGCAACTGCGGCCAATACCTTTCGGACAGTGAGGCGAAAGATGTGGCCGTAAAGTTACTAACCAAAGTGTTCCCCAATAGGGCACACATAATTACAACAGTGGAGTAGTAGGCAAGGGGCTGGGAAGACAGAAGTGCCGAACGTAAACGAATTGGGAGGGGTTGACGACTGTGCAAATCCAAAGGGAAGTGCAAAGGCGATAAACAGAAAAGGCGGAGCAACGAATTTGATGAATGAGGGGGTCAACAATAAAGGTAGGCAAGAACCAGAAGGAGGAGGGCCCAAGGGGCCAGAAGACAGAGGGCAAGAGGTAGTGTCACTGCCCTAGGTAGAGGCCATCAAGGGGGAGGAGAGAGGTGGCTGGTGGATGATGATGATTTCCTTGGTGTTGAGAGTTTAATCGCCAGAGGAATAGGGGACCAGATTTCTGGCTCTAACAACTGTGATTGATAATTCTTTTTTTTTTCTTTTTGTTCATTCTTTTTTTTTTAATCATGTATTCATTGTTAAAGTACAAAAACACCACGCTCCGCGCCCTCTATTTTCCTCAGGCTTAAAATACTTTCCGCATTCGGCCAACATAAACCTGCGGGTTTGGCCTTTATTTCGTCACGATACATCTATTTTGGCTGTTCACTTGGGCTTTATCTTCAAGTGAAATCTATATTTCACCTTTGCTGAGAGGATTTTTATTCTTGGAAAGTCAAGCTGGTAGTGTGACTTTACTTTCTCTCTCCCCCTCCTCCCTGTCCACTGGCCTGGGGTATTGGCCTTGTCCTGATGTTGTCTATCCCTCTCACTTCCGCTGGTGCAGGCCCAGCCTCGGCTGTTGGCCCTGCTGGCTCTGCCTCCTCTCGCCAGGACCGTAGGGCTGATCCTATCTCTCGTTCGTCGTCATCCCAGTCCAGTCATGCCTCTCTCTCCGGGGAGGCTGACAATGTCGCCAATATTCTTGGGCATGCTGCCAGGCTAGCTCGCCTTGACCCGGCTTCGTTCCCCACTGTCTAGAATGCCTCCGCCGCCACCTGCCCAGATAGTCAGCTCGCTATGGCCCCCCTTCTCGCTCAACTCATCGTGATGGTTAATGACCTTGGTGCCTCTGTTACCTTCTTGAGTTCGCAGGTTGAGACCCTCACCTCCGCGTAGGCAGAGTGCTCAGCCACCCCCGCACCACCAGCCACATCGAACCTGGAGGCGTCCATCAAGGACTTGTCCTCTCATGTTTCTGCTCTCTCCTTACACTGCGCCACACAAGTGGCACCCCCGCTGCCTCAAGCGCCACCCCCTCCAGCCCCAGCTGTCCAAGCTAAAGCTGCTCAGCAGAAAAAGGACCTCGCCACCAGCCTCCCGTCGCGTACAGTTGCCGCCCCAGACTTTCCCTTCCTTTTGAGGGAAAATGGTATGGCAACCCGGACACATATGCCAAGCGCCATCCGGACTCACCCCAAGCCGCTATCCTTTTCGCCTCTCACCATCCCCAGTCAGAGGAAGCCAAACTTTACTCTGAGCGTTACCCAGCCATCTCACCTTTCCATACCAGTCCCCCCCTGGCATCACTGTTTCTGTTCCCCAGCAGCCCCAAGAACAAACCTGGTCACAGGTTACCAGGAAGTGCGGTAAAGGCAAGAAAAACGCCACTGCAGCACAAGTCGCTGTGTCAAGCAAGAGTAGTGTCCCTAAAGGATCCCCTGTGCTCCCGGCTGCTCAACGTCGTTTCTTTGCCCCACGCACCTCCCCAACCATCCCAAACGATTTGTTTATCATGACTGCTACCCTTCCCGACATCATGGCCGCTGTTCTTAACGAGGCCAACTGCACCATACCCCTCTGCCTTACTGCTTCACTCAATCGCAATGGTGCTGTTACTCTCACAGCCAACCACTGCACCCCGTCTTCTGCTTACTCTCCTTTTTTTGACGCAATAACTAAGAAGCTCAATCAGAGTTTCCCTGTTGGCGATAATCCATTTCACGTTTTCAGGGAGGCACCGACATGTGTCGAGCTTCTGATTCCCAATCTTCCTCTCGCTATTCTTCCGCACAAGCCTACTGACCTCTTCCCTTCACTCCTTGAATCAATTAGCAATGCTATTGATGTCCTCATATTTGGGGCTAGATTCCAAACAGTCAGATCAGGCTAAGAGGGCTGAGAAGTGCACAACCTCGGTGGTTGAAGCAGTCGACCCAGTTCATGTTTCCTGGTTCGGCTACTCCATCAGACTTTTTTCCCACGCCCGCACAGGCGCTCCCACCTGCTCTGCCTCCAAATCCACAGAGTGCAGAAAGTGTTGGCGTTTTGGTCACTCCACTCCTCTGTGCAAAGAAAAGGCACAAGCCTGCCCGATCTGCACTCTCTTCCATCACGGTTCCGCCTACAGATGCGGTAACAAAAGCTGTCCGAAAGGGGGCTTTGAGAAGTCCGTCGTGGGATGCTGAAACCCCTCCCCTCCTCTCTGTATCAACTGTGGTGGTCATCACGCCTCTTTCGATGGCACCTGTCCTGTCTGCCACATAGTCCTCTCAGCTCTCCGTCCTCCTAGGGACCAAGACATTCCTGATGCCCCCGATGCAGGCCTCCCCCAAACTACCCCTCAGGGTCCAACTGCTCACCCAACTGTACCGGCTACTCCTGCCAGGCACTGTCCTCGTTTCCCTCCCGGTAGCGAATCTACCCAACCTGAAAGCGATTAACTGGTTCGCAGCGTGTCCACCCAGCCAGACCTCGCCGCTCCCCTCCCGGGCAGGAACCTCTTTGGTGCTGGCAGCACCCTCTTCGGCGCTAGCACCGCTGCCGACTGGAGCAGGCCAGCACCGACCGATGTCCACATGGATCTTTTGATGTCGACAAGCCCAGCCCCAACACAGTGTCCTTCACCATCCTAATCATTCCATTATCCTGGTTGTTTAAATCTTTCTATTGTTCAGCATAATTGTCTCAGTAGCAGTAATGTTTTTCAACCTCTTTTTAGTTTTTTTACTTCGGTAGAAAGTTCTCCTCATAGTGTGGCTCTTCAGGATATTCCTTTCTGGAGGAATTGTCCTCCTGTTTTTCGCAACGATAAATGTTCTTTTCCTCCAGCAACTGACAGCTATAAGCCTCAAGTTGCAACCTATGTTCACGAAAGGCTATTAAGTGTAATTTCTATTCTCCCGTTGTTTGTTGATAGGGGCAACCTCATGGCAGTGAACTTTCACTCCTCTGAGGGCCTTTTTGATACTTTTCATAATTTGTTTCGTTTGTACAACGCCTACTCGATCCCTAGTGGTCACACTAGGTCAGTTTCTCCTGTTGATTTGTTTCCCCAGCATGATTTTCCTACACTTGTGCTCGGGGACCTCAACATTCACCACTCCGCTTCTGACCCGACTCGTCTGCTCTCGAATCACGATCAGTTTACAAGGTCCCCTTATTTCGACAGGGCATCAGCTCAGTTGTTTTCTTTCCTCAATACTCCCAGGATATACACTAGGTTCCCATTCACCTCCAATCAATGCCCTGCAGTACTTGACTTGTCATTTGCCAACACTGCCCTGCTTTCCTACTTCTCCTCCTGGAACCCCTCCCTCCCGCCAACCGGTTAAGATCACTCTGCCCTCACAATCACCCTCTTCACTTCGCTCCTGAAGCCCCCTCACAGGGGCCCAAACTGGAAACTCAGAGACTGGGGTCATATTTCCCCTCTGCTTGCGGACCTCAGGCTTGCAGCTCCCCCTGCTCTCCCTACTCCAAACTCACTCGACCTATGGTTCGATGACTGCCTTGCCAAGATCACGCACCTGATCACCTCCAACACCACAACCAAACGCCCGTCCTCCTACTCTGAGCGGTGGTGGACTCCAGAACTTACACAGCTACGATGCATCCATCACCATACCTCCCGCCTCATGAGAAAGCACCAGGCCTCGCCCGCCATGGCCCGTGCGGCTCGGAACACGTACTTGAAGGCAATACAATCCGCCAGGAGAGTTGACTGGTCGCACTTTGAGGCCAACGTCGACTCGCGATCACTCTGGGATGCTAGAAAGATTGCAGCCGGCAGAGCCCCGGATCGCCCCCCCCACGCTTGAGAACTCCTCCTCACCCACCGAAATTAACAATACACTCCTACAACATTTTTTCCCTCCAAGACCCTCTCCTCCTCCTCCCCTCATCCTTCCTGTGTGTAAGGACGTCCCCCCGTCTTACCAGCAGAAGGGTCCTCCGCACTTCGAAAATCCTCCAACACTGCAGTCCCTAGCACAAGTGGTATTCCTTACTCTATCTCAAAGCAGGTCCACAAGGCCAACGAGCTGCTCCTTCCATCTCTGTTCACTCCCCTCCTCATCCACGGATACCACCCCCATGCCATGAAGCAGGCCAACGGCATTGTCCTGGATAATCCAGGCAAACCTGATTACCGTATACCTGCTTCCTTTCGCATTATTGTCCTGCTTGAAACTGTCTCCAAGATCCTCGAAAGACTTTCTGCTCTTCGTCTCGCCTCCACTTGTAACGACCCTACGATAGGTAGCTACAATCACTATCACCTTAGCCCAAATGGTATACCAAGAGGTAACCAGAGGTGGTATGGTCTCGTATACTTGATACAAATAGCTGGTACACCTAGGATAAGGCCTAGGGAATAGTTGAGTAAACCTTGAGGTACTCTACTAGGCAGGGTAACCTTTCGGGAGCATATTGGCATAAGGTCAAGAGAATTATGGGAATGTTACACGGACCTCCGAGGCGACTTCTGTGGTCGCCTGGAGGACTTCCTGAGCGGTTAAAGGCATAAGAGGGCAAAGTTACCCTACCTTGGGAATTTGGT
>Ga0307509_10005715_pt1 | contig 17142 bp, 18 predicted proteins | sample 10_EM_MG_FD_202245 | JGI IMG/M metagenome (GOLD analysis project Ga0307509, IMG submission 202245) | Populus trichocarpa ectomycorrhiza microbial communities from riparian zone in the Pacific Northwest, United States - 10_EM | ecosystem: Host-associated > Plants > Roots > Unclassified | place... | reverse complement strand
ATTAGCTAAGTTGCTGGATACTTGACCTTTGAAACCACTATGCACCGGAGGAAATGGGGAGACGAAAACCTGGAGGAGGGAACCGGGAAGAGAAAAATATCGTAACAAATCGTGAAAAAAAAGGGGATAGCGGGTGCGTGCCTGCTGCAGTGTGGTGTTAAACTTCTAGAAGATCCTGACCAAACTTGCTCAAACCATGGATACTGAACCGGTGCCGATGTGGGCCTTCCCCGAACTCTCTCTTCCACGATCGACTCAATCCTCCTTCCCATGCGTACAGCTCCACCTTCCAACCCTTCTTCAACGCGGTTCTAACGCACCCGAGGAACCCTTCCTCGTTGAACTGTCCAACATTCCCATCTCCGGTCGCGAGAACGATGGTGGCATTGGGAGGCACGACATCGACATCTGCGATTGCTTGGTGCAACTTGAGCTGCAACAGCTCATCGACGCCTTGCTCTCGGTATCTCACTCTCGTCGTCGATCCCCCGGGGGTACTGGCAGGAGAGCCCGCGCTGATCGCTCCACCAGAGTCCGTACGTGCCGGTGTAGGTAGGCTGCCGTTTGCGCCGTCAGAGTTCTCCGAAGTCGTCGCACCGCCTGCACTCTTGTGCCTTGTGTGGCCACGAACGAGGGACAGCCGTGTGATACCGGAGCCGGTAGAATTCCTCTTGCTCTTGTTGGGGTTTGTAGAACGGCCATTATCCCCGCTAGAGCCACTACCACCGCCAACGGTACCAACCGGGGGTGGATTCTTGTCCATTCCACCTCCCATATCTGGAACTCGGGCGTATATCCGGACCTCGTATCCGAGCTGTACAGCCGACTCCATTGGTTGATAGAGGGGTGAGGATGTTACGAGAACCCGCCTCGTCACGGATCGACCGCGTTCGAGTATCAAAGCGAGGGCCGCGTGAGATAGGTGTTTAGTTGGACGCCCGGTTACTATCGCCGGGTGCCGTCTCAGGTATGATAAGAAACCGATAAGGATGTTTGAACTAGCGGGAGATAAATCTCGGAGTGGATACCGGGGACAAATTCCAACTCACTGATCAACAAAAACATGGATAAGTGTATCTTTGGCCCGAGGTTTGGGTCCTCGAGGGTCAACAAAGTCTCCCTCATCGGCTTGGTCGTTAGATAAGATTGAGGATAAGCGAGCGGCATCCTCGGGGAATAGAAGCCGTAGCTTGTGTGCCAACGCGCGTAATTTCAAAACTCGCGGGTCCAAAGGTAGGGTTGTGTTTGTGAGAAGGAGACTGGGCGTTGACTTGCTATGAAGACGAGGAAGTGTAGTCATTTCGAGTGCCTTCCCCTTCTTCCGTGAATCACGACCCTTGGCGGAGATGGGGGTGGCGTTCTTAGCGGGAGAGGAAGATGATTCGAAGGACGAGGAGGTGCCTTCCAGGGTACCATCGCCAGGACCACTGGGGTCGATGGCTGGGTCTTCTATGCGGGGGTCGCTGTCCAAAGAGAGGGGTGTCCGATTGGCAGGGCCTTGGCTATGAGATTCGACCACTTTCTTTCTCCGGCGCTTCTTCCGCGACTGGACGATTGCACGGAAGACGCTGTCAGAGGTGGAACTCCGGTTCCCTGCCCCAGCACCACCAGTAGCGTCACGAGAGGCGAAAAACTTGGCGCGCTCAGCGGCAATAAATCCGAGGGCTTCATCGAGATAGCCTAGGGAGGGCTGGTCTCCGTCCTTGTCCAGGACGTCTACCCCGGAGTCGAAGTCGAAATCGAAGTCACACGACTTGATTTCTACGGTCTCAGGGAAGAGCTCTTCCCCTTCGGTGTGGGAGTTGTCCGAGTCGACACCTGGTGAGAGAGATCTGGCATTACGCCGTTGTCCGTCTCGCCAGGAGCTTGATGGGAACAAAGGGTCGGTACGCCCGCGGGTTGCATTAGATTGGGTGGTTACGGGTGAAAGAGCGGCGAGAGATGATGTTGGTGTGCGACTCCTGTGATCGAGTTGGGTGATGGGGATGGGTATTGCTATTACTGTGCGAGGTTCCTGCTGAAACTCGTTCAGGGCGCGGAAGACGTCCGTAAATGCTCCGAGATCTGGAGGGTCTGGAAATGAAATCGGACCGTCAGGACGAGGGGATGGAGGAGTGGCGTATGATTGCGGGGAACTCACCATCCGAAGTTGCCTCACTTGCTGCGGAACAGTTGGAGAAAGGACTGAAGGGAGTTGATGATGTGGTCGTGTCTGACCTAGCCATTAGAGAAAGAATTTGAGGGGGAAATCGTGGAGGTCAAGCACAAATCGATGAAGGAGGGAACGCGGTCAACATGAGGGAGAGGAACAGGTGGCTGACTGAGACAAGCCGCCCAGGAACTCGGCTTAGTAGGATCCCTTCAACGCCTGTCACGGTGACTCTGATCACCTATGGCCTCCTCGAGCCCAGACACCCATACTCGTGCTCTGCCCACTGCCTGGACAGCCCAGGACGGATTGGATAGCATCGCCGAGGCACTCGACGCCATCGAAGCCTACAAGAAGAAGGATGTCTCCAAAGGTACACCCTCCACGTCTCGGCCTGGAGATCTCTAACGTTCTGAACGCGACCTCCGCAAGTCGTCGTACGATTCAAGGCCGTCGGCAATGCGCCAATAATGCGACAAAACTTCTACAAGATCACTGCATCCAACAGGTTTCAGGCTGTCATCCAATTTCTACGGAAGGAACTTGGTTGGAAGTCTGGGGACCCATTGGTACGCATCCGGGTGACCAAACACGAGATCTCCTAACGCCTCGCTGTCTCCCGTAGTTCACCTACATTAACCTCGCCTTTTCTCCTGCCCCAGACGACACGGTTTCGAACCTTTACAAGGTACGGATCGCTGCTTGACTTGGTTTGACAAGCGCTCTAAAGACCGATCCCACTAGTCTTTCTCTACGGATGGTCATCTGATAGTAAACTACAGGTAAGTTCCTTCACGGCATGTTCCCCACGTTTTCTAGGCTGAGAGATGTCCCAGCACGACAGCTGCTTGGGGTTAGAAACGTGAATTCGAACAGTTTCTGTCTCACTTGTGTGTCGGAAACAAAAATAGCAGGCATGTTGGCTATTAATCGTCGTCGGTATAGTACGTGTGCCACCTATATCATTACAGCTTTCTAGTCATGAGGAAAATATTACCACCTGGCACTCCCATAATCTGAAAATCGAGCGGATAACCGTGTCGGGCTCGGCTTCAGTGGGATTTGCTCATCGGAACCGTACTCCTCTTCATAATTCACCATGACGCCCTCCTCGTCGTTGATGAACATGGTCTCCTCTGCCCATCGGACAAGGATACCTTCGCCCACTCGGGATGGTAGCTTTCTGGCTGCGGAACCGACCCACCGCCTGACTTGAGGCGGAGGATGTCGAACCAAGTACCCAAGGCCGAGCATCACTGACCTGTTTTGTTGTCAGTATGGCTTGTATGAACGTTGAGGGTGCGTTACTCACGAGGCTACCGCGAACGCGATCATGAGGTTTCGGGCCGTGTGATGAGCAGGGGCGGTGTCGACGAGCTCCTGGCCTCCATCACCGTCACCTTCCGGTTGAGTATCGTCGCCTGTGGGTGTGGTATCTTCGCCCTCTTCAAGTGCGTTGAAACTCAGAGGTTCCTTTGCACATGCATGTGGAGTTGACCACTCGAAGTTGTGGGTTCCGGCAATTATACCGAGAAATGTCGGAAGGGAAGGCTGAGAGACAGGTCATCACCAACAGGACACCAAACAAAAGCAAGGCCGCTTGCATACCTCTTGAGAATTCTGATCGCACATGAATCGGAAATGCGCAGCTTGAGGCTTATTTCTCCACATCCCCCCTTTGAGATCAATCTCCAAGTCGCCTAACGAACAACGACGTTTGATCTCCACGAACTGTAGTGAAATTAACGCCGGGACAAACCATTATGGGTGCTTCGGTAAGCGCCAATCTCGAGGCGGGCAGAAGTCGTGGCGCGGGGTGTGCCGATCGCAAAGTTACCTGCGATCGGGATGGCTTGGGTAAAGTGGGATTCCGGATCTTCAGAGTCTGTCTGACGCTCTGAAAAAGCAAGTTAGTACGTTGTCGATAAGTGAAGGTGAACACCTGCCTCTCAAACAAATCCATGTGCCTGAAGGGCACTGAAAAAAACCATCAGACCACTTTCATTCATGGAGCATAGTGCATAAAGCCCCGTTGCGTCTGCGGTCCTCACCTGTGGTCCGGCCTCCTCTCCACTCTGTGGGCTGAGCGGTCCACCGAAAGAAATTTCATAGGATAGTTGGGTGGTTGGTGTAAGATCCGCAGGGACTTTGACGACTCCACCCTGCCCACGATTGGCATGGAAGAGCGGACATAAATCGTATCGGTTGCGATCCACAGTGAATTCACAATTGTCGTAGAGGTTGGGGAAAGGTTGGGGAGCTGCGGCGACACAAACACAGGCTGCTAGGGCCAGTCCTAGAGACTTGGGGAGAGACATGATAGTATCCGGTGAAGGATGACAGGGTAATGGGTTTACTTGGCTAGGGTGGAGTCGGCCGCCCCAGCCCGAGCGCCCCGGACCTGAGCTGGCCCAAACTGGACGGACGTACAGTAAGCTCTCTAATCCACACACGTGATGATCTTTGTATTTCATGAAAGTTACTGCTGATCAATGATCGGGGAGGATTATTTCCCCACCGAGTGAGGCGACTGCGGGTCCCACACTTCCATCGGAAGAGATGATTGGAATGGAGAGTGCGTACAGGTACAGAACTGAGGCGGTAACACACATGCTGAAGTGAGTAAGGCGGGTGAAGATAAGGCCCCCGGGTGGAGGCTGTTATCTAAGTCCTTGGAAAGTGGGGTGAACCTTAAAGACCGGCACCAATAATTTGCTCCAGAAGGCTCTCACGGGGTACCACCCACCGATTGAGATTCAGAAGGGCGTAGAAGACCGCAGCCGCAATACTTATCCCACACCCACCGCATCCGTGTTGGGTGCGGCGGTGTCAAGTCGATCAGGCCTCGAGCGGCAGCGGAGCACCGTATCCAATGGGAAATCTGGTATTCCCAGATACATGCGGCGAGGACGGCCTCCACGAAACATTCCTGCTTCCCTGTATCCACAAGCGATCGTCACTACCGCCGCAGTTCTAAGGAATTCCGTCCGGTCACTTATGGAACAGAGCAAAGAGTCAACCTCCGTGTTCGCGCACCAGAGGCTGGTGGTGGGACCAGCAAGTGATGTTCCAAATGTCATGCCATGCGTTCGTACTTGCCTTAGGTCAAACTCGACACCGTATTCCAGGAACCTTGCAAACTTCGTCAGTACTTCTGGTACGTAGCCAGTCTGGGGAATCTAAGGCGTTCAGCGAGGGCCTGAGCCGCGCTCGTCGGCCCATTTGGATCAACGAGAAACCTCCGTTGTAAAAAATTGTCAGCGCGTAATGTGCACCAATCCCAGCTCTCAAGAGCAATCCACCGACGGTTTCCCTGAGACTCGATACACGGCATTGGTGATTAGCCCCGCGGGGTGACAGAGACCACAGAATATGTTCGACAAGTATGGTGCGGGATGCTTACAGTCGGACTGGAGAACGTTCCTAGGCGCCGGCTTCCCCTGTCCGCGGGTCCGGGGAAGGTGTTTTAGAAGATTTTGTCTGACAGATTTCTTCTAGAGACAATCTGTCGGATTGGAGTTTTCGCAAGTGGTGTGAGGTCGGTTTTTAGTTCACATCGGTTATCACAAAGTATGGGGACTAGGCGTCCCGCCCCACGGCAAGGTAACAAAGAATGGGGATGGGCATGCTTCAAGGTTCACGCGTCCCGACGCCGTCCAATCCCCCCCCTCGGGACAACGCGGACGTATGACGACACCCAGAGGATGACCAAATCACCCCCCGGCGGACGTAGGTCTCCTCTTCCCGGGGCCCTATTTCTAGCACGCTATGTGGATCATATTCGGGCCTGGAGGGGTGTTGGCGTGAAAGAAAGAAAACCAAAGCACTATGGAGGAAACATCACACCCTTATTCCATCACGGGGGATCTGACAACGGGATTTCGATGGGGTGCACCTGTATAACCATTGTGTATTATCTCGAGCCTGAAAAAATCGTAAAAAGTGTTCTATTCCGTGTGTAGAGCTTGGTGGTCCTCAACCTCTGGTAGCTCCGACGCAGATGTTTACCCATCCGTCGGCGCCCACCATGCAGGCACCCAGCCAAGAGAGTTCAGCCTCAGGAGGACACACGACACCCTGGACTATCGCGTACGCACGTTGCTTTCCCACTTCAGGGAATAACAACGGCAGCGTGCTCGTGAGGAAACGTGAGACGGTATGCGGTCTGTCTGTCTCAAGCGTCAGCGGGGCCAGATTGGCAGTCAATCACGTACTAACCTCCGTCGAGTAATGGGGGTGCAAGCTCCTGGAGAACCGGGCCTTCCGGCAGGTATATCCGAACCGGAACGCTGCGCACGCTCGCGGCCCCGTCCTTATCCGGACCAGATGCCGTAGTTCCCGGGTCCACAGACGGAGGGCGCGTGTGTAGCGAACCAGCCGAGGGCGGGGGTGACTGAGAGCGTGTTGGTAGTGTTGTCGGCGTCACCTTTGCCGCTACGCGCCAATAATCGTCGAAGTTATCTGGAGGTAGTGGGTTTCAGGGTTAAAATTCGTCGACTGCGATTCCGCAACCATACGCACGTTCCTTGATCCCCTCCCAGATACCGTCCTGCTCAGCCTTTCGCAAACTCGTCATTCGTTTCGTGCTCCCCCAACGGATGAAATCCGCCTCCTTTAACTGCCCCATGAAAGCTTGTTTACATGCTTCAGCGCTTGGTACCAGTAATAGCTTGTCGGCGGGTGGTAGTGCGAGATGGAGCACCAGTCTCAGCGGAACGGGGTCGGTTGTCGGCGTAAGTCTTATCGAGGCAGCAATCGTGTGGTTGTCGTACAATAGACCTATCGGCCAGTGCCTTCCAACAGCCAACGCGATGTTAACAGGGTGTTGGCCCCGGCGATATCGAGTATACGCACCACTTAAGAGGACTGCCATCTTCAGCCTCGAACCACCAATCCTCCTCCTTCAAGATCTTGGCGCCTTCTTCGTCGAGCACGACATCGACTAAGAATTTTTTGATCTCCGGGACGAGTAATGGGAGGTAGGAAACCCTGGCGGCTTGGATGAAGTAACATTCCAAGCCACGATTGCTGTTCGCGGGGAGTTCCTTGGAGTCTACGCGTATCTCGAGGGGTACGGTGCCCTCCCACGTCAACCGACGGAACAGGGTCGTAGATGCAGAAGTGGTCGTGTTCATGGCAGCGGCGGCACCATGCCGTGGTCCAAGTGTAGATGCCATCGAGTTGAACGTGCGGTATCAGAAGCGCTGTCGCAGCCTTCTGTTGGCCCAAAGTATTATCTCGGGATTTGCATTACTTCAGGACACCATCCTCCGTTAAACTCAATACGCAAGCTCACAGACGTCCTCAAAGACAATGAAGGTAGTGTGCAAGTCCAGCGTGCCCACCACCTCCGATCGCACGTTCGACCGCTATCCAATATAGAAGGAACCCTCTGGGTACAACGTCCAGAAATTAACGTACATAACAAATGCGCGTTAGCTGCGGGTGTGAGCTATTTTTCGTCGATCTTCGCCCTCTTCGACCTCAAGGACCTCGGCGACAGAGCTGCATCGCGGTCTCCAGCTCCTCCAGGGGTGGGTAGCGGAGATTCAACGGTACCCTCCGTTCTCCGCCTTTTCAGACCCTTCGTCGTCCCTCTCGCCGACTTCCTTTTTGCTTTTGCGATCTCCATCTCGCCTTCGCTGGACTCGTCGTCACTTGAAACAGGAGGTTTGTACGTCTGTGTGTCCACAGAGATCGCCTTCTTCATCGTCCTCTGAGACCGCCTCACGGGTGTGTTTTCCGTCGTTGACTGAGAAGGTGCAGGGGATTCAGCGATACCTAGCGCAGTAGAATCCTCGTGGACGCTGGGAGTATTCCTTGGAGGACTTCCATCTCCATCCCGCCCCTTGCCCGTACGTCTCCTCCTCTTCGGTGCTCGTCCACCGCGTTCGCCATCACTCATCTCGTCTTCTGATGCTGATCTGGTAGAACCCCCTCTGCCAACCTTGGAACGTGTGGAAGCGGTGGTGGAAATGGATCCGGCGAAGGAAGGTGGGGGGCCAATCTTTCTCTTCTCCACTTGACTGGCCGATGGTTGGGAAGCAGGACCAGCAGCGGAAACTGAGCCAGGGCGGCCGGCGACGCTCGTACCTTCTCCGTCAACGGCGCCCCCAATAGACTTTTTATTCTTTCTTCGCTCTTCCCTCTTTTGCCTCCCTCTCTCCATCTGTTTGATCTCCTCGTCGGTAGGGAGGTAGTAGATCTCGTTCTCCCTCAGTAGATCTAGGCCTACGAGCTGCCTCATCACGCCGATTAGGTAGGGGTTGAGGTCCTGTTCCTCGACGTGATCCCATAGGCGTTCGAAGTCGCGCACTGTGGCCAGTCCATCATCTGTAATCTCCTCTTCCTCCATCAATTCCTTGTCGTTGAGGGAGCATTGTGGGACGCAGAAGGTGACCCGTGGCCCATCCTCCTCACGAGGGAGACTAATCTTGCGATAGCGACATTGAGAGCGAGTCGACTTGGGTTCGACGGGAACGTATCTCCTTGACGTAGTTCGCTTCGCGGCCTTAACAACCGGTTTCTGTATTCTCTCGGGTTCCATAGGCTTTCGCGCTGTCTGTTCCTGGTGCGGGGAAGGGGTGACTTCGACGGGGGCTGTGACAACTGTGGGAGAGGACGAGGGGAGCGCCGAGGTTGGGGTCTTGGGACTCTGAGACGTCGAGGTAGAAGGCAAAGAAGGTAGTGTGGATGCCTCAGGAAGCACAAGGGAGGGGGGCTTTTTCGCTTCTGCGTCGTCTTTGGAGCTGTTCCCGGGAGATTCCCTAGATCCCTTCTTCGATGCAACGAGCCGCGGCTTCTCCTGATCTTTATCTTTCTTTTTGGCCCGTTCTGTCTCCCGCTCTCGCTCCCCGGCGCGGTTCTGTTCGGATGTCCGCCTACGGAGTATCAGAGCTTGCAGTGCCGTTTTGAACTTCCCGTGTCCGTGGAACACAGGAGCGTCCTCGGGAACCGGAGTATGATCCTGACGCAGAAGGGGTTGTTCCGAAACGACAGACGACGCTCGAGAGTTGTCCTGGCTCGAATGATTGGCGTTTCTGGGCGCGATAAGGCTTGAAGCAAAAGACTCGGTATCGCTGTCGAATCCCTCCCCGTTATTCCGAGGCTCGTCGTTGGTGAGCTCGCGGCAGGCTTCCTCGTGTTCTCTGATCCTGGTTGGAGCGGCAACCGCGTCTAAAACTTCGCCGCCAGCTGTGGATCCGAAAAATTCTGGATCTGTGGGAATCGATTCTGAACGCTTCCTCTTCAAGTTCCCCTGAGTGCTCCCTTCCGCTTGGATCAACGACTCTGATAAGGGTCCGATCTCGGGGTGCATCGGCCATACTGTATATGAATCTTCAGCCGCCGGCGCTGGGCTTTCGGAGACCTTCGATATGGTTCTAGCATCGGGGTTGCTTAGCGGTTGGAGACACGAGAAGGGTGAGTCCCTGAGGACCTTACCTGGGTGTCTCTTCCTCGTCAACAGAGGAAGAAGTGATGGAGGAGGAAGCGATAGAGGAGGCATCGTTGTCATCTGCGACTGCACCAGGAGCGATGGTGCTATCGTTCCCCATCAGTTTGAAGGGGTCGTCCGTTTCGGTAAACTCTGCAAGGCTCTCGTTTGTGTTGCTTATTTTGTTAAACAAGGGATCGGCGTCGTTGGATCTCGGGACACCCTCTGCAATCGCGGGAGGAGCACCATCCTTTTCGGTGTCACCATCATGGTTGGCCGTAGTTAGCACACCAGAACCATCGTCGTTGCCAATAGACTCGACCGGTTGGACGAATACTGGTGTCGCAGGGCCAGCTGGAAGAGCTCCCTCAACAAGGTCCACCATCTCAGCTGGCGGTGTGGGCAAGCGCGGGATCTCTCCCCAGTCATCGTCTTCAGGTGGACCAATGGGAACAGCCTCCGGTTCGACTTCCAGGATCTCTTGCGAGCTGGGCATGGGGGAGGTCGAAACAGAAGTAGCCTGCTCCTCCTCAGGTTGCTCATCGATTTCAACCACCAGCAATTCTGTCTCGGGCTCGGCGCCGGCTCGATCCTCAGGTGTTGTGGTGTCGCTGGGAGAGGGAGACGAGGAACCGGAACCTTCGAGGGGGGTAAACAATCCGCTGTTGGTGTGGGCGGTTCCAAGCAGTTGGTTATCTCGCTTGAATTTGGTGACTGCGGGGAGATATGATAGACCAGCAACCGGTGTCGATGGCCCACTTTGTACAGGAGACCACGGAGCACTCATTGGATCTCTGACGTTGGGGTTAGCGATCAAGGGCATGATAAACGGTAGTGGCTCCTTTTGCGTTTCTTTCGAGTCAGAAAGTTTATCCTTGACGGTCGGCGATTCAGGTGGAGTAGGTTCATCCTCCTGGAAGGCATAGTTTAGACCCGCAGGCTTTGAACGGCAGATAGTCGTTACCTTGATCACTGGTTCGTCGGGGAGTGGTTCTCCCGCGAAAACCTCAGGGGTTGCCTCTCTCAGGTTTGACTTTGGAGACGTGCAGTCGACTCCCTCCTGAGTAAGTGGGGTGGTGTCGGTTATCTACTCAACCAAGTGAGGGTCCTATCGAGTCCGAGCCAAGGACCACACTTACCGGAACGGCACCTTGAGCGCTTGTGATCGATGCTAGCTGGTCCGCCTCTGCAAATGCACCCCTAAGAACCTCCTCAACTTCGTTCACCGTTAGGACCGCTCCGCTAACGATAATGGTAACATCCCCGATCGAATCTTCATCTGCGCTGTCCACATCTTCGTTATCAGCCTCCACCTCGGTCGAGATGGTAGGTACAGCACTCGGTGAGGTGAGAGAAATCCCGACAAAGGATGCGTTGGTGGTATCACCGACCACTGAAGCCGTTGGCAGGTGGTCGATCTCGATGAAAGTGGTTGCTGCAGGAAGCGGCGCTAGATTGTCTAGGTAAATAAATAAATAAACCTCAGTCATCATCTTGGCACCCCATGCGAAAGTACCTACGAGGGTCAAGCAGGGAGGTTGATTCCTGTGATATTCCCACGTCCGGAACCTCACCCTGGTCGTATTTTGGGGGATCCGAGGGAGGACCAACAGTTCTAGTCTCGTCGTCGAGTCCGCCACTACCAGTAACGCTTGATGCATCGAGACCATAGTAACCGTAAGGGGGGTTTGTGGCAACCTCGGCGACGGGTTCGTCGTCATCCTCCAGTTCATCGAGTTCCTCCCCTCCGTCTTCCTCTAGCTCGTGCTCTGCCGGGATCTCGAGGTCGCTGGTGCCAAGAGGGATTGGACCATCGTCGTCGAGTTCATCCTCCGCTTCCTCGCCGTCTTCGCTCACTTCCCCACCGTCATTGTCACTTATATACAGGACTTCTGGCCCGCCCTGCCCGCTATCCATGTCGCTCGGCTGATTCAGGGCTGTGAAGGAGATAAAATCCACTTCGTCCCGAGGGGCCGCGGACGTGGGTGTATCCAGCTCTAGAATATCCTCATCGCACGATGACGATTCGTCGTCACCTTTGGGAATTTCGTCTGTTGTGGGGGGGATCGGAGCTGGGGTAGCAGGACTTTCAGGTAAATTGTAATCGGTGGGTTGGGAGACAGGGACGGAGGGGGGACGCAGTTGTGGGTCGATGTTGTCGAAGTAATCAGCCTCTTCAGTGGCGGGTGTGAGATGGGAAGGGGATAATTTTGAGCGATCCGGCTCTCGAATAGGGCCACCAGTGTACAAGTCCTCTGCGTAGGTTCTCGGAAGCTCCCAAGGATCGCGAATGTCAGGTGGTTGCTGGTCCTCCCCTTCTTCCTCCAGTTCCCATCCGAATAATGCAACTTCTGGGTCGGAAGGACCGCCACCTTGGCCGTCATCCTCGTTTTCGCCGTCGCTTATTTCAATAGCTAGAAATTTGGTTGAGAACGAGAGTGATAGTAGGGAATTAGACTGTTACAAACCTTCTCGACCGGCTGAGTTGGCAAGGAAGTCGTGCGTTGTTGAAGGTATGGCGGGTTCTGAATTTTCGACATACGGCTGTTGTACCCCTCCGTCGCTTTCAACAGGACTGGAGCCCTTGATCGAGCCGCCATCACTGCCTTCGTCGTCATATTCTCTGGGGTCATCCACTTGCTCTCCCTCAGCATCGTCCTCATCCGAAAGGAGTTCGATCGCGTCACCAGGAGTGTTTCCGGCCGTGTAATCCTGCGCGGAGGTGCCTTCGTAACTTTCTTGGGAACCGCCATAGTCGCTGTCTTCCTCGTTTTCAGTGGCTCGCATCTTACCTTTTTCCTTCGCCCGCATAGCTCTCCATTCTGCAAATGAGTCCTCGATATTATCTTCGTCAGTGCCCGAGACAGAGTGCGCGTCCTCCTCGCGTGGTTGTGACGCCTGTGGTGTTGGGGCTTCATCCTCCTCCTGACCAAGCGCCTTCCTCAGTGCGCCAGTGATACCCCCGATCCATTCGTCGAACTGAGGCTGCGTGAACTTGTCGTAGGGGTTGTGGATCGGGGGTCGGATGGAGGTAGGGGGTTGTGGGGTTGAGTTCGGCACCCGAGGGTACGCGGAAGAGTAAGCGTAGCTCATAGCGTGGACCGAGTAGAATTTGGGAGTGACCAACAGCCTCGGCCACTCGATTCCGGAGTCGGTGAAACGGAGCGTTGGACGGGACGTGGGACTGATCTCGTGACAGCAACGTGCCTGGATGGAACATCAGAATTCCCACGTTCACTCATTTCTCGAAACGCCTTGTTCCAGCCCTGGGCACGCGTGACTTCTGGCCTTTCGCGACGTGGGTACAACAGAGCAAACGGGATGTGTTGAGAGAGCCCCAATTCCTCCGTGTCACAAACGGGGGTTTTTCTCTCGTCAGCGGAACGCCGCCCCTCGCCGACTCAAGATCCTCGTTGAATCCCTCCGACAATGCGGCGGTGGAGGCACCTCTTCTATTTCAGCTTGGTTCGGCCTCTAAACCGCTTGTTTCTGCTATCCAATTGATTCAAATCGGATACCGGTTCGTCTTTCTTACTTGGTCGACGATACCTCGCAAGCGCGCCCGGTGCGAAGTGAAGGGAGGATGTGAGGGAAACCCCGAACCACCCGACGATATGTTCCATCCATCCCGTGCTATCTTTAACGGAGTCATTCGCATCTACATGGCAGAACGCTAAAACACCGATGTGAAAGCGAGATACACCCGCCACGATCTCGAGGTTGCCCACCTGTGAGTCTGTCAAACCCGCAGCATTTACCACTTTCAATAACCCAACAGCGCAGAATTCATAACCAGATCATGCATCGTAAGCTGCGATCACGCTCGGTCGGAACACGGCAGCCGCGCCGCTCCGTGGGCTGGCCTCCAGAGTGTCGCTCCGGGTAATCTTTCCCCCTCTGCGGTGCTGATAAATTTGGGAGAGGAGTTCCCATGTGTTCCTCGTACCTCGGAGCATCAAACCGTGCAGACTCTATCCCATTGTCCCTATCGCGGATTTGGACTGAGGAACGATCGATATCTCAATGTATCCCGGTCGATACATCGTTGTGCATAGCATGTCAGCGGCTCGCCTTGCGTTAAAGGGCTTTCGAGGTCGAGCCCCTTACCACCCAACGGTCTACCTCACACCCAGCTCCCCCTTGCCTGAACCCAGCTCTACTCAAACCTACGATGGCGTTGCCTAATCGCGTTACAGATCCAGAAGTTGCAGCAGCCTCTGGGGAGCTCGTTCCGGTTCAATACCTCCCGAGCCTACCCAGGTACACCCCCAGTGACGATCCTCCGATGAACAGTGGTCCCACCCCCTCACTGTCAATGGAGAATGACCTGAAATTTCTCCCATACAACTCGTTCCTGATACCGAAGGGTGGTCAACCGGTACCACTCCCAAAGACAAAGCGACTTTCGAGATGGGGGAGGTTTCAGTTGTGGTTCAACACCTATCGGTGGGACTCTTACTATTGACACGAACGTCATCCTGACTACCTTTGCAGCAAATTTTTCACGTTCGTCGTCGCGATAAACGGTATCGGGCTACTGCTAGCTATCCTCGACGGTATGTGTTGAACCCCACCACAGATTACCTGTCTGAATCTCCGCCTCCAGTCTGGCATTACCCCAAGAAGTACACCGGTGGCCTGGTTCTGGGCAATCTCCTTGCGGCGATCATGATGCGAAACGAACTCTTCGGTCGCCTGCTATACCTTACAGTCAACACTTGCTTTGCCAAGGTACGTAAAGAAAATACCGAAAATTAATCCGCTACTCCAGATACTCATCCCTACCCGCCATGCCTCCAACATTGGTTGGTGATTAGTGGCCACCGTTATGTTTCAGGCTCGGTTGCACCTCGGTTTTACAACATCTTGGGGGAATCCACTCTGGATGCGCGACCTCGGGCTTCGTGTGGCTGATATTCAGGGTGGTCTTGATCTTTATCCACCACAGCGACAATAACGACGCGGTCTTGGTCATGGGTGTGCTTACGAACCTCGCGGTTGTCGTCTCGATCATGAGTGCGTTTCCTTGGGTCAGGAACACACACCATAAGTGAGTCTGTCCTACTAAGCCTTGGGAACGCGTAAAGTCAACCCGCTGGTCCCGACCAGCGTTTTCGAGAGACACCACAGATTCGTCGGATGGTGAGCGTTTTTTGTGCCCTCCGCTGAAACGCTTGCAAGGCCCTTACCCTTTCGTTCGGACTTTAGGATCGGTTTGGCTTGCAGTACGTTGCGCTCACCGGTGAGGGGATTGGACGGTCCTGACAGGTCCTTTAGCATGGGCATTTGTCGTGTTGGGGGACAGCTATGACGTCGATAAACACCAATGGAACCCCGACGGAATCAAGGTATTCAATCAGCAAGATTTCTGGTTTTGCTTCGGAATGACCGTCTTGTAAGCTTAGAGTAACTCCGTCCATTCTCCGTCGTTCCTCACGCCGCACTACTTCCAGCGTCCTTATCCCCTGGGTGACAGTGAGAGAAGTGCCCGTCGCCGTCGAGATCCCATCACCCAAAGTGGCGATCATCCGTTTTGAACGAGGACTTCAACAAGGCTTACTGGCCCGTATCTCACGATCCTCGATCCTGGAATACCACACATTCGGAACGATCTCCGAGGGCAAACACGCCAAATACCACTACTTGATTTGCGGAGTGCAAGGTGATTTCACCAAGGACCTCGTAAACAACCCACCGACACACCTCTGGACGCGCCAGTTAAAGGTCCGTAACGCGTCAAACGACGGAATACCTTGGGTGACGCGACCGCTTGCTTCTAGTTCGCTGGCATCTCAAACACGTCCACCATCTACAAGCGGGGCATTCGCGTCTGTACCGGCACCGGTCTCGGAACCGCCCTCTCAACTTGTATCCAGAATGACGGTTGGTTCCTAATCTGGATCGGTGCTGATCAGTCGAGGAGCTTAGGGCCTACCATCTCCTCCCTCATCTACAAAAACATACCTCCAGAACGCATGTGTTTGTGGGACTCCAAGGAGCGGGGGGGAAGACCTGACATTGTACAACTTGTAGCGTCGATTTACAACGAGTGGAATGCCGAGGTGGTGTTCATTACCTCAAACCTGAGTGGGAACAAGGAATTAATGGAGGGTTGTAAGAGGTTGGACATCCCCGCTTTCGTGAGTTTATCTCGTTCGTGCTCAGGTGTTTGTGCAACGGTTTCATCTTCCCTCTTTAGGGTACTCTCTGGGATTTCTGACCCCACGACTACACCTTTGCGATTTCCCGCCGGACAATTGCTACATTCATTTAGATATATAGTGTGCGGTGCGGGGGCTCAGTTTGGACAATAGATTTGAGAACTCGGTGTCCAGTTGGCGAATGATCGTGTGATGAGCGTGCGACCGGAATTTGGTACCATCGAAGTTCAGTCGCTGCTCTCGCGTCCTCCACACACCGTACCTCGGTCTATTTACTCCGTTCGAAATTTGGTGTCACAAAAGAGCATCATGGATGGGCAAATCTTTGTCACAATCTCAACCGGTACTGGGGGCAAAGGGCTTGATATCGGTTAGCGACCCTCCGAGTCGGGCGAGACAAAAATACGTTCGCGATACCACTTGAGTTCTGTGAAGAGAAAGTGAGATTGTGACGGGCAGAGCACAGAAGTTTGATTACCATTTATCGAGGCCCTGATGTCGTCCAGCGCCCTACGGACAAGCGGGTAAATGGTGACAGTTGGAGAGTAGACATTGGAGGGGACTCACCGGTGATCATTATTCGTTTTCTGCGGAACTTGGGACGGATACCACCTTCTGCAAAGTTCCTACCGGCGTGGAGCGGTGAGCGCTCCGCCAGTGGAGTTCTATCAATTACGAACCTTGACTGAAGAAACGTCTTTGACGGTGAAGGTGAACAAGCAGAGAGGGTGATGAGGTGTTTCAGGACCTACCCACGATCCTACAGCAATGGAAATGCTTCGCATCAACCGGCTGGGAAAAGGAGATTGTGGAGAGCGTACCGATAATGCAACCAGTCTACAACCTCTGGCATTTCTTGAACCAAAAATACACGGTCGGCGCGTACCGAATTTCCAGCGAGGACCCCGACTCTTTGTCGAGGGATCCACTTCTTGATGTAGTCGAGAACCGCCCGCCGAACGGTGTCGTGGGCATGAGGTGATTTCAAGCACGCTTCCGTGAGACCTGACTGCCACTCACGACGTGAGTTTACGATAGGGCAGTATGGCTTGAATCGATATGCACCTCCCCATGTTGTCTCTTGCACCAATCCCCCATGCTATGTAGCGCGAGCGTCAGTGGTTATACGAAGACATAGCCGCCGTTGAGAGTGAAGCATTACCTGTCAAGCACTTCCATCTCGGTCTTGATGACGTACTCTATTCCCTCATCAACAGGGTTTAGGTTTCCGTCGGTGACGATAACCTGGACCTCGCTTCAGCATGGGTCTCGTCCGGAAGTGGAGTGACGAGAACCGACGGCTATTTCGAGGAGCTTATCTTTTGACGAGCCAAGGCCGGTCATCTCGCAGTCCACCCAGACGAGAGGTTCCCTTGGCAGCGGACCCGCCATTTTCC
>Ga0307509_10005714_pt1 | contig 17145 bp, 9 predicted proteins | sample 10_EM_MG_FD_202245 | JGI IMG/M metagenome (GOLD analysis project Ga0307509, IMG submission 202245) | Populus trichocarpa ectomycorrhiza microbial communities from riparian zone in the Pacific Northwest, United States - 10_EM | ecosystem: Host-associated > Plants > Roots > Unclassified | place... | reverse complement strand
AACTTTTTATATAGGGGTGTGTTCTCTGCATACAAAAATATCATGATATATTTTTATTTTTACAATATATTTTTATAGCATAAATCCTGAGAACAAAGTAGATGGTTAAGGGCTAGAAATAAAAACCTTTTACTATTATATTATCATAAAAGTTAGTAACTATTATATGAGACTCTGTCAGCTTTAACAGGTATTTATTAACCATATGTTTACAATAACTCTAACCAAATATATGTTTTCTTGGCATGAATATTTATTTCCTGGTTGTGCAAAAGAACACCTTATATTTCTGAAATATGCTATAAATTTATTTTAACATATATGCCATTTGCAACTTTTATTGTGATATATTTATATTGTGGCGCGCCGAACAGGGCCTTTGTGATTAGAAAAAAATTACAGCTAATCTGCTATCTCTGCTATCCCTAGCATCTTTTAACATTTTTTTGTAAATAAAGTGAAATTGTTCTATTTTTACACTTATTTAGTACAAGTTACAGGCATAAAGAACCCGAATACTGGGATGAGGAATTTGTATGGCAAAATGTCTGTGAGTGTCTGACCGCCCATACAAAATTCGGACTCGAATGTTCGGGCTCTTTATGCCTGTAACTTGTAATTAGGAAACATTTATGGTGACCTTTTGTCGTTGACACTATCGTACATGGCTTCTCGCTAAGAGCGGACTAGGCGGCCGGTACTAAGCCTATACTCGAGTACAGTCTGTAGACTAGGCCCGGCCCGGCCCGGCCTGCAGGCTCGGGCTAGGCTAGATCCTGGAGAATTTTGAAGGGCCGGGCCGGGCTTTGCTGAAGCCTGGCCTACCTGGCCCGTTGGGAACACTGATTGTAGGCCTTAACTTAAATCCTATTCTTGATCCAAATTTACTTTAGCGATACCATCCTGGTTATCCTATCGACTGATAGGGAGTGTGTCGAGTTCCTTGTCTTTCGAATAGGGAAACTCTCTTTTACAATGCTGCGAGGGGAGTTTTCCGCAAAGAGAACTCTTGATAGTTCACGAGTTTTGTGGAGTGGTATCACTGGGCCACACCGGTATCGGTATGAGGAAAGCAGGGAATGTGGGTGCCTTGTTAGTATGGGATACGGTACTGTGCTAGAGTATAGTGCCGGGACTGATAAGTCGTTTCAAATACCCAGAACAACAGAACCCTAAGAAATGCCTTATCTTAGCTAAACAAACTGCATAACTCGAGATTTTATAATACCGTATTTACCATCAGCTTGTCGTAGCGACAAGAAGCTTCAAATACCGATACTTGACGGCTTAATTGTTACGCCTGCGAGTATTATGCTTTATCCATCTAGCCTACTCTATCGACGGTATGTTACGGGGGGGTTACTTGTGAATAGTGGATATGGAAGGAAGAATGGAACGGGGTAGGTCTAAGGGTTCCCAGTGAGTGAAACCGGGAAATCTGTATAATATCTCCGTCTGCATGTGTTAGAACTTGTGGTTTGGAGTGGTTCTCTGCATTGTGTGGAGTAAGTAGACTGGTTGCTATAGATCCTCAGGTGCAGGTGATTGGGGAAAAGAGAGGATAATGAGTTCCCGGATCATTTAGTCTGGTGATTCCGGGAGATGATGGCTGTGTGAATTACCAATTTTTAGGAGGAAAAACTCACCCCATCCCATTATCTTTTGAGTTCAATTACACTTGTTAAAGTGTTGATAAACCGGGTTGTAAGACTGTGTGCATTCCGGTTTGGACAATAGTATGACCACTAACGGCGGAGAGTGGGATACTGGTGTTTCTATCAATGGTAGTACTTACGAGGTTTCCGGACCGCTGGTGTTGGGTATTCACTAACTGTGAGATTACTCTCTAGCCTCAGCGACAATTATCCAGTGACACTACATGATACATTCTGAGATGGAGAATTCTATAATATGATACTAGTGCATTGATTCACCCATTGGTGATGCCCAGAATCTAACCTGGCGATGGAACACGCAATGGATATTAAATGGTTTATAGGTGTATACACGATTGGTGTCTCGTTTTCTATACTTTGGTTTAGAACAGCTAAGATAAGTTGGGTCGCATAGGATGGCGTTGGCTGATGCTGAGATTGGCTATCAAACCAGGCTTAGACGAGCTGTAGTCCAGGTCTAAAGGGGATGATTAATCTAAGGTAAGGAATAAGTAGAAAATCAAATGGTATAGTACAAGACCTAAAATTAGGCTCTTTTTCTGCACGGAAGGCATAGGCTTCGTGTATACCGCCCCCGGCAAGTGACTTTATATGGTATGAGACTTTAGGTTGGAAAAACGCAGTTTTGGAGGCACCGCAGGGAACAACCAGCCGATTCTACCCATCGAGGTTCCGGATTGAAGAACAAGTGAGTATATAATATTATGAAGGCAAAGGATGTGATGAGGTGTTTCCGCTGGCGTGTAGTAGGCTATGGCCCTATGGTACAGATTGTATGCTTTATGGAGACGGTGTCAACCCCTACGCCCATGCCAGATATAAGGCGAAGGGGTATTGCTGTAGTAGAGATGCACAATCGATATAGCTTACGATCCACTAAGCTATACGATTTAAGATCAATAAATTTTGTGTTCTCGCCTAGGTCATGGAAGGTTATGGGAAGAATGAGAGTATCGAATGTATTCATTAAATCAAAGAGACGAAAAATAAGAACTCATGTCCACAATTCAGATCCTTGCCATCAAGCGAGTACCGGTCCAATGCACTCGAGGCGCGAATAGCATGTGATAGCCTCGGGTAGGCTTTTATTACAACCAGAGCCATTACCGGTTTGTGCGTATTGTCTATGTAGGTACATCAGGGTGTGTTAGGCTTAGCTGTTAACCCGCTCAAATGTAGAAGGAATTCCCTCAAGAAGGTCGGCTGAGCCAAAATTAACTTATCAAATCCAGTCGTCGCCCGTAGCAACCCGAGCTTCCAAGAAGCATATTGCGCCAAAAATTTTAGAATCGGATGTGACTCGGGGAGGTTATCATATGCATAACCTATCACTATAACAAGGCTAGTTGCATCGCTCTCGCTACTTGGCACAATGGGGCTGATCTCGGTGTGAAATTTTGATTCTGCGAGCTCTTCCAGGATCGGTATGTTGAATTTATCGGCGAATGCGCAAAGCTGAAGGTGGTTGTAAAGGCTCGGCCATGGATCCTTCGGCTCCACGGGGAGCCCCGGTGTGACGTCCCTATGGCCATAGCCTCCAGTGTATGCCCATTCGGTGAAGAGAGTGAGTGCCTCTTCCCCTTCCTCTGGAAAATGTATTATGCCCTCGATACCCTCTCTCATGTTGTTGTTGACATGCTTGTTGAGCTCTGGGGATATGCTCGCAAGGAGATTTTTGTGTATCTCCATTTTTTTGCCATCTGGCCCGACGCGCAATGTAACATTTCCGCCAAACAGAAAGCTGACAAACAGATGTTAATCACAGGGCTTAAGAGACAATTTGGGGAAGATAGGGAGCGTTAGTCTTACTCTTTGTACTCTGGAAAGTGCTTAGTTTTTTGCTTACTGGAAAGTGGAGAAGTTTCTTGAGGTGAGGTGGGGAGACGGCGTTTACAATGTTTACAAGGCATAGAGAGATTATCTAGGGGGATCGGAAACCGTGGCAAATCAACTACTGCGGTTAGGCCTGGCAGTTGTGGTTGGAGGAATAGTTATTACCTGATAGAGGGGCTCAAAAAAGCTGCCCGCTGGATCTCGTTAACTTGGGTGCGTAATTTCTTGAGCTTGCCCGGCCAAGGTAACTGTGATCTAGCGCTGCTGATGCGATAGTAGGGTAGTAGAATATTCGTTGGAGAACTGTGGGGGGGTTATAGTGTTGAGAGTGCAGGGTGGGCGCTGGCGGAGGAGGAGGCGTGAGTTGACAGTGGGATGGAATTTCAATTTGGAGTATATGCGGAGAAAGGTGCGCGCTGAGTGCTGTGCTCAAGTGCAGGTAGTCTGCTGCATCGTGGGCCTTAACTTACTTGGGGTGAGCAAAGCAATCCGGCTGCCAAGAAGTAGCGATACTGCGAATTTTCTGTGAGAGACATCTTGGCAACCGGATTATTTTGCCCACCCTAGGTAAATCCTTTTCTTAATCTGAATTTACTCTAGTCATACCTTGCTGGCTACCGTACAAGTACGAGTACCTGTTCTCTCGACTGATAAGGGGTTTGCCAAATCCCCCGCCTTTAGAACAGGGTAACTCTCTTTTATTGCAACGAGACTTCCGCAAAAAGACGGCTGGTACCGGTTTCACTAGTCTTGTGGAGCGGGGTTACTAAGGCACACAAGGATCAGGAAAGTGGGGAATCTGGATATCTCATTAGCTTATGGGATGTCGATACTGGCAATTGTACTCGAGGTATCCGTGCCGCAATTCAGCTATAAAAAAAGCGGGCCCAAAAAAGGAGTAAAATTTTGACTCATTACCTGCAGTTACAGGGGCTGGAGCACGTTAACCGGAACAGACAGGGATACATTTGGCGGTTAACCTTAAATAACTATTCCGTAAATTCCTGCCGGACCTTGTATTGTACAAGTGGCAGGGATAAAGTTTCGTACAAAGCAGGGTTTATTTTGCGGGTTAACCTAAATTAACTGTTCGGTAACTTTCTAGGGGGTACTGTATCACTAACAGAGGCGAAGCGACGGGATTCAGCACACTCGAAGAATTGCCCATCAGCAGGGTATATGAACAGGGACTGAGATTACTAAACAGACCCAATGTTAGCCTTGAACGAGCTCAGGTTCGATAGGCTTTCCCGTACCCCTGGTACAATACTGTACCCCGCCTTGAGTAGTTACCGAGATTTTATGGTGGTAACCCCGCCATGGGCACCGCCAAAGAGGAGTTGGGTCGACTGCTACGGTATCGAAAAGAAAAAGGGAGAAATAAAGAGAGCGTGAGATGAAGCGTATCGTGCACCCCCCGACTAGCGTTCAGTGGGCCGGTGTGATGAGGATGAGGATGGGAGTCCAGAAGCGATGGCTAGCGAGGGGCACAGAAATTCCGCCCGCTACCGCTACGGGAGATGGAAGGACGGTGTTGGAGAGACCTCTCAACGCGCCACCGAAGAATAGCTGGACCAAGGATGAGATTTCTAGTATTTACAATGCTCCGCTGATGGAGTTGACATATGCTGCGGTACTTCCCCCATTCCTCCACATCTGGACCAACCTCTCGCTAACCTACCGTATCGCCAACCCAGGCAACGCTACATCGAAAATACCACCCCCACAACACTGTCCAAACCTGTACCCTCTTATCCATCAAAACCGGCGGATGTACAGAAGACTGCAGTTACTGCGCCCAATCCTCACGCTACTCCACAGGCCTAACGGCAACAAAGCTCTCCACTCTCGAAACTGTCATGGCGGCCGCTCGCGAAGCTAAGGCCAACGGAAGCACACGCTTCTGCATGGGCGCAGCATGGCGCGACATGTCCGGCCGCACGAGGGGACTAGAACGCATAAAAACTATGGTCCGCGAAGTGCGGGGGCTAGGAATGGAAGTCTGCGTGACACTGGGAATGTTGGACTCTAAGGCCGCGGAGGAGTTAAAGCGGGCAGGATTAACGGCCTACAACCACAACTTGGACACAAGTCGGGAGTTTTATCCGAATGTTATTACTACCAGGGGGTTTGACGAACGGCTGCGGACTATCGAAAACGTACGCAATGCTGGGATCTCGGTATGTACTGGAGGGATACTTGGTCTTGGAGAGACCGCGGAGGATCATATTTCGTTCTTGCATACCCTGTCCACTCTACCCGAGCACCCTGAGTCTGTTCCTATTAATGCGCTAGTCCCGATCAAGGGGACGCCATTGGGAGAGAATAAGAAGGTCCCTTTCGATAGTTTTCTTAGGGTTGTGGCGACAGCTAGGATTTTAATGCCTCGGAGTATCGTGCGTTTGGCGGCTGGGCGGATTAATTTGACCGAGGAGCAACAGGTTCTTGCCTTCTTTGCTGGGGCGAATGCGGTGTTCACCGGGGAGAAAATGTTGACTACTGAGTGCTCTGGGTTCGAGGCTGATAGGAAGTTGTTTGAGAAGTGGGGGCTGGTTAATATGAAGGCTTTTAGGGGGGAGGAGGGGGATGGTGCGGAGGCAGCTGCTGGCGTTGAGGGAAGTAGGAAGGTGGAGGAGGTTATCCAGAGGGTTTAAGGTTACCTGGCGGGGTTAAGCAGTCTTATCATATGTAGTCTCGTAGGTTTAGAAGCCTGTAGGGTGTAGGCTTGGTAAAAATTTGATTTCTCTCTCCTACCTTTTTTATATTTGAACTATGATATGATAGATGAATACGGGGGAGAGTAATCTGAGGTGCCCCTAGGTCACCCAGGCTCTAGGGGTTCACCTAGGTAGCTAGGGTTATTCTACCGCCATTCCTAAGGAGTATTAGTGGGTAGCCAGCTGTAGAGTACTTACTAGACGAGACTTATGATATAGGCTAAGATTTGGAAACTCGAACGGTACAATTCACGGGTTCCCGCCGAGGCGGGAAAGTTGCTTGGGATTCTATGGTGCCGGGCATCCAAGATGGGCCTAAAATTGACATTGAATGGGGAAAATTATTGGTAGAACTAGATAAAAATCATTTTTTAATGTTACTAACTCTATCTTCTTTATTAGGCGAGTATTACAGTAAGAGACTAGATATAGCTTAGAGATGCATCTGGGCGAGTAGAGCCAGTTCTCGGCCTCCAGCCCAGTGCCGACTACTTAAGAACTGGAATACCGGTGGTTGAACGTCGCGCTAGGACGTTGGAGTCGCCTTTGCTTTTGCTGGTCAGGCAAGGCACTTTTTTTTAATCAGATGGGGGAATCGATCGTTTTTATAAACACTCTACTTCCTCAAAATGTCAATAACAAGCCACTTTGCAAAAAAAATAGCGTATCGAACCCGCACTCAGCACCTTAAATCAGGCCCAAAAAGACAAGAGTTACATTCACACCTACCAAGAACTTGAGAGGGGGAAGGACCAGGGGAGGAGGAGGGTAGGAGCATATTAGTATCGAGGTTGAAGCTGACCAAAATACCTGCTAATAATATGGACATTGAGCGATACACTATATCGTTGTTTCGTGTCAGCGTGTGTTTCGGCTCGCCGCAAGGCACATTATCCAAGAGAGGGAATTTTGGACGTCTTAGCGCAAGGCTCAAATACTCCATTTCTTACTGTTGCTTTGTTGAAAACAGCACCCGTGCTCTTACATCCTCCATAGTCACGAGTGACACCTCGTGACTGCGTTCGTCAGCAACCGCTCGTACACCTAGCTCTTGACTTCTCTGTTCTCGCTTCTTTCCTCTCCTCTCCATTTTTTCCCCTTCCTCACTTCTTCTGGATCTCTCGGTTAGATCTCTTTGCGATCCCTCAATAGGAAATCTAAATTACTTGCTCGCTTTGACCACCTCTTTCCGCTTAACTTACCCTCTCTCGTGGCACTACCCAACATCCTTACAATATTTCACCTCAAAGCGGGTCTGCGGGGTAGCGAGAATGCCTATACAAATAATCCGTGTCCTATAATAGTTGTATGAGCGTCTCGCCTCACCGTAGTCTCACTTCTCCGTGCGTCACTATGGTGCAAAACGTTTCTCGAATCACCACACCAGACCCTGAAGTTGAGCGCTTTCTACCCGCTCAGCTATACCTAAAACAAACCTTGTCTACCTAGAGCACACATTCATACCAAATCCATACCGGCACTTTCTCCTAATACCCATAGCCGGTAGAAGCAGTGCTGGTAGTGGAGAGTGATTCCCGGGCAGTTCTTTCGGGGGTTTTCATAATTATTGCCTTTTCATTAAAGCGTGCCCACTACTAATCTATATGCGTACTATACGTCGTATCTAAATGTTCTACCTCAAAATGCGATCCAATCTATACCACAATGCTCACTTGCTTGCTGGGAGCGAAAACCCCCTGCCCAGCAGAAATGAGGCATCCCTAGAAAGCCGGGCGGAATGCAAGAAAGAAAGAAAGAAAGAAAAGGAAAGGAAAGGAAAGGAAAGGAAAAAAACCTCCTCAAAACACCAGAACGAGCAGAATACTATAGTGAGATAACACACATGGGAGCAAGTAGGGAGGCTCGAGGTCTCGAGTGGGGCTTTGCTAGCCATATCGTACCAGAGTAACAAGCGCACAAAGCACTGATTCTAATTTAAACCACTGAGAATCTCTCATTAAACACCTAAGGAGTAAGAAACACCTCTGTTGAAATCAATGATACCAGCAGCTCGGGAAGAGACACACTACCCACCCATTAAATCCCAAAATCAGGCTTCCAGTAGGATAAATATGAGTTCCCGAGTTGACGTTTCATGAAATACCTAGCTGGCGCAGTGGTTAACACTCCTGTCGCAATTAGCGGGAGCCCAGGAGTTCAATCCATGCTGAAAATCAGTTATTATTGAACGATCCGTCATGTTGGGCAGGAGAATTTAAAAAATCCTGCCCTATGGGGACTGGGAGATTGAAGAACTTAGCCCTCATCAATAGGGCTGTGGGGTTTAACAATCCTGCTACGAGGAGGTAGAATCCGACTCTAGACCTTAAAGGTTGGCGATCGGCGGGTAGCAGAAGCAAATGGGAGGGGGGGTTGGCAAAGAAAGAAATATGAAAACAAAAAATAAATTAAAGGAAAATTAAAAGAATTAAAAGAATTAAAAATAATAATATAAAAGTAAGAATAGAAAATAAATAATAATAATAATAATGTTTCTTTTACCTTGGGAAGGCAGCTGTTGCCCCTCTTCCTATTTATTGTCTTGTATACATAGTTTTTTTTCTTAATAAAGCGAGGTAGTACTAGTTTTGATAGTAACTGTTGAACAAACTGTTTACAAGGTCCGTTCCGAACACCGTAAAAACTGTAATAATCGAAAAATGTGCTATGTCGTTGGACTTAGCTCCTCCGGGGAGGGCTGGTGTTTTTGTCCTTTCGTGCGTCTCTCAGAGGGGCTGAGCAACTCTTTCCTGGCGGAAGAAACCATCGAGATGATACCGTATCCGCCATCAGTTTATCGTAGTAACAAGGCCTTTCAAATACGGGTACTTGACTGGCTCGATTGTCGTACCTGCGGGTATCACGCTTCATCCATCTGCCCTACTCTATCAACGGCATGTTACGAGGAGACCAGGAGACTCAGTTGTAAATGGTAGAAATGGAAGGAAGCATGGAACGGGCTGGCCCTAAGGCTTCCCAGTGTGTGAAACCGGGATATCTGTATGATAGCTCGGTCTTCATGTGTTAGGACTTGCGGTTTGGAGTGGCTTCCTCCATCGTGTGAAGTAGGCTGGTTGCTATAGATTCCCGGGAAGTTGGCTAGTCCAGGCGGTTGGCGAGAGAAGAGACTGATGAGTTTACGGATAATTTAGTCTAGCGATGCCGGGAGATGATAGCTGGCTGCATTACTCCTTCTTAGGAGAAAACCCCACCCTATTCACTTATGTTGGAAATTCAATTACACTTGCTAAAGCAGTGTTCACAACCGTCTGGGTGTCCGGTGGGGCCTTGCGGGGGGGCTTCCAAGGGCCCCGGACTAGACAGGACCGCTACTTGTAGTCCTAGGGCAGTCAAAGCGCGGGACGGCTGTCCTTGGGCCGGACGGCGAGCCCTACAGGGTGAGTTCGGGGTGGGGGATAATGGAAGATGGCAGGGGACGGCCAAGGGTAGTAAGGAACGGCAGGGGACTGTGGAGGACTGTGGGGGGTGGTTGGTGACGGCACGAGTGATGTCTCATGATGTTCAAACGATTTGGTCGGAGGTGCATGATTTCAATATGGGGTAGAATCAGATGTCCAAGTTATAGGACTATAGTCCCCAAGAGTCCGTCCCGGCGCCCCCGGAAATACGGACGGACCGGACGGCTGGGAACACTATGTTAAAGTGTTGATGATCCAGGTCGCCATGATTGTGTGTATTCTGACTTGGACAATAGTATGACCACTAACGGCGGAGAGTGGGATGCTGGTGTTTCTATCAATGATAGTACCCACTAGTTTTCCAGAAAAAATTGGTGCTGGGTATTCACTAATCATGAGACTGCTTTCTGGCCTCGGTGACAATTATCTAGTGACGCTGCATGATGCATTCTGAGATGGAGAATTCTATAATATGATGCTAGTGCATTCATTCAGCTATTGACGATGCACGGAATCTAACCTAACGATAGAACGCGCCATGGGCATCAAATGATTTATAGGTGTATATGTGATTGGTGTATTGTCGTCCATGCTTTGGTTTAGAACTACTCAGTTACAGGGCATGGGACGGCGTTGATTGATATGGGGGTGGCTATCAAACCAGGCTTGGGCGAGCTGCAGTCTAGGCCTAAGGGGGATGCTTAACCTGGTGAGGGATAAGCGGTGAATGGGATGGTATGGTATGAGACCTAAAATTAGGCACCTTCTCTGCCGGGAGGGCGCAGGCTCAGTGTTTACCATCTCCGGCAGGGGGACTTTATGTGGTATGAGGATTCAGGTTGGAAAATCGCAGTTCCGGAGGCACCGCAAGTCAGGACGCTACCTGCCGATTCTGAGAGTTGGAGTTCCGGGCTGAAGAACGAGTGATGATGTATGAAGGCAAAGGATGTGATGAGAGGTGTTTCAGCTAGTATGCGGTAGGCTGGAGACCGATGCTCTATAAGGAGAAGGGAGGTCACTTCGATAAGGATCATGTACGAGTACTCCAGTTTAGGCTCTACTGGGCCACATAATGTCAGACTTGATAGCTCTTGCATTCTTGCCTAGGTTGTGGGAGGTTATAAAAGGGAAAAGAGTATTGAATGTATTTATTACATTAGATGGAAAATAAGAACTCATATCCATAATTTCGATCCTTGTCATCATGCAAGAACTGGCTTATCATGAGTCAAATGCATTCGAAGAGCAAATGGCAAATGGTACCGTGGCTCTCAGGCAACCCCCCCATTCCGCCTGAACTGTGGATAGATCGAGCTGTGTGCACTGCGCTCTGGGTGCTTTTGGGGTGCCGTAGGCTTGGATTTTACCCCGTTCAGATGCACAAGGAATTCATCCAGGAAGGCTGGCTGGGTTGAAATCAACAGTTTAAATCCAGCTACCCCCCGTAGCAGCCCCAGCTTCCAAGAAGCATATTGCGCCAAAAATTTCAGGATTGGATCCGAACCGGGGAGGTTCTCATATGCATAACCAATCACCATAACAAGGCCAGTTGCATCTCTCTCGCTGTTTGTCCCAATGCGGTTGATCTCCGTGTGAAACTTCGATTCTGCAAGCTCTTTTAGGGTGGATATGTTGAATTTATCAGCAAATACGCAGAGCTGAAGGTGGTTATGAAGGATCGGCCATGGATTCTCCGGATCCGGAGGGACTTTGAGCTGAATGCTCTTGTGGGCATAGTCTCCAGTGTATGCCCATTGGGTGAAAAGTGTGAGCACCGCTTCCCCCTCATCTGGTAAGCGTATTATGCCTTCGATACCCTCTTTCATGTCGTTGTAGACGTGCTTATTGAGCTCCGGGGATATGCTCGCGAGGAGTTTTTTGTGGATCTCCATTCTTTTGCGATACGGCCCAACGTACAATGTGACAATCCCGCCAAACAGAAAGCTAAAAAACGAATGTTAATCACAGGGCTCAAGTGGTACAATTTGGGAAAGTAGGGAGTGCTTTATTACTCTTTGTACTCCGGAGAATGCTTAGTTGTGGGATTATTGGCCGTGAGCTTGCTGTGAGATATATAAATCTCCTCAACATAATACCCACAATTTTCACAATTCATGGAGAAAAGATCTGGGTGGTGCGTAGGCTATCGGAAAACTTGATAAATTAACGACTACAGTTAGGTCTAACTGTCACAATTGGTAGTACTCACCTAACGCGGGGCTCAAACGGGCCAAGCCTGTGGGTCTCGTTGACTAGAATGCGTATTTTCCTTAGCCAGCCCAGCTAGGGTAATTGTGGCCTAGCGCTACTGATGCGATAGTACTATAGGGGAATGTTCTTTGGAAAACTGGGGGCAGGCTATAGCAGTGAGAGTAAAATATGAGCACTGGCAAAGGAGGCGTGGGTAATCGGTGAGACGGAATTTTGACCTATGCGGGGGGTGTGGGCTGAGCACTGTAGGAGCACTTGTACAGTATCATACTGCTTTGTAGGCCTTAATCTGAAACCCAAACCCACTCCAGCTGCCTATCGACTGATAAGGAGTGTGCCAAATTCCCGGCCATTCGAACAGGGTAACTCTCAGTTGGTGAGGAGGCTTTTCCGCCATGAGTTTTGTGAAGCGGGGTCGCTGGGCCACACCAAGGAATAGGAAATCAGGGAATCTTGGTATCTTATTGGTCAATAGGATACAGTGCTCGAGTGCTGTGGCTGGTAGGTTCTGTTTGTGTGGCAATTAGCTACAAAAGTAGGTCCAAATGGGGCAAAATTTGCCCTATTCGCTCGAGCTATCCCCTGGGTAGTCTAAACCACCGGGTTCGTTACCACAGACCAAGGCACCTTGGTGCGATTTGAGTGGAGGGAATATTCAGGCTGATACTCGGGTACCTTGTCATTACCATACGTATTCAAATTTGGGCAATAGTATGACTACTAGACTAACAGATCAAAGGGGGATACTTGTACCAGTGTTACGATCAATGATAGTATTATTCACAAGATTTCCAGATCGCTGGTATTCTGGTATTAGCCATTCATTGATTATGAGATGGCTTTCTGGCTGCTACAACAATTATTGAGCGACATTCATGATAGATTCCGAGATAGAAAGTTCTGCAATATAATACCTACCATAAAAGCTCGCTGCCGATGAACTGGTCCGGACTAGGTCTTTTCGAAATCTCCGATATTAAAAAAACTAACCTATTGAGAATTTTGAAAGAGACAAGATATTTGGCTTATCAATAATTTCAGAAACCTGGCCTATCGTAAACTGTCCTAGTCGGGGCAATTTCATTAAAAGTGAGTTTTTATGGTATAATACTAGTGCATTCATTCATCTATTGGCGACGCCTGGAATCTAACCCAAAGGTAGAACATGCCATGGATATCAAATGGTCTACAGGTGCATATGTGATTGGTGTATTGTTGCTTACACTTTGGTTTAGAACTACTAGGATAAGTTGCAGCGCATAGGACGGCGGCGTTGGTTGATATTGGGATTGACTATCAAACCAGGCTCGGAAGAGCTGCAGTTTAGGTCTAACGGGGATTCTATATTTAAGGTGAGGGATAAGGAGCAAATGAGATGGTATAGTTCTCGTACGAGACCTAAAATTAGGCCCTTTTTCTGCGCGGAAGGCATAGGTTCAGTGTTTACCGCCCTGGGCAAGTGACTTTATATGGTATGAGGCTTTAGGTTGGGGGGACGCAGTTTTGGAGGCACCGCAAGTCAGGGCGCGACCTACCGATTCTGACTACCGGGGTTCTGGGCTGAAGAACGAGTGAGGATATATGAAGGCAAAGATCTGATGAGAGGTGTTTCAGCTAGTATGTGGTAGGCTGGAGACTGATGCTCTGTAAGGCGAACGGGGTCACTTCAGTAAGGATGTATGTGTAGTCCAGTATAGGTTCCACCGGGCCACATGATGCCAAGCTTGATTACTTTGGCATTCTTGCCTAGGTTGTGGGAGGTTATAAAAAGGAAAAGAGTATTGAATGTATTCATTACATCAGACGGAAAATAAGAACTTATATCCATAACTTCGATCCTTTCCATCACGCGAGAACTGGATTATCATTGGCCAAATGCATTCGGAGCGCAAATAGCACAGGGTAGCTCTCAAGCAGGCCTTCTGTGCGGCCTGAGCTGTTAATAGCCCATGGTATTTCCAGTAGGAGTAGGCGTCCCGAACAGCCACTGCTGTTGGTTCTGCGGGTGCTGCAGGTATTTTTGAGGTGTCATAGGCTTGGCGTTTAACCCGTTCAAGTGTAGAAGGAATTCCTCCAAAAAGTCTGGATGGGATGAAGTTAACTGTTTAAATGCAGTTGTTCCCCGTAGCAACCCCAGCTTCCAGGAAGCATATTGCGCTAAAAATTTCAGAATTGGATGCGAACCGGGGAGGTTATCATATGCATAGCCTATCACCGTAACAAGGCCAGTTGCATGGGTCTGGCTGTTTGGCTCGATGCGGTTGATCTCGGTGTAAAATTTCGACCCTGCGAGCTCCTCTAGGGTGGATATGTTGAATTTATCGGCGAATACGCAAAGCTGAAGGTGGTTGTAAAGGGGCTGCCACGGATCCTCCGGACCGGGGTAGCTTCCCAGTGGAATGCCCTTGTGGGCATAGTCTCCCGTGTATGCCCATTCGGTGAAAGGCGTGAGCACCTCTTCTCCATCGTCTGGTAAATTTATTATACCTTCGATACCCTCCCTCATGTCATTATTGACATGCTTGTTGAGCTCCGGGGATATGCTCGCGAGGAGTTTTTTGTGGATCTCCATTCTTTTCCTCTTCGGCCCAACACACAACGTGACGGTTCCGCCAAACAGAAAGCTAATAAACAAATGTTAATTACAGGGGCTCGAGTGACACAATTTGGAAGAGAGTCTTAGTCTTACTCTTTGTACTCTGGAGAATGCTTAGTTTTGGGGATATCAGCCGTGGGCGTAACGGCAATTCCAGACAGCCCAGTACCATACCGGGGGGGGGGTGTACACATTGAGGAGAAGGGATCTTGATGGTGCGTAGACTATCGGAAACTTGGTAAATAAACTACTGCGGTCAGGGCAAACCGTCGCAATTAGAGGAATAGTGCATACCAAACACTGTAGGCTCAAAGAAGCCGAGCCAGCTGGATATCGTTAACTCAGATGCGTAATTTCCTTTGCCGGCCTAGCCAGGGTGATTGTAGCCTAGCACCACTGACACAATACAAGTAGTAGAGTAGAGGAATGATTTTTGGAAAACTGTGGGATATAGCCGTGAGAGTACTAGTACAATATGAGCGCTGGCGAAGGGGGCGTGGGCAGATAGTGAGATGAAATTTCAATTTGGTTACAAAAGGTATTGTACGGAGGTACAGCATGTCAGTTTTGAAGGTTCCACAAACGAGGGCTGCCACCCTCACCCCCTGTGTGACCTACAAAACTTACACGCTATGCCTCCGTATGTGCTGAGTACAGTACTGCCTTGTAGGCCTTAATCTGAAACCCAATTCACTCTCCTGGACTGCCGAAATGGGTTAATAAGCAATATTTGTTAATTACTGCAAATTCGCAGGTGTGTAGACTTCAGACCATAACCAATTCTAGCTGTATGATGATATCTACTCACACCATCACTGAAAAATACTGAGACTGCAGCTTAGGTAGTCATCTCTGTCTTAGACGCTGACAAGGGCGGCACAACATTTTCCACAGTTTCAGCAGTCCAGGAGATACCATCCTAGCTATTGTATCGACTAATAGTGTTCCAAATCCCCGGCCATTCGAACTGGCTAACTCTCTGTTGTTGCAAGGAGGCTTTCCCACCATGAGTGTTGTGAAGCGGGGTCGCAGCGCCGCACCAGTATTAGAAAAGTGGGGAATCTTGGTGTCTTATCAGCCCAAGGGAGTACACGAGTGCAAGTACTGTACTTGCACGAGTACCGTACTCAGGTCGCCGCCTTTCTCTGCCAGTTCCTATTATGAAACCGCTCATCCTCGGGTGTTTTAGCTAATAAAATCTGTTAGGAAGTAATACATGCAGCTTGGGTTAGAAAGTGCAACTCCTTAAGAACCAAGACTACCAGAGAACCGCGAGACCAGTGTTCTGGCGAGACAACTATCTACACGTCCTTGGCATGAAGAACCCGAACACAGGGGTGATCCTAGAACCCGAATTTTGTATGGTGAATCACTCGTGCTTATCTAAGTCACATACAAAATTCAGACTCCAGGATCCCCCCTGTGTTCGGGTTCTTCATGCCAGGGACTTGTACACCATCACCACGAGCAGCAAACAGTCTTACCAGGAAGCCCAAAATCACCCAATCGAGAGAGTTTGTGATGCCCCAAGGTCCTGGTTCTGCCACTTGCATCCGACTAGAAATCGAGCCATGATCTCAGCCTTAAATTGCCATGTAGGACTTAGTTTCAATGCTATCTACAATGGTCCATGTCAATGGAGGGATGGCAAGGATAATTGTTCAATGAGCAAAGATAGTAGTGTTTTAAGGCATCCTTTGCTGGTTTACCATTGACACAACAGCGATTATTCCGGGGATTTCCTTGGCCCAAGTATCGAGAATGAGGTATTCCAGAATAGGAACTGGCAGAACAAAATGGCGACGCAAGTACTGCGGTCAGTAAGTTGTGTTTGTGTGGCGATCTAGCTGCAAAAGTAGGCTCCAAATGGGGCAAAATTCACCCTATTCGCTCGAGCTATCCCCGGGGTGGTCTAGACCACCGTGGTTCGTTACCGCACACCAAGACTACCTTAGTGTGATTTGAGTGGAAGGAATATTGAAGCTATGTAGCAATACTAGGGTACCTTGTCATTTATTCAAATTTGGGCAATAGTATGACCACTAGACTAACGGATAAAAAGGGGGATACTTGTACCAGTATTGCTATCAATGATAGTATTATCCACAAGACTTCCGGGCTGCTGGTGTTGGCCATTCATTGATTATGAGATGGCTTTCTGGCTACAGCGACAATTATCCAGTGGCATCCATGATACATTCCGAGATGGAAAATTCTATAATATGATACGATAAGAACTCGCTTTCGATGAACTAGCCCGGACTAGGTCTTTTCGAAATCTCCGGTATTAAAAAAACTAAGGGGCTGTTTGGCAGGCCGTTGTTTGAAAAATTCTTGATTTCAAAACGTGTTTTGCCAGTGGGCCAAATCATGTGTTATAACAACGATTGAGTTTGGCAGGGCATTGTTTGTACACACAACAAATCGTTGTTTCAATACATGTGTTGAAACAATCTGGAAATTATCTACTAAGATTACTAAAATTTTAATTCCACAATTAATACATAATATTATTTGAATTTATATACTAGATATTAAGAAGACATAAATATTTTTGCATCAACTATTAAATGAAAAGTAATATAATAATATAACATCAGCAAAAAAACTCGATTTTGCATCCACACGCATCTGAACGCACCCTGTAGTGGAGTTTGCATCTGGTCAGCATCCTGTGCATCCCATGAATCTAG
>Ga0307509_10005713_pt1 | contig 17145 bp, 16 predicted proteins | sample 10_EM_MG_FD_202245 | JGI IMG/M metagenome (GOLD analysis project Ga0307509, IMG submission 202245) | Populus trichocarpa ectomycorrhiza microbial communities from riparian zone in the Pacific Northwest, United States - 10_EM | ecosystem: Host-associated > Plants > Roots > Unclassified | place... | reverse complement strand
GAACTGGATCTGGCACGGCTCCACCGCGGTGACCCCGAGGACGCGAACTCGCCTGCTCCGGCGACCACCTCGACGTGTGGCGTGCGGCCGAGGATCCGTCGTACCTCGAAGACCGCCGACGTCTCCTGGACCGATGGCCGGTCGGCAGGACGGAGAGCCTGCGCTGTTCCGGCGTGCCCTGGGCGGGGTCGCGCTGCACGACCTCCGCGAGGGGCGATGGCCTCGACACCCGAGCGTTCGGAAGCGGTGGCCGGCAGCGCTGGATGCCGGTGCGCACGTCGTCTGCGAGAAGCCTCCGTGAACGGCGGGCCTGTTCAGCGGACGGTCGGGGGGGGCGGGGCCAGTACGGATGTGGAAGGTCTTCGCGATCTCCAACCACCTCGCAGGCCAGGCCGTGTGCGACGACCCCATCGACTTCCGCCATCAGGCCATCGTGAGACCGCGGGTCTGGGGCGACGGTGACGCGGAAGGCGTCCGCCGCCGGGCCGCCGAGGAGATGGCCCTCACGGCCAGGGTCGCCCGCAGACTCGGCGTCGACACGGTGGTCGGCTTCACCGGCTCGAAGATCTGGCCGTACGTGGCGATGTTCCCCCCGGTGCCGGAAACCGGCATCAACCAGGGCTACGAGGACTTCGCCCGCCGCTGGAACCCCGTCCTCCACGTCTTCGACGAGGAGGGCGTGCGCTTCGCCCACGAGGTGCATCCGAGCGAGATCGCCTACGACTACTGGTCCAGCGCGCGTGCCCTGGAGGCGATCGGGCATCGCGAGGCGTTCGGCTTCAACTGGGATCCGTCCCACATGATGTGGCAGAACATCGATCCCGTCGGATTCCTGTGGGACTTCCGCGAGCGCATCTACCACGTCGACTGCAAGGACACCCTGCTGCGTCCCGCCAACGGCCGCGTCGGCGTGCTCGGTTCGCATCTCCCCTGGGGCGATCCCCGCCGCGGCTGGGACTTCGTCTCCACCGGCCACGGCGACGTGCCGTGGGAGGACGCCTTCCGCGCCCTCCGTGCCATCGGCTACACCGGCCCCGTCTCCGTCGAATGGGAGGACGCCGGCATGGAGCGGCTACGGGGTGCCGCCGAGGCCGTGACGTACGTTCGCTCGCTCCTGTGGGACGTTCCCACAGCGCGCTTCGACGCTGCCTTCAGCCGCGAGAGGCGGCGCTGAGTCCTTTGGCGGGCCGGGTTCCCTGATGGCGGGACGGATGAGGGGCCTCCGATCCTGGAAGGCGTCGTCCAGGTGCGAGTCGGACGCAACCCTCCGGCTCGTCCCACCCGTCGAGTACGACGTCACCGGGCTCCGGTCCAAGTCCGAGCGGCCGGGCCCCTCCTGACGGCCGGCGTCGCCGCGGAGCGTCAGCGCAGCCGGTACTCGCGCATCTTCCGGTAGAGGGACGAGCGCGAGATCCCGAGCGCGGTCGCGGCCGCCGCCTTGTTGCCGCCGCACTCGCGCAATGCGGTCGCGATCGCGTCCGACTCCGCGCTCTGCATGGTGGTCAGGTGAGCACGGGTGACCTCATGGAGCCAGGCGGGCGGCAGGTCCGCGGCCGTGACGACCGGTCGGCTCTGCCGTGCCAGCCAGCGCCGGAACTCCTCGAGTTGGCGGTGGTTACCGGGCCAGGGGTGACGCTGGACGGCCTGTACCGCCTCGTGCGACAGCCTCGGCATGCCCAACTCCTGGTCGACCAGCCGGGCCAGAGCGTCGTCGGTGCGCTTGCGGAGGGGAGGGATCTCGAAGGTGAGCGGCGGGAACTGGTCGCGGATCACGCGCGGCAGCACGTCGTTGTGGAGTGCGGCCGCGGAGACCGTGGCCGCGAGCCGCAGATCGGATCCGTCGATGCGCGGTGCCCTGTCCAGGATCGTCGCGAGTGCCCGGCAGGCGCCCGGGTCAAGAGCGTCGAGGTGGGCGAAGACGACCAGCTCGTCCACGTGCTCCACCAGGGCGCGGGCATCGGTCAGCCACTGCTCGTGACCGACCTCGTCGAGCGTGGCGCAATCGAGTTCGCGATATTCGCGATCGGAGTCCGCGGCCGCGGCCCGCAGAGCGCTGCGCTTGCCGGTCCCGTGCTCGCCGAAGACCAGCAGCCGGTCGGTCACGGCCGCCGTCGCACGCAGCCGTGCGACGAGCCGGATCCAGGACCGTTCCTGGCGCCGGGGGTCGCGATCGAGGTCCCGACTTCGTGCCGGCGCCGCCCGGACCAGGGCATCGGCAGGCGTCTCCTCGGCCACGACCACGGCTCCGACCAGCGAGCCGCCCCGGTACACGGGACGGCAGAGGGTGACCCTCGCACCACCGGCGAGTTCGAGTCCGACGATGTCACCGGGCCCGCCCTCGATCTGCTGCCACAGGGCCGAGTGGTCCAGATCCATCGACGTGGCCAGGGAGTTGGCTATGACGACGTCCGCGCTGACCGCGACCACCGCGCTTCGGGTGCGCCGACGCTCGGCGAGGAAATGGCGCAACATCTGGCGCTCGTGCATCGAGGTCTCGCCGTACAGCTCCTCCTCGATGTCGTGCGCGAGGCGCAGCAAGGTCGGGGCCATCAGCGGACTGGCGTCCTCGACGAGACTGGTGACACTCAGCACGCCGGTCACCCGGTGGGTGACCGGGTGACGGATGGGTGCTCCCGCACAGGCGAAATCGTGCAGGGCCTCGTTGAAATGCTCTGTGCCGTTGACCGTCACGGCGCGGGCGGTCTCCAGAGCCGTGCCGAGGCCGTTGGTACCGATGACGTCTTCCGACCAGCGGGTGCCGATCACGACACTGCTGCGGTTCAGCCGGGAGCGCAGGCGGCTGTCCTCGTCCCACCGCCAGAGAAGCGTGCCGTCCGGTGCGCTGAGCAGAAGGCTGGTGTTCGCGCCGATCAGAACGTCGGCCATCGAGGTGAGAACGGGGATCGAGACCTTGGCCATCCGGCTGTCGAGGCTGGTCTCACCCTCGACGCAGGGAACACGATCCGGGTCGACCCCGTTCAGCCGCGACCGCCGCCAGGACTCCAGGATCTCGGTTCTCACCATGAGAGAACCCGGTTCGTCACCGGCAGAAAGCCCACGATGGGTGTCGATCACTGCTGGCCCACCTTCCGACCGCGGCAACGGCGCTGTCACCTCCTTTCACACAAGCACGAAGCACATGCGCCGTCCAATACCAAGGGAATGCCGATTCATCCGGCATCGGTAATAGTCGACGAGACGAACGTCGCGGCGGCCCGGTACTCCTCCCGCGTCGGCCGGTCCTCGTATGGCCGGTGCCTCCACGCACCACGGGGCCGCCGAGCCGTGGTGCGTGTCCGCCGTCGCCGGAGCTCAGAGAGCGGCATACACGATCAACCGGTTGCCCCATGGGTCGTCGATCACGACCCGTCGCTCGTGCGGACCGTCGGCAGGTCCCTGGACGACCTGGCCACCGACGGCTTCGAGCCTGTCGAGGAACGCCCCGATGTCATCGACCTTGAAAGCGGCCGCCGCGACACCGGCCACGTCCTCCGCGTCCGCGGTGACGGCAAGGGTGCTGGGACCCGCGTCGAACGCCGCGTAGCGGTCACCGTCGACGAAGCGGGTCGGGAGGCCGAGCACGGTGCCGTAGAACTCGACGGCCGCGGCCACGTCGTCGACGGGGTGGACGACCTGGCGCAGTTGCGCTGCGACTGCCGCGGGCGGCGACGCGACCGCATGCCTGGGTGAGTCGTGGGTGGTCATGAACCCAGTCAACCTCGGCCGCGAGGCGCTGACTGTCCACTCCTGACACAGCCCGAAGCGTCCCAAAGTTGCACAACCGCGAGTGCGAGGTGCGCGTGACAATCCTCACTGCGCGGCGTCACGACGACGCGCGGACCCCACCCTCAACGAGGAGGAAACGGCGATGGCGCTGAAGTTCGGTACCTTCATGGCTCCCTTCCACTGCCCCCCGGGACAGGACCCGACGACCGCCTACGAGCGTGACCTCGCCGTCATCCAGCACATGGACAAGCTGGGATTCGACGAGGCCTGGATCGGCGAGCACCACTCGGCCGGCCACGAACTGATCCCGGACCCGATGTCGTTCATCGCCTGGGCCGCGCCGCAGACCAGGCACATCAAGCTCGGCACCGGCGTGCTCTCCCTGCCCTACCACAACCCGCTGTGGGTCGCGGACCGTGCGCTCTTCCTGGACCGCCTGCTGCGCGGCCGGTTCATGCTGGGCCTGGGTCCCGGGGCCCTGCCGACCGACGCCACCATGATCGGCATCAGCCTTGAGGAGCAGCGCACGGCGTTCGAGGAGGACGTCGACGTGCTGATGGCCATCCTGCGGGGTGAGACCGTGACCGCGAAGACGAATCGCTACAACCTGGTCGACGCGCACACCCAGTACGCGCCGTACAGCGATTTCGAGATCACGGTCGCCGCGATCGCCTCGCCCACCGGCCCGCGCATCGCGGCGAAGAACGGCATCCACCTGATGTCGGTGGGCGCCACGGACAGGAGCGGCTTCGACGCGCTCGCCCTGCACTGGGACGTGATGGAGGAGCGGTCGCCGCTGTTCGGCCACACTCCCGACCGGACCAAGTGGCGTCTGTGCGGTCCGATGCACCTCGCCGAGACGAAGGAGCAGGCCATCGAGGACGTCCGCTACGGCCTCGACGCCTGGTGCGACTACACCCAGGACGTGCTGGCCGCTCCCCATTTCCGGGCCGCGGGCAAGACCTTCGAGGAGCGCATCGAGTGGCTCAACGAGAGCGGCCTCGGCGTCATCGGCACCGTGGACGACGCGATCGCCCAGATCGAGCGGCTCGAGCGCCAGTCCGGCGGCTTCGGTTCGTTCCTGCTCATCCACCACGAGTGGGCCAGGCACCAGGCCACCCTGAAGAGTTACGAGCTCTTCGCCGACCACGTCAAGCCGCGGTTCCAGGGCGGCGCGGACCGTCTCCTGCGGTCCCGGGACTACGCGGTGTCGCGCTGGAACGAACTGGACCAGCGCCAGGCCGACGCCATCCAGGCGGCGACCGCGCGCCACGCCCGGGAACGCCAGGCCTCGCAGCCCACCAACGCCTGACTCTCCGCGCACAGGCATCCCGGGAAGGGACGACAGAGATGATCCGCCTGCAACGGGTGGCCGACGGGGGCCAGTTGCGCCATGCTTTCGGCGCGTTCCCGTCCGGAGTCGCGGCCGTCTGCGCACGCGTGGACCGCTCCCCGGTCGGCATGGCCGCCAGCTCGTTCACCTCGGTCTCCGTGGACCCGCCGCTGGTGTCGGTCTGCATCCAGAAGACGTCCTCCACCTGGCCGGTCCTGCGCGAGAGGCCGCGTCTGGGACTGAGCGTGCTCTCGCAGTGGCACGACATAGCGTGCCGCCAGCTCGCGAGCAAGCAGGGTGACCGTTTCGCCGGCGTGGAGTGGGACGCGGGGCCCAACGACAGCATCCTCATCCGCGGTTCGAGCGCGTGGATGGAGGTGTCGCTGTACAACGAGGTCGAGGCAGGTGACCACCTGATCGCGCTGCTGGAGGTCCACGGCCTCGACACGGCGCCGCACACGCCGCCGCTCATCTTCCACGCCAGCCGGTTCCGCAAGATCGCACTGACGCTGGACGAGGAACTGCGCACCGAAGCGGGGCAGTGGTGACCCGGGCCCCGGGCATGCCGTCCGCCCGACATCGAGATCCGATCCAAAGGACGCCCAAGGTGTACGCAACCGTCGATCCGGCCACAGGTTCCGTCGTACGCGAGTTCCCGCCCCTGACGAACGCGGACGCCGGACATGCCCTCGCCGCAGCGGCGACGGCCTACCGGACGTGGTCCGCGACACCGCTCGCCGAGCGGGCCGCGGTCCTCGCGCGCATGGCCGCGCTTCACCGGGACAGGGCCGAGGAACTCGCCGCCCTCACGACTCTGGAGATGGGCAAGCCCATCGTCCAGGCGCGGTCCGAGGTCGAACTCGCGGCGTCGATCTACGAGTACTACGCGACCTCGGGTCCCGGTCTGCTCAAGGACGAGGTGCTCGACATCGCGGGCAGTGGCCAGGCGTTGGTACGCACCGTGCCCATCGGCCCGTTGCTCGGGATCATGCCGTGGAACTTCCCGCTCTATCAGGCGGCGCGCTTCATCGCTCCGAACCTGCTGCTCGGCAACACCGTCCTGCTCAAGCACGCGCCCAACTGCCCGCAGACCTCTCTCGCGATCGAGGCCATCGCGGCCGAGACGGCCCCCGACGACGTCTACCAGAACCTCTTCGCCACCCACGAACAAATCGCCACGATGATCGCCAGTCCCCTGCTGCGGGGAGTATCGCTCACGGGATCCGAGCGCGCGGGCCGGGTCATCGGAGCTCTCGCGGGCGGGCACCTGAAGAAGTGCGTGCTGGAGCTGGGCGGATCGGACCCGTTGATCGTACTGCCGCAGGCCGACCTGGAGCAGGCGGTCTCGGCGGCCGCGATCGGCCGCTTCTGGAACGCCGGTCAGGTCTGCACATCGATGAAGCGGGCCATCGTCGCGGAGCCCGTCTGGGACGAGTTCGTCACCCGCTTCCTCGAGGAGGCCGCCACCTGGCACACCGGCGACCCCTCCGACGAGGCCACCCGCCTCGGTCCGTTGTCGTCCGTCGCCGCTCGCGAGCAGGTCGCCGAGCAGGTCCGCGACGCCGTCACGAAGGGCGCGAAGCTCCACCTCGGCGGGGAGGTGCCCAAGGGGGCGGGCGCCTATTACCCGGCGACCGTGCTCTCCGACGTGACTCCGGAGATGCGGGTGTATCACGAGGAGGTCTTCGGCCCGGTCGCCGTTCTCCATCGCGTCGACTCCACCGACGCGGCGATCGACCTCGCGAACAGCTCACCGTACGGCCTGGGGGGCGCGGTGTTCAGCGAGAACGCCGCCGAGGCGGAGTACGTCGCCAACCGGCTCGACGTCGGCATGGTCGGCCTCAACATGCTGGTCCGCAGCTCCCCCGAGATGCCCTTCGGCGGAGTGAAGAACTCCGGCGTCGGGCGTGAGCTGGGCCGGTTCGGACTCGACGAGTTCGCCAACAAGAAGCTGTTCCGCACCCCCTGACCAGCCCGTCGACACCGCACCAGTACGAGGAGGAACCGATGCGCGCGGCCATGTACTTCGGAAACAACAAGGTCGAGATTGTGGACGTACCGGAACCGTCGCCAGGATCCGGTCAGGTCAAGGTGAAGGTCCACAGCAACGGCATCTGCGGAACCGACCTTCACGAGTACTACGACGGGCCGATCTTCATCTCCCCCGACGAACCGCACCCGCTCACCGGCAAGGCGATGCCCGTGATCCTGGGCCACGAGTTCTCGGGGACCGTCACCGAGACCGGTGCCGGAGTCACCGGGATCTCGGTCGGCAATCGGGTCACCATCGAGCCGGTCTACCGCTGCGGCGCGTGCCGTCCCTGCCGCGCGGGCCGCTACAACCTCTGCACGAGCATCGGGTTCCACGGGCTGATGGCGGACGGCGGCATGGCCGAGTACACCGTCGTACCCGTCGACCAGGTCCATCTGCTGCCGGAGTCCGTCCCGCTCGGCCTGGGCTCCCTCGTCGAGCCGATGTCCGTCGCCTACCACGCCGCCACCCTGAGCGCCGTCGGCGACCAGGACTCCGCCCTGGTCTACGGCGCGGGTCCGATCGGTATCGGTCTCTGGTTCGCCCTGCGCGGCATGGGGCTGACGGAGATCGACGTGGTCGAGCCGTCGCCCGACCGGCGGGCGGCCGTCGAGCGACTCGGCGCGCGGACGCTGGATCCCGCGGCGGTCGACGTGCCGACCCTGATCGCGGACCGTACGAACGGCGACGGCGTCGACGCCGCCTTCGACGCCGCGGGCGTGGCGCCGGCCGTGGAGTCGGCGCTGGCCTCCATCGGCGAGCGCCGTCCTTTGATCAGCGTCGCGATCTACGACCGGCCGCTCCCCACACCTCTGCTCAGCCTCGTCCTGCGCGAACGGCGTATCCAGGGCACGATCTGCTACACCGCGGACGACTACCGAGCCGTCATGGCCCTCATGGCCCAAGGGCACTACGACACCACCGGTTGGGTGGACACCATCCCCCTCGGCGACCTCGTCGACGCGGGCTTCGCCGAGTTGCGTGCCGGTCGCCGGATGAAGCTCCTGGTCGATCCGACCGCCTGACTCTCCTCCGCCGTGTTCCCGTCTCTCGGCCCGGGCCGGGGTGTCCGACCGGTCGGCCCCGTCGCCCTTGGTTTTCAGCACCGGTGCGGTCACGAGCCGACGGCCCCCGGCCTTTCTCCAGAGGGCCGTTCATGTCCCGCGCGTCTCGATGACCTCCGACCAAGTAGGCCCGGATCAAGGAAATGGCCAACCCCATGGACCCGATGCGTCTCGACCGAGTCCGACGATCCGGCTCTACGCCGCCAGAACAGCTGACACACCCTCAAAACCATTCCATGGACGGGAACACCATGACGGACATCACCACCGGACAGGCCACCGCCGCCGCGTCCGGGGCCGCCGCCACCGAGCGGTTCCGCAACAAGCAGCCCGGGGAGAGCACGGGCGCCGACACCCGGCGCGTCGACACGCTCGTCTCCGAACTCCTCTCCGCCGCCCACGACATCATCCGCCGGCACAAGGTGACGTACGCCGAGTACGACGTGCTGAAGTCCTGGCTCATCCAGGTCGGCGAGGACGGCGAGTGGCCGCTCTTCCTCGACGTGTGGCTGGAGAGCGTGGTCGAGGAGGTCGCGAACAAGAACCGCGACGGCAGCAAGGGCACCATCGAGGGCCCGTACTACATCCCCGACGCCCCGGTCCTGCCCGCCGAGGCGACCCTGCCGATGCGCGACGGCGAGAAGGGCACCCCGCTAGGCTTCCGAGGGCGAGTGGCAAGCGTGGACGGCACGCCGCTGTCCGGCGCCACAGTGGACATCTGGCAGGCGGACAACGACGGCTACTACTCCCAGTTCGCACCCGGTCTGCCCGACTGGAACCTGCGCGGCAGGGTGATGGCCGACGACCAGGGCCGTTTCGAGATCCGCACGATCGAGCCCGCGCCCTACCAGATACCGACCGACGGCTCGTGCGGCAGGCTCATCGCCGCCGCCGGCTGGCACGCCTGGCGCCCCGCGCACCTCCACCTCAAGGTGTCGGCACCGGGACACCGGCTCATCACCACCCAGTTGTACTTCCGGGGCGGCGGGTACGTCGAGGACGACATCGCCTCGGCCGTGAAGCCCGAGCTGATCCTCTCCCCCACCCCGGCCGTCGGGGGCGACGGCAACGAGGTCACCTACGACTTCGTCCTCGACAAGGCGTGATACGCGGTGCTGTTCGCCGTACGGATGAACGTCGACCTTCCGAGAGACCTGGACCCCGGGGTCCGAGCGGACCTGCTGGCCCGCGAGAAGGCGTACTGCCAGGAGTTGCAGAAGTCCGGTCAGTGGGTGCACATCTGGCGGTGCGTCGGGCAGTACGCCAACATCAGCGTCTTCGATGTCAGCGACAACGAGGCACTGCACCACATCCTCTGGAACCTCCCCCTCTTCCCGTACATGAGCGTCGACGTGACACCACTGGCCCGGCATCCGTCGGTGCTGGCCACCGCCGAGGTCAGGGGGGCCTGAACCCCGGCAGACGGACGCCGAACGGGACTGGCCGGCCCGGGCAGTCACCTCGATGTCCGTCGCGGAGCCCACGACCGCCGGGCCGCCGATCAGCGGCGGAAGCACACAGGCAAGAGACGCAACTCACCCGTGCGGGGCCGAAGCAGCCCCACCGCAACACCCGCCGTGGAGGTCAGGGGTACGCAGATCAGACCACGGCTTGCAGGAGCGGGCACCCTGCTCCGGAGCTCTGCGTGCGACAGCTCCCCCGTGCGGCACATGCCTCGGTGCGTACGGCGGCATCCATGCCGACGCTCAGAGCCAGGACACCTTGACGATTCCGCCCGAGATCTCAGCCTTCTTCGGCAATTGGCGACTTGCCGATGTCGCTCGGCTCGGGCCGGAGCGACTCGTTTCGCTCATCGAGGCGCTTCGCCGCGCGTTCGGCGACGAAGGCGGTGCCCAGTGGTGCCAGGATCGCGGTGACGACGACGGAGGCGGCGACCAGAACCGTGGCCGAGGCGGCGGCCTCCTGGTACGCGGGGTTGACCTCTGCGACGATCGAGGGCACGACGATGGCGCTGTCGTCGCCGCGGCGACCCCGGCAACTCCGGTTCCATGGGTGAGACGGTCGACGGCGTAGAGGAACAGGCCGGTCCACAGGAACACGAAGACGCCGAGGCCGAGGCCGAGGACGCCGGCCTTCCATACGGCGCCCAGGTCGATGGTGCTGCCCAGCGCGAACGCGATCAGTGGGATGAGACCGCCGCAGACCGGTGAGAGCCAGTCACGCACGGCACGGTCGATGTTGCCCAGCACGGCACCGATGACCAACGGGAGGACCGCGCCCAGCATGGCCTGCCAGGGGAAGGCGGCGAGGCCGGCTGCGCCCAGGGTGAGCATGGTGAAGAACGGGCCGGACTCGATGGACATCACGCCGTAGGCGGCAGCGTCCTTGGGGCGGCCGAACTGGTGCATCAGTGTGACGAACATGGTGCCGTTGGTGTCGTTCATCGAGGCGACGAGCGCGAGCACGGACAAGCCCGCGAAGGCCCCGGAGGAGATCTCGCCCTCCCCCAGGAACCGGGCCGCCACGACGCCGATGGCCAGGGCGCTGAGGACCTTCGCCGCCAGCAGAGCCCCGCCCTTGACGAGGATCTGGCCGGTGGACCTGAACTCCAACGTCGTGCCCAGGCAGACGAAGAAGGCCGCTGAGAGCGGTACGGCCCCGGACAGCAGACCGCCGGTGAAGGAACCGAAGAAGCTCCCGGCCGAGGGCCACATGGTGTGCGCGATGGCTCCGATGAACAACGGCACCACCATGGTGCCGCCGGGTATCCGGTCGATCGCGGCCTTGATGGGTATCTGCACGGCGTGCTCCCCTCCTCGTCGAGGGTGGAACGGTGGGATGGGGACATCAGCGCCCGTACCGATGCCGGCCGGGCACACAACTGCTCTGGAGCGCACGTCAGGTACGTGCGTCCCGTGACGGGGCACCTCTTTTCCGGGCGTCCGCAAGAACGATCAGGCGGGAGCGGCCCCCACCGTCATGCCACCGCAGACGTACAGGGTCTGGCCGGTGACGAATCCCGCCCGCTCGCTGAGGAAGAAGAGGGCCGCGTGGGCGACGTCCTGCGGGGTGCCGATCCGGCGCACCGGCACCGATTCCACGATCGCCCTGGTGCGCGGCGAGTCGTCGGGGTTCGCCCGTCTGAACAGGTCGGTGGCGATGGGGCCGGGGCCGACGGCGTTCACGGTGATGCCGTGCACGCCCAGCTCAAGGGCCCATACCCGGGTGAGTCCGATCAGCGCGGCCTTGGACGCCGCGTACGCGGTGCGCAGTTCCTTGCCCAGCGCCGCGCGTGAGCTCATGTTGACGATGCGGCCGAAGCCGGCCGCCCTCATCCCCGGCAGCACGGCCTGGGCGCACTGCACCGCGCAGCGCAGGTTGAGCGCGTGGGCGGCGTCGACCTCGGCCAGGGTCTGGTCTTCGAGGCTGTGCGGGAAGACCGCGCCCACGTTGTTGACCAGGCGGGTGACGGGTCCGGAGGCCAGGGCTTCCTCCAGGGCGGCCGCGGTGGCATCGGGGTCGGACAGGTCGGCCGTCACCGTCTGGCCGACGGGGGCCTTGTCCCGGTCGATCACCACGACATCCCAGCCGCGCGAGAGACCTTCCTCGGCTATGGAGCGCCCGATGCCGCAGGCTCCGCCGGTGATCAGGAGCCGTTCGGTGGGGTGGGTCATGTCAGACCGTCGCAATCGGGGTGACGGGAGAGCCGGTGGCGCGGGGCAGGCGCAGGGGCGGCGCGGTGAGCAGGAAGCGTGTGCGGCCCGCTCTGCGCAGATGGCGGGCGAGGTCGGACAGCCACCACAACTCCCCGAGGTGGACGCCCAGTTCGAACAGGCACAGCCGGTGCAACGGCAGCACAGGCCGCCCCGGCGTCGCTTTCGGGTCGGGGAAGGCCTCGACGGCATGGTTGTCGGCCGCGATGGCCGCCACGCCGCTGTCCCGGATCCACGCGTGCAACCGCGGGTCCCCGCCGTCCAGGACGGCGCAGCCGGCGACGGTCTCGGGCGTCAACGGGCGGCTCCGGTCGGCCAGGTGACGGGTGTAGCCCGTGTGCAGGAGCAGGATGTCGCCCGCCTCGACCGTCACCTGGTCGGTGTCCATGACGGCCGCCAACCGCTCGTATCCGATCACCGTGGGCTCGGTGCCGTAGTGGGCCTCCAGGTCGACGAGTACGGCACGGCCCTGTACTCCGTGGCGGGCCATGTGACTGATGTCCACGGGGCCGGCGTCGGAGGTTGAGGCCGTGCCCTTGGAGATGCCCTCGATGTCCGCGAGGCTGGCCGCCCCCGCTCGGGCCGTGCTGTCCGGCCCGGTGACGTCGGTGCCCGCGCGCCAGCCGTTGTAGTAGACGGCCTCCGGCGTGCCGTCACCGTCGGCGTCGAATCGGGCACCCACGTGCCCGAAGGCGTCCCACTGGGTGGAGTACTGGGTGTGCAGGACGACGAGGTCGTCGTTGACGACATCGGTGGCACCGGGGTGGGCCACACCCATGTCGCAGTTGAAGTTGACCGCCCCGGAGCGCAGCGTGGGACGGACCACGGGGGGAAACCGGTTCGGGCTCAGGGCCGTACCGCCGGGCTGGTCGAGAGGCAGCGACAGGCAGAAGGTGATGCCGTCCCGCACCTCGGCCAGGCCCTTGCGGACCTGATCGGGACCGACGAGGTTCATACGTCCCAGAACGTCGTCCGGGCCGAAGTCTCCCCAGGTGGAGAGTTCGGGCCGAGCGCGCCAGCGGGGCATGGGAGGCCGCCCCGGGAACGGGACGGATGGCTGGGACACCGGGTCAGTCCATCAGCTGGTGGATCTCGATCACGTTCCCGGCCGGATCGGTCAGGAAGATCTGGTCCCAGCCCTTGACCGCCCACTCGCCGTAGTCGGCGAACGGGATGTTGTGCTTCGTCAGATGTTCGCGCACCTCGGCGATGTCGTCGGTGCGGAAGGCGAAGTGGCCCGTCAGCAGCGGGTTGATGGAGTGGCCCATGCGCGGACCGAGGTAGGCCTGGCGGCGGCTGGCGTGGATCTGCAGCCGGTCGCGACCGCCTTCGCCGGCCTCGAAGAAGGCGACGTTCTGCCGCCAGCCGCCCTCCTCCTGGGACTCGTCCTCGTCGTGGCCCTCATGGTTGATCATCGGGGGCAGGGGCGATGTCCCCAGACCCAGCACCTCGGAGTAGAAGCGGTGCAGTTCCTCCATGTCGTCGGAACACACGTTCACGTGCTGGAGGCGGAGATCCATGGTGATGCCCTTCTCGTGGGTTCTGCCGTGGCGGGACCGGAGCTGGTGCGCTGAACAGGCGAAGGCCGACCGGAACACGTGCGAGCTTCGGCCGCCGGCCTCCGAACGCCGCGGCTCACATGCCGTAGAGAGAGGTGCGTACGGCGGTGGCGGTGCCGCTCGCCCCTCCGGACGCCGGTTCACCGGGCCACGGGCGCAGGACTCAGTCGTTCCGGTGACAGGCATCATTGCCCAGGAGAATTAACGGGTCCAATACCAATCTGCTCTTCACTTGTAACCTGTGGATATCAATGAGGGGGCGACTCTATGGACTTGCGCGACCTGGAAGCCTTCGTGACCGTGGCCGAGGAACTCCACTTCGGGCGGGCCGCCACCCGGCTGCACATCGCCCAACCGCCGCTGAGCAGCCGTATCCGGCGGCTGGAGAGCGAACTTCGTCTGCAGCTGTTCGAGCGCAGCACCCGCACGGTGACCTTGACCGACGCGGGGCTGCGCCTGCTCGATCCGGCGCGCCGCACGCTCGGCCAGGCCGCGATCACCCGCGAGGTCGCCGCGTCGATCGCCGCGGGCGAAGAAGGACGCGTGCGCACGGGTTTCGCCGGTGCGTCGAGCCAGCGGCTCCTGCCGCTGCTGGCCACCGCGGTGCGCCGCAGCCATCCGCGCATCGAGTTGGTACTGCAGTCCCAGACCTACGTCTACACGGCCCTCGACGAACTGCTCTCGGGAGCGCTCGACCTGGCGTTCGTACGCCTGCCGATCGCCCATCCGGAACTGAGTGCCCGCGCCGTCGAGGTCGAGGAACTCGTGTGCGCGCTGCCCGCCGACCACCGCTTCGCCGACCGTGAGCGCATAAGGCTCGGCGATCTCGCTCGGGACGACTTCGTCAGCCTGCCTCACGACCAGGGCTCGATGCTCCAGTCGACCATGGTGTCGCTCTGCCGGTCGGCCGGTTTCCGGCCGCGCATCGTCCAGTTCGCACCGGACTCCAGCACCGTGCTGGCGCTGGTCGCCGCTGGCGCGGGTGTCACCGTCACACTCAGCTCTGTGTGCCCCGTGCAGTCGGTGGGGATCGTGTACCGGCCTCTGCGGGACATCCGCCCCAGCCATCTGGTCTCCGCACTCGCCTGGCGGACCGACAACCCGTCGCCCGCCCTGGCGCGAGTCGTCGAGGTCAGCAGGTCGGCCCTGCCCACTCCGGACTTTGACGAATCCGGTATCGATACATCCTTCATTGGTATTGGCCAGGTTTAGATATGCGGGCGTAGCGTCCCTGTCACCCGGAGCGCCGCAGACCGGGCGCTCGCACTAGGGAGTGATCGATGGAGACGCGACAGTCTGGCCCGGCAACCACCAGCGACCACCCATCCCTCCCGACGGTGACCTTCGTCGGCGTCGGCGCCATCGGGCTGTCCATGGCTCGCCGCCTGGCCGCTGCCGGATTCCCGGTCACCGCGGTCGACCCGAGTCCACGGACGCGCGCGGCGGCGGAGGCGGCCGGCCTGGGAACCGCGCCCGACATCTCGACCGTCCCCCTGGGGGATGTGGTCGTGGTCATGGTCGCCACCGGCGGCCAACTGCTGGACGCCGTTGCATCCGCCGCCGCCCGCGGTCCGCTGGCCGGACAGACCTGGGTCATCGGCTCGACAGTGGGCCCCCAGGACGGACGCAGAGCCGCCGCTCTGCTGGACGAGGCAGGCGCCCAGGTCGTCGACGCCCCCGTCCTGGGCGGCGTTCCCGGTGCCGAGCAGGGCAGGCTGCGCATCCTAGCCGCGGGAAGCCCGGAAGCGCTCGACCGGGTCCGCGACGTCTTCCGCCCTCTGGGCGAGGTCGCCGAGGTCGGTGACCGGCCCGGCGAAGGACAGGCGGTGAAGGTCGTCAACCAACTGTGCAGCTCGGTGCACCTGGCCGCGGCCGCCGAGGCGATCTCCCTCGCCGCCGGACTGGGTCTGGATCCGGCACGGATCGTGCCGGTCCTCAGCGGCAGTTCGGGGTCGTCCTGGTTCTTCGAGGACCGCGGCCCGCGCATGGCCGCGCCCTCCGCCGCCGAACACGTGCTCACCCGCCTGGCCATCCTAGCCAAGGACAACGCCCTGGTCGTGCAGGAGGCCGAGCGCGCGGGCGCCCACACGCCGCTCGCCCGGGCGGCGGCCGGGCAGTACCGGCGAGCGGCGGATCTGGGGCTTCTGGACCTCGATGACAGCCAGATCATCCGGACCTATCTCGCCACGCGGTAGGGACCGCCTCCGTTCCGTCTTGCCGACAGACCCACGACGCGTGCTCGTGACGGCATGGCCAGCGCGCAGATACGGATGGCTCGCGCCCCCCGTGTCGGCACAAGGAGGACAATGAAGATCACCAAGGTCGAGGCCATCCCCTTCGCCATCCCGTACCGTAAGCCGCTCAGGTTCGCCAGCGGTGAGGTACACGTCGCGGACCATGTCCTGGTGCGTGTGCACACCGACGAGGGGTTCGTCGGAACGGCGGAGGCCCCGCCACGTCCCTACACCTACGGCGAGACCCAGGAGTCGATCGTCGCGGTGATCGACAAGATCTTCGCATCGCAGATCACCGGCCTGTCGGCCCTTGAACGTGAGGTGACCCATGCCCGCCTGGACCGGACGGTGGGCAATCCCACGGCCAAGGCCGCGATCGACATGGCCGTGTGGGACGTGATCGGGCAGGCGGCCGCGATGCCGGTCTCCGAACTCCTCGGCGGCTGGTCGGACCGGATGCGGGTCAGCCACATGGTCGGTTTCGCCCCCACCGAGCAGATGGTGGCCGAGGCGGAGCGTGTGCGGGACACCTACGGCATCACGACGTTCAAGGTGAAGGTGGGGCGCCGGCCCTACGCCCTGGACGTCGAGGCGTGCCGGGCGTTGCGCACCGCGCTGGGTGCCGACGTCGAGCTCTACATCGACGGCAACCGCGGCTGGAGCGCCTCTGAGTCGGCGCGCGCCCTGCGCGAGATGGACGATCTCGGCCTCGACTTCGCCGAGGAGCTGTGCCCCGCCGACGACGTGCTGGGGCGGCGGTGGCTCGTGTCGCGGAGCCGGATTCCCTTCGTCGCCGACGAGAGCGTCCCCACCCCTGCCGACGTCACACGGGAACTTCTGGGCGGGAGCGCCACCGCGATCAGCATCAAGACGGCCCGTACGGGATTCACCGCCTCGACGCGCGTACTCCACCAGTGCGAGGCGATGGGCGCAGAGGTGGTGATCGGCAACCAGATAGACGGGCAGATCGGCACGTTGTGCTCGGTCGCCTTCGGCGCGGCACACCGTGCCACCACCCGCCGGGCCGGCGAACTGTCGAACTTCCTCGACATGGCCGACGACCTGCTCGCCGAACCTCTGGTCATCGAGTCCGGCACGCTGCGCGTACGGGAAGGCCCTGGTCTGGGACTGGTCATCGACCCGGACAAGCTGACGCGGTACCGCCAGGACCGCTGAGCCGCGGTTCACGGCCCCGCGGCCGCGCCGCGCAACGAGTGTGACGCGATCGCCGTCAGCTGGAAGCCGTGGATGCGGAAGGCCTCTCCAGAACTCCGCGCGGTTCCTTCGGCAGAGCCGACCGGCCCGGCGCCGTCTCCGGCAGTCGCCACAGGACCGGCAGGGACAGCAGGGCGACGGCGGCCACGATGATCCCCGGGACGAGGCGCCACCCCGTGCCGTCGATCAGGGCTTGCGCGGCGTACGGGGTCAGGCCGCCGAAGATCGTCGTGGCGACCGTTGCCACGGCGAGCCCGCTGAGACGGCCGGCGACCGGGAACTGCTCCGGGGCGGAGGAGGCGCCCACG